>Ga0164241_10003455_pt1 | contig 15897 bp, 16 predicted proteins | sample OricomyardsoilBY_FD_108780 | JGI IMG/M metagenome (GOLD analysis project Ga0164241, IMG submission 108780) | Backyard soil microbial communities from Emeryville, California, USA - Original compost - Back yard soil (BY) | ecosystem: Environmental > Terrestrial > Soil > Unclassified | place: USA... | reverse complement strand
GAGCGACGAAGGCCAGGCGCTCTGCACGCGCTGGCGCGCCTTCCGCAACGGCCTCCGCGAGGGCAGCTGGAGCGGCTCGGCGCGCCAGTGCGAGGCCGGCGACGTGAGCGAGCCGGGTCGCAGCGACACGCTCGCCTCGGTCAACTTCTACCGCGAGCTCGCGGGGCTGCCGGCCGTCACGCTCGACGACGCCAAGAACGTCGCGGCCCAGCACTGCGCGCTCATGATGGACGCCAACGGCGACATCCAGCACGAGCCGCCCACCTCGTGGGCCTGCTACGACCAGCTCGGCGCGGACGCGGCGGGCCAGTCGAACCTCGCGACCGCCCCGGCCGTCAGCGGCATCGACCTCTTCATGACCGACACGAGCGTCGACACGCTCGGCCACCGCCGCTGGCTCCTGTCGAACTCGCTCGGCCCGATCGGCGTCGGCTCGACCGCGAGCTACTCCTGCCTGCACGTCATCGGCGGCGACGGCGACGCGCGCAAGCGCTGGACCGCCTGGCCGCCGCCCGGCCTCGTGCCCTACGACGCGCTCGAGCACGGCGTCAGCTACCTGTCGACCGACCGCGCCGGCTGGAGCATCCAGAGCGACGCGCTCGATCTCGGCGCCGCCGAGGTGACCGTCACGCACGGCGGCCAGGTGATGCCCACCACGACCCGCGTGCTCGCGCCCTACTACGGCTCGACGTTCGCCATCGCCATCACGCCCAAGGGCTGGCAGACCGAGCCGGGCGCGACCTACGACGTCTCGGTGCGCGGCCTGCTCGAGGACATCGACTACCGCACGACCGTGCTGGACTGCGACTGACCGCGCGGCGGAGCGACTGCGGTTGACCCGTGACCCGCTCGGCTGCTACCCACGAGGTCGCCCTTCGCACCGAGGAGACCGACGATGATGTTCAAGCGCGCCGTGCTAGCCCTGATCTCGAGCCTCTCCTTCGTCGGCCCCGCCTGTGACAGCAGCAGCGGCGGCGCCGATGGCACCCACGGCGATCCAGCGACGGGCTGCAACCTCAGCTTCGCGGTGCGGAACGTCAACGGCAAGGGCTTCGGCGAGGGCTGCACCACCGACGCCGAGTGCATGTACGGCGAGTGCATGATGCCAGGCGATCCCGGCAACGACACCAACAGCGTGTTCGGCTTCTGCACGCGCGGCTGCGACTGCCAGAACGCCACCGACTCGCAGATCCCCAACGACCTCAGCGAGGTGCTCGAGTGCCGCTACCCCACCGACGGCGTTGGCACGTTCAAGGCCTACCACCACGTCGTGGTCGAGTGCTCGAGCGGCGATCTGGCGATGTGCCAGGCGCTCGACTCACGCTGGACCGAGTGCTACCTGCCGAGCACGGGCGGAGCGCGTAAGGTCTGCGGCGCGGAGCACCTCGACGACCTGTAAGCCTTCGTTTTCATTGCGTTTCGTGGGTTCGTTTGCGCGAAAGCAGCGCCTCCTGTGGCGCTAGCGCTGGCGATGGCCGCGGCAATGCTCTAGAGAGGCGCCCTCATGGCGCGTGCCCTCTCCATGTGTTGCCTGTTCGTCGTGCTCGCCGCCTGCGGTGACGAGACCACCGCGCCGCGCGACGCTGCCGAGGACGCCACGATCATGGACAGCGACGACACCACCACGACCACGCTCACGGACGCGCTGGCCGACGTCGAGGTGCTGTTCGTCGGCTACCCGTGCGACCAGGACGAGTCGTGCTCGACCGGCTTCTGCTACGGCAAGGCGTCGCTGCAAGGCCACTTCGAGGAAGCCCAGTGCCAGCCGAGCTGCCTCGCGCCGTTCGACTTCGATCACTACTGCAACTCCGACGCGGACTGCTGCCGCGGCACCTGCTGCGTCGGCTGCGGCGGCGCTCAGAACGGGCTCTGCACGTTAACCCGCTGAGGTCAGCGCGGCGACGATCTCGGGTGGCGCCTGCACGAGCTCGATGAGCACGCCCTCGCCGCCGAGCGGGAACACGTCGTTGCCCTTGGGGTGCACGAAGCACACGTCGTAGCCGGCCGCGCCAGCGCGGATCCCACCGGGCGCGAAGCGCAGCCCGCGGCCCTCGAGCCAGCCGACCGCGGCGCGCAGGTCATCGACCCACAGGCCGATGTGGTTGAGCGGCGGCTCGTGCACCCGCGGCTTCTTGTCGGCGTCGAGCGGCTGCATGAGGTCGACCTCGACGGCGTGAGCGCCCAGGCCGACCCGGTAGATGTCCTCGTCGACGTTCTCGCGCTCGCTCTGGAAGGTACCCGTGCGGGTGAGCCCGAAGAGCTCTCCCCACAAGGTCGCGAGGCGCGCCTTGTCGGGTCCACCGATGGCGATCTGCTGCAGTCCGAGGATGCGGAAGGGCCTGTCCATGGCCGCGCACGGTGGCACGAAAGGGGCCCGCGCGCTATATCCGCGGGGTGAAGCTCGACCCGCAGCAGACAGCCCTCATCGGAATGGTGCACCTCCTGCCGCTGCCCGGCAGCCCGCGCTGGACGGGCCGCGGCGGCGTGCGCGCGATCGTCGAGCAGGCGGTGCGTGACGGCGAGGCCTGCCTCGAAGGCGGCTGCGACGGCCTCATCGTCGAGAACATGGCCGACCTGCCGTACCTGCGCGGCCACATCTACCCCGAGACGATCGCCGCCATGACGCTCGCCACCGCCGCGGTCGTCGCGCTCGGCAAGCCGACCGGCGTGCAGTGCCTGGCCGCCGCCAACCGCGAGGCGCTCGGCGTCGCGCTCGCCGCGGGCGCCTCGTTCATCCGCGCCGAGGCGTTCGCCTACGCGCACGTGGCCGACGAGGGCTGGCTCGACGCCACCGCCGCCGAGGTGCTGCGCGCGCGCGCCGCGCTGGGCGCCGACGTGGCCGTGTGGGCCGACGTCAAGAAGAAGCACTCGGCTCACGCCGTGACCGCCGACCTCACGCTCGCCGACGTCGCGCACGGTACGGCGTTCTCGGGCGCCGACGCGCTCATCGTGACGGGGCCTGCGACCGGCCGCCCCGCCGACCCCGACGACGTGCGCGCGGCCCTGTCGGCGCACCTCCCGGTCGTGGTCGGCTCGGGCATCGATGTGCACAACGTGGCGCGCTTCACCATGGCCCAGGCGCTCATCGTGGGCAGCTCGATCAAGGTCGACGGAGACTGGCGCCAGCCGGTCGACCCCGCGCGTGTACGTGCGCTGGCCGACGCCCTACGAGGCGCGGCGTGAGCCACGCCAACCCATCGCTGCTCGATCGCCTCGGTCGCTGGACGCTGCGCCGCCTGGGCGCGCAGTCGCTCTACTTCGACGCGCACGGCACCAAGCTGCACGCCTACCACCTGCCGCCCCACCCGAGCGCGCCGCCCGACGCCCCGCCGCTGGTGCTGATGCACGGGGTCGGCAGCTCGGCGTCGACCTTCGCGCGGCTCTTGCGGCGGCTGCGCCCGCACTTCAGCGACATCTACCTTCCCGAGGCCCCGGCGCACGGCCAGTCCGCCGTTCCACCCTCGCCGATGACGCCCGAGGCGCTGTTCGCGCTGGTGCGCGAGCTGCTCGACGCGGTGCCGCGCGCGCCGTTCGTGCTCTACGGCAACTCGCTCGGCGGCGCGGCGTCGTTCCGCTACGCCATCGAGCGGCCGGAGCGTGTGCTCGCGCTGGTGCTGCTCTCACCGGCCGGCGCGGGCACCTCGGCCGACGAGCTGAAGGCGCTGGTCGAGACGTTCGAGCTGCCGACCAGGGCCTCGGCGCGGCGCTTCATGGGCCGCCTGTTCGAGCATCCGCGCTGGTATCACGGCTTCGCCGCGGGCGAGCTGAGGCGCCGCCTGCACGAGCCAGCGCTGCGTGAGTTCTTTGCTGGCGTCGGCAGCGACAGCACGCTCGACCCGAGCGCCGTCGAGCACCTGCCGATGCCCGTCCTGCTCATGTGGGGCGGCGCCGAGACGCTCCTGCCCGCGAGCAACCGCGCGTGGTTCAAGGCGCACCTGCCACCGCACGCGACCCTGTCCGAGCCCGCGCACTTCGCGCACTCGGCCTACATCGAGCACCCCGGCGACGTGGCGCGCGAGATCCTCGGCTTCCTCACCAAGACAAAGGTCTTACAAGCCGCGCCAGACGCGCCGGAGATCGACACGGCGCGCGACGCGTAGTCGGCCAGACCATGCTGCTCGCCGACCACGTCATCACCACCCTCGCCAAGCTCGCCGCCCTCGCCGAGCGCTGGATCGACCTGCTCGGCGCGCCCGAGCAAGCCATCCCACTGACCCACGCGTTCGGCGCGCAGGTCCTCGAGCACGAGCTCGCGCGGGTGGCACGCCAGCTCCCGAGCCCCGAGTCGCTCGTGCGCCTGGTCGATCGCGAGCCGCACCTGCACCCGACCATCGCGCGGCTCGTACCGCTCGTGAGCGCCGAGCTCTGGAAGGGCTTCGGGCGCGCCCAGCGCAAGCTGCCCGACCACCTCGACCGGCTCGCCGAGACGCGCGCGCGCCTCCGGCGCCTCAAAGCTGATGTGCGCTCGACCGCGCCGACCGCCTCTCACCCGCGAACGCTGTGATCACTGAGCAAACCGAGGCGGGCCACCTGTAGCGGCTCTCCCCAGCTCGCGCACCCGCCTCGCCGCTGCCTCGCAACCCCGCGGCCGGCAACACGCTTGCAAACAACCTCGCGGGTCGTTCACATGGTCGAGTTGCCCGACGTTTGCCCTGCGGTTTCGTCGTTGTCACGTGTCCGGGAGAGTCGATGCCTGGTGCTCGTCCGCTGCTTGGCTTGATCACGCTCGTCGCGCTGGCGCTCACTGCCGTGCCCGCACGCGCCAGTGTCAGCCCACAGCCCGACCCGAGCGCGGCCACGTCGAAGCCCGGCCCGTTGCCGACTCGTGACACGAGCGTCACACCCAAGCTCGAGGCGGTCGCGGCCGACCTGCCGCCGACACCGATGGCGTTGCACTCCGCCCCGCCGTCCAGCGGCTGGTCCGCGTCGACCGTGCTGATCGCGCTCGGAGGCGCTTGGCTGCTGTTCCTCGGCCTCGGGATGATGCGCCGACGGTAGTCGTCAGGCCACGACCAGCGCCGCTGCCTCATCGAGCGCGCTCGTCGACGCCCCCCACCCGGCCAGCAGCGTCCGGACCGCGAGCGGCACCAGCACCTCCACCTGCAGGTGCGCGCCGTTCAAGCGGTCGCGCTTCCTGAAGTGGTCGAGGCCATGCACGAACGCCCACGCCAAGTGCGTGCGTTGCTCGACGTCGCCGGCCGCGAGCGCGCCGACCGCGACCGCCTCCGCCAAGAGCCCGCCGACGATCTGGAGGATCGGCAGGATCACCCGCTGCCCGACAGCCTGCGCGTGCGCGTCGCTCAGCACGGCGTCCGGCGTCGACAGGAACAGGTCGACCAGCCGATGCGGCTGCGGCGAGCCATCCGCGTGGTCCACATAGGCCGCGACCGCCGCCATGATGCGCGCCAGCGCGCCCGCCTGCGGCGACGTGCAGGCGCCAAGCGCGCGCGTCTGCGCGGCAAGGCGCGCGTCGAGGAAGTCGCGGAAGTCGGCGATCGCCAGCTCCTGCAGCCCCACGACCAGCTCCTCCTTGCTCTCGAAGTAGCGGTACAGCGCGCCCACCGAGCCGCCGATGCGGTTCGCGAGGCGCGCGATGGTGAGGCCCTCCATGCCGTCCTCGACGACCAGCGCCATCGCCTCGTCCAAGAGCTTCTCGCGCTTGCGGTCGTGACGGACCTTACGCTTGTCGACGGGCTTCGAATCCACTGCGGTCTGCATCAGACGCCGCTCCAAGGCATTTTTGCGAATGCCGTTCGCTTATTTCTTGCGCCAGCGTGGCGACGAGCGCGAGTATGCTCGCCTCGAACACGGGAGGCGCATGATGTACGACCTGCTCATCCTCAATGGCAAGCTCGTGGATGGCACCGGGGCCCCGGCCCGGGCCGCTGACATTGCGGTCCAGAATGGAATGGTCGTCGAAATCGGCGCCGCCGGCACGCTCGGCCGCGACGCGACGCGCGTCATCGACGCCGACGGCCTCTTGGTCACGCCCGGCTTCGTCGACATCCACACCCACTTCGACGCGCAAGCCACCTGGGACCCGTACTTCACGCCGTCCTCGTGGCACGGCGTCACGACGGTCGTCATGGGCAGCTGCGGCGTCGGCTTCGCGCCCGCCGCGCCCGACAAGCACGACTGGATCATCGCGCTGATGGAGGGTGTCGAGGACATCCCCGGCGCGGCCATGCACGAGGGCATCAAGTGGGGCTGGGAGACCTTCCCGCAGTTCCTCGACACGCTCGAGTCGATGCCGCACGCCATCGACTTCGGCACGCAGGTCCCGCACGGGCCGGTGCGCGCCTACGTCATGGGCGAGCGCGGCGCCAAGAACGAGCTCGCGACCCCAGAAGACATCGCGCAGATGGCCGCCATCGTGCGCGAGGGCCTCAGCGCAGGCGCGCTCGGCTTCTCGACGTCGCGCACGATGCTGCACAAGTCGACCGACGGCGAGTTCGTGCCGGGCACGTTCGCGGGCCACGACGAGCTGTTCGGCATCGGCCGCGCCATGGCCGAGGTCGGGCACGGCGTCTTCCAGATCGCCGCCGAGCACACCCAGATGCGCAAGGAGTTCCAGTGGATGCGGACGCTCGCCAGCGAGACCGGCCGCACCGTGAGCTTCAGCCTGTCGCAGACCGACATGGCACCCGAGCTGTGGAAGGGCCTCTTGACCGACCTCGAGCAGGCCCACGCCGACGGCATCGACATCGTCGGCCAGGTCGCTGGCCGCGCCATCGGCATCATGATGGGCTGGCAAGGCACGGCGCACCCGTTCGCGACCTACCCGAGCTGGCAGACCATCAAGGACCTGAGCTGGGAGGACAAGCTCACGCACCTCCGCGACCCGGCCTTCCGTGACGCCATGCTGGCCGAGACCCCGCTCGACCAGGGCTTCTTCGCGGCCTTCGTGACGCGCTCGTTCGACAAGATGTACGTGCCCGTGCCCGGCCGCCAGCAGTTCGACTACGAGCCGACGCCCGATCAGACCGTGCAAGCGATCGCCAAGGCGACCGATCGCAAGCCGCAGGAGATCGCCTACGAGGCGCTCATGGGCGACGACGGGCGCGCGATGATCTACTTCCCGCTCTTCAACTACTCGCAGAAGTCGCTCGACGCGCTCCACACGCTGCACGCCCACCCGCGCACCCGCATGGGCTTGTCGGACGCGGGCGCACACTGCGGCGCCATCTGCGACGGCGGCATGCCGACGTTCATGCTGACTCACTGGGCGCGCGACCGCACGCGCGGCCCGCTGCTGCCGCTCGAGCACATGGTGCGCCGCCAGACCTCGGAGACCGCGCAGACGTTCGGCCTGAACGACCGCGGCATCCTCGCGCCCGGCTATCGCGCCGACATCAACATCATCGACTTCGAGCGCCTGCGCTTCCTGGACCCGAAGATGGCCTTCGATCTGCCGGCCGGCGGCCGCCGCCTGGTGCAGGACGCCGAGGGCTACGTGGCCACGTTCGTGGCCGGCCAGGCCATCGTCGAGCACGGCACCCCCACCGGCGCCATGCCGGGCCGCCTGATCCGCGGTCCGCAGGCGGCTCCGAAGACCTGACGTCCGGCCGCGCCGCGGACCGAGCTGTCACTCGCTCTGCGCAGGGCGACCGCGCAAACCGCTTCGCACTTGCGCACTCGCACACGCGCAAGTCGTTAATTTGACGGCACGACAACCCGGGCACACAAGTTGCGTGGGAGGCACGCCTGCTATGCCCACCACGCCCGCGACACCAAAAAAACAGTACCTGGACGAGCGCTTCGACATCGCCGTCAGCCGTCCGACCGCACGTTGGATGGCCAAGTACTTCTACCGCATGGGCTTTTCGGCCGACCAAGTGTCGCTCGTGGCCATGGGCTGCGGCGTGCTCGCCGGCTTCCTGTTCACCAGCAGCGGCTACTGGCCGATGCTCGGCGGCGTGCTGCTCGTCGCGATGGTCGTCATCGACTGCGCCGACGGCGAGGTCGCGCGCATGTCGCCCCCATCGGACAAGCCCTGGCGCGGGCGCATGTTCGACGGCATCGCCGACCTCGGCACCATCCTCTCGGTGCACGTCGCGATGCTCGTCATCCTCGCGGCCGCCCGCATCGACATCAACGGCCACATCCTCTCACCGCTCGAGTGCTTGCTGCTCGTGGTCGGTGGCCTGGTCTCGTTCTCGTGGAAGTCGTCGGTCGTCGACGACGTCAAGCAGCGCCTCAAGGAAGGCTCCGTCGACCGCGACCTGTCGAAGTACGCGGCCCAGGACAAGACGCTCTTCGAGCGCTTCCTCTACTGGCTGCTCGTCTCCTACGTGGCGCAGGCCGAGAAGCTCACCGGCAAGGGCCGCCCCGGCGGCTACGATGTGTTCCGCCAGGTCGCGCTCATCGGCCCGACCCACCACCTCATCGCGATGGCCATCTGCGGCGCGCTCACCCCGATCGCGCCGACGATGTTCCTCACCTACCTGCTGCTGACGATCGGCCCTGGCAACCTCTACCTGTGGGCCGTGCTCCGCCACGCGCGCCGCGCCGAGGTCTGAGGCTCAGTCGGGAAGCGCGCACACGAAGGCCAGCGCGCGCGCGCAGTCCAGGTCGTTCCAGTGCCCGTCGGCCCACGGGACCAGCTGCGCGCAGTCCTCGTTGCCGCCCGAGTCGTTCGGCTCGCCGCCGCTCCAGCCGGCGACCTCGTTCGCGTCGTAGGGTGAGCCGTCGGCCCACACGAACTGCCCTTCGGTCGTGCGATCGTCGAGGCCGATCCACCAGCTCGTCCACTGCAGCCCGAGCGCGGCGCGGCGCACCGCATCGAACGCCGCGGGGCTGTGCACGCTGACCAGCTGGCCGCCGCGCGCGCCGCAGCTCGCCTCCGCGGCCGCATAGCTCTTGGGCGCATAGCACAAGGCCAAGCGACCGATCGGCGAGTCGACATCGAGGCACTCGGCGCAGCCCGCGCCGTCGTCGAGTACGCCGTTGCAGTCGTCGTCGCGCAGGTTGCACGTCTCGACCGCGCCCGGGTGCACCGCAGCGTCATCATCGTCGCAGTCGTCGACGCAGTTGGAGGCTCCGTCGCCGTCGTGATCGACGTCGCCCGGCTCGGTGCAGGCGAGGTTCGCGGCCACCCAGCCACCGCGCTCGGCGAGCACGAGCATCAGCTCGTCCTGCGCCGCGACGACGTCGGCCGGCTCGAGCTCGCCCTTCGGATCGTCCGTCAGCTCGGCGTTCACGAGGAACCGCAAGGCCGAGATCTCGCCCAGCAGGTCGCTCGCGTCGACGCGCGCCAGCAGCCCGTCGAGCGCCGCCCCCCAGCGCGGACGGCAAGCGGCGTCCTCGAAGCAGTGACGCAAGAGCCGCCCGCCCGACCACCACGGGTCGGGCACGTCGCCGGCCGCCAGCACATCACCCAGGCGCACGGGCGCGAAGCGCACGGTGTCGCCGACGACGAACAGCGCGTAGTCGTGAGTGCCGCGCGCGTAGCCAGAGCCGTGGCCGAGCCACACCTCGACCGCCATGGCGTCGAGGAACGGGCCCAGGTCGACCCGCCCGGCCAGCGCGTCATCGAGCGCCACCAGCTCGCCGTCGAGCCGTCGGATGCGGAAGTCCTCGAGCGACGCGGACAGCGCGTCGAGCGTCGACCGGTCGTCCTCCGAGCCTCGCACGAGCCCGAAGCTGGCGATCTGCCAGGGCCAGAAGTCGAGGTAGTCAGCGGCCACGAACAGGCTGCCTTCGCTCGTGCCGGCGAGCGCGCTCAGGAAGTGAGGGCTGTCGACGGACTCGGCCGCGGCGTAGACGCCGAACGCCTCGCCATCCAGCGTGACGCGCGCCAGCGACGCACGCGGCGCCGCGACCCCGACCCGGCGCAGGACGAGCGCGCTGACCAGCGACCGGAGCTGGCTCGGCTCATCGAGCTGCGCGTCGACCTGAAGCTCGCCGAGGCCGAGCGGGTTGCCGGCGGCGAAGCGCAGCCGGAACGACGCCTTGCCGTCCAGGCCCCGCAGCGTTTGCTCGCTGCCGCTGAGCGCGAGCTCGCACGCGAGCGGCTGCCCTTCGATGGTGCAGGTCGCGCTCACCAGGCCGCGCGGATCCACGCCGAGCAGCGTGCGCGACAGCGCCGGCAGGGCCAGGTCGAGGTGCATCACGCCTCGGTCGAACGGGTCCGCGGGCGCCACCCACACGTCGGGCGCGCTGTCCTCGACGCGGGTGTCGACCGCCACCTCGGCGCTGTCCTCGGGCGCGACGCTGTCCTCGGGTGCGACGCTGTCCTCGGGAGCGAGGGTATCGGCCACGACGTCCGTCGTGCTCACCTCGTCCGGGCCAGCATCGACGCGCTCGTGCCGCTCGCCACCGCAGCCGATCGCCAGCATCGTGGCGGCGAGCGCGATGCGCCAGCTCACTTCTTCTTGGGCGCCGCCTTGCGCGGTCCGCTGGCGACGAGCGCCTTGGCCTGTCCGACCCAATCTTCCCTCTCGATCCGCCCGGGGATCGCGTCGAACGCCTTCGTGAGGCGCTCGATGATATCGGCATCGAACGCGGCGATCTGCGCGAAGGTATAGATACCGAGCTCGTTGAGCTGTTTCACGCGCGCCGGGCCGATGCCGTTGATGTTCTTGGCGAGGTCGTCCTTGTCCTCGGCCTTCGCGAGCGGCACCTTCGCGCCGAACATGGCCCAGAACGGGGCCGGCACGCCAGCAGGAGCCGGCTCGCTGGCCGGCTCGGGCGCGGACTTCACCGGCTCGGGCGCGCTCTTCATCGGCTCGGCCCGAGGAGCCTCGGGCTTCGGGCCCTTCTTGGCCTCGGCCAGCTCGAGCGAGAGCGCGTTCGAGCGCGCCATCGCCTCGGCCGCCGAGAGCTCGAGCGCCTTGAGCTTCGACTCCGCCTCGCTCGCCCGCTGGGCCGCCTCGGCCGCCTTCTTGTCGGCCTGGCTCGCCCGCTGGGCTGCCTCGGCTTCCTTCTTGTCGGCGTCGAGCGCCCGCTGGGTGGCCTCGTGCGCTCGCTGGGTGGCCTCGTGCGCCCGCTTCTCCGCGGCCTTCTCGGCGTCGCTCGGCCCCGTCGGGGCCGGCGCAACCTGTGGGAGTGCCGTCGCAGCCGTCGCAATCTGATTCTGCGCGGCGCTGAGCTGGGCGCGCAGGGCCTGCGTTTCCGCCTCCACGCGCTTGAGCTCGGCCAGCTGCCGCTCGGCCGCCGCTCTCGCCTCGCTCGCCTCCAGCTCGGCGCTCTTCTGACCATCGATGGCCGACTTGCGCTGCTCTTCGGCGCTCGCGCGGTTCCGCTCGAAGGTGTCGGCGCGCGCCGACGACTCGTCGGCCTTGGCCTGCAGCTGGGCGACCTGTGCGCGCAGCCCGTCCAGCTCGGCGCTCGACACGGGGGGCGCCTCGGCCGGAGGCGCGCTCGCGCCAGCCATGCTCAGGTCACGGCGCAGCCGCTCGACGTCAGCCTCGAGCTCGATCGCGCGGCGCGCGAGCTTGCCCCAGACCCACCAGCCGACCCAGAGCCCGAGCCCGAACGCGAGCGAGAGCATGACCAGGTGAGCGAACGAGAATCCTTGGAAGAAGCCACTGAACGAAGCAATCACGGCGCCTCCTTAGCCTCGGAACGAGTCCGAGCCTAAGCGGCTGCGTCGGATCCGTCAAAGCGCTCGACCCACCAACTGCGTCTCACAGTGAGACGGGATGCGGCTCGCAGCCAGCGCCCGAGCGACAACCGGTCGCGACGCCGTGTGGACTTCAGCGGTCAAAAACGCGCGCGCGCCGAAACGCCAGCGGTCCTGCGGGCACTCGTATCGGAGGGACTCCAGCGAAGGCTCCCCGCGTCGGAGGAACGGGCCTCCTTAGGCACTCGGGAGAGGCACGGGGCGACTCTCGAGGATGCGACGCGGGCGGTAGAAACAGACGCGCCCCGTTCCGGGAACCGGTTCGGGGCGCAAGGCCGAGAGGATCGGATGGTAGGAATGTAAGACAGGAGCCCCTGAAGGGCCGGTTGTTAAAGGCGGGGATTCACTCAGGTAGGACGCTCGAGTTCTACAAGACCCATGCCAAGGGTGGCAAGCGTCATTGTGGGGGGTGGTGCGCTTTCATGTCGAATTGCTGAAGCCCGCGCCGAATATGGTCCGCAGGGCCCACTCGACACGAAACGTTCAGCGAACGAATAGCCGTCCTTTTCGGACGAGCGGACCTCGGAAGCGGCGCTCGGGCGCCAAGCACGCCGCTCATCGTGTCCGCTCCGTCGGACGCCAGCGAGCGGACCGTCGCTGCGTCTCACATCGAGAATTTCTGGAATGGTCCGCACCAAGATCTTCCTCAGGGGGACGCCGCGACCAGCGTCGTCGGCTCTGCTAGGATGGGTGACGGACTCATGGATATGCGCGATTTCGGCCCGCTCAACGCCAATAGTGTTGGAACTCTGATGAAAGAGGCCGTTCGCCGCGCGATCGTGGCGATACGGACCCACCGCTTCAACTTCGAGGCCCGCGCCAAGCTGAGGGCCCACGGCGACACCACGCCCGACTTCGTGACGACCGCGGACAGCGCGGCGCAGGAGGTCTTCGTGACGCTCTTGCGCACCTGGTTCCCGACCTTCGGCATCATCGCCGAGGAGGACCACCTGCGCGTCCCGTGCACCCACCCGCACAACGACCTGTGGTTCACGCTCGACCCGCTCGACGGCACGCGCGCCTTCATGCGCCGCCAGTCTCACGGCATCGGCACGATGGTCTCGCTCATCTGCGACGGCGTCGTGATCGGCGCCTGCGTGGGTGACGTGATGACCTCCGAGGTCTACGCCGCGCGCCCCGACGACCCCGCCGTGCACCGCGTCAGCGAGTTCGGCATCGCCGAGCGCCTGGAGATCGACCCGAACCGCACGCTCGCGAACCAGTGGGTGCTCGTGTGTGAGCGCCCGCGCCGCCCGGTCCCGACCATCCTGACGCGCCTCGGCCTCGAGCAAGGTGGCGTCTTTGGCGGCTTCGAGAGCACCGCCGGCTCCATCGGCATCGCCATGGCGCGCGTCTGGAAGAGCGAGGTCGGCGGCGCCATCTTCGGCCCCTTCCTGCGCGGCGGCACGCCCTGGGATCTCTACCCCGTCTTCGGCATCTCGCGCCGCCTCGGCTTCCGCTTCTACCTGCTCGACGACAACGCCATCACGCCCTGGGAGCCGACCATCCACCGCGACGGAACCCCCGTGCCGCACGAGATCCTGTGCATCCACGAGAGCCGCCACGACGAGCTCTTCGACTGGCTGCGCGTGCGCGGCGACCTCGAGATCGGCCACACCACCGGATGAGCGTGGCCGCGCTCGTGCAGCGCCTCGGGCTCGTACCCCACCCCGAGGGCGGCTACTTCAAGGAAACCTGGCGCGCGGCCGAGTCGCTGCCCGCCAGCGCGCTCCCCGCCCGCTTCAGCGGCCCACGTAGCCACGCGACCGCCATCCTGTACCTGCTCGAGCGCGGCGACTTCTCCGCGCTGCACAAGATCGCCGGCGACGAGGTGTGGTGCTTCCACGAGGGCGCGCCGCTCATCGTGCACACGCTGAGCGACGGCCAGCGCCGCGACCACCGCCTCGACCGCCTGTCGCCGCAGGCCGTCGTGCCGCACGGCGCCTGGTTCGGCGCGCGCCTCGACCCGGACGGCGGCGGCGACTACACGCTCGTGTCGTGCGTCGTGGCGCCTGGCTTCGACTTCGCCGACTTCGAGCTCGCCACCCCGGCCCTCGCCGCCGCCTACCCCGAGCACGCCGCGCTCATCGCCACGCTGACTAGTCCCCGCACTCCTTGACGATCGTCAGCGCGGCCGGGTCGCCGCCGTCGGGTACGGGTACGATGCCCCAGGTGGAGCCCTCGAGCGACGCGTGGATGGTGATGATGTCGCCCTCGACGATGCCGCACGCGAGCTCCTCCGAGCGCGTGCAGCCCTCCAGGACGAGCGTCGCCTTCACGGTCGCGGGCGCGATCGGGTTCGCCTCGGCCGGCACCGTGATGGTGCCGAAGTCGATGGTGAAGGCGCCGTTCATGCCGATCGGCCCGCTCGCCGTCACGACGTCGCCGACCAGCGTGCCATCGGCCACGGCCATGGCCGTCGCCGTGATCGTCAGCGTCCACGGGCTGGCGTCGGTGTCGACCGCGAACGTCGCGTCGAAGCGCAGCGGCTTGGTCTTGTCGAGCGACGTCGCGACCCCGAAGACGTAGCGCCCCGACACGTCGAACGGCGCCTCGCAGCTCACCGCGGACGGCACGATGCGCAGCGTTTCGGTGCGCTCCACGAAGTCGTCGAGCTCCTCTTGGGTGTCGTAGCAGGCCGCGAAGACCAGGCCCGCGAGGGCCATGCAGCTCAAGATGGCGCGCATCGGTGCCTCCGAATCAGAAGTTGTACGACAGGCCGACCTCGAGCAGGCCGATCGTCGTGTTGTAGGTGCCAGCCGCGTCGGGCGTACGCAGCGCCTCCTCGAGGCCAGTGCCCGACAGGTCCGACACCGTCGGGCCATCGGGATCCGTCGGGTCGCGCGGCACGCGGCCACGCGGCACCACCGTGCGCTCGGGGTAGAGGACCTGGGTGTAGGTCGCCTCCAGCACCAGGCACGCCGTCAGCGCGACGCGCGCGCCGACGCTCAGCGTGAGCTTGTCGTTGTCGTAGTAGGCCGGCTCGATGGTCGAGTCGGGCGCAGCGTTCGAGTCGTAGCCGGCGCCGAACACCAGCTCGACGATGGCCGAGGGCCACCAGCTGCCGCCCGCGCGCACCCCGAAGCCGTCGTGCCAGTTGCGCGGGATGATGAGGATCTTGCCCGGCTTCTCGGCCCCGTCGCAGCTCCGGTTGGCGACCGACTTGCTCAAGACGCACTGCCCTTCCAGCGCCGACCAGCGCGCCCAGTCGCCGAAGAGTCGCGCCTCCCACGTCTTCGGCTTGCCGTAGCGCAGCCCCCAGCGCACCACGTCGGGCATCGACTGGCGCACCTCGGCGTCGGTCGACAGGTCGTCGCCGAGCGGCCCGCCGCCGAGCGCGAGCTGGGCGGTGCCGTCGAGAGTCTGCTCGCCGAAGCCGGGCTGCGAGCGGTAGCTGAGGCCCACGAACAGGTGGTCGATCGGCTCCCACAGGAGCCCCACCCCGAGCCCCAGATCGATGCCCGACACGTCGATGCGCACGCGCCCCTCCTGCAGCTGACCGTCGATCACCAGCGTGTCGGTGCCGTCGGTGTTGCGCGCCTGGACGTTGTCGATCTGGCTGTAGACCACGTCGAGCGCCAGCCCGATCGACAGCCTCAGCGGCTCGATGCGGTAGCCCGCGCCGGCGCTGAAGTAGATCGAGCGCGCCGTGCCCTCGATGGTCCACCAGCGCGCCGGGCTGTCCTGTGCGCCCGGGAACTGCGCGTCCTTGGCGCGCTTGTCGAAGATCGTCTGGCCGCCGATCGGCACGTACAGCCCCAGGGCGGCGCCGAAGCCCTTGATGCCGAAGTCGCTCCCGACCGCCAGGAACGGGGTCACGAGGAAGTTCGTCAGCGACGCCTTGCCCGAGTTCGCGCGCACGCCGTCGCCGTCGGGCGTGCCCGCGCCGTCCGAGTCGGCCGCGATGATGTCGTCGATGGCGGCCGGGTCGCGGTCGTACGTCAGCGTACGCAGCGCGAACGAGCCGTCGAGCGTCAAGCGTGAGCCGCCCAGGAGCGAGAGGCCGGCCGGGTTGTAGTACAGGCCGGACAGGTGGTCGGTCGTGGGGTGGCCCCACTCGCCGCCGAAGCGCGCCACGAGCAGCCCGCTGGCGTGACTGGCCGAGCACCACAGGAGGGTCGTCAGGGCGAGGGTGAGCAAGCGCAGGGGCATCGTTTCCTCCGGGCGAGGGTGACGCGCGCGACCGTACCACGCGCCTCCCCGCTTTTCACCTTGGGTTGCCCGGCCGCGCGGGCTAGCATCCGCGCCATGTTCGAGGGACCGCTGCAATCACG
>Ga0164241_10003454_pt1 | contig 15905 bp, 12 predicted proteins | sample OricomyardsoilBY_FD_108780 | JGI IMG/M metagenome (GOLD analysis project Ga0164241, IMG submission 108780) | Backyard soil microbial communities from Emeryville, California, USA - Original compost - Back yard soil (BY) | ecosystem: Environmental > Terrestrial > Soil > Unclassified | place: USA... | reverse complement strand
GCGTCGAGTCCGGTGAGCTGGATGCTGTCATCCTCGCCGCCGCAGGACTCTCGCGTCTCGGGTCCGAGATCCGGCTGAAGCGCGAGGACCTCGGGCACATCGTGGACTTCCTGGCCGCGGCGCTCTACATCGACGACATCACGCTGTTCACGGATTTCCTGACGTGGACCGCGGACGTGCTGACGGCCCGCGACGTGCCGTTGCACAGCCTGGACCTGACGCTGTCGGTGCTGGGTGAGACCCTCGCCGACTACCCGCGCACGCAGGCGTTCCTGGCGTCGGTCAAGCCCTTCGGCTGAGACGCCGAGGGGTCGAGAGGTCTAGCTGGCTTTGGCCGAGGACTCGGCGGGCCGGCCGCCGGCCGCCGGCGCGTTCGCCAGGTCGAGCTCCGCCCACACGATCTTGCCGTCCTGGTGCGTTTCCTGGCCCCAGCCCAGTGAGTACGCCTCGACCAGCAGCAGCCCGCGACCGCCGTCCGTGCCCGGCTTGCGAGGGGCGGCCTGCGTGGTGGAACCGTCGGCGACCTCGACGCGCAGGCGACCGTCGGTGCGGTGCAGCCGGATGCGGTAGGGGGCCTCGCTGTGGCGCAGCGCGTTCGAGGTCAGCTCGTCCACCACCGCCAGCGCGTCGATCAACATGTCCTCTCCCAGATCGGCCAGGAGCTTGCGTGCCCACTGGCGTACCCGGGAAAGCTCGGTGAGCTCGCCGGTGATGACGAGAACCTCCGCCGGTTCGTCCGTCATATCTCCCTCGCCCCGTGCTGATCGTTGTTCGCCCCACGCGGAGTCTGGATTACCCGATCACGCGAGAACCAACCATCCCTTTTCGAGACATGCCGCACTGATACGTTCTCACCTAACCCGCCGGTTGAGCACACAGCCGCACCCCCGCCGTCCCCGGCGCCGTCGCCGGGGCCGTTCAGTCACGAGGGAAAGCCATCATGCCTGCCGAACCCGCGACCGGCGACCTGCCGCTGAACTGGACCTTCTCGACCGAAAAGACGGCCGAGGCGCTGGTCGTCCGCATCGCGGGCGAGCTGGACTATCCCGGCATCGCGTCGCTGGAGTCGATGCTCGGCGACGCGCTCGACGCCCGGCCGGCCGCGCTCGTGCTCGATCTGGCCGACGTTCTCTTCTGTGACTCGAGCTCGTTGCAAGTGCTGCTGCGGATCTCCACCCGCGCCGACGAGCAGGGGACCGCTTTCGCGCTGGCCCGCCCCCGCCGGGCGGTCTCCCGGCCCATCGAGGTGCTCGGGCTGAACGAGCAGCTGCCCTCTTTCGACACGGTCGAAGCCGCGCTCGCGGCTCGCTGACCTCTCCTTTCGTCGTACCCGGCCTGGTCACGGGCCGGGTACGACGTATGCGCATGTGTTGACTTGACCGACCGTTCCCAGGTAAACACAGAGATACAAAGATGGAACGGCGGCAAAACAACATGTACGCAGAAGAGCGGCAGCAGCACATCGTCGACCGGGCCCGGCGTGAGGGCCGGGTAGACGTCGCGGAGCTCTCGGCCGAGCTGGCCGTGACCGGCGAGACGATCCGGCGCGACCTGTCCGTGCTCGAGCGGCACGGGCTGCTGCGCCGGGTGCACGGCGGGGCGATCCCCGTCGAGCGGCTCGGCTTCGAGCCCGCGCTCGCCGCCCGCGACGCGCTGCTCACCGCCGAGAAGGACCGCATCGCGAAGGCCGCGCTGGCCGAGGTGCCGGAGGAGGGCTCGATCATCCTCGACGCCGGGTCGACCACCGCCCGGCTCGCGGAGATCCTGCCCGTCGACCGGCAGCTGACCGTGCTGACCAACGGCCTGCCGACCGCGCTCTCGCTCGCGACCCGGTCCAACGTCACCGTGCTGTTCATCGGCGGCCGGGTCCGCGGCCGCACGCTCGCCTGCGTGGACCCGTGGGCCATCGAGGCGCTGGCGCAGAGCTACGTGGACGTGGCGTTCGTGGCCACCAACGGCGTGTCCGTGCAGCGTGGGCTGACCACGCCGGACCAGGCGGAGGCCGCCGTGAAGAAGGCCATGATCGCCGCCGCCCGGCGGACCGTGCTGCTCGCCGACCACACCAAGCTCTCCACCGACCACCTCGCCCGCTTCGGCGAGCTGAGCGACATCGACACGTTCATCACCGACACCGGCCTCGACGAGCGAACCGCCACCGAGATCGAGTCCTGCGGCCCAAGGGTGGTGCGCGCGTGATAGTGACGCTGACGCTGAACCCCAGCCTGGATCGCACGATCGAGATCGCGCGGTTGGTCCGGGGTGACATGACCCGGGCCACCGGCACCCGTCTCGATCCGGGTGGCAAGGGCGTCAACGTGGCCAGGGCGCTTGCCGCGCACAAGGTCGCCACCTGCGCGGTGGTGCCCGTCGGTGGGCCGGAGGGCGACCAGCTCACGGCACTGCTCGAGCTCGAGGGCATCGACGTGTGCGCGGTGCCGGTCACCGGGCACACGCGGTCCAACGTCAGCCTCGTCGAGCCGGACGGCACGGTCACGAAGGTCAACGAGCCGGGCGGGTCGCTGGCCGCCGACGACCTGGAGCGCATCGTCGCCGCGACGCTGTCCGCCGCGGTCGGCGCGGACTGGGTGGTGGCCAGCGGCAGCCTGCCGCCCGGCGTGCCGGACAGCTGCTACCGCCTGCTCGGCGCGCGCCTCGCCGAGCTCGGGGTCCGGTTCGCCGTGGACACCTCCGGTCCCGCGCTGAGCGCGGCGCTGGACTGCCGCCCGGCGCTGGTCAAGCCGAACCGCGACGAGCTGGCCGAGTCGGCGGGCGTGCCGATCGACACGCTCGGCGACGCGGTGCGGGCCGCGGAGGCGCTGCGGACCGCGGGCGCGCAGGCGGTGCTCGCGAGCCTCGGCGCGGACGGGGCGGTGCTGGTCGACGGGGACGGCGTGCGGTGCGGCGAGTCCCCTGTGGACCGTGGGCGCAGCGCGGTCGGGGCGGGTGACGCGATGCTCGCGGGGTATCTCGCCGCCGGTGTCTCGGGTGGGGATCTTCTGGTGGAGGCGTTGTCGTGGGGTGCGGCGGCGGTGCGGCTTCCGGGTTCCCGGATGCCCGGACCGTCCGATGTGGAACGTGGGGCCGTGCTCGTGCATGCCACCACGGATCTTTTGCGGTCACTGCGTGGGCCGCACCAAGTGCACGGGATGGAGCAGATTCGATGACGAACGTTGCATTGTCCGACCTGAAACACTTGCAGGGCAACAGTTTCCGCGCCAGGGTGCAGCGCTTCGGTGGCCACCTGGCCGGCATGATCATGCCCAACATCGGCGCGTTCATCGCGTGGGGCCTGATCACCGCCATGTTCATCCCGACGGGCTGGCTGCCGAACGAGTCGTTGGGCGCCCTCGTCGGCCCGATGATCACCTACCTGCTGCCGATCCTGATCGGCTACACCGGCGGGCGCATGGTGCACGGCCAGCGCGGCGCGGTGACCGGCGCGATCGCCACGATGGGCGTGATCGTCGGCACCGATGTGCCGATGTTCCTCGGCGCCATGCTCATCGGGCCGCTGGCCGCGCTGCTGATCAAGTACTTCGACCGCGCGGTCGAGGGCAAGATCAGGACCGGCTTCGAGATGCTGGTCAACAACTTCTCGGTCGGCATCATCGGTGGCGGCATGGCGCTGCTCGGCAAGTTGGTCATCGGACCGGTCGTCGAGGCGCTGACCAACGCGGCCGGGAACGCCGTCGACTTCCTGGTGGACCACACGCTCCTGCCGCTGGTGTCGATCATCGTCGAGCCGGCCAAGGTGCTGTTCCTCAACAACGCCATCAACCACGGCGTCTTCGGCCCGCTCGGCGTGGACCAGGCGACGCAGAACGGTCAGTCGATCCTGTTCATGATCGAGACGAACCCCGGCCCGGGCTTCGGCATCCTGCTCGCGTTCCTCCTCTTCGGACCGCGGCGCATGCGGCCGACCGTGCCCGGCGCGATGATCATCCAGTTCCTCGGCGGCATCCACGAGATCTACTTCCCGTACGTGCTGATGAAGCCGAAGATGATCATCGCTGCGATCGCCGGCGGCATGGCGGGCGTAACCACCGCGCTGGTCACGCACTCCGGGCTGCTGGCCACCCCGGCGCCGGGCAGCATCTTCGCCTACCTGGCGGTCACCCCGCGCGGCGGCTACGTCAGCGTGCTGCTGTCCATCGTGGTCGCGGCTGGGGTCTCGTTCGTCGTCGGTGCGGCGCTGATGAAGTTCGGCCACGAGGCCGACACCAACGCGGCGGCCGACGACACGGCCGCGACACTGCCCGACGCCGGGGAGCTGGCCGAGGCCGTCGAGGAGGACGTCGAGCACGCCGGTGAGGCGCCCGCGACGTCCGGCGCGACCCCGGTGAGCACGCCCGGCAACGGCGCCGTCGCCGCACCCGCCCGGCCGGTGATCTCCGGCAAGGACGTGAAGACGCTCGTGGTCGCGTGCGACGCCGGTATGGGCAGCAGCGTGATGCTGGCGAGCCAGCTGCGTACCCGGCTCAAGCCGTACGGCGTGAGCGTCGAACACATGTCGGTCAACAACATCCCGGCGGAGACGCGGCTCGTGCTCACCCACGCCGACCTCGCCGCGCGGGCCAGGGCGACCGTGCCGCACGCGGTGGTCGTGGAGTTCCAGATGTTCCTCGGCGACCCCGTGTTCGACGAGGTCGAGAAGGCGATCAAGGACGGTGGCGAGATTCGTGGCTGACACCACGGCAGGCAAAGACGTGACGGACAACGACGTCCTCCCGCGCGAGGCCATCCGGCTCGCGCAGCGGGCGAGCGACAAGTGGGACGCGATCCAGCAGTCGGGCGCGCTGCTCGCCGAGATCGGCGCGGTCGAGCTCGGCTATCCCGAGACGATGCTGGAACGCGAACGCTCGGTGTCGACCTACATCGGTGAGGGCGTGGCCATCCCGCACGGCACCGACGCGAGCCGCGCGCTCGTCCGCCGCACCACGCTCGGCGTGCTGCAGTTCCCGGACGGGGTCGACTGGGACGGCCAGCGGGTGACGATCTGTGTGGCAATCGCGGCCAAGGGCGACGAGCACGTGGCCGTGCTGTCCGCGCTCGCCCAGATCCTCATGGACCCGGACCGCGCCGCGAAGCTGCGCACGTCGGCGAGCGTCGACGAGGTCCACGAACTGCTGTCGACGATCGGGGAGGGAATCCAAGCATGAGGGTGGCGCGCTTCTACGCCCCTGGTGACATCCGGCTCGAGGACGCCGACGAGCCGCGGACCGGGCCCGGGGAGGTGAAGATCCGGGTCCGGCAGTGCTCGACGTGCGGCACCGACGTGAAGATCTTCAACCACGGCCACCACCACCTGGTGCCGCCGCGGGTGATCGGGCACGAGATCGCCGGCGAGGTCGTCGAGGTCGGCGGCGCCGTCGACGGCTGGGCGGCGGGCGACAGGGTCCAGGTGATCGCGGCCATCCCGTGCGGGACGTGCGCCGAGTGCCTCCGCGGCCGGATGACCGTCTGTCCCAACCAGACCTCGATGGGCTACCACTACGACGGCGGGTTCGCCGAGTACATGGTGGTGCCCGAGGCGGTGCTCGCGGTCGACGGGCTGAACCGGATCCCGGACGGCGTGAGCTTCGCCGAGGCGTCGGTGGCCGAGCCGCTGGCCTGCGTGGTCAACGGCCAGGAGATCGCCGGTGTCGGGCGGGGCGACGACGTCGTCGTGGTCGGCGCCGGGCCGATCGGCTGCCTGCACGTGCGGCTGGCCCGCGCGCACGGCGCCCGCCGCGTGTTCCTGGTGGAGCTGAACCGGTCCCGGCTGGACATGTCGGCCGCCGCGGTCGACCCCGATGCCGTGATCTGCGCGGCCGAGGTGGATGCCATCGACGAGGTGCGCAAGCTGACCGACGGCCGTGGCGTGGACGTGGTGATCACCGCGGCCGCGTCCGGCCAGGCGCAGATGGACGCGCTGCAGATGGCCGCCCGCAGCGGGCGGATCAGCTTCTTCGGCGGCCTGCCGAAGGACAAGCCCACGATCACGCTGGACTCGAACCTGGTGCACTACCGGGAGATCACGATCTTCGGCGCCAACGGGTCCAGCCCCGCGCACAACAAGCGGGCGCTCGAGCTCATCGCGTCCGGCCAGGTGCCGGTGCACGATCTCATCACGCACCGGCTGCGCCTGTCCCAGCTCCACGAGGCCATCGACCTCGTGGCGTCGGGCGGCGCGATCAAGGTCACCATCGAGCCCTAGGAGGACAGATGGCCAGTCGAGACGTCGTCGTCGGGGCGCGGATCGGGTTGCACGGGCGGCCGGCCGCCCTGGTGGTGAAGACCGCCGCGGCCCAGCCGGTCACGATCAAGATCGGCAAGGGGGACAAGCCACCGGTCGACGCGAGCAGCATCATCGCGGTGCTCGCCCTCGGCGCGCACGGCGGTGACACGGTCACCATCTCCGCCGACGGCGAGGGCGCCGACGCGGCGCTGGACGTCCTGGCCGAGCTGCTCGCCCGGGATCTGGACGCGGAAACCGAGGCCGCCGGTGCCTGAGCTGACCGGTCTCGGCGTGAGCCCCGGTCGCACCGCCGGGCCGGCGTACCGGATGTCCCCGCCGCCGACCCTGCCCGGCGAGGTGCCCGCGGTGGCCGACGCGGACGCGGAGAAGGCGGCCGCGACCGCGGCGCTGAAATTCGTCGCCGACGAGCTGACCCGCCTGTCCGGCCAGGTCGAGGGCACCGCGGCCGAGGTGCTGGACACCGAGTCGATGATGGCCGTCGACCCGACGCTGGCCGACGGGGTCGCCCGCCGGGTCGACGCGGGCCGGCCCGCGGCCTGGGCGGTGACCGACGCGATCGCCGAGCAGCAGGAGGCGTTCGCGGCGATCGGCGGCTACTTCGCCGAGCGCGCCGCGGACCTCGCCGACATCCGCGACCGCGCCGTGGCCCACCTGCTGGGCGCGCCGATGCCCGGCCTGCCGGCGCCGGGGGAGCCGTACGTGCTGGTCGCGGACGACCTCTCGCCCGCCGACACCGCGCTGCTGGATCCCGCGGCCGTGCTGGCGATCGTCACCCGCCGCGGCGGGCCGACGAGCCACACGGCGATCCTCGCGAAGGCCCGCGGCCTGCCCGCGGTGGTCGGCTGCGCGGGCGTGCTCGACCTCATCGACGGCACGCCGGTGGCCGTGGACGGCACCACCGGCGCGGTCGCCTCGGTGTCCACAGCGGACGTCGAGGGCATCCGGGCGGCGGCCGCGCGGGAGAAGGCCCGCCTCGCCGAGGTCACCGGCCCGGGCCGCACCCGCGACGGGCACCCGGTGCCACTGCTGCTCAACGTGGGCGCCGCGGCCGACGTGAACCCGAACGCCGAGGGCATCGGCCTGTTCCGCACCGAGTTCCTCTTCCTCGGCCGCACGAGCGCGCCGACCGTCGAGGAGCAGGAGCGGGCGTACGCGGAGGTGTTCGGCGCCCTGGGCACGGGCAAGATCGTGGTGCGCACGCTCGACGCGGGCGCGGACAAGCCGCTGCCGTTCCTGGGCCTGGCCGAGGAGGAGAACCCGGCGCTGGGCGTGCGGGGCCTGCGGATCGCCCGCGACCATCCGGAGGTGCTGATCGACCAGCTGACCGCGATCGCGCGCGCGGCCGACACGACGGGTGCGGACGTGTGGGTGATGGCGCCGATGGTGGCCACCGCGGCCGAGGCGGACGCGTTCGCCGCCGAGGTGCGCAAGGCGGGCCTGCCGACGGCGGGCGTGATGATCGAGGTCCCGGCGGCGGCGCTGCAGGCGGGCAAGCTGCTCGAGGTCGTGGACTTCGTCAGCATCGGCACGAACGACCTGAGCCAGTACACGATGGCGTCGGACCGGATGAACGGCGAGCTGGCGGACCTGCTGGACCCGTGGCAGCCGGCGGTGCTGGAGCTGGTCGCGCGCGTGGCGGCCGCCGGCCGTGCGGCGGGCAAGTCCGTCGGCATCTGTGGCGAGTCGGCCGGGGATCCGTTGCTGGCACTGGTGTTCACCGGCATGGGCATCACCACGCTGTCGATGTCCGGCTCGGTCGTCCCGGCCGTCCGCGCCTCGCTGGCGGCACACACACGGGCCGAGTGCGAGCGCGCGGCGGAGGTGGCGCTGGGCGCGCCGGACGCCGTCACTGCACGCCGCCTGGTCGCCGAGGCCGGCTGATCTAGTCGGCCGCGGGCAGGGGCGCGTTGAACAGCCAGGCGTCGAACAGCGGGCGCAGGTCCACCGGCGAGTGACGCTGGGCCGTGGCGATGAAGTCGTCGGTCGTCGCCACGGCGTGGCGGTAGGTCTGGGTCCAGTCGCGGACCAGAGCGAAGAACGCCCGGTCGCCGACTGTCTCACGCAGGGCGTGCAGGGTCAGCGCGCCCCGCTGGTACACGCGGTCGTCGAACATGTCGCGCGCCGCGGGGTCGCCGATGGTCAGGTCCTGCCGCTCCCCGGTCAGGTGCACGCGGGACATCGCCGCGATCGTGAATGCCGACAGGCCGCCCGACCGCTCCGACCACAGCCACTCCGCGTAGGCCGCGAACCCCTCGTTCAGCCAGATGTGGCGCCAGTCCGCCAGCCCCACGCTGTTGCCGAACCACTGGTGTGCCAGCTCGTGCGCGACCAGCCGCTCGAACGTTCGCTTGCCGTCCACGTGGTTCGCGCCGAAGATCGACAGGCCCTGCGCCTCCACCGGCACCTCGAGCTCGTCGGAGGTCACCACCACGCCGTAGTCCTCGAACGGGTAAGGCCCGAACAGGTCGGTGAACAGCTCCATCATCGCCGGCTGCCGCCCGAAGTCATGCCGGAACCGCCGTAACAGCTCGCGGGGCACGGCCGCATGCTGGCCATCGGCGAGCCGGTCCCACTCGTACCGTCCGATTTGGACAGAGGCGAGATAGGGAGCGGTCGGCGCGTCCTGGGTGAACTCCCACCGGGTGGTGCTGCCCGCCGACGTCCGCGACGTCAGCACCCCGGCGGCCACCACCGTGTAGTCCTTCGGCACCGTGAGTCCTATGTGGAACGTCGCCTTGTCAGACACGCTGTCGTTGCACGGGAACCACGACGGCGCGCCCACCGGCTGGCTCGCCACGATCGCGCCGTCGGTCAGCTCGTCCCAGCCCACCTCGCCCCAGTGCCGCGTGCGCACCGGCGCCGGGCGGCCCGCGTAGCGCAGCTCGGTCGTGAACAGCGACCCGCGCGGCACCGGCCGGCTCATGCGCACGCGCACCTTGCCGGCCCGGTGCGTCCAGCGCGCCGGCCGGTCGTCGACCTTGAGCCGGTCGACTGTGAACGGGCCGAGGTCGAGCGCGAACGACGTCAGCGGCTCCTGCGCCACCGCGGACACCTTCGCGGTGCCGGACAGCCGGCCGGTGGACGGCTTGTAGGCAAGCTCGAGGTCGTAGCGCCAGACGTGATAGCCGGGGTTGCCGTGCCCCAGCAGGTCGGCATCCCGGATCGGCACGATCGCTACGTTACTGCCAGGCCGTGACCGGGTTGCCGAGCCAGCGCGTTCCGTCCGGCACGTGCTCGCCCCGCATCACCAGCGAGGCCGGGCCGATCGTGGTGTGCGCGCCGATCGTCGTGCCGGGCAGCACGATCCCGTGCGGACCGAGGGTCGCCCCGGCCGCCAGACTCACCTGGTCCATACGCAAGATCCGATCATGGAACAGGTGGGTCTGCACGACGCAGCCCCGGTTCACGGTCGCGCCGTCGCCGAGGTGCACCAGGTCCGCCTCCGGCAGCCAGTACGACTCGCACCACACGCCACGCCCGACGTCTGCGCCGAGCGCCCGCAGCCAGGCCGACATCGCGGGCGTCCCGCCGATCCCGCCGACGAGCCACGGCACCGCCAGGACCTCGACGAACGTGTCCGCGAGCTCGTTTCGCCACACGAAGGAGCTCCACAGCGGGTGCTCCTTGGCGGCGAACCGGCCGACCAGCAGCCACTTGGCGACCGCAGCCACCGCGGCCGCGGCCAGGCCGACGTCGAGCAGCACCAGGCCGCTCGCGAGCGCGGCGAGCCAGAAGCCCTGGGTGGCCAGGGCCTCCAGCGCGGCGAGCGCGAGCACGCCCAGCGCCACCGAGCACATCACCGGCAGCACGCGGCACAGCTCCACCAGCGCGCGGGCCACGACCAGCCGCCGCGGCGGCGCGAACGTGCGGCTCTGGTCGCCCGACTCCACCGCGCGGGGCAGCTTCATCGGCGGCATGCCCAGGTAGGAGCTGCCGCGCTTGGCCCGCTTGGGGGTCGCGGACAGCACGCCGACGAGCCCGCGCTTGGGCACCGAGCGGCCGGCCGCCGTCATGCCGGAGTTGCCGAGGAACGCCCGCTTGCCGACCCGTGCGGTGGCCAGCCGCAGCCAGCCGCCGCCCAGCTCGTAGGACGCGACCATGGTGTCGTCGGCGAGGAACGCGCCGTCGCCGACCGTCGTCATCTTCGGCAGCGCCACGACCGTCGACGCCTCCACGCCGCGGCCGACCTTCATGCCCAGGGCCCGCAGCCACACCGGCGTCAGCAGGCTCGCGTAGACGGGGAACAGCCACGCGCGGGCCGAGTCCATCAGCCGGAGCGCGGCCCAGGCCTGCCACGCGATCCGCCCGCGCACCGGGTGGTGCCCCTCGCGCAGGCCGATGCCGAGCAGCCGCACGGCCCCGAGGATGACCAGCGCGTGCGTGGCGAGCCAGGCCAGCGTCACGACCGGCACTATCGCGAGCGCCGTACCGAGCGCGGCGCCGAGTGTCGGCGTGCCCGCGACGAACAGGGCGGCCAGGTACAGGGCGGGCAGCGCGCAGATCGCGGGCAGCAGCCCGAGCAACACGGAGGTCACGTCGTAGGCGACCGACCAGCGGCGCGGGCGCGGTGGGCGCTGGTGCGGCCAGCGGCGGGCCGCCTTGCCCTGCCTGACGGCCGGCACGCCCGACCAGCGCTGACCGGTCGGCACCGAGCCGGTCACGCCCGAGCCGGGTGCTACCTCGGCGCGCTTGCCGACGCGGGCGCCGGGGAACAGCGTGCTGCGCGCGCCGACGACGGCGCCCGCGCCGACCCGGATCTTGCCGACGTGCACGACGTCGCCGTCGACCCACCAGCCGGACAGGTCGACCTCGGGCTCCACGGCCGCGCCCTTGCCGAGCTTGAGCATGCCGGTGACCGGCGGCAGCGAGTGCAGGTCGACGCCCGGCGCGATCCGCGCGCCGAGTGCCCGCGCGTAGTGCACGACCCACGAGCCGGTCAGGTCGCTCGCGCCGCTGCGCTCGGCCAGCTGCTCGGCCAGCCACACTCGCATGTGGACGGAGCCGCCGCGCGGGTGCTCGCCGGTCCTGATGCGGCGCAGCAGCAGCCGCGCGCCACCCGCGGCGATCGCGATGCGACCGGGCGGGCTGAACAGCAGCAGCCAGCCCGCGCCGACGAGCCACCAGGACACGGTCGGCGCCCAGGCCACGCCCAGCAGGTTGTTGACCGCCGCGAGCGCGACCGCCCAGCGCAGGCCGACGAGCGTGAACAGGGGGAGGAGTAGTGCGGACTGCAGCAGCCCGGTGCGGCGGGGGACCGGCGCGACGACGCGGGCCGGGCGGTGCGCGACCGCGAGCGCGTCGAGCCGCGCGGCGAGGGCCGCGACGGTGGGGTGGTGGTAGACGTCGCTGACCGAGACCGTCGGGTACTCGCGGCGCACCAGCGACACGAGGCGGGCGGCGGCGAGGCTGCCGCCGCCGGCGGCGAAGAAGTCGGTATCCGGTCCGGCCGGTTGGTCGCCGAGCACCTCGGCCCATTGGTCGCCGAGCCATTTCTGGGTGCCACGTAGCTCGATCCGGTCATCTTCGATGACGGTCGGCAGCGGCCAGGGAAGCGCGTTGCGGTCGACCTTGCCGGACGTCCGGGTGGGCAACGTGTCGACGACCGCGAGCCGGGGGACGAGCGCGGCGGGCAGCACCTCGGCGAGCCGGTCCCGGCACGCCGCGAGATCAAGCTCGCCCGTGATGGCGCCGGTCCGATCGGCGGTCTGGTCGCCGCGATCGCCGGCCTGGTTGCCGGTCTGGCCTGGGGTCTGGCCGGCGGCCGGTTGGCCGGTCCTGTCGCCGGTCGAATTGCCTGCCCGGTCGGCGGTGCGGTCGGCGGTGGTCTCGGCCGCTTCACTGGCCTGGCTGCTGGTCGGGTCGCCGGTTTCGTGGCTGGTGCAGTCGCCGGTCGGGTTGCCTGCCCGGTCGCCGGGCCGGGCGGCAGTGCGGTCGGTGGTGGTCTCGGCCGCTTCGCCGGCCTGGCTGCTGGCTGGGTCGCCGGTATCGCGGCTGGTGCGGTCGCCGGTCCGGTCGGTGGTGGTGGTGCCGACCGCCTTGCCGGTCCGGTCGCCCGTCCCGTCGGCAAGCGCCACGCCGGCGCTATTGCCGGCGCTATTGCCAGCGTCGGTGCCGGCGACGAGGTAGCCGACGAGCAGCTGCGTGCCGGCCGCGGTCGTGCGCACGGCGGCGGCCGCACCGGCAACCCCGGGCAGCGCCAGCAGTGCCGCGTCGACCTCGCCGAGCTCGATGCGCCGGCCGCCGAGCTTGACCTGCTCGTCGGCCCGGCCGAGGAACACCAGGCCCTCGGGCTCGGCCCGCACGAGGTCGCCGCTGCGGTAGGCCCGCGGCCAGTCCAGCGCCGGTGCGTACTTCTCCGCGTCCTTCGTCGGGTCCAGGTAGCGCGCGAGGCCCACGCCGCCGATGACCAGCTCGCCGGACTCGCCCATGGCCACCGGCTCGCCGGCCGCGTCCACGACGGCCAGGTCCCAGCCGTCCAGCGGCAGCCCGATCCGCACGGGCCCGGAGCCGGTCAGCCGCGACGCACAGGCCACGACGGTCGCCTCGGTGGGGCCGTAGGTGTTCCACACCTCGCGACCGTCCTGGGCCAGCCGCCCGGCCAGCTCCGGCGGGCACGCCTCGCCGCCGAGGATCACCAGCCGGACGTCATCCAGCGCCTCGGCGGGCCACAGCGCGACCAGCGTCGGCACGGTGGACACGATCGTGATCTCCTGCTCGACCAGCCACGGCCCGAGGTCCATGCCCGTGCGCACCAGCCAGCGCGGCGCGGGCACCAGGCAGGCGCCGTGCCGCCAGGCCAGCCACATCTCCTCGCAGGAGGCGTCGAACGCGACCGAGAGGCCGGCGAGCACGCGGTCGTCCGGTCCGATCGGCTCCTCGGTCAGGAACAGCCTTGCCTCGGCGTCGACGAACGCGGCCGCGGCGCGGTGGGTGACGGCCACGCCCTTGGGCGCGCCGGTGGAGCCGGAGGTGAAGATGATCCAGGCGTCGTCGTCGAGCTCGGGGCCACCGGGGTGGCCGCCGGGGACCGCGCGCATCGCGATCTCGCGGCCCGCGCCGAGCACCGCGCACACGCCGGCCTCGCCGAACACCAGCTCCGCCCGCTCGTCCGGGTCGTCCGCGTCGACCGGCACGTAGGCCGCACCCGCGGCGAGCACGCCGAGGATCGACACGTAAAGGTCGGCCGTGCCGGACGGCACCCGCACGCCGACCCGGTCACCGGTGCCGACGCCGTTCGCGGCCAGCTTCTGGCGCAGCTCGTCGACCTGCTCGCCCAGCTCGGCGTAGGTGAGTGTGACCGTGCCGTCGTCGAGTGCCGGGGCGTCCGGGCACCGCGCGGTGGTCTCGGCGAACACGTCGGCGAGCGTCCGGGGCGGCGTGGCCGGTCCGGACGTGAAACGTGCTTCGGCCGTCCGGGAGAGGACGGCGGTCATCGAGCGTCACCGGGGCAGCGCAAGCGCAACTGTTCCTCCAAGTCGTGAGGGCTGCGCCGTTCGCGGTTCGCAGCGGGGCCGAGCGCCCCCGCGCGTTCGACCGACCAGCGAGTTTACCGCGCCGTGACCAACATCATCGCATTCAACGGCGTGTCGTTGCTTACGCGTCCGGGTGCCAGCGATCAGGCACGCAGCGTGACGGGTGTGAATTACCTCCGCGGCATCGTAAGGGGGCGGTAAGACACAACCGGATCGCGGAGTGCCACCATGTGCGCGGGATCGGGCCCCCAGCGGGTCGTCGCAACGGCGGTCGCGGCGACAGGCGGGCGTGGCGCGGTTCCTGGAGGGGCGGCGCACTACGAGCCCCCGTGTGCCTTCCCCAAGGCCGCGGGCGGCCGGGCTTCACCCGGGCGCCCGCGGCCGCGGACTGTGGTGCGCTCAGGTGGCGGCGTTCTCGCTCTCCCCGGCCTTCTCGCCAGCCTTGTCGCCGGCCTTGTCGCCATCGTCGGACTTGGCCTCCGCCTCGGCGACCAGGCGCTTCTCCTCGTCGCGGTTGGCCAGGTACTGGCGGATCGAGTAGACCAGCGCGGCGGCCCACACCACGTAGATGACGATGTAGACGACCCAGCGCACGGTGTCGCTCGCGTCGATCCAGTCGCTCTTCAGCAGCGTGCGGACGTTGGTCAGGATGATGATGCCGCCGACGCCGGAGCCGAGCACCCGCGGCGGGATGTGCCGCACGAGCCAGGCGGCGATCGGCGCGGCGATCACGCCACCGATCAGCAGGGCGAGCACCCACGAGAAGTTGATGCCCTGCGAGCCGATGCCGAACAGGAAGCCGAGGCTCGCCGCGATGGCCACGAGGAACTCGCTCGTGTCGATCGACCCGATGGTCTTGCGCGGCTCCAGCCTGCCGCTGGCGAGGATGGCCGGCGTGCCGACCGGGCCCCAGCCGCCGCCACCGGTGGCGTCCACGAAACCGGCGACCAGGCCGAGCGGGCCGAGGAAGCGCTTGCGCAGCGGCTTGCCCAGGTTGTGCCGCGGCAGGCCCATGGCGGTGAAGCGCGCCAGGATGTAGATGCCGAGCGCCAGCAGCAGAAGCGACATGATCGGCTCGGCCGTCTCGGTGGACAGGCTCGACAGGAACGTGGCACCCGCGAAGGCGCCGACGGCTCCGGGGATGCCGATCTTGGCGACGACCTTCCAGTCGACGTTGCCGAACCGCCAGTGCGACAGGCCCGACGCCAGCGTGGTGCCGATCTCGGCCAGGTGCACCGTCGCGGACGCGGCCGCGGGGTTGGTGCCGATCGCCAGCAGCAGGGTGGTCGACGTCACGCCGTAGGCCATGCCCAGGCTGCCGTCGACGAGTTGGGCCCCTAAGCCCACCAGGGCCAGCAAGACCAGCTGTCGCATCGCGCCATCCATTCCGTAGCTCGGCTCACCGTGCATCTTCCGGATCGGACCGGGCGATCGCCAACATGGTCCATATACCGGACATCCCGTGGGAAGTTGACCGGGCAGTCTTGCGTGACCGGCGATTCGACGCTAGCAGCTCACCCTCGGTGACCCGGATACGCGGCGTACGCGGTACGAAAACGGTTTGTCAATTTCCGCCGCAGTTGCGTCAACCTGAAAAATCAAGTGTTCAACATAGCGCTGGGTAGTCGAGATTACGTACAGTGCGTGACGCGATTTCTTGCGCCGGGCTCCCCGGAATTCCGGGCCCGTCGGATTTCCCGCCCACTGGGGGTGGCACCGCCCATGGTCGTGCTGGTTCGAAGAGTCCGGTCCGCGATCTTCCCCGTCGTGCTCGACGACTCGTGGCCCCGGCTGCTGGTCTACGCGCTGTTCTGGCTCTCGACCGCTGTGCTGGCGGCGGTTCTGCTCATCGCTGACCCGGTGTTCGGGTCGTTCGTGGTCGGCATCCCGCTGCTGCTCGTGGTGCTGGTGCGCGAGCGCGGCCTGGACGGAATTCCGGCGCTGTTGTTCGGCGCGGCCATCGGCTCGTCGCTGGTATTCAGTATATTTCTCGGGCAGTATCGCGGGGTATTCGATGACGGGGTGTTGGTCGCCGGACTGATCGTCTTCCTGATTTGGGTCGGCACTTATCCGGTCATGCTGGCGCAGATGAACCGGCAATACCTCCACGAGCATTCCTCCCGCGCCGAGGACGCGCTGCCCGCGCGGTCCATGGCCCGGCTCTACGTGGTCCGGGTGTGGATGGCGCTGCTGGC
>Ga0164241_10003453_pt1 | contig 15908 bp, 17 predicted proteins | sample OricomyardsoilBY_FD_108780 | JGI IMG/M metagenome (GOLD analysis project Ga0164241, IMG submission 108780) | Backyard soil microbial communities from Emeryville, California, USA - Original compost - Back yard soil (BY) | ecosystem: Environmental > Terrestrial > Soil > Unclassified | place: USA... | reverse complement strand
CGGTTGAGCAGCAAGCCGCCCTCCAAGTGCGCGAAGCTCAGCGTCGCCAGCGGCTCGGGGCGCGTAGCGAGACCGCTACAGCCGCAAGACCGCCTCAAAACCAAGTCTACGTCCAGAATCTGACTCGCTGACCTCGACCCGAATTGGACTTGCTCGAGCACGAAACGCATCGCCTCTTGCCCAATGCGCGGCATTCCTTGTCGCACTGTCGTGAGCGGCGGATGGGTGAGTTCGGCTTCCGCGATATCGTCGAAACCGGTCACCGCAATTTGACCTGGGACGGAGATCCCGCGTTCGTGAAGCGCCGACATCACGGCAATCGCCATTCGGTCGTTGCTGGCAACGATGGCGTCCAAGCCTCTGAGCGAGTTGCCCAAGACGGAACAGAGTTGGGTAACCGCGGCAGTCCCGCTCTCGAAGCTAAAATCACCCTCGAGGATTAGCTTTTCATCGACGGGGAGCTGATGTCGCGCGTGGGCAGCACGAAATGCGCGCTCGCGAGCTTCAGCCTCGTCGTTCTTACGCGGGCCACGCACGAGCACGATGCGCTTCGCCGCGTGCGATTCGATCAGGTGCGACACGATGCGCTCCATGCCACGCTCGTTGTCGGGGTTGACCGTGACTACGCCCTCCGCCCGAACTCCAACGGTACAAGCCGGCGCGCTGCCCAGACGCTTGCTGAAGGCAAGCAGCCCCGCTGTTCCCACTTCGTGGTTCAGCCCGGTTCCCGAAAGCACGAAGCCATCACACACCGCGCTCGTGGCTAGCTCGTAGACACCATGACGACCGTCACTCTTCCGCGTATCGCGGGGCAATGGCCCGCCGATGAAACACAGCAGGTTTGCTCCACCTGACCGCGCCGTCTCCATGAGCCCCTGCACGATCTCGACTTGATAGGGGTCCTGAAACCCGTCAGCCAAATACGCGATCGTATGTGCCGAGCCGCCTAGCTTTGTCTGCGAACGAAACACTCTGGAGTTTGATCTAGCAGTTGTTTGACGGACATGCTCGCAGCGAGCGCTCTCGTCCGTTGACCGGCCGGAGTGGGGCGATGAGGCGGGAATGGTTCTACAACACCCACAGTCGGGCAAGCTGTCGGGGCTACTGCGATAGGCTCCAAGCTCGCGGTGCTTCCCAGCTCTGCACAGAGCGATCAAATTTTTGGTGCGGGTCGACTACCGAACTCGGGGAACGTACTTCGAACGTCGCTGATCGAGAAGGTATTATCGAGCAGCTCTTGTGCTCGTCGGATCTGGATTGGCGCGGATGGCACGCCATCAACCCGGTCTCGTGCCTGGCGAATCGCTTCCTCCATCGAGCGGGCCGCTACGTGAATTCTTGCGCTCAGGTCGTCGATGCGTTCGAATGACAGCAATAAGCAGCAGCGTACTCGAGCAGTCGTGAGCCGCATTTCCATGCCCCGCTGCGATCATGCCTCGAGGCCGGGAGAAATCTTCCAGCCGTGAACCGCCCGCTGAATAGGGGCAGACGGGGACCTGGATCGCTGTCGGCGCTAGGGTTTGCCCGGCAATTCCGCGCAATGGCCGGCACACACCCACTGACCAACGCCCGGCAAGCCTTGTGGAACGTAACGAAAACTTCGGCCGAAGTCGTCGGAGACGGTGTAGTCGCTGAACTCGAAGGGCACGGTTACGAGATCCGTGAATACGCCGGGCGTGTTCGCTTCGGGCAAATTGCTCAGTGCGAAGTGCAGATGCGCGGTTGATGCACCGGTGCTTCCGACGCGCGCGATCACGTCGCCGGCGGCTACTCGTGCGCCGCGCCGCACGCGCACACTACCGTGTTGCAGATGCAGGTAGCAGGTATACTCGTCGCTCGTGTGGCGCAAGCACACTAAGTTGCGTCGTGCGGGATCGAGCTCGGGCAGTCTGCGGCGTTGACCGCAGCCGCCCCGCTGATCGTCCGTGTAACAGTCGACACTCGTCACGACCTCCCCGGCGGCCGCCGCGATCACGGGTTGCCCGACGCTCTCGGCGTGCGTGCCGAAGGCGCGGCGCTCTGGATTGTGCGTCACGAGTTTGGGGTCCACGCGCACGAAGTCGAGCGCGAACGCCGCCTCGTTATAGTGCGACGCGGCGCTGTCGATGCCTTGTGTAACCAACCAAACCTGCTCCGGCGGCAACGGCAATCGCAACCTAGTTTGAGCTTTTGGGGCTTGGAATGCCGAACGGTCGCGCGCAGCATCGAGCGGCCACGCGAGCGTCACCAACTTTGCAACGCCCTGCAATTTCAAGGCGGGGTCGGAGAGTAAGTTTGCTGAGTTCGCGCTGACGGCGTTCTCGTGAACGACCACGTCGGCGAGCAAGCCGTAGTACTGGTCTTGCATCGCACTGCTCTGCGCGAATCGGCCAAAGTGCAACGGGGGAGCGGGCGTGCGCCCTTTTGCGTCGAAGCTACCGGCGCTACTCCCGTCCAAGTACACCTGAGCTTGGTCCGCGTTCACGCTCACGGTCACCTGGCGCCAGCGCGGCTCTCGCGTCACGACGCCGCGCTGTGGATCGCGAACGGTGATCGCGGGCTCCGAAAGGGGCGCGGTGAATGTCGACTCCCCCAACACGATTTCAATCGCCACGCCCGCCGCAACCGAATACGGCGCGAGACCGATGCGATATCCGCCGGTCGCGTCCGAGAACAACGTAGCGCGCCCTGCGCCTTCATGCTGTGGCAAGAACCAGAAGCTCAGGCTGTGGTCACGCCGCAACACGTCGATGTCTATGTCACTGGTGGCGAACCCGGTATGCCCGAACGACACTGCCGTCACGCTTCGTCCTGGTTCTGCGCTCGAAACAGCTTGCTCGCTCAGTTGCTTAGTCGCATCCGAACGCTGGCAAGCACTCAGAGCCGTCAGCACGCACCCAGTGAAGCCGAAAACAGCGAGAAGCCGCGACACACTCCGAGTGACCCGCGCGATGAGCACCGAGCCGTGACTACACCGGCGGTCGCTCGGGCTCAAAGGTTGAGGCCTACATCAGGCACGAACTCTCCCGGCTCATCGGCAGCTTGTAGTATCCTGATCCTATCAGTAGGTCATTCAGACTCGGACACCCCAGCGAGCCCACTTAGCCGTCAGGCGGAAACAACACGACGATGAGTATGTAGCCCCACGCCGAGCAAGATCGAGACCAGAAGCAACGTCGTGACCGGCGTACTAGCGGGAGCACTGACCGCAGGATTCAAAGAAGCCGAGCTCACGCACGCGTCATTGGAGCATTGTTGGCTCGCGCCGCAAGGCGTGCCGTCCATGAATTTGCGGGGACTGAAATTATAGCAAATCCCCGTCGACTGCTGTTTGCAAAGCAAATTCCCGCAATTCGACGCGGAACACGGCACGAGCGTGCCGAACGCGGGATAGCTCGCTTCGAGCGCTGCGCATTGCTGCTCACGCGACCAACAGCGGCCTTGGTAGCACACGGCGCTCGACGCGAGCGGATCGCTACAAGCAACCCCCGCGCTGCGGAAGGTATCCGCAGGACAGCTCGCGGCGCCCGCACAGGTCTCCGCGATATCGCATGCGTCTGCAGCGGGCCGACAGACAGCAGCGGTTGTCACGGGGCGACACGTATTTGGGTCGCAGCACGCATCCTTAGCGCTGCACTGGGCCTGCGCCGCGAACTGGCATGTAGCACCGTTGCAGCACGCATCTAGACCCGCGCAATTGCTCTTGGCACAGTCACATTGCTCGCCAGCTTCTACTATCCCGTTGCCGCAGGTCGGACCGTTGTAGGTTTGCGTCACTGGATTCGCCAAACAGCTCACGTTGCCAGCAAGGAACGCCGTCAGACTACTCTCGCTACAAGCGCTGAAGTCCTGAGGCTGCGTGGAGCAGCTACCACACACCGCCTGAGACATGATGAAGCCACCGCCGCAACCGGCCGACTCGTCATGTTGCATACCAAAGGAGTGACCGAGTTCGTGCGCTGCAACAACCGCGGTCACCGCGTTGGTCGTGAGCGTCTGAACGATGCTGGCGGACGAGGAGAGCTGGCACATCGTGCCGACGTATGCGAGGCCAACCGTCGCGCCGTCGAAGTTGAACCCACTGAGCAGCTGCCGGTGATCGTGGTTAGGCAGCGCGCTCGTCCCCCAGGTCGCGAATTTCTGCAGTAAGTCACTGCTACTGACCTCACTGCCGACCAGTGTGGGCGTGTACGGATCGACGCTGAAGGTCACTTGCGCCACCAAAGCCACCCGCACTGGCGGATTGAGGCTGGACCCGAAATACAGGCCTGCACGTAGATTTTCGACGGTGAGCGCGTTCTGTTCGGTGGCGCTCACACTGCCAAACTGCTGCAGACGCTTGGCATCGTTCACCGCGATGCTCTCGACCCAGAGTTGGCCTTGCGGTCCAGTCGGGCCGATGGCTTGCGGGCGAAGGGACGGGTTGGGAGCGTCCTTGGGAAGCGGCTCCGCCTGGTCGATGGGTGTGCGTGCCGCGGCATCATCGATGAACGCGGGACGCACGACCCTGCGCAGCTGATATTGCGTTTGAGAGCCAGAGGCGAGGCCGAGCTCGATGAGATCCGCGCTGCCGAACAATAGCCCTGTGAACGAGTCGGCACCGTTTGCATTGCACGTCGTGAACGAAGCCAGATTCGCGCTCGCTCCCGCAGCGCTTTGCACGCGACCCCGGTAGTGACAAAACGGAGCGCGCAAGCTTCGGTCCCGCGGCTGCAGATCCCCAGCGGCATCCAGCACGAACGTCGTGTAGTCGTCGGAAATGAGCCCGTCGTTTCGCTCCAGCGAGATGCGCAGCTCGCCGCCTCTCCAGCGCACTCGGAGCTCTTGCTTCGGGTCGTCCACGGGAGCGTTCGGTGAAGCGCGTTCGATAGTTACGTCGAGAGGTGAGCCCAGCGGCAGGCTCGACAGCACATCAGCGTCACGCTCCTCCGCTTCGTTCGCCGTAGGAACGGCAGGAGCGACCGGATCCTGTGAGCTACAAGCGATAGCGGCGAGAGCAAGCAGCGGCACGCTGACCCAGCTCCAACGCGGCGCGCGGCGACGATCGGCGGGCTGATTCAAGGTCACGCCTTGTGACCCGATCCAACCAAGGGCACAAGAGAAGCTTCGCTGCACTTACGTGTGTGGGACGGCTTGCGTGGCAACGCGATGACGATCGTAGACGCGAGCATGACGAACGAACGCAACGGGTTCAGCATATTCGCATAGTGCGAACCACATCCAAAGGCTCATCAGTCCGTATCGGCGCGCGCGCTCGGTTTCCATCGTGCGCGCTCCGGCGACTGGCTCGGGCGGCTCTGGGGGATCGCGGAGCAGGTCGTTGTCGAAACGAATGCGGCCTGGATTTACGTGCATCGTGACGCCCAGAGGCCAAACGTGCAGGCCAAACGCCATATCGAACAAGCTTCTCTCTCGACTCGTAGCCCGCGTGGCGGATCGCGGGCCCCCCGCTCACGTCACGCGCTGCCGAACTTCGGTTCCCCAATAGTTTTTCCGTCAGCGCGCCGTGATCACGAACTCCTGACTCGTCGCGATGTCCTCATAGCTGTCGTCGGTGAGCAGCCGCATGGCGTAGCGCCCGGGGCCAAGCGGAAAGCTCTCGGCTCCTGCAATCGACGTTGCGTCGATGGTCACGCTGCCTTCGACAGCGGCTTTGGTGTACGCATAAATCAGGTAATCACCGTTGTCGGCACAGCCGTTCTTCTCGCAGCGGTACACCGCAACCCACCTCGCAAAAGTTGCCCGTGCTCAGGTCGAGATCGTCACCGCCGTAGAAGATGTTGAAGGTCATGACCTTCAGTGACTGCGGACGAGCGCCGCTGAGCGTACTCTGTGTCGCGCTGATCGGCATGCTCGCGCCGGACTCGCCGGGAGCCGCGTCTTCTGCGCTCATTGCACAGCCGCCGAGCAGGCTCGCAGCGATCGCGAGCGGTGCCACGAGCGGCCGCGGCAAGGCGGTACGGGGTCTGCCAACCGGCTGATTCGGGCCGAGTTCGCTGCAGCGTCGTTGTGTCATGCGCGCAGCATCGACGGGTCTTGTAGCAAGCGAACGACGCGCGCGAGACGATTCTGGGCCCGATTCGCCTCGCAGTCGCGCTCGGGGCTTTGAGACGTGCCGGGCCGCGCCTTGCCCGCTACCCCAAACCGGCTGCCGACCCTTCCAGCGCAGCGAGCTCCCAGTCCTCGAATACCCGTGAGCGAACCAGGAATCGGACGCCGCGCGGCGCTTCGAGCGAGAAGCCGCTGCCGCGCCCGGGTACGACGTCGATCGTGAGCTGGGTGTGCTTCCAATAGGCGAATTGCTCGGCGCCCATGTAGAACGGAGCGCCCTCGATGGTGCCGAGCAAGACGTCGCGCTGCCCGACGCGGAACTCGGGCAGTGGAAAGCACATCGGTGCGCTGCCGTCACAGCACCCCCCTGATTGGTGGAACAGGAGCGGGCCGTGCTCGGCGGCGAGCTCCCGCACGAGCGCAGCAGCCGCCGGCGTCACGCTGACGCGTTGCACGCGCGGTGCGGGAGCAGACATTTCAAAAGAACCCCATCGGCTTCGGATCATAGCTGACGAGCAGATTCTTGGTTTGTTGATAGTGCGAAAGCATCATCGCGTGATTTTCACGGCCAATGCCTGATTGCTTGTAGCCACCGAAAGCCGCGTGTGCCGGATACAAGTGATAGCAATTGGTCCACACACGGCCCGCTTGAATGGCGCGGCCCGCGCGGTAGGCCGTGTTGGCGTCACGCGTCCAAACTCCGGCTCCCAAGCCGTACAACGTGTCGTTGGCGATCGCGATGGCATCGTCGAAGTCCGTGAAGCTCGTGGTCGACACCACGGGGCCAAAGATCTCTTCTTGGAAAACGCGCATCTTATTTTGTCCTGCAAACACCGTAGGCATTACGTAGTAGCCGCCAGCGAGCTCGCCCGATAGCTTGGCGCGCTCGCCACCGAGCAGCACCTTGGCGCCCTCCTGCCTGCCAATCTCGAGGTAGCTCAGGATCTTCTCGAGTTGATCGTTGGATGCTTGCGCTATCGTGGCGGATCGAGACGGCGTGATCCTCTCGGCGCAATCCGATCGCTCGTTGGTCGACCCCGTGGTGCGCGCGCGTTTGGTCGAGGGAGCCCGCTGGGGTGAAGAAACGCGCGGAACGAACGCCATCGGCACCGCTTTGGTCGAGGGCTCATCGGTGGGCGTCGTCGGCAACGCACATTTCGAGGTCCGCAATCGCGACTTGTTTTGCTACGCGACGCCCGTGCGCGACGCGTACGGCGCGATCGTAGCCGTATTGGACGTAAGCGGGCCGCTCTCCAACCACGACCAAGCGATCGGCGGCGCCGTGCAGCGCGCAGGTGCGATGCTGGAGCGCGCGCTGCACTCGGTGCCGTATGCGGACGGGCGCCGGGGCCCGTTCTCCGCCATCGAACGGCTGGTGCTGCGCGCGACCGAAGCAACGATCTTGATCGAAGCCAGCGGAGCACTCCGCGTGGTCAACGCCGCAGCGCGCGCGGCGTTCGCCCCCGGCCTGGCCGAAACCAGCTGCGAGCGGTTGTTCGGCATGTCGTTTCAAGAACTGCTCAACGAAAGCGCCCGTCGCGGGGGAATGCGCATCGAGACCCGCATGGGTTCATGGAGGCTCGCAGTCGAGCCGATCACCGGCGTTGAGCAGCGCACGCTCGCAGCATTGGTACACTTCGAGGCCGAGCGCGCGAGCGCGGCGCGTCTCGCCGAGCCCAACCCAAGTTCGCCTGCGCGCAGCACGGCGCCGGAGTTCGAGCCCATCCTCGGCCGTGATCCGAAGCTCGTCGAGGCCAAGCAATTCGCAGCTCGGCTTGCGCGCACCTCACTACCGGTTCTATTGCTGGCCGAAACCGGCACCGGCAAGGAGCTCTTCGCGCGCGCGATTCACGCCGCGAGTGCCGCTAGGAGCGGCGCGTTCGTAGCCGTGAACTGCGGCGCGCTCGCGCCCGAGCTGATGCTCAGCGAGCTCTTCGGGTACGCGCCCGGGGCGTTCACGGGCGCGATGCGCGCGGGCTCTCAGGGGCGGATCGGCGCCGCCCATGGCGGCACGCTCTTCCTCGACGAGATCGCCGAGATGTCGGACGCGCTCCAAGCAGCGCTGCTCCGTGTGTTGGACAGCGGGGTCTATCAACGCGTCGGTGAGAGCCGTGAGCGTCGGGCCGAATTCCGGCTGATTTGCGCGACGTGTCGTGACTTGCCGGCCTTGGTCGATGCCGGCAAGTTCCGACGGGACTTGTTCTATCGCGTGCACGGCGCACGCCTGATGATCCCCACGCTTCGCGCGCGCACCGATGTGGGCTGGCTCGCCGAGCGCCTGATCCAGCAACTCGAGCCACAAGCTGCCCCATCGCTGTCTGAAGGCGCGCGGCGGTTCATCGCGGAACATACTTGGCCGGGCAATGTGCGAGAGTTGAGGAGTGCGCTCGGTCACGCCTTGGCACTCGCCGCCGGTGCTGCACAGCTAGAGGCCGATCACTTCCCCGAGCCATTGCTCATGCCGCCCCCGGCCCCCGCTTCGGCTCCCGTGCACTCCGCACACGCCGCACCGATCTCACAAACACGCCAACGCATCGTCCGTGATGCCATTGAGGCGACGCTGCGCGCATGCGCCGGCAACGTGAGTGAGGCCGCGCGCCGCCTGCGCGTCGGCCGCGGCACTATTTACCGCACGCTCCGCAGCAAAAAAACCTGACCGCGCTGGCGTTCGGCTCAGCCCCCGAAGCAAGGCGTCGAACAGTTGGCCAGCAAGCAACCGACAAGGGCACTCGTCTGCGAACCAATCACGGGTCCGCACTCCTTGCTCGCACCGTTGCTGATTGAAGTCGCGCAGGCGTTGGCGCAGCTAGTCACCTGCGAGGTGTCCGGCGTCGTACCGCTTTCAGCGACGGCTGCAATGAAACAAATCTGCATGCAAGCGATCTCACCACTGTAGTTGCCGACGCCGTTCAGTTGGGTCGGTCCGCCCCAACCACATTGGTTTCCTGGGTTGGTCGCAAAGCATTCACCGAATTCCGTGCAGCACTTGGCTTGAACGCACTTCTGACAGGAGTCGTCCGGAGTTACGGGTGCGCAGCTATTTGGCGTGCCCACTGCGCTGCCGTCGCTCGGATCGCACTGAAACGGAGTGTGCGGTGCGCCTCCGCCCGCCCCCGCAGACGGACTGCCGGCTTTGCCTGCGTCACCGCCATTGCTCGACCCGGCGACCATATTCGCCGCGCCGGAGCTACCGGCACCACCCGCGCCGATGCCGCCCGCGCCCGCACCGCTCGTACCGGCACCAAGCGCGCCGCTCGTGCCAGCGCTGCTCATGCCAGCGCTGCTCGTGCCAGCGCTGCTCATGCCAGCGCTGCTCGCGCCAGCACCGCTCCTACCAGCACTGCTTGTACCAGAACCGCTGCCGCCGCCGGTGCTCGGTGTGCCCCCCGAATCCGAGCTGCAAGCGGGTCCGCCACCCAACGCGAGGAGAATTGCGTAGGTAGCCACGCTCCGCAGCCGATGAGCACCGAGAGATGTAAAAAGGGGCAGTGACGTCATCACAGGGTTCGTCCTCGAGAGATCGGGCGTTTCATCAATCCTAACGCTTTGGCCGAATTCTGGGTCAACTTTAACCAGGGCTGACGGTCGCCGTTTTCATACGGTTGAACTGAGCGACTGCTTCCTCCGCTTCCAGCGCAGCAATGCCGCGCACCCCCAAAATGTCCGTCTCGATCCGCGCGACGAGCAGCGGTACGGTCACCGCGCCAGGAAAGTCCGAACCGTATAAGGCTATTCGGCCATACCACTCGCCTCCCTCACGAACATTTCGAGTCATGTCGAATGAGCGCGATGAGCGTGCAACTGCCGACTCTGGTGCAGAACGAACCGGGCATCCAAGCGCGAACTTCGACGCCCGATTTGAACCGACTTGAAGCTCTCGTCGCTCGTTCAGCCTGACCCTGGAATACCTCCCTTTGCGAAGTTGATCGTCTGATTCTCCTGGCAGGCGTAGTAGTAGTACTGGCCGTCGCGCTTCACGACCGCAGCAAAGTGCTTCACGAAATCTTTCACCGGATCTCCAAAGGCCGCATCGTTGCAGGCAACGACCGGACTTCTGTTGATTAGCGACTGTAAGGTCAATCTAACGTCAGCTGCTTTGGCTTTTTTGGAATCGCCTTCGATCAGCGCGCCGTAACTGGCAAACTCGACGGTGATCGTCGAAGCCGGTGACGGGCTACCGCCGACGCCGAAGTCGATGGTTTGATTTTCTTGGCAGGCAAAGTACAGCAAGGCACCATCTCGCTCGACGAGCGCGCCGAAATGCTTGGTGTTGTGCGGCGCGGGATCGCCAAAGGTTTTCGTGTTGCACTCAACCACGCTGGATGTGTCGAGCTTCTGTTGGAGCTGAGTCGCCACGCTTGCCCCTTCCGCCTGGTCCTGGTTGCCACCCGCGAGCGCCCCAAACACAGCGAATTTCACCGAAAATTTAGCCATATTTTGCCTTCCTTGTCAGATCGATGCCGTGCGCATCTGGTAGTTGTCCGCCGCGCTCGCTCGAATGACGACGAGCTTCGTCTCGGAAAACGCTTCTTCACTCGCGTTAGAAGCGCGAACGAACCCTCTCAGCAGGCACGATGCCCTACAGCGTTGATCTACGCCAGATCATTTTTTTCAACTTCGAGATAGTCTACTTCGCAGACTCCAGCTTCGCACCGTGAGCGAGTCAGCGAGCTATTGTCAGCACTGGCGTTATCCGTCATCGCGTCGACCACGTTCGCTCTCGGAAACCGCCGCTCTGATGGCTCACGCGACGCGTTGCACTTCTGCATGAGTGGCGACCGCGGGCACATTGCTCCGCGCCCAGCTCGAGGATTGGCAGCGCAATACTCCGGAGAACTGGAAGTTGCTGCCGTTGGAGTGAGCTGCCTAAGCATCATGCCATCGCGTTACGCGAGCAGACGAAGATCACGCCGTCTCCCCCTTCCGCGACGGACGACTCATCGACGGGCTCCAAAGAGTACGGCGCCAGCGCCTGAATCTGGGTGAAGCCCGCGCGCGTGAGCAGGGCTCGGATTTCCGCAAGGTCGTACAGCTTGAGCGCGAAATCTTCGAATTCTTGCGCACAGAGGCGGCCGTCTTTCACCAACTCATAGCGATGCAAAGCGCTCGCAATTCCGCTCGGCGCGACGTACTGCGAGAGCCAGCTGAGCACGATCTTGGCGCCGTCCGCGCGAGTCACCCAGCGGCCGCCCCAGGTGCCGCTCAGCTCCGAAGGGCGAGCTCGATCGCGAAGTTCGACCTCCACGATGAAGCGCCCGCTCGCAGCTAGCAACTCGCGCACCCTCAGCAGCCCAGCCAAAGCCTGAGCCTCGGTCGTGATCAGGCAAAAGGAGCCTGAAGGGATGAAGATCAAATTGTAGCGGCGATCACCAGTCAGCGCTTCGAGGCGCTGCTCCTTCAGTGTCGGTGCCAGTCCGAAGCGCTGAGCTTGCGCCAGACACGCCGCCAACATGTGCGGCGAAGAATCGCTACCCACGATATCGAACCCGCGCGCCAAAAGCGGCAGTAAGAAGCGTCCACTGCCGCACATCGGCTCGAGGATTGGACCACCGGCGCGTTCGGCTTCTTTCAAATAGAAGTCGAATGCGTCCGGCGGCGCTTCGGGCTTATCGAGATCGTAAAATTCGGTGCACAAGCTGCCATATGACGACACGCTCGCAGCGTGCGCCTAGACGGGCGGGACTGCAATTGCGCTCGCTCGGATGGCGCTGGCGTGACAACGAGCTCAGCGCGGAATGCGCGAGATCCCTTTACCAACTGTGCCGTACAAGTACTTGTCGTCAGCAGCGAGCGAGCCCGGTTGCTGCGTCGAAACGGTGGTGACGGTGCCCGACGGCAACTTTCGCGAGTAGATCGCGCCCGCGTCGCTGAAAATGGAGGTCTCGGCGCCGACCCAATAGAGCGTGTTGTCGACGGGTAACAACACGTAGCGCGGAGGCGACACCCCCGGCTCGGTCACGATCCCGACCTCGCTTGCGGCATTTGCCTGATCCGACCATTTGAACGCAGAGCCCGCCGCAACCCAATACACGGCATCAGCGTCGGTGCGCGTCGCAAGCAGGATCTCGCCAGTACCGGAGACGGTGGAAATCTTCTGCGGGGTGCTGCCCACTGCGGCACTCGTTCCGCCGGCACCGGCGCTGGAGCCGTCCGCGCCGGCAGCGGAACCACTCGCGCCCGCACTCGAGCCCCCTGCACCGGCACTCGAGCCGCCTGCACCCCCGGAACCATCGGGAGGCGCCGCGACACCCAACGGCCAGCGATACAAATCTTCGACCGAACCCGTGCCAAAGTCGCTTGGGAAGTAAACGTAGTCCTTCAAAATCACGAGCTTGGTGCGATAGTCCACAGCGCCTCGCACGAGCGTCGTCACCTCTCCGCCGGTAGTTTTCATCTGACGCAGATCGCCGCCGTCCGTGAAGCAAAGCGTGTCTCCGTCGATGGTGATTCCGAATGGGTTCGTACCATCTGCCAACTTGGTCGGCGTACCGCTTCCGTCGAGAGCGATCTTGTATACGCCGCGCGTGCCCATGGCTCCGTCGCCACTGTCCGTGAAGTAGATATTGTCAGCGTCGAGGGCGAAGCCGCCAATGGCAATGGTGTTCGCGTCCTTCTGCGAGTGGCTGAACACGAACTTAGCGCCGCTGCCATCGACTGCGGCGCGCGCCAGCTTGTGCGTGCCGCTCAGCCAATACACATAGCCACCCGCGACCTGAATCGCCGAGGTGTACGCATTGTCCGGATCGGCAATGAATGGCGGCTCCACGGTCGGCGCTCCCGCGCTGGCGGTCGCTCCCGCGTGCGAAGGCGTGCCCGCGCTTGCAAGCTCGCCGCTCGAGCCGCCGCCAGAATTACTCCCTGCCGAGCCAGACGCGCCGGCGGACTCACTGCTACCCGCACCGCCAGCGGGCTGCCCACCACCGTCATTACTATTCGAACAACCCGAGATGAACCAAAGCCCCAGAAAAAGCGCACCGCCCCGAATTCTCATTCAGATACCGCTATCGCTCCGCGCGCGCGTTGACAAGAGGCCAGCCGAACCCCGCGGGCTGACGTTCGAAGCGCGCCTGGGTTCGTCACCGCCGCAAGGTTGTTTACGTGCGGTCCGGCACGTGATTCATACCCGTCAAGCGACCGTGACCAAGGTAAAGCAAGCCCTGATTTGGCTAGGTCTGCTCCTAGCGGCGAGCGCTTGCAAACGGAGCGGCCGAGCCGGGAGCGCTGCTAGTTCCTCAGTGTCGGCGCACGCTGCGCCGAGCGCGTCAACGAGCGCTTCCCAGGCAGCGTCGGCGTCGGAACCAAACGAGCCAACGCCTGAACCGCTGCACGATCCGCTGTTGATCGCGGCAGCAGCCGGCGATCTCTCGACAATCAAGAAGCTTTTGGCAGAACACGCCAACCTGGCGGTTCAAGAAGGCGCGCGCAGCGCGATCGTGCTGGCTGCCGAAGGCGGGCACCAGGAAGTCGTCGCGCTCTTGCTCCGTCAAAACGTGCCGCAAACACAGGCGGAGAAAGCGCTCGTCTATGCGAGCGGCGCAGGCAACATCGCGCTCATCAAGCTCTTTTTGGACAAGAAGGTATCGCCCAACGGGCGCGGTGACGGCGGCATTTCTCCGCTGATTCTGAGTGGCTATGCCGGAAAGCTCGAGGCCGTCGAGCTACTGCTCGCCCGTGGTGCCGATCCCAATCAGGTCAACGACGACCAGGAGGCGCCGCTGCACACCTGTGCCGTGAACGCGGCAGCCGAGCAAATCGTTCCCCTGCTTTTGAAGAAGGGCGCCCGCGTCGACGTGGTTGACAAGTACGGCAGAACTCCGCTCAGCAACCAGGCACAGGATGGAAATTCGGCCGCGGTACGGGCATTGTTAGGCGCAGGAGCCGAGCTCGAGCATCGGGATGGCGACCAACAGACACCGTTGTTTTCAGCCTGCATGAGTGGTCATGACGCCATCGTTGCGGAGCTGCTCGCACGCCACGCCGATCCCAACGTGATCAACCGCTTCGGCGCCACACCGTTGATGGCCGCTGCAGCCGGCGGTCACCTCGCCGTCGTCCGGCAACTGTTGGCGGCAGGCGCGACTCTGGAGCAGCGGCTAGTCAAGAATGACCAATCAGCACTCGAGCTCGCCATCGTGTACGACCACGCGGAGGTCGTTGCTTGGCTACTCGACCACGGCATGGACGCCCGTGGCCGCGCGGGCGACCGCACGCCGCCAATCATGGTTGCGGCTTACAGAGACGGCGTCAAATCGATTCCCGTGCTGGTCGCTCACGGCGCCGATCCCAACTTGCTCGTCGCTTCCGATCAAACGGTCTCGATCAGCCCGCTGATGGGAGCCTGCGCCTTCGATCACAACGCTGCCGCTCGCGCGCTGCTCGACGCGGGAGCCAAAGTGAACCTCACCGGCAGAGGCGGAGCCAGCGCCCTCCACCTAGCGGCCGTCAGCGGTAGCGTGGCCTGCGTGGAGCTGTTGCTCGCCAAAGGCGCGATCCTCGACGCTCGCAACGACGCCAATGGGACTCCCCTGCGCTCTGCCTCCGAAAAGGGCCAGCTCGCCGCCGTCAAACTCCTGCTATCCCGCGGCGCCAAGCCCGATATCCGAGACACCATGGGCCTCCTGCCGATCGATTATGCGCGCAAGGGCGGACATACGGCCGTGGTTGAAGCGCTCAGCGCGGCGAAGTGAGCCGTTTCACCGTGCTAGGTGCTTCCGCACGCGCCGACTCCTCGTCACGAGCACAATCGCCGCGAGCAGAATCGGCCCGCGCAGGCTGTGGAGCCCGATGGAGCCGTGGAACCAAGGATCGGTCAGCGAGCAAAACGCGAAGCGCAAGAATGGAACCAACTCGTAAAGCGAGAGCGCGCTCAGGCAAGCGAGCAACGTGAGCTTGGACCAGCGGGATACACCGAGCGTTGCCCAGACGCCGACGATGACGCTCGACAGCAAGAGCGCCAGCACGAAGACGCTATCGCCCCCGAACTCGCCCGCATGCAACCAATGGTCCGCGTATCCCGAAAGCATCAAACCGTAGGTGACGACTACGCCTTCCCCAATCAATGCGAGCCGGATCCCCCAAACGAGCCAGGGCGTTGGCGAATCACGCTCGACCTTTTTCGCGAGGCGCGAGAACCAAAACCCGACTAACCAGGCCACGCACAGCACCGCGAGCTCGACGGCAAAAACCCGCACGAAGATCCCCCCGACCAAGCCATCTATCGTTGCCTCCTCCGCGGCAGTCAGGGGCGGCACGGGCCCCTCGTAATACGCAAGCCGCATTCCAGTCCCAGCAATGACGAACGCCATCATTTGGCACAGGTAGGCGACGCCAGCGCAGATCGCGACGAGTCCAACCCCGAGGATGATGAGCCGAATGCGTTTCAAGATGCGCGCCGAAGATACCAGGCCCACCCCACAGCGGTCGAGCGAGTGATGTGATGCGCCGGCCCCCAAGGTGACGGCGCTGTCCGAGCTACGCGACGGCCGCGTTCGCCGCGCCCGCTACCCCAAATCTCTCACCGCCCGAAGTCGCAATCGTGTACCCTACGCGGGTGATTGCGGGAGTATTTCGGGGCGGAAACCGCGTGCGGTGGGCGATGTTGCTCGGACTCGTGCTGCCAGGTCTCCACTGCGGTCGCAGCACGCGCGGTGCTGACCCGAATCACGCTACTGACACTGACGCGGGTGCTGCAGGAGAGCCGCACGTCGCGCACAACCCGTGCGGAGGCGAGCGGGACTTGCGTTTCGCAGCGCACGCCGCGCAAGTCGGTGATACCTGCGGCGAGTGTGATGATGGGCGATTGGTTTGCGACGGCGCGAATGTGCTCGTGTGTGCCGGCGCGCAGCGCACAGCGCCCGCATGTGTTGCCGCTCCCGACT
>Ga0164241_10003452_pt1 | contig 15919 bp, 32 predicted proteins | sample OricomyardsoilBY_FD_108780 | JGI IMG/M metagenome (GOLD analysis project Ga0164241, IMG submission 108780) | Backyard soil microbial communities from Emeryville, California, USA - Original compost - Back yard soil (BY) | ecosystem: Environmental > Terrestrial > Soil > Unclassified | place: USA... | reverse complement strand
GTGGGGCTGAGGCCCTGCGCTCTCCTGGAGTCCTCCCGATGAAATCCCGCAATTTCGTCTCGCTGCTGTTCGGCCTGGTCCTCGCGCTGACGGCGCCGATCGCCGCCGCGCAGATCACGCCGGCGCCATACAAGCCGGCGCAGATCAACACTTACACCACGCCCGGCGCCGCGGTATGGCTCAAGCCCACCAACGCGCGCCTGGTGCTGATCGAGGCCGTCGGCGGCGCTGGCGGCGGCGGACAGGGGGTGTCGCAGGGCGCCGGACAAAGCGGAGGGGCTGGCGGTGGCGGCGGCGCGTACTTCGCCAAGTGGTATTTCGCGGGAGATCTCCCGGCGACGCTCAACCTGACGGTCGGCGTCGGCGGTGCCGGCGGAACCGGCAGCACCGTCAACAACGGCGTCGCCGGCACGCGTGGCGGCGATTCGATCGTCGACGCGCTCGTCACGGCCTACGGCGGCGGCGGTGGCGGCGGTGGCGTGATCTCAGGCGTCTTCGGCGGTGGCGGCGGTGCAGGCTCCGCCAGCGAAGGCGGCAACGGAACCACGGTCGGCGGTACGGCCGGCGCGGTGGGCGGCGTCGCGGGCACCGGGAATACGGTCCCGGCCGACAACGTCTCCCCGATCGGAGGAGGAGGCGGCGGCGGCGGCAATGCCACGACGGGATCGGCGATGGTCGGCGGCCGCGCGATCGGCGGTGGACAAGGCGGCGGCGCAGGCGGCTACTACAAAGTTTCGGCGCAGGCCGGTGCGGCCGCCTATCAATTCAACTCGATCACGACGACGCCCGGCGGTGCTCCAGGCGTTGCGGGCGGCACCGTCGCCGGCATCGCCACCACGATGCGCGGCGCCGGTGGATCCGGCGGCGGCGCCGCGCTGTTTCCAGCCACGCCTGGCGCCGGCGGCGCGGGGCAACAGCCTGGCGGTGGCGGCGGCGGTGGCGGTTCTGGCGCGGGTTCAGGCAACGTCGGCGCCGCCGGCGGCCCCGGTGGCGCCGGCATGATCCGCATCGTCACCGTTTTCTGATGTGTCGCTGCAGCGCCTCGCGTTGGTGCTCGCCGCCGGCGGCCTCGGCTTCGTCGCCTGGCGCCGCGGTTGGCTCTCCGCGATCGGCATCCCGGCGCCCGCGATCGACCACGTCGATCCCGGCGCGTCCGACACGTTCCAACTAATTTTCGTGCCGCCCTCGAGCTCGAGCAGCCCGGTGCCCGTCGCGCGCCCGCAAGGCCCGCGCGGGATCCGCAACCACAACCCCGGCAACATCCGTCGATCAGCCGATCGCTGGCAGGGTATGTCGGCGCAGCAGACCGACGCCGAGTACGTCCAGTTCGATGCGCCGGAGTGGGGCCTGCGCGCCCTCGCCAAGGTGCTGCTGAACTACCAGGCCATGCACCGCCTGCAGACGCTCGCTCAGATCGTCAACCGGTGGGCACCGGCCAGCGAGAACAACACCTCGAGCTATATCGCCCACGTGTCCGCGCTCTCCGGGATCCCGGTCGATGCAGTGCTGTCGCTGCGACAGAACCCCGAGCAGCTGCGCGCGCTGATGGCCGCGATGATCCAGCACGAAAACGGCGCGCAGCCGTACTCGAGCGATCTCATCGCCCACGGCATCCAGCTGGCGCTGGCAGGCTGACGTGGCCACGCCCACCCGCAGACAGGCGGCCGCCACCGGCGTGATCGGCCTCACGATCGCCGGCGCCGTCGTGAAGTTCACCGCCGGCGACGCGCGCGAATGGCTGCAGGTGGTCAGCGATTTTGCGGTGCTGATCGCGGGGATACTGCTGCTCGGCGGGGTGTTGTTTTTTATGCGCGAGCAGCTCGCGGCGCACGCCGCCTGCAGGCGTGAGCTCGAGAAGCTGCGCCGGGTGCTCTATCAGCTGATCCGCGCGTCGGTGCACGGCGACGACATCGGCACCGCGGAAGACTTCGCGCGGGGGGACTTCGACGAGCAGCAACTGGCCGAAGTCTTGTCACGACGCGGGCCGCGGCCGCGGCGCGAACGGCGGGATCCGGTCCTCCCCTCCCCTGACGACTGACGGCGGCGCCGTCGCGCGGCTACGATGCCCGCATGTTCGACCCCGACCGATCGCACTGGTGGATTGAGTTCGATGACGCCAAGCGCGTCCGCAACCTGGCCAAGCATGGATTGGACTTTAAGGATGCAAAAGATGCGTTCCTTGGCCCGCTGGTCACCTTCATTGACGATCGCTTCGAATACGGGGAGGATCGTTACATCACCTACGCGATGCTACGTGGCCGCGTAGTGGTGATCGCACACACGGAATCCGATTCACGGATCCGCGTCATTTCGATGCGCAAGGCCAACACGGATGAGCAAGCAGCCTACAAAGACGGCATCGGCGAGCCCTGACCTCGACGAGGTGCCGCCGCTCAAGCCCGGGCAACTGCGCGGCGCGCTGATCCGGCGCGCCATGCAGCCGGTGGGCTACGTCGGCGGCAAGCGAACGGCCCGCAGTCCCGAGTGGCCCGGCGAAAAAATCACCACGGTTGAAGTCCGCAACCCACGCAAGCGCGCCTAGGCCGCGTGCGGCCCGATCGTCCGATGCACGACGTCGACGCCATGACCGTGTCCGAGCTCGAGGAGCTCATCGCCCGCGCGCTCGAGCGTCGCGCGCAGCTGCCACCCCACTCGGCCGAGGCGCCGATCGGCGAGATCCCGGCCGTCGTGGATCCGCGGTGGAAACTCAGCCTGAGCGCCGATCAATCGGTGCTGCAGCTGCTGCACCCCGGCGCCGGTTGGCTCGCATTTCTGATCCCGCCCGCCGAACGCGCGCACCTGGTGCGCGTGCTGTTCGAGCAGTGCGTGACGCCGCCGGCGACGGGGCCCGCGCCCTAGGCCGCGCGCAGCAACCCTTCCTGCACCTCCATCGGCTGGTTCTGCCACGCCGCCATCGCCGCGGCCGCGGCGCGCAGGCTGCGCGTATCCAGGTGCGCATAGCGCGTCACCATGGAAAGGGTCTTCCACCCGCCGGCCTCTTTCAGCACCGGCAACGTCGTCCCCGCCTGCACGTGCCAGCTGGCCCACGAATGCCGCAGGTCATGCCACCGGAAATCGTCGATCCCCAGCGCCGCCAGCGCCTTGAACCAGCTATGCCCGTTCGGCTGATTCACCGGCCGGCCGCGGCGGTGGAACACCAGCGAGTTACCGAGGATCCTCGCCTGCGTCCGTCGCTGGATCACCGCCAGCGCCTCCGGCACCAGCGGCACCGTCAGCGGCACGCGGCTTTTCACCACGCCGGCCGGCACCACGATTTGTGCGCGCGCCACGTCTACCCAGGACCAAAGCAGGCCGCAGATGTTGCCGCGGCGCAGGCCCGTGAACGTCGCGAGGATCGCCATGTCCCGCTGCGGCTGCGGCAACAGCGCCGCCAGCTTCCAGAATTGCTGCGGGTTCATCCAGCGCGTGCGCCCCGGCGGCATCTTCATGGGCTTGATCCGCGGCACCGGCTTGTCCAGCCATTCCCAATCGTTCGCCGCCCGGATCACCGTCCCCACCAGCTGCACCGCGTAGTTCACGCTGCGCGGGGTCCATCGAGCCTTCAGGGCCTTTTCGCGGACTGAGTACAGATGCGCGCGGCTGATAGTCGCGATGTCGATCTCGTCCAGCTGCGGCCCCAGCCAGCGCAGCAGCTGCACCTCCCGCCGGATCGTTTCCTTGGTGCGATGCGTGCCCATGGCGTGCCAGCGTGCGGCCGCCTCTTTCCACGTGTGCATATTGATCTCCCTGGTCGGGCCGCACCGTACGGCGGGACCGCGCCCCGTGTGGCGTCAGGCTGTGATCGGCATCACGCGCCGGCGCACTCGGCGGAAGCGGCGCGGGCGTGGGGAGGGGCGTGGGGGCTTCGGTTCGAATCCCCGTGGGAACGCCACGCGACGCTTTGCCCGGACAGGGTTTTTTCGGACCGCCGGAGCGGCATCAGCCATCGGTACGCGTGGCATCACCACAACATTGGATGATGCAGCGGTATCCGCAATCGCACCCCAGAACGCCACCAGGTCGGCGTTTTCTTCCAGCTCGGCGCGGGCGCGACGCACGTCCGCGATCACGCGAAGCGGTGGCAGGTTGAGTATCGAAGCGACCCGCAGGCACACGTCGTCATCCATCTCGCGACGCTGCCGATACTTCGTCATTGCCTGCTGGACGACACCGAGAATCTGAGAAAGCCGGTAGTCGGAACAGCCATCGTTGAGCGCACGCACGCGCTCCAGGTAATCCCACGTTTTCATGCAAATCTCCTGATCGGGAGGCGATCCTGCGTCCGGTCAGTTGGCCAGCCGCTGAATACACAGACAGGGTAGAGGACTACGGCCGTGGTTGACATAACTACGGCCGTGGTGTCTCCTGCCGTGGTGTCTCCTGATCGGGCCACGCCCGGCGGCCTTCACCGGCCGCCGGGATTCCCCGAACAGGGCACGCCCGATCAACCCTCCGGAGATACCCATGCAAACCCCCGAAGCTGTTCCCAACGCCGAACTGGCGCATCCGACCCCCGCGGCCCCCGATCTCCCCGAGGCGACACGCGGGCTCTTTCTGAACGTCGGTCGCTATTTCATCCGCCTCGAGTCCGACGCGGCCGTCGCGCTGCTCTCGGCTCTGATCGATTCGAAGGTGTATCGCGAGGAATACGATCCGCGCGACGGGCGTTTCGATTCCTACCTGGTCGAGGACACCAACGAGGGGGTGGCGATCGCCGCGGCCACGCGTGCGCTACTGACGCCGGCGGAGTTCTATTGGTTGCGCGCTCACGCCGACGACTTACGCGACAGCAATCGCAGCGCCGCCGCTCCGGTGGTGCAGTCATGAGCGCCGCCACGAACGGTGCCGTCACCCCCCCCACGCCGAAACCGGCACGCGCGGCCTACGGCTCGAAAACGAAGAGCTTCGATCCGGAAGCCCCGCTGCGCTTCGCGCTGTGGAGCAACGGCGTCATGGAGATCGTGAGCGGCAAGACGCGGCTGCTGCTGAACGATGCGCAGTGCAAGCAGCTGCGCGCGTACCTGACGCTGCTGGAGGACGTGCGATGAGCGCCCTGCCCGCTGCCGCCACCATCGAGGAGTCGCGCCGCGACGCCGTGATCCAGCTCGAGGGCGCGCAGGTCTATTTCAACGAAGCGGTGAAGCTCATCAACCGCGGCCACTACAAGGCCGCGATCGGGCGTGTGGAGAAGGCGCGCGGCTTCGCGCTGCGCGCGATCGACGAACTGCATCACCTGGCCGGGACGGCCGAGGCGGTGTCATGAGCTCGGGCGAAACGTTCAACCCGCCGATGCGGCAATTCCAGACTGATTTCCTCGGACCCGCCATCGTCGGTCTGACCCCCGACCAAGCCGTACGCGTTGCTCGCGCGATGGACTGCGCGATTGCGTTCGGTGCGCTGGAGTCGCTCGAAGGGAACACGTTTCTCGGAACGCCTTCGAAAGATGATCTCGTCCGTGGCTACTGGTTCAAGGTCGCGCAGCTGCAGGGGCTGCTCTCATGAGCGCCCTCGAGACCGAGTTCCCACGGCAGCTGAAATTCACCGGCCTGGACGTGCGCGTGGAGATCTCCGACGCGAACCTGCAGACGCTGTTGTCGACGTGGGATGACCAGGGCAAGGGCATCAGCATCACGCTGGACCTGCGCGAGCTGGACGACATCGTCGGCGTGCTGCAGGCCGCCCGCACGGAGCTGCGCGCGATCCGAAAGGACCGCGAGGACAAGAGCGTCGCGGCGCGCGACTTCGTGATGCGATGCGGCGGCGTCGACGCTGCACGCGACGCGCTGATCGCGGTGGCCGCGGCCGAGTCCGCCGGCGGTGCCACATGAACACCTCCCCCGCTACATCGCTCTCCCAGACGGCCACCCGACTCCCTAGCACGGCGGCCGAACCTTCCCCGGCAGATTCCACGCCGGCGCTTCCTACACCGCGCACCGTGCGCACTTCGGTGCCGATCTCCGGCGGCCGCTGCATCGAGTTCGTCGCCAGCCATGGCCAGGTGCAGCTGTACCTGCGTATCGACAGCGATTGGCGACACCTGCAGACGATCAGCGTCGACGATTTCGGCGACGTGATCGAGGGCGGCGTGGAACTGATGCTGCAGATCGGGGCCGCGTCATGAGCGCCGATGATGCGGCGCCCCTGGCCATCCCCGCGAGCACGCTGTTCGGACACGCCGTCAGTGTTTACGACCTGACCCTTCGCGCGGCCACGCTGCTGCGCGAGCTCGCCGAGGAACGCATGTCGGTGGTCCGCATGCAGCACGCCCTGTGGTGCGGCGACACGCCGGTCGGTCGGCCTCCGACGAAGGCGCAGATGCTGACGGCGATTGGCGTCGCGATGCAGGCCGCGATCTCCGAGCGCATCGCCAGTGCGTCAACGTCGTCCAACTGATCAGGGCCCCTGATGTCGCTCTACGCGCTATTCGCTCGACTGTTCCCCCTCGTCGTGCAGACGATCATGCGCCGCCTGCTTGAGCAACAGCAGCGCCAGGCCGCGCAGGATGCGGCGTCGTCGACCATCACGACGACGCCGTATCGCGACGGATTCGATGCATCCGGCGTGCCGGTGAGCGTCGACGTGTCGGCGACGACGTCGGCCCCTCTCGACAAATCGAAAGACTAGTCCCGAGCATCTGACGCCGATGACTTCCTCCGGCGCCCCGGCACTCTGCAAAAGGCAGTTACCAGATCGCGCGCGTGCCGCTGCACGCGTTTCTGGTATGCCCTTTTGTAGCCCGGAAGGAACACGTCGGGCTGGTCCAAAATCTTATCTGCAGCTTTCGCGATCACGCGGCGATCGTGTTCGTCGGGCTGCAGTCGATCGATCGTCGCCGCGAGCATTGCAGTCACCGCCATCGCAATCGGAACCATGGAATGCAGCAACTCCCTGGTGTCGCGCAGACCGAGCTCGAGGTTGTTCAGCCGGGATTGATCGGCTTCTGTCCAGGCTTTTCGGTCTGCCGCTTCTAGCGCCTCTTTGCTCTGTGCCACGTCGGATTCCCTCGCTGACGGCGGGTGAGCAGTGACACTACGCAAGGCCGCCACCTTTCGCGAGCTCGCCCTCGAGATGTGCAAGGGCAAGCCGTCAGCGATTCGTGAATTGGTTCTGCTGATCGCCGGCGCGTGCGATGACGGCGGCGTGTTACTGGCGAAGCTCCGAAACACACCGGTTCCCGGCTATCTCGCTCGCGAGCGCAAGGCCCGCGCCGATTGGGTACAGAAACAGGCGGCGCTGCTGATCAAGTGGGGCGCGCATATGGACATCGTCACGTCCGACGTCGGCCGCGACTCCGACAAAGCCAAAACCTTCTACGGCATCCGCGTCGGTCCAAAGCGACTTCCTGACGGCAAGAGCCTTTCAGAATGGCTCGACGAGAATGCCGACGACGCCGAGGCGCAGCGCACGTGCGAGCGAGTTATCGAGGCACTCAGCAAGGGCGGGTTCGTTCGGAACTGCCGACGATCGAAACTCGAAGATGGCAAGCACGTGGGCATGTGCAGCGTGCGAAAAATCACGGTCGACGCGATCCTGCAGCTGTTGCCAGGCAGCAAGCTGGCCTGGTGGGAAAAGGTGCGGGCCGACGAAGTTGCCGCTCGCAAGGCGAAACACGTAGAAGCCGAGCGCCTCGCCAAGATGTCGCCAGAAGCACGCGCACAGATCGATCTCAGCGAAGCCGCCGCCAAGAACGCCGAGCGCAATCGGCGAAGCGCGCGCACCGGCGCCGGCGAGTTTCAGAGCGTGGGCGACCTCGTTAGCCGCGCCCTGCGTGTCACGGGCCCGCCAAAGCCCGCCTAGGCGCCTCCGGCGCCACCCTTCCCTACACCCCTCCGCTGCGTCTAGGCGCTGCGGAGCCGTGCCTGCTGGCCCGAAACGATGCGTTGGACGACGTCCGGAGCCCGCGCTGCTGCTCGATTGCGCGTGTCTCTACGTCGGTGTGCGCTCGATCCGACCACCGAACGCTGTCCCCGCGCGCCGATGGGCGCGTTATGTGTCGGGTCGTTCCGCGATACCTGTCGTTGTTCACAAGGTTGTGAATCGACTGTGGTTTGGCGTTCTTATCTGTCGTTTTCTGAGGCCCATAGATGGCGGATCATCTTCTCCGCTTCGCGGAAAGAAGCTTTCCAGTGAAAAGCGATCGGCCGCTCCGCGGGATCTGCGCGGCTTCGCACGCGCCTCCGGTAGCAGGGTCCTTTCCCGCTGAGAGCTTCGACGCAAGTTGTCCAGCGTGGCCCCGTTTTTGGGGTCGCGTGTCAACCCTCCAGGAGAGTCTCGATGCGCAAGGTGACCCAGATTCAAACGATGGTTTCCGGTCAGGAGGGCGAGAGCGGCGAGCTCGTGGCCCTGTGTGACGACGGATCACTGTGGCTGCTGGATCTCGGCACCGAAGGCGCCGCGTATCAGCGGCTCCCCTCGCCGCCGGCGGAAGATGCTCCGGCGGCCTGACCCGACGCGACTTGATCCAGGTCGTCCGTCTGCTGAAAGGCGCCGCGCGCGTGTCGGTCCTCGCCGACCGCGACGCGGCGTTCGTGCACCTGTCCTGCGGCACGGTGCGCCTGGCGCTCCACCTGCGCGCCGACACGGCCGGCGCGCTGATGACAGAGCTGCGCGAGCAGCTGCCGCCGATGCCGTCGCACCACAACCGTCCGCAGCTCACCAACGGCCCGAACTGGCCGCTGGTGCTGGGCCGCCTCAACCGCCAGCGGCTGCAACCCGCCGATCACGACGCGCTGGCCGCGCTGCTGATTCGCCATGGAGTGAATGACCCGTGACCGACTCTCAAATGGCCTGCGCGCGCTGCGCCTGGTCGATCGACGTACAGCTGGACGTCACGCAGCTGGGCCAGACGCGTCCGCGCGAGTGCCGACGCTTCCCGCCATCGATCACGCTGGTCCCCAACGGTCGCGGCGCGGGAACGATGGCGCTCCCGCGCATCGTCGCGCCGCAGCACTGGTGCTACGAATTCCGACCGCACGCCGACGCGGTTCCCGACGCTGTTTCCGACGCCTGAGCCGACCGATGCCCCGAGCCAAAACGCAACGCCAAGCGACGCTGCCCGTCATTGCGCAGTCGATGCCGATCGACGATCCCGCAGGATGGGATGACCTGGTTAGTGAGGTCGAGGGCGCGAACGACGCCGAGATCCACGTCTACACGGAGAGTGGAGCGCCGGGCGCTGCAAAGTCCGCGTGGGCCTTTTCCTGCTCTCCCGCGGACTTCACGTTTACCGGCCTGCTCGAGCGGATCAAAAACGATCCTGAGCTCGGGCCCGGTACCTACTCGCTGCGCGTGCGCCGTGCGACGCAATGGGTCGGCCGTCGCGTGATCACGATCGCGGGCCGTGCACGTCCCGCCGTCACGGCGGCCGTCGCGATCGCCGCACCGCCGGCGCCGGCGGTCGACCTCGAGCGCGCGATGCTGTCGATGCAAGTGAAAATGGCCGAGCAGATGCAGAGCTTCATGCTCGGCGTGATCGGCAAACTCGGCGGCGGTGCACCGGCGGGCCCGACGTTCGGCGAGCTGGTGGCGCTGGTGAAAACGCTGCAGGGCGAGCGCAGCGACCGGGATCCGATCAAGGACCTGAAACAGTTGCTCGAGTTGCGCGACGCGGTGCAGCCGTCGCCCCTCGTCACGTCTGACGATGAGGACCTCGAGGCCGGTCCGCACAAAGGCGCGACGAATGCGGACGTGTTCATGAAGCTCGCCGATACGTTCGCGCCGGCGCTCGCCAACGTTCTGACGCCGGCGCGATCGGCGACACCCGCTGCAGCACCTGCAGGCGCTGCAGCATCGCCGTCGCCGGCGAGCAACGCGACGGATCCGCCGACGCCGGAACAACGAATCCGCGGCGCGGTGACGCTGTTGCTGACGGGTGCGGCGCGCGAGGGGTACCCCCAGGCGTATGCCGAGGTCGCGCTCGATGAGCTCGGCGACGATCTTGCGCGCCTGGTGCTGGCCCGACCCAACGCGCTGGACCAGCTGGCAGCGATGGCCCCGCAGGTCACCCAGTTCCGCGCGTGGTTCGAGCAGGTGCTGGCGCACGCGCGACAGCTGCTCGATGCACCGACCGGCGGCGACCCATTGACAGATCAAAAGACGGGTTCCGACGCTGACGCGGATGAGGGCGCTAATCGCTGAGTGGCCGAGCGTAGCGACGCTGCAGGATATCCCCGGCGGCGCCGCCGGCACGCGGGCCACGCTCAAGGCGATGGCCCGCCTGGCGCGAGCCGCCAAGACCGACATCCGCATCATCAATACGGCGCGCGGGGCGGTCGCCGGCTTGCCGCATAAAGACTTCGCGGCGCAGGTCGAAGCCTGCCAGCGCTGGGTGCAGCGGAACATCCAGTTCGTGCGCGACGTGCGCGGCGTCGAAACGCTGACGTCGCCCGTAATGGTCCTGGCGCAACGCGCGGAGGACTGCGACGGCCAGGCGACGCTGCTCGCCGCGCTGCTCGAGGCGATCGGCCATCCCGCGAGATTCGTCGCCGGCGGCGCCGGCGGCGACTTCGTGCACGTGTGGTGTGAGGCGCTGGTCGGTCGCGAGTGGCTCGCCGCCGAAACGACCGAACCGTGGCCGCTGGGACGCCGGCCCGACTTCCCCTGCTACATGGTGGAGCACCTCTGATGGATCTCATCGATCAGCTGGCCTATAGCGCCGCCGCCGCGCTCGAATCGGCCGGCCGTCTACCGGCGGACGAGCTCGCCGCTGAACTCGCGATCGGTCAGGCCGTGCTGGATTTTCTGTCCGGTCGCGCCACGTTCCACATCCTCACGGAGCGCGAGGCGCAGGCCTTCGAAAACAGCCTGGCACCGTCGTCGGGATTGTCCGGTCTCGGATCGTCGCTGAAAAAAGCCGTGAAAAAGGTGGCGAAAAAGGTCAAGGACGTCGCCGACAACAAAGTCGTCCAGGCGGTGTTCCCGGCGCAGGCGTTTTCCAACGTCGCCACGCAATGGGCCCTCGACAATCCGCAAGCCGCGGTCGCGGCCACGGTAGCGGCGTACAGCGGCAACGTCGCCGGCGCCGGTGCCCTGGTCGCGGGCAGCGTGATTCCACCGCCGGGGCAGGGCGCCGCGAAAATGCCGCTCGATTACGCGTCGCTGTTCGGTGCGGATCCGGTGACGGGCGCCGTCAACTGGAAACGGTGGGCAATCGGCGGCGTCGGCCTGCTCGCGCTGATGCTGCTGCTGCGGTGATGCCATGGCCGTCCCGTCCGACCGACCGCTGATCCGCGCGCGCATCAACCAGCGCGACGCGATCGTCGCGCAGAACAAGCCCGAGGCGCTGGCGATCGAAACGACGATCGCCGCGATGCCGCTCGAGCGGGATCCCGATGCCCTCAACTGGGCGCAGCTGAATGCCTGGCGCGTGCAGCAGGCCGGATGGAACGTTTCAGAATTTCCGACGCTCGCGTCGTCGGGTGCCTGGCAGGGCTCTCCAGCGTATGCGCAGGAAATGGCCCTGCGACAACAGCAGGCCGCCAAGATCGAAGCGCGCGATCTCGCCGGTGCGGTTGCGCTCGAGGCGCAGCTGCAGGCGCTGCTCGGAGGCCGGCCGCCGAACGTCAGCGGCGCGCGCGCCACGGGATCCCGCCTGACGACGTCGAAACTCGGATGGACGGCCGCGCAGTTTCCGACGCTCGCGTTCGTGCGGATCCTGCCACCCGCGGCCGCCGTGGTGTCGACCTGGCCGGACCAACCGCCGGCGCCGGCCAGCTCGAGCACGTCGACGTCGACCAGTTCGAGCGCGCCCGCCCCCGTGGTGAGCGCCTGGCCCGATCAGATTCCGGTCGACGCCGCCGGCGTGCCGGTGAGCAGCTACGCCGCCAGCGCGCTCTACGCGCAGCTCACCGGCCAGGCCTCTACCACCGGATCCGGCGATGCAGTACCGGCGGCAACGAGCGACACGCCCTCTTCGACCTCGCGCGTCCTGCCGTGGTTGCTCGCCGCGGCCGGCATCGCCGCAGCCAAATACTTTTGACCAGGTGCCGCCATGGCCGCCGACGCGCAAGAAATCCAGTTTCGAAATGAGCAGCTGAAGTCGCTGCAGCTCGCCAGCGACTCCGCCGCGTTCGGCGGTGCGCTGCAGAACGAAGGCAAGCTGCTGCGCTACCTGCAGTCCGTGATGCGCGCGCCGGATGCGGCGCTCGCTGCACAGATCTCTGCCGGCCTGGCGGCGCGCAAATTCGGGTGGCGCGCCGACCAGTTTCCGACGCTGGTGCAGACCGGCAATCCGGCGCATCCCGGCACCTACCTGCAGGCGCCGGCGCCGATTCCGCAGCCGGTGCAGACGCCGACGTTCGATCCCACCGCACCGAACATGCAGCAGCTGCTGTTCGAGGCCAACTCGCCCGGCATTCCACCGCCGTCGGCCGCCGTACTCGCGCGCCTGTCGTCGATCCAGCAATCCGAGCTCGCACGTGCATGGGGGGTGCCGCTGGCGATGCTGATCCAGGCCGACGGCTCCATCGCGCGGCTGCAGGCACTGCGCGGCACGCCGGTGACGTCGACGTGGCCGGACCAGGCGACGACGCCGCCGACGGTGACGATGACGCCCGCACCGCCGCCAGCGGTCACCACGACGCCGCCGGTGCACACGATCCTGCCGGTGCCTTCGTCCACGCCGTCGCCGTTGATCGCCACCTGGCCCGACCAGGTGCCGGACAAATCGCTGCTGGTGCCGCCGCCGGCGACGCCGGCATCCGACACGATCGCCGGCATCCCGAAAACTGCGTTGTACGTCGGTGCCGCCGGCATCGGCATGTTGTTGCTCGCCTCGATGTCCCGGCGCTGATGGAGTCACTCATGGTCGATCTCACCAATCCGTTCGGTAACAGCCTCACCCCGACGCCCACGGTCCCGCCGGCGCAATCCGGTTACGCCGTCGTCGACGTCGCCAATCAGCTTGCGCAGGCGTATCTCGACTACAAAAAAAACAAGGACCTCAACAAGCTCAACCTCCGGCGCATTCAGGCCGGCCTGCCCACGCTCAGCGCTGACGGCGCGAACGTCGCCGCGAACTGGAACATCGGCAGCAGCCTGACCAGCAGCAGCACCATCCCGATCGTGTTTACCGTCGCCGCCGTGATCGTCCTGGTGTTTTCGCTGATGGGAGGCGCAGGCGGAGGGCGCCGGCGATGAGTCTCCAATCCGACCTGGACGATGCGCTCGATACGCTGCTGGGCGAGATCAATCGCGTCGCGATCCAGGATCCCGGCAACGTCTGGGTGCAGCGCGGCACCACGCTGCTGAGTCTCGGCCAGCAGATGTCCAACGCGCTCAGGGCCGGCGCGCAGATCTCCGCCGACCTGTGGGCGCGCGTCGAATCGGCGGGCCGCAGCATCGCCGGCGGCGCGTCGGCCGTCCTGGACCAGATCAAGCAGTGGACGGGCCTCGGCAATCCGCTGGTGGCGCCGGCGATCGCCGTCGGCACGCTGCTGGCCCTGATCGGCGTGGTGATCTACCAGCTGCGCAAGCTGTTCACCGGCAGCGACCAGGCCGCGATGGAAGCGCTCGCCGCGCTGCCGGCCGAAACCCGAACGCAGGCGCTGCAGCTGCTCAGCGATCGCGACAAGAATTCGAAACTCTATCTCGCCGGCGGCGTCGGCCTGGTCGCGCTGCTCGGGCTGTTCGTGGTCTCGGGGAAACGACGATGAGCGAAGAACTCAAACGGGCCCTTGCCGCCGGCACCATGAGTGTCGGTGCCGGCATGTTGTCGTGGGCCCTCGCCACGTGGGTGCAGAAGCGCGGCGGCACGCTGGGCCTGGTCACCATCGGCGCCGCAGCCCTGCTCGGCGGCTACGGCGTGCGCAAGCGCCTCGAGCTCGAGCAGCTCGAGGCCGATCCGCTGACGGTCGCCGGCGGCCAGGTGATCGACGGCACCGCCACGCGGGTGCACTGATGGCGGAAGTCGACGTCGACGTCGCGGATCTCGAATTCGTCACGCGCCAGCATGCGCGTGCCGTCAGCATCGGCGACGTGATCGAACTGCCTGACGATCGCGTCGGCGTCGTGTCGCACATCGATTCCCGCGCGCGACGCGTGTCGGCCGAGGTGATTCCCAAGGTCACGCCGAGGGGGATTGACAAAGCGAAAGACGGGTTCCGACAGTTCTCGGGGATGGAACCGGCGGGCATCGTCACCCTGCCGCGACCATCGGTCACCGGCGCCGTGTGGTACCTCGGCACGATGACCGCAGTGGAGTACGAGACGGTGCGCGACGGCAAGACGGAGCGCTACCGCCACGAGTTCAAGAAAAAAGCGCGGCCGGCCCTTGGTGTGACGATTGACGCGCTGCAGCTGGTGGTCCTCGGCGGGGGATACCGGGTAACCGATCGGGGGATCACGGATGACACGTGATCAACCGAACACCCGGAATTTTTATGGGCAAGATGCTGTTCATCAATCCGAGCTCCCGCAGCGCCAAGCGCAAACGCGCTAAGGCGCCGTCCGCCAAGCAGCTCGCCGCCCGGCGCAAATTCATCGCGATGGTGCGCGCCAAACAGGCCGCCGCGAAGCGCGCCACCAAGCCGAAGAAAAACCCCAGTCGCCCGCCGCGCAAGGCCAAAGCCAAGCGCGCGCGCACGATCGTTCCCATCACCGTGAAGGTAAACCCCGTGAAAAGAGCCAAGGGCAGCAAGTCCCGCCGTCGTCGCGCCTCGCGTCCGTATCGCACGTTCCGCGTGCGCGCCAAGCGCAATCCGATCGCCCGGCGCGGAAGCTTCGTGAGCACCACATTCGTGCCCGCGCTGATCGGCGCCGCCGGCGCCATCCTCAACGACGCGGCGGTCGGCGCGGTGCTCAAACACCTGCCGGACGAATTCCAGAAGCCGGAATTGCGTCACGCCGTGAAAGCCGCCTCGGCGTTCGGCCTGTCGATGATCGCGAGCAAGTCGCGCATCGCCTCGCGCCACCTGGTGGTCGCTGGCACCACGGGCGCCCTGGCCTGCGTGCTCCACGACGCCGGCCGCGCGCAGGTGCAGAAGCTGCTGCCGAACGTGCCGATGGGCGAGTACTTGTCCGAGGTGATCGGCACGCTGCCCGCTGTCGCCCTGTCCCGTGCGCGCATCGCGCGCGGCATGGGCGAGCAACTCAGCTGGCGCGCCAGCCGCGCCATCATCGATCCCAATTTCGCTGCGCGCAGCGCGTTCACCTGATCGCGCTGACGTACCGCGCGCACTCTCCAAAACTCACGAGGCCCCGCAATGCCCACCGACGTCATGCAGCAGCCGTATCTCACGACCCCGTACCCGATCGCCGACGATCCGCGCTTCAGTCCGATCCGGCCGGGTGAGTGGGAAGTCGTCAACGAAGACCTGTACGACTTTCAGACCTATCCCCTCGCGGGCACCACGGGCCTGACGTTCTTCGCGGTGCCGCGTGGCCAGGGCACGAAGACGACGGCCGATACCAACATGGACCTGGCCGGGCAGATCTCCGCGGGCCTGCTGTTCAACGTGCGTGCGATCGAAATCGCGTTCTTCCCCGGCGTCCTGCCGGGTCGCGGTCAGCTCAACAGCGCGGCCGTCGGCGGACTCGACGGCTTCATCAATGACGTCTGGAGCGTCGGCATCGGCGGCTGGATGCAGATGAACATCCTGGCCAAGCCGTACATCCAGGTGGCGCCGCTGGCGCGCATGCCGTTCTCGGGTCGCCTCGAGGGCTGGGGTTCGCAGAGCGACAGCACCACGCCCGGCGCTGCGCAGCTGACGCGCACCAGCTACGGATCGTGGGGCGGCATGATTTTCCAGATCACGCCGGTCGACCTGATCAGCAACATCAACTTCGGCGTCACGCTCAACTGGCCCACCGCCGTGCCGCTGCCCTCCGGCGTCAACGGCCGGATCGGCGTGATCCTGCGCGGTACCAAGCGTCGCGTTTCGCAGTAATCCCGATCGCCGGCGCCGTTCTCGGCGCCGGCGAT
>Ga0164241_10003451_pt1 | contig 15923 bp, 13 predicted proteins | sample OricomyardsoilBY_FD_108780 | JGI IMG/M metagenome (GOLD analysis project Ga0164241, IMG submission 108780) | Backyard soil microbial communities from Emeryville, California, USA - Original compost - Back yard soil (BY) | ecosystem: Environmental > Terrestrial > Soil > Unclassified | place: USA... | reverse complement strand
GTGTTCGTTTCTCCGGTTCGCACGCCCGGATTCTGAAGCGGCTCAGAATTTTCCGACCAAGGTCGCCCCGCCCGCGTTCGCGCCCGCGGCGCCCGGTGCGATGGCGAGGTTGGCGCGCGTACTCGAACGGTTGCCTAGAATGACGAGCGTTGCCCCAGCGCCCACTCCGAGCGCACCCACGACGAGCGTTACATTGCCGAGCGTCGTGTACAGCTTGCCGCGATCGACCATGCTCTGCGCACTATCCGGACAATTCATGCGATCAGCGCCGCACTGTTTGTCCAAATCGTTGATCGTGGTGTGCCGCAGGTAAAACATCGTGCCAGACGCGATCAAGCTCGCAATGCCTGCGCCGCCAACGACGAAACCCACGGTACGCATGGTCTGCGCCTGCGGAGGCGGCGGTGGGGGTGGGGGGGGCGGCTCGTTCTTCACCGGTTCGAGCTCGAGCTTCACTTCGATCGTCGCGGTCTGTTGCTCGGCGACGCGAAACGATTGCTTGAACGGCAAAAATCCAGCGGCTGCACCCTCCACCACGTGTGGGCCCGGGTCGACCGGCAAAGGGCTATTGAGCACCGAGTCCCCGAGCGAAACGCCGTCGAGCGAGATCGTCGCCGAATCAGCACCTTCACCGCGCTTCACGACGACGCGAGGGACACGTGCTTTCAGCGACTCTAAGCGTGTGTCGACCTCTTGGCGTACCTGATCGGCCTTCTGTGCTTGCGCGTCCGCGCCCGCGAGCTCGTAGTCGCCGAGCGCTGCGACGAGCAGGCCCAGACGTTCTTCACAGAGCGCGATGTTGAAGCGAACTTGCGGCGTGGGCTTTACGGCCGCTACTTCCTTCAAGAGTGCGAGCGCGCCTGCCCAGTCACCGCCAGTTTGCAGGGCGAGCGCCTGCGCGAATTGTTCACGCGCTCGCTTGAGTCCGTCTCCGTCGCTGCTGGAGCCTTGCGCTTGCGCCGTTGCTGGGCTGACACAAACACCACCGAGTGAACCCAGGACCAAGCTGGAACCGACGAGCCATCGCTTGAGTGACCTGAAATGCATTCAATAGTTCCGCGAATGTTTGCGGTGCTGCCGCAATCACTGATTGTAGTGCCCGCGTCTCCGCCACACAAACAGCTGAAATTTCCGGCCCATTTTGGCCGGCCTGCGCGTTTGCCCCCAACCCGTGCACCCGGCGGTGGGGCCGCTGGCCCAGCTTCGGCGGTTAGTCTCCGGTTCGAACGGTCAGCACGGCGCACGGCGCACGGCGCACGACCTTTTCGGCGACGCTGCCCATCAGCGCGTGGCTGAGCCCGGTCCGACCGTGCGTGCCGAGGACCAACAAGTCATAACCGCCGCGTGCCGCTTGTTCGACGATCGAGCTCGCTGGATCGCCCAGCTCACAATAGCTATTGGCGATGGCGATGCCCTTAGTCGCGGCGTCAGTTGCGAATTTGTCCAAGTGTTCGCGTGCGCTGTTGCTGAGCCATTCCAAAAACGGCTGCTCAGTCGTGCCAACGCCCGTGATCAGCGCCTCCGGCGCGAGCATCGCTGGGGGAGTCCAAATGTGGAGCAAGTCGATGGTGGCGGAGAACTGTTGCGCAAAATCATGCGCCTGAGCGAGTACCTTTGTACCGGCCGGCGTAAGATCGATCGGGACTAGAATCTTGCGCAGCGACAACATGGGCGTGCTCCTTTGGACGGCCGAGACCTCGATCCGACCACGAGTGAACACCCCGCGCCAAGCCGGCTGCTCACGGGCGCCAAATTTTCCTCACGCGACCGTCAGGGGTCTGCCACCCCATTGGGCGTATCGGCCCGTGGACAGGCTCGATTTCGCGGCTTTTTGCGTTCCGACGGGCCGACATTGGCCGGCGAAGGCCAGCGGCGAAATCGCCCCGACAAAGCCCTTTCGCTGGGGCACGACTTCCGGCAGGATTTTTCCCGTATGGCCAAACGCCCTCACGTGCTCGGAGTGGTTCTCGCTGGTGGCGAAGGAAAGCGGCTCTGGCCGTTGACTCGCGATCGCGCCAAGCCCGCGGTCCCCTTCGGAGCCAACTATCGCATCATCGACTTCGCGCTCAGCAATTTGGTGAACGGCCGCTACCTGCGGATTGCCGTGCTCACCCAGTACAAGAGCCACAGCCTCGATCGGCACATTGCGCAAACCTGGCGCATGTCGCCGCTGTTCAATAATTTCGTGATGACCGTGCCGGCGCAAATGCGGCTGGGTCCGCGTTGGTTCGAGGGTTCCGCTGATGCGATCTTCCAGAACCTGAACCTGATCAACGACGAGAAGCCGGACTACATCTGCGTGTTCGGCGCCGACCACATCTATCGGATGGATCCGGAGCAGATCATCGATGCTCACATTCAGTCGGGTGCGAGCGTCACCGTAGCGGCGATTCGCGTACCGCTCGAGGAAGCCTCGCGTTTCGGCGTGATCGTGCCCGGGCCCAACAACAAGATCGCGCGCTTTACCGAGAAGCCGCACAACGCTGTGGGTTTGCCGGATGACCCGAAGCACGTGTTCGCGTCGATGGGCAACTACGTATTCAACACCAAGGCCTTGATCGACGCCGTGCACGCGGATGCGGCGAACAAGGACAGCGCGCACGACATGGGCGGCAACATCATCACCGCCATGGTCGACGCGGGGCAGGCCGCCGTGTACGACTTCCATTCGAACAAGGTCCCGGGCGCGACCGAACGCGATGCCGGTTATTGGCGCGACGTGGGCACGCTCGATGCCTACTACGAAGCGCAGATGGACCTGATCAGCGTCCATCCGATCTTCAACCTTTACAACTCGGAGTGGCCGATTCACTCGTCGCTCGGCGCGCTGCCGCCCGCAAAGTTCGTGTTCGACGAAGAACAGCGCCGCGGTATGGCCATCGATTCGATGGTAGCAGCGGGCGTGATCGTCTCCGGTGCCGCGGTTCGCCGCTCGATCCTGTCGCCGGGCGTGTCGATTCACTCACGTGCGAACGTGGAAGATTCCGTGTTGATGCACGGCGTAGATGTGGGGCGAGGCGCGATCATTCGGCGCGCGATCTTGGACAAGAACATCAAAGTTCCTCCGGGCGCTCGCATCGGCGTCGACCCAGCCGAAGACCGCGCGCGCGGCTTCACGTTCAGCGACAACGGTATCGTCGTGCTAGGCAAAGACGACGTTGTCCGGCTCTGACTCTGCGAGAGAATTTCACAGTATGAAAATCGCGCTTTTGAGCCGCGAGTACCCGCCGGAGGTGTACGGCGGTGCTGGCGTGCACGTGGAATATTTGGCGCGCGCGCTCGCGCCGCTCGTCGACCTGGCCGTGCATTGCTTTGGTGGTGCACGGAGTGCGCCGGAAGTCGCCGGGAGCTACCAACCTTGGGCAGCCTTGGACGGTGACGCGCCAGAGCTTGCTGCGCTGCGCACGCTGTCCGTCGACTTGTCGATGGCCAAGGCGGTGCGGGGCACGGAGCTCGTGCACACCCACACGTGGTACGCGAATTTCGCCGGGCATTTGGCCAAGCTGATGTATGGCATCCCGCACGTGATGACCTCGCACAGCCTGGAGCCACTGCGGCCGTGGAAGGCGGAGCAACTCGGCGGCGGTTACGCCCTCTCGAGCTATTGCGAGAAGACCTCGATCGAAGCGGCAGACGCCGTCATCGCCGTCTCTGCGGGCATGCGCAAGGACATCCTGACCGCCTATCCCGCGGTCAACCCCGCGCGCGTTCACGTCATCTACAACGGTATCGATCCTGCGCAGTTTCAGCCAGACCTCGAGACCGAGGTGCTGCAGCGCGAAGACATCGATTCGAGTCGACCGTACGTGGTGTTCGTTGGGCGTGTGACCCGTCAAAAGGGCATCGTGCACTTGCTGGAGGCTGCGCGTTATTTCGCGCCCGAAGTGCAGCTCGTGCTGTGTGCGGGAGAGCCCGACACCAAAGAGATCGGCGCTGAAGTGCGCGCGTTGGTCGCGGAGCTCGAACGTTCACGCGGTCCGGTCCATTGGATCGAAAAGATGCTGCCGCGCCCCGAGCTGATTCAAATCTTGAGCCACGCGCGCGCCTTCGTTTGTCCCTCGATTTATGAGCCCTTTGGCATAGTGAATTTGGAGGCCATGGCCTGCGGTGCACCCGTGGTCGCTTCTGCGGTCGGTGGCATCCCCGAGGTGGTCGAAGACGGCAAGACCGGCTACTTGGTGCACTTCGAGACGGATGGCACTCCGCTCGGCGCGCCCAAGGATCGTGATGCGTTTGCTCGAGCATTCGCGGCTCGCGTCAATGAGCTCGTCGCCGACCCCGCGCGCGCCGCGGCGTTTGGCAAAGCGGGCCGCGCCCGAGTGGAAGCGCTCTTTAGTTGGTCGGCGATCGCGCGCCAAACGGCGGACTTGTACCTGAGCTTGCGACCGCCGAGCTGACGACTCTGCCTCAACGTGCCAATTTGCCCCCGCAAAAAGGCCGATAAACTAGCCAGCACGGCGCTGAATCGGCGCTCGAGATGAAGAACCGTCACTCGGCCCGGCTCATGCATCGGCCGAGGCGTGACTTGGCTTGGACGCGCTTGGAACCGCCCGCGGGGCGCCACTGTCGAACCTCGGCATCGGCGCCTTGCGCGCTTTCTGCGGATCGCCTTGGGCTGCCTCGCCGGCTTGGAATTGCTGTACCTGATCGGCGCGAACCTATTTTTGAATCTCGGTTGGCTGCCGCTGACGTTTGCCGCGACGGATCAGGTGAAAGCGACCATTTCCGGCGGCTGGAGCGTCCTCCCGGGGCACGTGCACGTGCGCAATTTGCGCTTCATCTTTCACGATCAAAACGTCCAGTTCTCGCTCGATATGGAGCGCGCGTCCTTGGTCGTGCATTTGAGTGAGCTGCCTCGGCAGATCTTTCACGCCTCCCACCTGCGTGGCGAGGGCACGGTGTATCGCATGCGTCATCGCATCGATCCGTGGAAGACGCATGACCCTGACGTCGGCACCTATCCGCCCATTCCGGAGTACTCGACGCCCGCGGTGTTCGAAGCTCGCGTTCCGGAGGCGCCGCTCAGTGACGCCGAATACAACCTGTGGACGATCCACATCGACGACATCGACGCGCGCGTGTCCGAAGTCTGGGTGCAGGCCTTTCGCTATCGGGGTAGTGGCCGCGTGCGCGGCCAATTTCAGTTCAAACCCGCCCGCACCCTACGGGTGGGGCCCGCCCTATTGGAGCTCGACCCGGGGCTCTTGACTGCGGGCGCGTATCGGGTTGCGGAAGGTTTGCACGGCCGGGTCGAGTGCATCGTTCATCCCTTCGACGTGCGTCCAGTCACGGGGTTCGGACCCTTGCGTTACATCTCGGCGCAGGTGCGTTTGGATTCGCCGGAGTTCGATCCGCAAGCGTTCGCGTTGTTCGCGAGCGAGGCGTCGCCTCGTGTTTCGTCCACGGGCGGCTCGTTGCACTTGGATGTGCAAACGCGGCATGGCGTGCTCACCGAGGAAAGCCGCGTGGACGTCGTGCAGCGCGGCTTCGGGCTACGAGCCGTGCAAGGCGATCTCGATGCCGAGCAGCTCGAAGTACACGGTGAAGTAGACGCAAACGGTCATGCTCAGGCGACGCTGGTGATCGACCGCGGCCTAGTGCGCGAGGCCATCGCGCCGGGCCGTGCGCCACGCATCGAACACGTGTCAGCCAGCGTGGTCAGCCAAAACCGCGATACGTCGCGGGAATTTGGCTTCAGGGAAGCGCGCTTGAACGAGGCGCGGCTCAGCTTCAGTGATGCCAATTGGCTCAACCGCTGGCTGAAGAGCGAGCGATTTTCGCTTTCAGGTGGCGCATTGAAGCTGCTCGCCCGCGCGCACTACGCGGACTCGTTGCTCGACGGCGATGCCATGCTCGAGAGCGATACCCTCGACGCGCGCTTGGGCGAGCAGCGAGTGCACTACGCCGGAGCTGTCGCAGTGCAGCTCGCGCGCGCCGATCTCGAGCGCTTCACCGGCATGCTCAACGCGGATCTCAGCGGGCGCGCGCTGCGCGTGGAGTCGAGTAGCGGCGTCGAGCAGCTGCATTTGAACGGGCTCCAGGCACACGTGCAAGCGCAGCGCGATGAGAAAGGCAATGCGCTCGAGGGCCAGGCCAAACTCTGGAACTTTCGTGCGTCGAAGCAAGGGCTCGTGCTCACTGCGCCAGGCGTGCTCGCTGTCGCGCGCTCCGAACAGCTCGAGAACGGAGCTCAACGGACCCACTTCAAAGCCGAAATTCCCTCGCTCTCTGTGGTTGGACGTGGCGCGCGGTTAACGACCGCCGCGCTGGCACGTGGTACGTTCGCCCAACAAAAAAACAAGCTCGAACAGAGTCTCGAACTCTGGGCCAGCTTGTCGCAACCGCGTGCGGTGCTGGGCTCCGAGCCCCCGAAGAAGTTCGCGACGCCTCGAGTCGACTTACACGCAGCGGTGCGCACGGACGCTCGCGGTGCCGTGACTGGCAAACTCGGGCTCGCGCCGGCGGCTTGGGTCGTCGAGTCTGGCAATCTGCGCCTCTCCGGCAACTCGGCCTTGGACGCCGAGTTTGCGGCCCTGGATCTTGCGCGGCACAGCGGCGAAGTGAACGTGCGTTTGACCTCGAACGGCGTCACGCTCGGCGACACGACGCAAAACGAAAATTGCCCTTGGTCGCGCGTGGATTCACTGCACTTGGACGGCCGGGCAAAGCTGCTGGCGCGCGGCTCGATGTCGTTGTCGGCGACCGGCGAGCTGCAACAAACGGAGCTCAATTGGGGGGATTTCACGACTCGCGGTGACGTCGGTGTCGATGCGCACTTCGAGCAGGGATTGGTCGCGAGCGAGGGACAGGGGCGGATCGACGTGAAGCTCCGCAACGCCAGCTTTCAAAGTGGCAGCGGCGGGAACAAGGGCTGGGCTGCCAATGTGCCCGCGCTCGAACTGAGTACGACCTTGGCTCGCAATGCAGGCAAGATTTCGGGCAATGCGCAGGTAACTGCGCCGTCTGTGCGCGGTCGCATCGGCTCGACCCGCGTGAGCACCGATCTCGACGCAAACCTCGAGCTGGACACGCTGGACGTGAACGCGAGCACGATGCACGGCACCGGCGCGGTGCACCTGCGTAACGCAGCAATGCCGAACGCGCCAGACCCGATCTCGCATTGGTGGGCGGACGTGAAGCTCGATTCCTTGTTCGCGCGAGCTGAGAAAAATTTGGAGCTAGGCGGGATGTTTCGCGCGAATTTGCGGGACGCGACACCCGGCCTCGCTGTGCTGTCCTCGGAAGGCGCGCTGCCTCGATGGATGGTGAGCGCATTCCCGCTGCGTGGCTTTTCGATCACCGGCTCGCTCGCTCGCCGTTGCCGGCTGACCGACATTCATTTGGTGCAACTGTCGGGTGGGCCTGCAGTCGCGCGCGGGCGACTGCAAAGCGTACCGGATGGTTTTCAGGGGGCGCTGCTGGTTCGATTGGCAGGCTTCGAGGCCATCTCCGCCGGGGTCGATTTCGACGCCCAACACACTGATTTTGGCATGTTCCGCGGGGATGGTTGGCTCTCGCGCTTCAACCAAAGCTTCGACCAGCAGTCGGAGAACGCGGTGAACTTGGCGTGCCCACCTGACCCGAACACGTGCACCGAGCCGGAAGCGCTCAGTGTAGTCGCGAGCGACGTGCGCTGAGGGTGGTTTAAAATGCGTGACTTACCGCGGCGCCAGCCCCGCGGGTGGATTTCCGGACGCAGTCGCAGCCGGCTTCGCTAGAGTGCTGGGCAAATATGGCTCGCGTTTCGGCTTTCACACAGGCTCGTTGGCTCTGGCGATCACTCGCTCTCGGCTTGCTATTGGCCGAGATCCCCCATGTCGCTCATGCCGAGCCGCCGACTGCTCCTGGGCCGCGTGCAGCCGCGGTCGCCCAGCAGGTCCCGCAGGTGAGCGAGCCTCCCGTGTTTGCGTACGTCGCCGGCGCGATCGGCTTGTCCGGGCTCTCGGTGGCCGCAGTGACCGGATTTTTGGCCATGAACCAAAAAGGAGTGGCCGAGGACCATTGCAGTCCGACACTGCGCCTGTGCGACGGCGCGGGTCGACAAGCCAGCGAGACCGGTCGCACGTTGCGTGACATCAGCACCGTGTCGGCGATCGTCGGCGGTCTCGGCGTCGGACTCAGCGCTTACCTGCTGCTGACCGCGCCTGCTCGACAGAACCAGGTGGCGGTTGCCATATCGGTCGACGGGGCCAATCCGAAAGCCGCTCTGGTGGCTCATTTTTGAAATGCGCGTTCGTGTTCGCAATCGAGCATCCAGGGCTTTCTCAGCGCTTTGCCTGAGCGGGTGTCTGTTTGCCGTGAAGGCCTGTGCGCTCTCCTTCGACGACTATCCCGAAGGAAATATATGCGCTGCCAGTGCTGACGCTGGGTTTCATCCGAGCACGGCGCCCGATCCGGCGCAGCGTGGTTGTGACGCAGGGCCGCCGAGCAGTGACGCGAACCAAGAGCTCGCGGGCGCGGCCGGCATGGACGGTGCCAAGTGAGTGAACAGTTCGTCTGGCTCGTGAGGCGGCTCGTCTTCGCGCTGTTTTTGCTGGTGCTCGCTTTCACGAGCGCGTGCGCGATCGTGCCGCAGAATCGCCGGCAATACCTGGCCGATCCGACCATGCCCGCCCAGGACGACCCCCTCGAACGACGTGCCACGCGAAAGTTTCACACGTCTCGCGAAGGTGCCGCGGGAGCCGATGGAAAACCCGCAGGGGGCGGCTGCAGCTGTGGGAATTGAACGAAGCTTGCGCCGTGCGTGCCTTTTGGTGTGCGCCTGTCTCGGAATCGCAACGGCGGGCCGCGCCGAGCCGGCGAGCGACGCGGCGATTCTCGGTCAAAGCAACCAAGGCGTGCGCGTCGATGAGTTCCGCCTGCGCATGACCAGCTACTATCAGGACGGGCATGGCTACCAATCCCAGGCTGGCACGGTGGCTGGTCCGGGCAGTGAACGCGCCATGATCGTGCAACCGATGATGCTCGTGGGCATTCGTCAGAGCTCGCGCATTCATCATGAAGTGGTGATACCGATCGACATCGTGAGCGCCGCTTCCGCCAACGCGCTCGACGTCGTGTCGCACGCTTCAGCCGTGAATGAAGCGATCGGCGTCGAGCTCACTAGTCGCTTCGATCTGACGGACGATGATCGGCTGACCTCGAACATCACCTGGCACGAGGAAGAGCCGTTCGGCTCCGGCTCGTTCGGTCTCGGCTACAGTCGCTCTCTGGCTGATGATAACGCGGTGCTCGGGATCTCCGGACAAGCCACGTTCGATCGCTTTGACAACCTGCAACCGAACGGCGATCGCTACGGTCGCCGCAACCGGACGGCGCTCAACGGCAACGTGAGTTTCCTACAACTCTTGTCGCCGACCACGGTGTTCGACGCCAGTTACGGGTTGACCTTTCAGCAAGGGACGCTGCAAACCACGTACAACTCGGTGCCGCTCGAAGGTGGCATCAGTCGCACGAAAGAGGTCTTTCCGCACACTCGCACGCGACACGCCGTGCAAGCGCGCATCGCGCAGCACCTGCCCGATAGTCACACCACGCTGCGCGCCGCCTATCGCTACTACACGGACACCTTTCAGCTCGACGCTCACACCGTTGAATTCGAGCTGCACCAATACCTGTCGCCATGGTTGCTGGTCCGCGGTTCATTTCGATACTACACGCAGACGGGTGTGGATTTCTTCAGTACTGCATTTCGGTTGCAGGATACAGAGCTTGGTCCACGCACTGCCGATTCGGATCTGGCCGCGTTTCACGCGACCGAATATGGCCTGAAGCTGCTGTGGCTGGCGCGCGGGCAGAGCGCGTTCGATGTCAGCTACTTTCACTATTCGCGCGACAATGGCTTGTTCGCCAACGTCTTCTCCTTGGGCTACGGTGGCGCGTTCTGATGCTTCGCTTCATCTGTCTTGCGCTTTGCTTGGTCGGCTGTGCGTCTGCGAGCGCGGTCACTCCACGGCCGGCGAACCTACCCGCGGTCGAACTGACCCGCAGTGATGGCCGAGCAGAGCCGCTCCAGGGTGTCCTCGCTGGCTCCGTAACGGTGATTGATCTGTGGGCCACGTGGTGCACCGCGTGTGAACGAGAGCGCCCCAAGCTCGAGCGGCTCAACGCCGCGTACGGCGCGCACGGCCTGCGCGTGATCGGCCTGAACGTCGGTGAATCCCCGAGCGTCGTCAGCGCGTACCTCGGGGAAAAGCGCGTGTCGTATCCGGTCTATCTCGATCCCGATTTTCGCCTCGCGGACGCACTCGGGGAAAAGCGCCTGCCGACGATCTTGGTCGTCGACCCGGTCGGTCGTATTCTGCACCGTGCTCCGTCACTCAACGCGGAGACTCTGGCACTGATCAAGTCCAAGTTGAGTCTCAATCGCTGACCCGATGGCTCGGGTCAGCGACTCTGCTCTCTCTCGCATGTTAGGAATTTGCCCCATGAAGCGCCTGTTTTTGTCCCTGGGTTTGTCCCTCGTGGCCTGTGGTGGTGCGCAGTCGGCTCCCCCGGCGGAGCCCGCAGCCGCCGCACCCGCAGCGGAGCCCGTCAACGCCGAGTCCGCGCCGAAGGCGCAAGCAAAACCAAGTGCCGCTGAGCCGATCGCCGTCCCCACCGGCTGTGTCAAGACCGGTCGTCTTTGCATGCCCGATCAGAAGTTCAGCAAGCGCATGTGCAATAGCGGCTCGGCATCGCTCGCGCTGTACTTGTTCGGAAACGGCTTTGGTTTCACGCGCGGCTACCTTACCCGCAAGACTCAGGCGTGGAACGCGGCTGGTGGCGCCTCCGACAACTCCTTCCTCGAGTTCGACGAAGAAGTGCTACTGCTCGTCGAGCGCGGCGGCGACGCGAGCGGGATGCAGGTCAGCGGCGCGGGGGGTGGCTACGAGGCGCTGCGTTGGAACGGTCTGTGCGTGACGCTTGCCAAAGAAGAGGTCACGCTCGACAAGCCCCCAGCGCCGAAGGCCGCCAAGGTCGAATGGCGCTTCCTCGACGACAACGTGCAAGCCGCGCTGCGTGAAGACTCGACCATCAACGCCGCCGTCACCAAGCGCCGCCAAGAGTGCAAAGGCGCGGTCAGCGGTGACGTGAGCCTCAGCTGCGTCAAAGCCGACGATAAGCTGACGGCGGTCCTCGTCGACTATCTGCGGAAGGGCGGAAAAGTGCCCGTTCCGAGCAAATTGCCGGATTGAGGTCGAGAGGCGTGGCTCGGCGCTGCTCGGGTGGTCGAAGGGATCGAGCGAGCGACGAGTGAGCTACTGAGCCCCCGATCGTGGATGCCCCGAGCGTGGGCGTCGTGGAGCGACGGTCGTCCTCGGGCTCCGCCCTGCGGGCGACCGGCTACCCAAGCGCTGGCCTTCGGCCAGCGCGGTGCGCCTGCGGGGAGTGCGGCGTGGGGCGGTGAGAGGCGCGCTCGACGTCGGGAGTGACGATTTGAGTGCAGCCTTTTTGGTTCGAAGCAGGGGTTGCGCGACCTCATCGAGCTGCGGTCGACCCAAAAAGTCTCGCGAATTTACCGCTTTTCGGGGTTGACCCACACGCTTCCGAGTTGCCAGGTGTCGAGTCCTTCGAACTCGGGGCTGCGCGCGCCTGCGACGCGTTCCTCGCCGACGATTCCGAGCGTCAGCGTGCGGGTTGCGTCCAATACCGAGGTTAGATTCTTGGGCGGACGGCGAGCGAGGGCTGGGTCGACGGCTGCCAACAAGGTTTGCGCGGATTGGGTGATATCGTTGTTGGCGGCGCGCACGAAATCCAAGAGTAATCCGTAGCGGCGAGAGCGGCGGGCTTCGAGCCAGGTGGTTCGAGGGAGAGGCGTGGCGCGCACTTCGTTGCCGGGTGAGCTCAACAGGGGCTCGAGCGCGCGAGCGAGCTCGATGGCATGTGGCGCGTCCTCGCTGACCAAGAGCGTAGTGGGGCCTCCGCCCCAACGTACGCCGTCTCCCGCGCCGGGAACTGAACGAAGGCCGAAGCGTGCGAGCGCAGCCGAGGGCAGCGCGGCGGCGAGCTGTGCAGCAATGCCGGGAGCGGCCCAGGCCTTGGCGTCGAGCCCCGTGCGGAGAACAATCCAGCCAAAAAGTGGCCCGTCCAGCGGCACCGCGTTGGGCTTGGGCCGATACAGTCCATTGCCGAGCCAGCCCACATCGACTTGTCCGGTTTCGAATGCGCGCAGTGCATCGGCCAAGTCCGAGGCTCGGCTGAGTTCGATGCGCTCGAGGAATGCGGCTCCGCGCGCAGCGCTCTCGTTGCGCGTCAGAGTGAGGTTGCCACTCCCGAGGGCAGCCTTGAAGGCGCCGGTACCGTCTGGCGTCGTAGGCGAGAATCCGCGCGGGACGATCGCGGTCAAGGGATTGGCAAGTAAGCGCGCGAGCGCATCGGGACTCGCTTCTGGGATTGAGAACGAAAGCCGATCTTTGGGATCTGCGCTCGGGGGAGGAAACGAGCCGAGCACTGCGGCTCCGCCCAGGCCTCGAGTGCGCTTCAACGAAAACACGACGTCAACTGCGGACAGCGGCTTGCCGCGCGCGCTCAGCAGCCCTGGACGAAGCGTGACGCGTGCGCCGTTCGCGGTGCGTTCGGGCAGTGCGCTGGCCAGCGCGGGGTAAGGCTTGCCACTCGCGTCCAAAGCGAACAACGGATCGGCGATCGCCGGCGCCAACAAGGACGACAGCGGATCGTCCGCAGAGTGAGGGTCGATTCCACCGAAGTACAGCGGCAGACGCAGGCGCAGCGTGCCCGCGGTGGGGATTCGGCCGAGGGCGCGAGCCGAGACGGCCGCGCTCATAGCGGCAAGAAATGAGCGTCGTCCGAGCCGCGTCACCGGAGCAGCCAAATTCCGTCGCCGGTTGCGAGCGCGAGCGGTGCCATGGCTCGGCCGTCGCCCGGACAGATCGCGAGTGCGTCGATACCGCTCGGCACCGGCACGCGCAGCCGCTCGCGCAGTTGTCCGTTGTCCGTGAGCGTGCGCACGAGCAATTGATCGGCGCGCCGATCGAGGCTCGGCGACGAGCTCACGATCTCCGGCAAGCCATCTTCGTCCAGATCACCGATCGCCACTTGCGCGCCGACGTTGGGCACGATGACTTCGGGCTGCAGCGAATCGAGCGCGCGTGCGAAGTCTGCGCCCACTGGGCGCGCGACGCGCAACATGTGCACTTGACCGCTGCGATTGGTGAGTGCACGACTGTCGAAAGCGTCGACCACGGCGCCGAAATCGACCTCAGGGACCGCGCGCGAACCGGGGCATGCCCGAGCTTTGCCTTCGTAACCGATGCCGCTGCGGCGCGTGCAACCGGCACCGGGCCACGGCATCAGCGCGGGCCACTTGTGTTCGACTTTCAAGCTTCCCGACAAGTCGAGGCCGTCGGCGCGGTCGCTCAAGCCGACCCACAGCCGGCCAGGTTCCGGAACAGCCGAGGTCGCAATCGGCTCACGCAAGGGGCTCGGGGCAACCGCCGAGTTTTCGCTCCAATTCAAGCTCGCGCGCGGCGCAAAGCGACCGCGCTCCAGACGTCCGACTTGCACGCGGCGTCGGCCAACTGTGGCAATTTCGCTCGAGCCGTCACCACGCAAATCACCGCAGGCGAGGGCCAGAATGTCGCGTTCCGCGGTTTGCGCCTTGTCCACCCGTGAGACGACCAAGGGAATTGCTGGAAACAATGCCCGCAGTTCTGGGTCGAGGGCGCTCGTCGTGAACGCGTGCGCCTTCAATTTGAGGCCGGGGTTCTTGATGCGCTGCCAGAAGTGCCCTGCACCAATAAACACATCGGCGCTCACGTCCAGCCGATCTCGGAACAGGGACACGCTGAGATAGATCAGCCCGCGCGATGCATTCGCGGCTTGCTGTGCCTGTTGAAGAGTGAGCGGCTGCTTGCTCGGTTGGGCAGATGCTCCGAGTTTTGCGGCGACGAGCTGTGCCAGTCGCTCACTGACTGTTGGGGGTAGAGCGACGCGCTCGTCGCCCACTGCGGCTGCTGCGACCACGAGCGCTGAGTCGGCTTGTCCAGCGAGCGAGTCTGCGACTCGGCACGCGCTGCGACCGATCGCCGTCGATTCGCGATCGCACACGGCATTCGACGACGGTTTCAGTGACTCAGGCTGGGCCTCTGCACTGCTGGTCGAGAGCGTTGCAAGTAACGCGAGCCAACCGAATCGGAGACGGGACATCGAAGAAAGGTGAGGCTACCGCGGGTCGAGTGCGTGCGGGTCGTACTCGGTGTTTTGCCGCCAAAAACCTGATGTGTTGCCCGCTTGCCGGGCAATCGGCCGGTCGTTCGCGAGGGTCTCGCCGAGGTTTCGCCGAAAAGTGTGGCTTCTATGATATCCGGTGGAACGACTTGCTGCTCCGTCGTCCCCTCCATTCCCTGCTCGCATTGTCGCTGTGCGCGTTCGCTCTGCTCGGCAGACCATCGCGAGCATCGGCGCAGTGCGTGGATGAAGCACTCAAGCAGCAATTGATCGGCGAGCGCGCCTACCGCGGTGTTGTCCCGCGCTTGATCAAGAAGTCGCTGCGCCACGAGTTGTCGGCGATGGGCGGCTGGTTCGCCGGCGATATCACCGACGGCGCGCCGACCTATGGCGGCGCTTACACCTTCCACTTCACTGAAGATCTCGGCCTCGAAGCGAGCTACCTGCGCACGCGCGAGCACTACGAGATCTTGGACGCAATCGTCGATCGCCAGCAGAACCTGGTCGGGATCACCGGTTCCGAGAACAACACCATGCAGTTTTTCATGGGCCACCTGATTTGGTCCATGGCCTACGGCAAAGTGCGTTGGATGGGTGGAGGAATCAGCCGCTACGACTTCTATCTATCGGTCGGCGCGGGCGCGACGGTGCAACCGTCAGTGACCGGCTTGACCGGTTCTTTCGGTCCAGGCATGAAGTTTTACCTGACCGAGTGGCTCGCTCTGCGCTGGGACGTTCGCGACGCCATTCATCAGCAAAAGCGTGTCCAACTCGGGCTGGAAAAGATCGTGAACGACATCACCGTCACCGGCGGACTGAGTCTGTTCATTCCCTTTCACAGCTGAGCGCCGCGCCCAGGCAAGGAACCGAGAAGCCGAATTGCGTTGCAATTGAGCCGTCAGCGCTCGCGGAACGCGTGTACCGAACGGTGCGCGGGTCGTTGAAATACCGAATAATCGTCGTGGAAATCGGTGAAGCGCGGGGCGTGCGTGCGCTTCTTTCCAGCTCGAGCGCGTGATAGCGTGAAAAGCGCCATGCGCATTCGCTACGCATTTCTCGGGGCTCCGCTACTCATGCTGTCCTTCGTGGCTCTGGCGCAACCCAAGCGTGCCGCCAAAGAACCCGAGGAGAAGGCGGCATCGGCGAAAGCGGACAAGGCCGATAAGCCCGATAAGGCGGAAGCCAAGTCGGATTCGGCGACCGGCGGCAATGACGATCTCGGGGGGCCCCCTCCGCCAAAGGCTGCTGGCGCGAGTGATGCCGACAAACCTTCGCCGTTGAACCCGGAGGCCAACGAGTTCGCAGACGGTGGCAGTCAGTCACCCCCTGCGGAGTACGACAAGCTGCTCGGCGACATTGCGACCCTGCGCAGCCGTGTTTCCGCGCTCACGACGACGCTGTTTGCCAGCAAGGTGCGGGTAGTCGTCGAAACGCGTGGCGCGGACGCCCGCATCTCGAACTTCACCGTTACCCTCGATGATGGCGTGATCTTCTCCGCGCCCGAGCGCTTCTCCGCGGAAGACGAGCGCATCGTGTACGAGCACTCCGTAGCACCCGGCCACCACGTGCTCGGTGTCGACGTCGAGCGCTTCGATACGCGCAACAAGGAGTACCGAACTTGGCAGAGCTCACGGTTCTCGGTCGTGATCCCCGAGAGCAAATTGATCGACGCGCATTTGGTCATCCAAGACAGCTCTGACATGGGCAAAGATTTCCCCGACGATCAGGACGGCGACTATGATTTGCGGGTTCGC
>Ga0164241_10003450_pt1 | contig 15932 bp, 14 predicted proteins | sample OricomyardsoilBY_FD_108780 | JGI IMG/M metagenome (GOLD analysis project Ga0164241, IMG submission 108780) | Backyard soil microbial communities from Emeryville, California, USA - Original compost - Back yard soil (BY) | ecosystem: Environmental > Terrestrial > Soil > Unclassified | place: USA... | reverse complement strand
CGGCTCGGTTCGAGCTCGTCGAGCACGCGCTCGATGTTCAGGCCGTAGTCGAACACCAGCGGTCCGACCGGGGTCGCGATGCGGATGCCGCTGCCGGCCGCGTAGCGCAGCCGAAACCCGAGATCTTCGAACGCGCGCAGCGAGCTCCACAAGTTGCCCGAGTCCACGAAGATCGCGGTCTGGACGCTGCTCGTGATCGGGATGCGCAGCTCGGCGCGTGGGTTGACGAAGATGTCGCCGCCGCGAATCAAGATTCGATCGACGGTGAGCAGCTGGTTGTCGCCAGGATCGGACCTCGCGATCGCGTGCGCGTCCAGCAGCTGCTGCGCGATATCCTCGGGGATCAACGAGTCTTGGGTGTAGCCGCGGATTGTGTCGACGCCGCCCATGAAGAACAAGCGGTCGGGGTACGTGTGGGAGCGCTCGATCAGCTGGCTGTTGAGGCCCCAGCGGAAGGAGAGCGCCAGCGCCATCCCGCGCTTGCCGATCGGGATGTAGCCGGCGACGCGCGACGTGTACTGCATGAAGTCGCTGACCACCGGATCGAACGGCCCGCTGCCGCTGCTCGTCGCGGCGCGCGTGGCGGTGTCACCGACAGGCTTGGCGTGCACGTGCTCGATCGAGCCTGAAATCAAGAAGCCGCGCGTGGCGTCGAGCGGGACGTCGCGCTGGTCCCACGTCGCCGACACGCGTTGGGCGATGACGAACGTCGTGCCCTCGGGGACGCGAAACGTCGACAGCTGGCCGCTCTGACGGATGTAGTCGACGAGGCCGCCGGTGTCGCCCAACACGGTGGCGGTGTTGAGCTCCAGTGAGCTGCCCAGCTGCGCCGACAAGCGACGCTCGGGCCGAAACAGCAGCCGCGGAATGAAGGCGTCTTTGACCAAGCTGTAGTCACGCGCGTTGTCGCGCACGTCGATCGCCTCGACGTTGAGCCGGAACAGCGGGCCGAGGCCGATGTCCGGGAACTCGACGCTGGCGGAGTTGTGGCGACCGAAGCGGGTGTCGACGGCCTCGTGCTTACGCCGCACGTCGTCCTCGATGATGAACTGCTGAGGCAGGAAATTCAGCTGTGAGCGCAGCGTGAACGCGATCGCTTCACCGCCCAGGTTGCGGTGACCGTACTCGAAGGAGATGCGGAACCCCTCGCCGCTGCTCAAGCCGGGCCGGACGTCGACGTACTGCGCGAGGCGCTCCTCGACCGAGACGATCACCACCTTCTGGCGCGCCGGAACGTAAGGATCCTCGAAACCGACGCTGACGCTGCCAAAGACGCCGAGCGTCGCGAGCCGTTCTTCGGTGCGGCGCACCAGGCTACGGCGGTAGATGCCGCCCGTCTCGAGGGCGAGCCGGCTGCGGATCAGCCGCTCGCTGGTGACGGCGGCGCCCTTGATCACGAAGCGCGAAACACGCACCTGCTCGCGCTCGCTGATCACGAAGCGGGCGCGGCCGCGAGTGCGATCCGGCGACAAATCGAGCTCGACCTGGACATCCGCGAACGCGAAGCCCTCCTCCGCGTAGAGGTCGAGGATTCGCCGCCGCGCGCGATCGAGCTCGGCTTGGCTCAGCGGCACCTCGAGCTCCAGCAAAGAAGCCTTGAACAGCCGGCTCTCGACCAGCGCGCGATTGCCTTCGAAGCTCACGTCGTGCAGGTAGGTGCGCGGGCCGAGCCGAATCGGCAAATACAGCGACGCCTCGGCGGCGCAGTGGCGGCCGCGCTTGGGATCGGGCACGCAACCGAGCCCGGCGTCGACCGGCGGCAGCTCGAGCGGCACCCCCACCTCGTCGTAGCTACAGACCACCTTCGGCGGCGCCTCCGGTCGCTGCGGCAAGCACTGCCCAACCGGCGAGCGCCGATCGCAGCTGCGACGAAGGAGCGAGAGCGGCCCGACGCTCGCCGACAGATAACCCTCGGAGCGATACAGATCGCGCAGGTGATCGATCGCCTTGTCGTAGACGTCGGGCACGTAGTAGCTGTACGGGAAGAAGTCACGCGGGGCGTGGCGGCTCGGTGAGCTGACGGTCGGGCCATACACGGACTCCGTCGCGCGCGGATCGACGGGGCCCAGCAGCTCACCGCCGGGCAGCTCCGCCAAGAAGCTGTCGATCTCCGCGTCGACCTGCGACGGCTTGAACAACGTCAAGCATGGATAGCGCCGCGACGTCACGCGCAGCGGTGCGCCCTCACGCAACCGGAATACCAGGTCGCTCACTGGCGAGCCGGGGCGGGTCCTGACGCTCGCCGAGACGTCGACGTCGAGCCGACCGCGCAGCAAGTAGTGCTGGCGTAGCTTGTCCGCGAGCGTCTCCGGCGAGCGGTCTTCGGTCTCCTCGAGGTCGAGCACCGCCAGCAGCTCGTCGTCGTCGAACAGCCGGTTGCCCTCGAACGAGATCACGATCCGCTGGTCGGCGCGCACGTTGACCGCGAGCAGCAGCTTGCCGCGCGCGTCCGTCTGGAGCTCGTGGGCGACGGTGGCGCGATGAAAGCCGCGCGAGCGCAGGAGCGCCTCGAGCTTGCGATCGGCGGCCACCAGCTGCTCTTCGTCGGCGCGATCGCCGCGGTTCAGCTCGTACTTCCCGAGCAAGCCGCGCAGCACCGGCTCGTTCGGATCCGGCCAGGCGTAAAATTTCCGTTGATCGACGCGCCGCGCCGCCCCCGGAGCCAGATCGATCCGCAGCGCCACGCGCAGTGGGTCGTCGGTGTCGATGGCGACGACCGTCGCGCGCGCGCTCGGAAATCCGTGACGAGTATGCTCGGCTCGGAGCCGTTGCTCGATGCGCTCGAGCTCGTCACCGGTGAGCTCTCGACCGACCTGCACGCCGATCGCGCGCAGCAGCGCGTCGTCGGGCAACACGCCGCCCGTCACGCGCACGTCGGCCACGACCCGGCGCGGCGTGAGCCGAATTACCAGTCGCACCCCCGCGCCGTCGGCTTCGACCTCCGCGCGCGCGTCCGCGAATCGGCCCGTCTCGAGCAGCTCGTCGAGCGAGCGCCGCACCAGCTCGGGCGACAACACCTGCCCCGCCTCCGCCCGAACCTTGGGGCTCGTGCCGCGCCAGCGCGACCCCGACACCACCACCTCGACGCGGGTGAGAGCGCGCCCGGCGAGCGCCGAAAGATCGGGCCCGGGGTGGAGCTCGGGCGCGCGCGCCTGGGCCAGCGCCGCCGGTGCGTGTCCGAGGAGCGCCCACGCACACGCCATGGCCAGGAGCTGGCGGAGCGCTCGCGGGACGTGCATCGGCCCCCTTATACTGTGGTATGGGCCGGGGATGGTTCAGGCGTCGGCCTCGCTACGCTCGTCCAAAAGGTCCGAGCGCCCCGCCCGACGACGAGGCCGCTGGCGCCGCGTCCTGCTGTGGCTTTTCGGCCTCGGCCTGGCGCTCGTCGCGCTGACCTATTGGGCCGTGCACCGGTTCGAGTGGGCCGGACCGCTGGTCGCCAACGGCCTGCGGGCGGTGGTCGGCGTCGACAACGTGGCTCGGCTCGAAGACGCCGTTTACGCCGTCGAAGACCGCGTCAACCGTCTCACCCGCCGGGATGAGAAGCCGCAAGCCCACTGGCAAGTGCCGGTCAAGCCGGTAGCGGCCGCGCCGAGCGCGGCGCCGCAAGCGTCGGCGGACAAGCCACGACTCGCGCCGTTCACGCTGCCCGATCCTGGTCCCGCGCTGAAGGCGTGGTCCGCCCCCGGCGACGGCAAATGGGTGCCGATGCTCGACCCGCGCCGCCCCGGCGAGCCGCCGTACATGCTCAAGACCCTGTTGCACACCGACGCGAGCCGCTCCTGGGCCGAGGTGTTCGTGGTCGCGATCGATCTGCGGCGAGCCCGCCTGTACGCCGTCGCCGGCACGCGTGAGCCGGCGGCGGACTCCGCCGAAGGCGAGAAGTACGAACGCTCCGCCCTCATCCCCACCGAGCACGACGAAGAGCTGCTCGGCGCCTTCAACGGCGGCTTCATGACCGAGCACGGCGGCTACGGCATGAAGCTCGACGGGGTGACGCTGGTCAAGCCGAAGCCGAACGCTTGCACGATCGCCGTCTACGCCGACGACTCCGTGCGCATCGGCCCCTGGAGCGCGCTCGCGGACAGCGCCGCGCAGATGCGCTGGTTTCGTCAGGCCCCGGAGTGCATGTGGGCGGCCAACAAGCTGCACCCCGGGCTGCAAGGCGGCAAGGGCTTGAAATGGGGAGCCACCCTGGACGGTGACACCGTGATCCGTCGCTCCGCGATCGGCCTCAATCAGGCGCGCGACGTGCTCTTCGTGTCGATCACCAATCACACCACCGCCCGCGCCTTGGCCGACGGCATGCACCACTGCGGCGCCGTCGACGTGGCGCAGCTCGACGTGAACTGGAGCTATCCCAAGTTCGTCACGTTCGAGCCGAGCAGCGCGGGCGGCCCGCGTAACGCGGTGGCGCTGGCCGACGGCTTCGAGTACTCGCCCGACGAATACATTCGCAAGAAGCAGCGCCGCGACTTTTTCTACCTCGTGCGCAAAGACACCGGGCTCGCGCCGCCCGCCGGCTTCGTCGCACCCCCGCTCTGATGCCCGAGCTACCCGAGGTCGAGGTCACGCGACGCCGGATCGGCAAGCTGCTGGTCGGACGCGAGATCGCCCGCGTCGTGACCACGAAGCCGAGCTACTTCTTCCTGACCAGCCCCCTGCGTCTGAAGCGAGCGCTGGCCGGGCGCACCGTCGAGCGGCTCGATCGTCACGGGAAATACCTGCTGGCGCGGCTCGACGACGGCGCGACCTTGCTGCTGCACCTCGGCATGACGGGGCAGCTGTTCGGCGAAGGGGCGCGCAGCCTTCGCCTGCAACAGAAGGCGGCGCGGCGCTCGAGCGCGGTCGAGACACCGAGCGGGTTCACGCCGGATCAGCACACGCACCTGCAGCTACAGTTCGTCGATGGCGGACCGCGTGTCTTCTTTCGAGACACGCGCAAGTTCGGTAAGGCGCTGCTCGTCTCCGCCGGAAGCAGCGACGCGCGGCTGGAAAAGCTGGGCATCGACGCGCTCGAGGCCGACGGCGAGCAGCTGTTCGAAGCGGCGCGAAAACGGTCGATCCCGATCAAGAGTCTGTTGCTCGACCAGGCCGTGATCGCGGGCATCGGCAACATCTACGCCGACGAGGCGCTATTTCTGGCCGGCGTCAGCCCCGAGCGGGCGGCGCGGCGCGTGGACGCCTCGACCTGCGCCGCGATCGTGCGCGCGGCCCAACGAGTGATGCGGCGTTCGATCGAGACCGGCGGCTCGAGCATCAGCGACTATGTCACGCCGGATGGGTCGGACGGCGGATACCAGAATGAGCGCCGCGTCTACGGCCGCGAAGACGAGCCCTGCCCGCGCTGCGGAGACCCGATTCGGCGCGTCGTGATCGCCCAGCGCTCGTCACATTTTTGCCGAATCTGTCAGACGTAGCGGGAGTCGGATCGCCGGCTCACGGAAACGAGCGCAGCTTCTGGCCGGTCGCGGAGAACTCGACCACGGCGTTGTCGCGGCTACCGTTGATGACCACGCGCCACACCGGCGGCTGACCGGGGCCGTCGCGATACAACGTGACGACCTGAATTTTGCCTTCCTCGAGCTTCAGATCGCCGAGCGCCTGGGCGAGTATTTTGGGAAGCAGGCCGACGTCTACCTCGTCGAGCGAGAACAATAGCTTGGACAGCTGCGGCTTCTGGCTCCCGAGCTGTACGGGCTGTGGGCGCTCGACGGCGTTGGCCCAAAGCCGATAGCTGTCGACGTGCTCATGGTTCTTCGGATCCTGGGCTTCGAGCGTGGCGTAGTACTGCATCAAGGTCAGTCGTTTGGCCATGATCGGCTTGCCCAGCACCTTTTCGTAGCGCGCCTTGGCCAGCCTGGCGTCGGTGTAATAGTCCTCTTCGATCAGCGGGACCGACGACGGCGGTGAGCCGCCGGGGGCGGCGACGGGCGGCGCTACGACCGGCGCGAGAGCGACGCCGCTCTTCGCGGTCGAGCCGAGGTACACGATCACGGCCACCGCGAGCGCGCCGCCCAACGCCAAAAGCCCGGCCACCACCGCGATCGCCGTCGCGCAGCCGCTCCGCGCTCCCGCCGCCGCGGACACGTGAATCACCGGCATGGCGCGGGCGTGGACGTACTCGGTGACGGGCCGCTTTTGAGTCTGTACGAAGGAGCTTGCTCCACAATACTGGCAAGTCACGATCTCGCGCTCGGGGTCGAGCTTCACGTTCGCGCCGCACTTGGGGCAGGTTGCCGGAACGAGCTTCGCCACGCTGCGGAGCGTAGTATAGGGTCCCGCCATGTCGCCCGACGAAATGAAACGCGCCGCGGCGCTCGCGGCTGTCCAGCACCTGCCCGAAGCGGGTGTCTTGGGGCTCGGCACCGGCTCGACGACGCGCTGGTTCATCGAGGCGGTGGGGGAGCTGGTGCGCGCCGGCCGCCGCTTCACCGGCGTTCCCACCAGCATCGCCAGCCGCAGCCTGGCGGATCGCTGCGGCATCGCCCTGCTCGACGACGCTGGTCCGTGGCAAATCGACGTGTGCGTCGACGGCGCGGACGAGGTGACGGGAGCCCTCGATTTGATCAAAGGCGGGGGCGGCGCTCACACCCGCGAGAAGATCGTCAATCGAGCCGCAAAAAAGAACGTCATCATCGTCGACGAGAGCAAGCTCGTCGATCGCCTGGGCCAAACCCGCGCCGTACCGCTCGAGGTGCTGTCGTTCGGCTACAAGTCCACGTTGCAAGCGGTGCGGGCGTTCGGAGAGCCGGCGCTGCGCCTGGTGAACGGCGCCCCGCTCATGTCCGACGCCGGCAATTACATCGTCGATTTGAAGACGGCGCCGATCGAGGCGCCCGCCGAGCTCGACCGCGCTTTGCGCGCCGTACCGGGCGTGGTCGAAACCGGGCTGTTCGTCGGCCGCGCCGACGTCGTGATCGTGGCGCGCCCGAGCGGCATCAGCGAGCTTGGGCGCTGAAATGCGCTAAGCTCGCCGGCATGTTGCGGCGTTTCATGTCCCTCGGGGTCGCTTCGCTCGGCCTGCTATCCATGGCGCAGCTGCCTCACGCCGCCGCGCCCCAACCGGCGCCTGCTGTCGTCCCGACGGCGAAGAAGGTCATCACCACCGCGCCGCCAGCGGAAGCGGCACCCAACGCCGCCGCCGGCACGCCTGCACCGGCCGCGCCACCGGCTCCGAATAGCGTCGAAAAGGCGCGCCAAGGCGTGGTCGTGCTGGAGCGACAGGGCAAGCCGCTCGCGCTCGGGGCGGTGCTCGAAGGCGACGGGCGCATCTTGAGCGCGCTCTCCCCGCTCACCAACGGCAATTTCTTGAGCGCTCGCTACAGCGACGGCGCGCTCGTGCCGCTCAAGCTCGTCCACAGCGATCGCGGCTGGGATTTGGCGCTGCTCGCGCCGGTGGTAACTCCAACGCAGCCGCGGCGCTTGGCGGGGCTGCGCGCGGCCGCGAGCCCCAGCTTCGTCGGCCTCCAAAGCTTCGTGCTCAAGCCGCCGTCCAGCGTCGCGCTCGTGCCGGCGTCGCTCAAGCTCTCGCCCGGCCTGCTCGGCGGCGACGGCACACAGCTCACTTCCGCCTACGACCTCGGCAGCAAGCCCGGCCTGGTCGGCGCCCCGATCGTGAACGCGGAGGGCGAAGCGGTGGCGTTGGTGGCGCGCGCGTGCCCAGCGCCGGCGAGCCCCGCGTGCGTGCCGGCGCCGTACGCCGCACCGGTGAGCGCGCTCAAAAAATTCTTGCAGCGCGTACCGACCGAAACCGCTTGGCTCGGCGTCGAAGCCGCTGCCGAAGAGAGCCCGGGCCTGCGCGGCGTGCGAGTGATCGCCGTCACGTCCGACAGTCCCGCCGCCTCGGCCGGCATCCGATCCGGTCGAGATGGAGCGCAGGCGGATTTGATCGTCGCCGTGAACGGCGTCCCCGTCGCGACCCCGAGCGAGCTGAACGAAGCCGTGCGCGCGAGCGCGCCGGGCGATTCGGTCGATCTGCTGCTGTTTGGGCTCGGGCGTTACCGGCACGCGACGGTCAAGCCTCGCCCGTTGTCGTCAGCGAGCTCCGCGCCGAAGCCGCCCGCGGCGGCACGCCCGCCCGCGCCCAATCCGCATCGCTGACGCGGTGGCGCTAGTAGACGATGGCTTGCGCGCGTCGCTGATGCTCTTGCTCGCCCTGCTGCACCGCGGCCGCTGCCGCCAACACCACGAAGCCTGTCGTCACCGCCGCCGCTTGCGCTCCTACGGAGTCGGCGGGTAGCGCGCTTGTCGGCGTCGGCGATGGCGTCGGCGTCGGCGATGACGCCGGTGCGGCCGCTGGGGTGGCGCCGGGGGCCACTGGCGGCGACGCAGGTGGCGGCGCGACTGCCGGGACGGCTGGTGGTGCGACAGCTGGTGCGACCGCCGGCGGCGTCTGCGCCACGACGGGCTGACACACGCAGCCGGGCAAGCTGTTGCTCACCAGCACGAGCGCGCCCATCCGCATCCCCAGGTCTTCACAGCTCTTGGCGCAGGCGGCCGGTCCTTGTCCGCTGCTTTCGAGGTCGCTCGCTCGGAGGTAGCCGGGCCGGCAGCCGACCGACGACGCCAGAGCCAAGAGCACCGTCAACGTCGAAAGGCGAGTCGCGTACCGGCTACGTTGATTCTTCATGAGGCTGCCTCGATTCTCGGAGCGAGACCGTTCATAGCCCAACCGAAGCGCTAGGTGTGCCGCCGGATCCAACCGGCCGCCGCCGGTCCTGCCGCGGACCGGTCGACGGGCGGGCCAGCGAAACTGCGGTCGCAAAGGCCGCTCCGGCCGCTCGCACGGGCCCACCTCGACAGAACCGAGCAAGGGGGATTGACAGAACCCATCGAAATCGAGGAGGATTTCGGGCTTCCGGGCAGCCATTCTGCCCGGCACCCCCTCACGAGTGTCACGGCCCCTTCGCATCGAGGTAGCCGGCCAAACTGACGTCGGCCGTAAGCGCGCTCACAACGAGGATAATTTCGCCATCATGGCGGAGTACGGCCTCTACGTGGTGGCCGACGGCATGGGTGGACATGCCAGCGGTGAGATCGCTTCCAAAATGGCGGTCGACACCTTGCACGAGTTCTTCGCGGCGACCGCCGACGACCCGGAGCGCACCTGGCCTTACAAAATGGATCGGGCCAAGGGCTACGAAGAGAACCGGCTCATCACCGGCATCAAGCTCTGCAACCTGCGGATCTACGAGCAGGCGCAGCGCAATTCGAAGCAGCGCGGCATGGGTACGACCATCTGCACGCTGTTCGCGGTCGAAGACGGCGTGTACATCGCCCACGTCGGTGACAGCCGCGTGTACCGCGTCCGCAACGAGCAGATCGAGCAGCTGACCGAGGATCACTCGCTGCTGAACGACTACAAAAAGATGAAGAAGCTCACGGAGGAAGAGATCGCCAACTTCCCCCACAAGAACGTGATCGTGCGCGCGCTGGGCATGAAAGACACCGTGAAGGTCGACACGCGCTTCGAGGCGCCGCGCGCCGGCGACGCGATGGTGCTCTGCTCCGACGGCTTGTGCGGGCCCGTAACCGACGAGAAGATGCTGGAGATCGTGCTAAGCTCCCCTGATTTGCCGACGGCGTCGCATCGCCTGATCGAGACCGCCAACGAAAACGGCGGGCCCGACAACATCACCTGCGTGATCGCTCGCTGGATCGAGTGACGGCCAACCGTAGCTCGCTCGCACCGAACGAAGATTCCATGCTCGCGTCCGAAACCGTCGCGGTGGCCCGAGTGGCCGATGGCTGCGAGTTCGAGCTCTCGCACCGCGACACCGAGTGGTGTGTGCGCGTCGGCGGCCGCATCTTGATGTCGAGCCTGATGCACGACTCCGAAGAGTCGCTGGCTCAAGAAGCCATCGCCCGCGTCGAGAGCCCCGAAGCGGTGCTGGTCGGCGGCTTGGGCCTCGGCTTTACGCTGCGCGCCGTGCTCGATCGCGTGTCGCCCAGCGCCAAAGTGACGGTCGGCGAATTGGTGCCGGAGCTGGTCGACTGGAACCGCCAGCACTTGGTCGAGCTGCACGACCATGCCCTCGACGATCCGCGCTGTCACGTGGTGGTCGGCGACGTGTTCGCGCTGATCAAGCGCTCGAGCGCCGCGTTCGACGTGATCTTGCTCGACGTCGACAACGGCCCGATCGCGCTGTCGCACGCGCAAAATCAGCAGCTATACGGCGAGCGAGGGCTGCGTCAGTGCCACGCTGCTCTGCGGCCCAACGGCATGCTCGCGGTGTGGTCGGCGGGGCCGAGCCCGCGCTTCGAGAAGCGCTTGGCGGGCGCCGGCTTCAAAGTCGAGGTGCTGAAGGTGCCAGCGCGCAAGGGTAACCGTGCGCGCCATGTGCTGTTCTTGGCGACCCGCGGCTGATTCTCATTTTTGCGGCAGCGGCGGAGCGCCGTAGACAGGACCTCCGTTGTCGCCACCGCTACCCGCGGCCGGTGCTCCGTACACCGGCCCCGTGTTGACGCCGCCGAAGCCCGCGCTGCCTGTCGCGCCGCCGCTGCCTGTCGCGCCCGCGCTGCCTGTCGCGCCGCCGCTGCCTGTCGCGCCGCCGCTGCCTGTCGCGCCGCCGGCGCCTGTCGCGCCGCCGCTGCCTGTCGCGCCGCCGCTGCCCGTACCGGCGGCGGGAGCGCCATAAACCGGCACGATTCCGCTGCCGCCATTGGCGGTGCCGGCGGTCGCGTTCGCGCCCGCGCCGCTGGACCCGGCCGTATTGGCGGCTCCGCCCGACGTCGTGCCGCCACCGCCTTCTTTGCCGCTCTCGGAATCGCCACCGCAGCCGACCAAGGCCGTCGCACCGACGAGCGTCGCCGCACCGAAAGCGAAGGTCGCTGCTCGCCCGAGCCGCGACGTCGGTAGCGCCGCCGACGGCACCCCCGAAAGGTCGAGCTCAGCGCGGCAAAATGGGCACTGAGCCTCCTGCCGCCGAACGTGGCGATTGCAACCGGGACACGGAACGAGCTGATTCATTCGTTATCTCCACTTTGAGAGCCACCGCGGCTCGTCGTACCACCCACCTGAGCTTGCACCGCCGGCACCGCCAGCGGCGTGACCGGTGACGCGCTGCTGCCGCGGACGTGCCGACGACAACCCATAGACGCAATCAAATGGCTCATGCGATCGGCTCCTCCCGAAGCTCGAATGTAGCATGGTCGAAGGGCAGCCCTGGCGCCGTTTCCGCTCGCGAAACTACCTCTCGCACCCCCTTGCGCTGCATTTCGAGGGCTCGATGGTGACAATACGGATTGTTACCGGCACGGCCGAAGAACACGAAGCTCGTCCAAGTGCAGCCGGCACGGCAATCGTCGGCGTAGTAGCAGGTGCGGCAGTATCCCCACAGATCGTCGACGGTGCGGTCGCGCGTGTAGCGCAGGGGCGCCGAGCGCTCCCAAATATCTTTGAGCGAGTGGTCGCGGATGTTGCCGCCGGTCCACGCTTCCGTCGGTAGCGATGGACAGCCTTTGATCGCTCCATCCGCCTCGATGCCGAGCGTCGAGCGGCCGGCGCCGCACGAGGCCATGTGGCCGCGCGGCATCGTACCTTTCAGGACCGACTCGTACGGACCGAAATAGCCGATGTTGTTGCCCGGCCAGATGCGAACGCCAAGCTCGTCGGCGCGCGCCTTGAGCTGGCCCAGCAACGGAAACAGCTCGAGCATTTCGTAGGGCTGAAAGAGCACCTCCGGCTCGTCGGCAGCGCGCCCCATCGGCACCGTGAGCTGCAGCTGCCAGCTGTGCCCGCCGTGGGCGGCCAGCGCTTCGAGCAGGTCCGGCAGCTCCGGCAGGGTAAGACGATTGATCTGGGTGTTGGTCGACACCTTCACGCCCGCCTCGCGCAGCAAATCCATGGCTTGAAACGCGGAGCGGTACGAGCCTTTGACGCCGCGCAGGCGGTCGTGCGTCTCTTCGTTGCCGTCGATCGAGATGCTCACGCTCTCGAGCCCGGCAGCCTTGGCCGCGCGCGCCGTTTCGGCGGTGATGCCGCGACCACCGCTGGTCATCGTCGCCGACATGCCGCGCCGCCGAATCTCGCGCACGAGCTCGGTCCAGTCGTCGCGCAAGTAAGCCTCGCCGCCGATCAGGGTCACCTCCATCACGCCGAGCTCGGCCATTTGACGGACGAGATCGAGGCACTCCGCGGTGGAGAGCTCGTTTGGCCGGGCGTGACCGGCACGCGAGCCACAGTGGCGGCACGCCAGATCGCACTTGAGCGTCACCTCCCAAACCGCGTAGATCGGCCGCGCCTGCTCGTCGCGCGGACGCACGCTGTCGGCCAGCGGAAGACGGCGCCGCGCGGGCGGTGCCTCCGGCGCGATCGGCAGGTTGCGCGGGCGTGGGCGCAGCAGCTCCGCCGCCCGCTGTTCGGGACTGAGCACGTCCGGTCCCTTCGCCATTCGCTCGATTGTTACAGACTACATACGCCCTTTCAACTTGCCGTACGCGCGCGAGGCTCGCGAACGCACTTTGTTCTGTTGGTGCTGGGCTAGCCGCAGCCGCACCTCGACCCGCGAGCGCTGGTGCAACAGCTCGCGCTCGAGCTTGCGGGCGTGATTCAGGCGTTCTTCCGCGAGCCCACCCGCTTGAATCGCCGCCAGCACCGCGCAGCCGGGCTCTCCCTCGTGCTTGCAGTCGCGAAATCGGCAACTTGCGGCCAGCTGCTCGATATCCGCGAACGAAGCCGTGTCGCGGGCGGCGTCGGCCCAGAGCGCCAGCTCGCGCATGCCGGGCGTGTCAATCAGCAGCGCCCCGCTCGACAGCTTCAGCAGCTGCCGCTCGGTCGTGGTGTGGCGCCCCCGAGCGTCGTCGGCGCGCTCCGCGGAGGTGCGCTGCGTCGCTTCGCCCAGCAGCGCGTTAACGAGCGTCGATTTCCCGACGCCCGAAGAGCCGAGCAGCACCGCGCTGCTGCCCGGAGTCAGCTCCGCCTCGAGCTCCGCCAAACCCTGGCCGCTGCGCGCGCTGACCAACAACGCGCGACAATCGGGCAGCGCCTGCGTGAGCTCGGTCAGCGCCGTTTCGGCTGCCTCCGGCTTCACCACGTCGACCTTGTTGACCAACACCAGCGCCGGGATGCGGCTTTGCTGCGCCGTCAGCAGGTAGCGCTCGATCCGACGCGGATTGAGCGCCCGACTTCGCGCGTGGTGATCGCCATCGCTCAGCGCGCACACCACGAAGCACTGGTCCACGTTCGCGGCCAGGTTCTGTGCCCGCGACGTACCGTCGACGTCGGCGCGCCGCAGCACAGCCTGGCGCGCAAGCACGTGCGACACCCGCCCGACTGGCTCCGCCGGCTCGATCACGACCCAATCGCCGACGGTCGGAAAGTCGTCGTCTGAAAGCGCGTGCTCCAAACGACCACTCAGCCGCGCCCGAGCTGGGCCGGCGGCGGTGATCACTTCGTATTCACCACGACGTTCACACGCGATCTTGCCCGGCGTACCCGCCTCTAGCGCGAGTGACGAGAGCTGCTGCACGAAAAACGGAGTCATGCCCAGCTCCAAGAGCTCGGGCGAACAAAACTCGAACATTGGGAAAACCCCTTTGAAACGCTGCTTGAACGACTACGACGACCCGGATCGGGTCGGAGCGAGACCTCAGCCGCGCGCGGCGACTCGAGGTGACTTCAACAACGTCCGCAGAAAGAGCGGACGCATTCTTGGACTTTGGCGGTCATTCGAAGGGCTCCTTTCTGCGTTGAGGGCGTCCCGAGCTCGGAACGAGCCGTAAGATGTCATGACTTCGAAAAGCTCGCAAGCGCGCGATGGGCCGCGAGCGCCGCATCCGTTCCTGTCGCCAGCTCTTTGGGGCGATAGCCGGTCCCAATCGCGGTCACCGTCACGAGCGTGCTCTTGCCATCGCTCGTGAACGAAACGCGAAAGTCTTTCAGCGCCAGGCACCCGCCGTCAGCGGTCTTGCGGATCCGCCGGTAAGGATGCGGCTCCGGTCCCAGCTGCAGAACCTGGCGGATCGGCGCCTCGATGTCGACGCCGAAGCTCCGAAGCAGCGTGAGCTGCGCGCGCGCCAGCTCCGCAAAATCGACGACGAACGCCGGCTTCGGATCGACCGACCCTTCGAGCCAGCCGTGATCGGCGTCGGGCCGCGAATCCGCATATGGAATATAGGGCTTGATGTCGAGCACGGGCGTGCCGTCGAGCAAGTCGAGCCCGCCGACCGACAGCACCAAGCCATCGATGCCGGTCAGCTCCACCAAGCTCATGCCGAGCGGATTCGGGCGGTGCGGCGAGCGTGTCGCAAACACGCCGCGGCGCTTGTCGCTGCGCGGCGGCAGCACCTTGGGCCGCCAACCTTCGCTCTGATCGAACCAGAAGATCAGCCAGATGTAGCGAAAGGTCTGCAGATCCTCGAGCGCGTGCTCGAAGTCGTGCCCACTGAAAAGCTCCACGCTTCCCGCGGCGGCCTGCGGCGTATTCGGCTGGCGCGGCGCCTGCATCTTCTCTTTGAATGGCGAGCGCACGACGCCGATCGGAGCTAGCTCGAGGCGGCGCGCGTCGGTCATGGCGGCCTCATCACTGGGGGCGGGGGCTGATGATCTGCACGGGCTGCGGCATATTTTCGACCGGAACCGGCTCGCCCGAGAGCGGCGCCAGCAAGGCATAGATGAGCCCCAGCACCGCCAGCATCATCAAGCTCGTGATCAAGTACGTGCTCTTCGGCGGATGACGGCTCGTCGACCAGCCATCTTCGTAAAACTTGCCGCCGCTACGCTCGCGCAGCTTCCGTTGAAAGCCCGCCAAGACATCGGGCGGCGCCGGACCCGCGCCGCCGCCCTTCAGCGCCGTGCGCAGCTCGGCCGCCAGCTCCTCGGAATCCTCGGGGACTTCGCTCATTTGGCCTGGTCTCCCATCCTGCGCTCTACGGCCTGCTTCAACATCGCGCGCGCTCGATGGAGCCTGCTCTTCACGGTGCCGTCCGGCAAGCCCGTGACCTCGCACAGCTCCTCGTAGCTCAAGTCCTCGACGTCGCGCAGCACCAACACCTCGCGAAAATCCGGCTCGAGCTCCATGATGCACGACTGCACCACGCGCTCGAGCTGCATGCCTTCCACCAGGTGATCGGGCCGCGCCACGTCGCCCGACGTCACTCCGCCACCCGACGTCATCGGCGAGCGCTCCGCCATTGCCTCGTATTCGTCTTGCGCCTCGCTGCGCCGACGCTTCAAATACTTGACCCGGTTTTTGCAGAGGTTGACCGCGATGCGGTAGATCCACGTGCTCAGCTTGGAGTCGCCGCGGAACGTGCCGACCGCCTTGAACACCTGCACGAACACTTCCTGAGCCATGTCCTCGGCCTCGTCACGGCGCCCGAGCATGCGCAGCAAAATCCGGAACACGCGCTCCTGATAGAGCACCACCAGCTCGTTGAAGGCCCGCTCGTCCCGTGACGCCAGCCGCGCGATGAAGCGCGCTTCTTCCTTGTCTTCGAGCTCCATCCAGCGCTCTGCCGCGACCGTACCATCCTGGACAACCAAACGGCCGGCAGGTTCCACGCCCTGCAAAAACCGGCCCGAAACGCCGGTTCGGCCCACCGCCACGCCCCGCCGCCGCCGATCGTGAATGTCCCGCTTGACGGGGCCGCTGAACGTTGTACGGATGCGTCCCCGCTCACCTTTCCGGTGTCGTCTAAAGGCAGGACAAGGGACTTTGAATCCCTGAATCGTGGTTCGAATCCATGCACCGGAACCCAGCTTGCTCGAGCCCGAGGTCGGGGGCTGCCACGCCGCGGCCCGAATCGCAGAAGCTTGCGTAGCGGCTCCTGGTCCCCATCGCCCGCTCGTCCCGTCGCCCGCTCGCCCCATCACCGGCTCGTCCCATCCCCCGCTCGTCCCATCGCCCGCTCGTCCCATCACCCGCTCGTCCCATCGCCCGCTCGTCCATCACCGGCTCGTCCCATCACCGGCTCGTCCATCACCGGCT
>Ga0164241_10003449_pt1 | contig 15934 bp, 17 predicted proteins | sample OricomyardsoilBY_FD_108780 | JGI IMG/M metagenome (GOLD analysis project Ga0164241, IMG submission 108780) | Backyard soil microbial communities from Emeryville, California, USA - Original compost - Back yard soil (BY) | ecosystem: Environmental > Terrestrial > Soil > Unclassified | place: USA... | reverse complement strand
GACGTCGCCCGCCCGGGCGCCTTCCGGGTCGTGCTCGTCCTCGCAGCGCACCAGGCGGCACTCCTCGCGCTTTCGGTGTGCCGCGCCCTCTGGCTCGGACGCGCCCTCGGCCTCGTGGCGGCTCAGGTCGCCGGTTCGGCCGATTGACGGTAGATTTGCGCGTAGCGGCGCGCGGGACGATCCCAGCCCAGATCGAGCCGCATCACGCGGCGGCGCAGCCGGACCCACGGGTCCTCCGCCGCTTGCGCCGCGAGAGCTCGCTCGACGGCACCGACGAGCGCCGAGCGGTCGAGCCGGTCGAACAGGAAGCCCGTGCCCGTCTCGAGCGCAGCATCGGCATCGACGACGGTGTCTTTCACGGCGCCGCTCGCGTACGCGACCGGCAGCGCGCCGTACCGCTGCGCGACGAGCTGAGCCGTTTCGCACGGCGCGTCCCGAGGAACGACGAGCACGAGATCCGCGGCAGCGTTGAGGCGCCGGAAGGCCCCGTGGTCCTTCGCGTCGACGAAGGCGAGCGCCTCGGGCCGCGCCTGCACGGCGGGCTGGAACTCCGAACGCAGTCCACCCGGCTCGGTCGCCGCCACGACGAACGCGGCGCGCAGGCGCGCTAGGTCGGGCAACGCCGCGAGCACGAGATCGGCGCCGTGCGCCGCGTCGAGCGGACCGGCGAACACGACGAGCGGCTTGTCGATGTCGAGCTCGAGCCGGAGCTCGCGCTGCACGACGCCCTTCGTGCGCGCCTTCGCGTCCGCCTGCTCGGCGTCGTAGCGGGCCTCGAGTGCCGGATCCGTCGCCGGGTTGTACATCGCGTAGTCGAGTCCGCTCGTCACACCGAAAACGGGCTCTTTCAGGCCGCCGAACAAGCTGGCGAGCGGGCCCGAAACGGCGGGTTCAGCGAGCGTGGCGGCGTAGCTCGGCGACGCGCTCACGACGGCGCGCGCGTGCTCGAGACCGGCGCGCAGCGCGCTGCGGCGCGCGTCGTAGACGGACAAGACGAGCGGCGTTGCCCGGTCCAGGTAGGGGCCGACGAATCCGCCCGTCCAGTCGTGGGCGTGAACGACGTCGAACGGCTGCTGCTCGCGGCGCTGGGCGACGAGGGCGGCGGCCGCGCGCCCGAACGCTTGGAACGGCTCGCGCACGCTCGCGCTCGGCTCGGTCGCCGTGAGGTCGCCCGGCCCCATGAGTCCCGGCACGTCGAAGAGCACGAGCTCCGCCCCGCTCGAGTGCTGGCCGTCGAACACCGTCACGTCGCCGCCGCCCGGAACCGCGAGCGGGGTGAGCCGGCGAGCCAGGAGCAAGCCGTGCTCCTCGAAGGCGGCGTAGCGGGGCAACGCCAGCGTCACACGATGGCCCAGCTGCCGGAGCCCTTTCGTGAGGGCTAAGACCACGTCGCCCGCTGCGGTGACGCGCGCGTACGGCGACAACTCGGCGGTGACCATCAGGACGTCCATGGGCGGGCCCGTCTACACCCGGCGGTGCCCGAAACCAAGCCCCGTGCCGCAAAAGCGGCATGGCCAGGCAGCGAAACCGGGTGTATGCCCCGTCCGCCGATGGACGATCTCGTCAGCAAAGCCCAGGTCCTGCACGAAGCCCTGCCCTACATCCGGCGCTTCCAGGGCCGCACCTTCGTCGTGAAGTACGGGGGTCACGCCATGGTCGACGAGGAGCTCAAGGAGAGCTTCTCCCGTGACGTGTGCTTGCTCCGCTACGTCGGCATTCGCGTCGTCGTCGTCCACGGCGGCGGCCCGCAGATCAACCGCATGCTCGAGCGCGTCGGCATCACGAGCACGTTCACGAGCGGTTTGCGCGTCACCGACGACGAGACGATGGAGCTCGTCGAGATGGTGCTCGGCGGCGGCGTGAACCAGGAGATCGTCGGCCTGATTTGCCAGCACGGCGGTCGTGCCATCGGCCTCTCCGGCAAGGACGATCGCTTCCTCGTCGCGAAAAAGCTCGACCGCGTGCAAGCGAAAGGCGAGCACGGCGAGACGGTGCTGGTCGATCTCGGCCGCGTCGGCGAAGTCGTGCACGTGGAGACGGGCGTCGTCGAGCAGCTCGCGAGCAGCGGTTTCATCCCCGTGATCGCGCCCATTGGCGTGGACGAGCAGGGCCGCTCCCTCAACGTGAACGCCGACACCGCCGCAGGCGCCATCGGCGGGGCCCTCCACGCCGCGAAGCTCATCCTGATGACCGACGTGGAGGGCGTGAAAACGGCGTCGGGAGAGCTCCTCACGTCGCTCGACGCCACGACGGCCGAACAGCTCATCGCCGACGGCGTCGTCACGGGCGGCATGATCCCGAAGGTGCGCTGCGCGCTCGAAGCCGTGCAAGCGGGCGTCGAGCAGGTGCACGTGATCGACGGCCGTCGCCGCCACGCGCTCCTGCTCGAGCTCTTCACCGACAAGGGCGTCGGCACGGAGATCCGCCGGCCCGGCACCGCTCGCCGCGACGGCGAGTAAGGCCACGGCTAGACTCCGTCCGATGTCGCGACCCGTCGAGTTCGACGAGAGCGGCTGGGTCAGGCCGGCCGACGTGCCCGTGGACAGCATCCGGCGGGTCCTGCGCGTGCCGGCCGAGGCCGCCGGGCAGCGTCTCGACCTCTTCGTTCAGGCCCAGCTTCGCCGCACCAGCCGCACGCGCGCGCAGCGCATCGTCGAAAAGAGCGCCTTCGATCCGCAAGGCAAGCGCCTGCGCTCGAGCGACCGCGTGAAGGAAGGCACCTTCATCTTGCTCTGGCGCGAGCCCTTCGAGCCCGACGAGGAGCAGCCGCCCCTGCCCATCCTCTACGAGGATCCACACCTGCTGGTCGTGGACAAGCCGCCGCTGGTCGCGGTGCACCCCACGGCGCGGTACCACCGGCACACCGTCATCGCTCGGCTACGCGTCGAGCGGCCCGACGAGTTCCTCTCGCTTGTCCACCGGCTCGACCGCGAAACGAGCGGCATCTTGCTCGTCGCCCGTACCCCCGACGCCGATCGGGCCTTCAAACGCATGCTCGAGGACCGCACCCTCGGCCGCGGCCGGCCGGAGCCCCTCGAGAAGACCTACCTCGCCATCACGCGCGGCGTGCCGCCGGAAGGCGACATCGCCCTGCCGCTCGAGCTCGACGAGCAGAACTCCCTGCGCGTCAAAATGCGCATCGCCGCGCCGGGCACGGGGCTCGAGGCGCGCACAGGAGTCACCGTGCTCGAGACGGCGGGCGGCTACGCGCTCGTGCGTTGCGCGCTCCACACGGGGCGCCAGCACCAAATCCGCGCCCATCTGGCCGCTCGCGGCTGCGCCGTCGTCGGCGACAAACTCTACGGTCCCGACGAGCGGATGCTCGCGCGCGCCGCCGACGGCGAGCTCACCACCGAGGACCTCGCGCTCCTCGAGCTCCCGCGTCACGCGCTCCACGCGCACCGCTACGGCCTCGTCCATCCCGTCACGAAGGCAGCGCTCAGCGTCGTCTCCCCGCTGCCGGCTGACCTCGCGGATTTCTGGGAAGGAGTGCGGGGCGCGTCCGTTCCCGTCGCCGACCAAGCCGGCCCATAGGCCGACCCACGAATCGCTCGGTCGTGGGAACCCTCGGGCGGGCTCTTTACTCCATGGAGTGCCGGCGCAAAAAACCGGACACCATGGTGGACGACGCGCAGCCGGTAAAACCAGGCGAAAGCGGCTCCGAGCCGAGCGATGAAGACGTGATCGCTCGCGTCCAGGCCGGCGACGTGGACGCCTTCGAGGTCGTGATGCGCCGCTACAACCAGCGGCTCTACCGCGCCGTGCGCGGCATCTTGCGCGAGGACGACGAGACCGTCGACGTGATGCAGGAGGCGTACGTCAACGCCTTCACCCACCTCGGTGACTTCTCGGGACGCGCGCGCTTCTCCACCTGGCTCACGCGCATCGCGGTGCACGAGGCGCTCGCGCGACTTCGCAAACGCAAGCGGCTCGAGCCCCTGGACGACTCCGACTCAGAGGAAAGGCTCATGGTCTCACCCGTCGTCGGCCCCGAACATCGCGCGAGCGACGGCGAGCTCCGCGTTCTCCTCGAAGAGGCCGTCGACGGTCTGCCGGAGGCCTTCCGAACCACCTTCATGCTGCGCTCCATCGAGCAGCTCAGCGTGGCCGAAACGGCAGAAATTCTCGGAATTCCCGAGGAAACGGTGAAGACTCGTCACCACCGCGCGCGCGAGCGTTTGCAAAACGCCCTCTCGGAACGCGTGGGCGGCGCGCTGCCCGAGCTCTTCGGTTTCCACCGTCCCATCTGCGACCGGGTCGTCGCCAGCGTCCTCGCCCGCGTGAAAGCCCGCCCGTGAATCACGACATCGCGATCCTCGCCGAAGCCCCCCTGCCCACGCGCCACGGCGAATTTCGCACCCTCGTCTTCGTGAGCCCCGACGATCCGAATCGCGAGCACGTCGCGCTCGTGCGGGGCGACGTCGGGGGGGACCACGTTCTTTCGCGCGTGCATTCGGAGTGCCTCACGGGTGAAATCCTGGGGTCCCTCAAGTGCGATTGTGCGCCGCAGCTCGAGCGCTCGCTCGAGCTCATCGCGCGTGCCGAGCGCGGCGTGCTCGTCTACCTACGCCAGGAGGGCCGCGGCATCGGACTCGCGAACAAGGTACGCGCCTATGCCCTGCAGGCGCGTGGGTTCGACACCGTCGACGCCAATCTCGCGCTGTCCTTGCCCGAAGACGCGCGGCGCTACGAGCTCGCGGCGGCGCTGCTCCGAACGCTCGGCGTCGCCGGGGTACGACTCCTCACGAACAATCCCGCGAAGGTGCGCGCCCTGGAAGCGCTCGGCCTCCCCGTGCGCGAGCGCCTGCCCCTCGTGGTCGAAGCGCACCCGCTCAGTCACGCCTACCTTGAAACCAAACGTCGACGGATGCACCACCTCCTGCCGCTCCTCTCAGGGGACGCCTCGTAACTCGGCGGGCGCGGCGACCCCGCTCTCCCCTCGGCGCTCGTCCGGCTATACTCCGGGGCCATGCAGCGCCAGCCCGACTCGCGCCTGAACGCGACGGCGTTGCTCTCGCTCCTCGTCGGGATCTTCGGGACCGTTTGCTTTTTCTGGGGGATCGCCGGCATCGGCGCGATCATCCTCGGCGCCGTCGCGAACACCGAGATCCGCCGGTCGGAGGGCAAGCAGCACGGCCGGGGACTCGCGATCGCCGGCATCGCGCTCGGGACGTTGCATCTGTTCGCGCTCGTGCTCGGCATGGCCGCGCTCTTCACGTTCGCGGCACATCCGCCGTCGTTCCTCACGCCGAAGCTGCCGGCGCGCAAGGCGAGTCCTCCCGTGGCGATGGCGCCTCCACCGGTGACGACGGCGCCCGTCCCGCCACCCGGCGAACGCCCCGGGGCCGCAACGCGCGAAGAAGCGACGCGCTCGACGCAGATCGGCAAGCTCGTGCTCGTGGATCCGGGCACGGAAGTAAAAAATCTCCACGGTCTCCTGGCCACCCAGCGAGCGCTCGCCGCGTCCGATCAGCAGAAGCTGCTGCTCTGGGTCACGGCCGTCGACTGCACGCCCTGCAACGGCGTGTCGGTCGCGCTGCCCGGGCGCCGGCTACAAGAGGCGCTCGCGGGCGTCCGGCTCGTGCGCGTGGACGCCGCCGACTTTCGACCCGAGCTCATGAAGCTCGGCGTGCCTATCGACGTGACGCCCGGCTTCGCGCTGATCGGCGCGGACGGCACACCCGCCGACTACGTGAACGGCGGCGAGTGGGACGCCGACATTCCCGAGAATATTGCGCCGGTCCTCGGGCCGTTCGTCCGCGGCGCCTACCGCACCCGCAGAAATCCCTGGAATGGACCGCGTCGCGGCGACGAGACAGCGCTGTGAAGCCTTCTTCCGCGCTCGTTCAGCCAACACTGGAAATTGACCCGAAGCAAGCTACTATGCCGCCCCGTCCATGGTGACGACCCCACAGCGCCTCGCTACGCCTCTCCCCGTCGGTGCCGCCGTCATCCCGGGAACCCTCCGCGCTCGCCTCGAGGAAGTGCGGGCTCGCGGCGAACGGATGAACCTGAAGCAGGCGGTCGGCATCGTCGTGCCCTTGTGCGTCGAGGTCGCGAACCTCCACCGCGCGGGGCATCGGCTCTTCGTCCACCCCTCGTCGCTCGTCGAGAACGAGTACGGCTTCTTCAACGTCTCGCCCGAGCTCGCGTCGCGCCCGCCCATTCTGCCGCGCGACAAGGCGTGCCTTGCTCCCGAGGAACGCAGCGGCCAGCCGGGCGCCGCGCGCGCGAGCGTCTTCGCCGTGGGGGCGATCCTCTACGAGCTCGTCACCGGCCTCTCCCTTGGCCCCGGCATGCGCCGGCCGAGCGAGGTCGTCACGGCGTTGCCCCAAAACTTCGAAGCCGTCCTCGCGAAAGCCCTCGTCTCCGATCCAGCCCATCGACCCGACGATCTGAACGCGCTCGCGCAGGCGCTCCATCAGTTCGCGCCGCCCGGTAGCGTGACCCCGCCCCCGCCCGCGGACGTGTCGAAGCTCGACCACGACGCGAATTTCGAGGTCGATCTGCGGATGTCGATGCTGCCGCCCGAAGAGCTGCCCATCGAGCTCCGCGCCTCCCACGTTCCGGCCGTCCCCGCCCACCGCAAGCCCGCCCCCTCACGCCCCATGGACGCGACCACCGAGCTCGCGTCGCTGAAGGCACGCCTCGAGTCCGATCCGCGTCCCCGTTACGTGGTCGTGAAGGACGGCATGGACCACGGCCCGTTCAGCGCCGTCGAGCTCCTGCAGCAGATCGCGACCCACACGTTCGTCGACTCGGACGTGCTTCGCGACGCGCTCAGCAACGACGAGCGCACCATCAAGGATTGGGACGAGTTCGCGCCTTTTGCCGAGCACGCCCGCCTGCACCGCGACATCAAGGCCGAAAAGGCCGCGATTGAACGCGTCGTCGTGCAGGAAAGCCGCAGCACGAAGGGCAAAACCATCATCGGCATCGCGCTGCTCGGCGCCTTGCTCGCGGCGGGCGCCGTCTGGTTCGTCAAAGTGCGGGGCATGAAGAAGGACGACGTCGACGTCCAGGACGACACGATGAGCAACATCGAGGTCGACGGCGGCATCAACGCGTCGGGCAAGCGCGCGGGCGGCGGGAAGCGCGTCGTCGGTCGTGGGCCGGGCGGCGTCCCCATCCTCAGCGGCGGCATGAGCTGCGAATCCGCTCAAAACGCCTACGTCGAGGAGATGAGCATCGGCGGGCCCCGCGGCCAGGCCGACATCACCGGGGGCCAATACGGCAACGTCCTGAACCGCGGCAGCTACTTCGCGCATTGCGGGGTCCCCGATTCGACCGGGCTCAGCATCTGCGCTGCCGTGCAGAACGGCCGTGCGGTCGGCGTGACCGTCACGGCGCGGCCGCGGAGCCCTGGTCTGGAGCGCTGCGTCGCCGCCTCGGTTCGCGGGCTGAGCTTCCCCTCGAACCCGAAACTCGACGTGACCCGCACGACCTTCTGACGGGGAGCAATGGGGGCAAGCGTTCGGCACGGCACGACAGGGGGCGCGCTCCGGACGCTCGCCTGCGGCCTCGGTGCCTTCGCGTTCGGTTGCACGGTGCCGGTCGTCACCGGGCTCGAGGAGGGCGACGCGAGCCAGGCCGTCGTCGCGCTCGAGGAGAGCGGCTTCGCCTCGGAGAAAGAGCGCGATCCCGATCAGGAAGGCACCTTCCGCGTCCTCGTCGCGCGGGACGAAGCGTCGAGCGCCCTCGCGGTGCTCGCCGACGAAGGCTTGCCGCCGCGCAAAGCGCCCGGCGTGCTCGAGGCGCTCGGCAAGGGCTCGATGGTACCGAGCCGAGTCGCCGAGCAAGCTCGGCTCGTGACCGGAACGAGCGACGAGCTCGAGCGCTCGCTGCGCGGCCTCGACGGCGTCATTTCGGCGCGCGTGCACCTCGGCATTCCGACGCACGATCCGCTCGCGCTCGAAGAGCAAGCGCCGCCGGCGACGGCGTCCGTGCTCCTCCGTCATCGCGGGGCAACGCCGCCGCTCACGCCGAGCGACGTCCAGCGCCTCGTCGCAGGCGCCGTTCCGGGCCTCGCCGCCGAGCAGGTCACGGTCGTGCTGCTTCCGGCGCCGCCCCGAGCGCGACCCGCCGAACGGCAACTTGCCCAGCTCGGTCCGCTGTCGGTCGCTCGCTCGTCGCTCGTCGGCTTGCGGGCGCTCGTCGGCGTCGCCGTGCTCGTGAATGCGGCGCTGCTCGCCTGCCTGCTCGCGCTCTGGTCCCGCCTGCGGCGCACGGAGAAGACGCTCGCCGAAGTCCGCCCCGCCGAAACGGAACGGTCGCTGCGAAAACCCGCTTAAAAGGGCTGTCTTTCAGCGCGTGCGCTCGAGGGCGGTCCCCGGGGGCGCCTGCGAACACCAGGCGTAGCAGCAGACGGGCTCCTGAGCTTTGCGGCGGGACGCCGTGAGCGTCACGTCGAAGAGCGCACCGCGCGGCACCGAGAACGTCGTGGCCTCGGGCGGACGAATCGCCGCTGGACACGCCGAGTACGGCGACGCCGCCGTGCCCCCGTTCGTGCCGCTTTCGAGCGGAGCGATGCAAGTCGACTCGCGGAACGCGAGCGGCTCTCGGCAGCGATCGACGACCGTCTCGGGCTCGACCACGGTGAGCTTGCCGCACCAGCTGTAACAACACTGCTGGCCCGGCGGCGCGCGACGCCGGGCGCGCTCCGTGCGGGCGGCGTCGAAGCGGCCCGCGTCGTTGGCGGGCGGAAAGACGGCGTCGTGCACCTCCATCGCCGACGGGCAGGTGTCGTAGGGCGCCGGGGCCGGCAGCGCCGACGTGCGCGGCAGAAGCGCGTCGCAACGAAACTCGCGCACCTCGTCGACGCCGCACGCGGGCGGCTGGAGCTCCGAACGGGCAGTGTCGGGGCTCACGGCAGGGGCCGGTTCGCCGCCGCAACCGAACGCGAGCCCCGCACCCAGGCCGAGCACGCACGCCATCGCGAGCCACCGGCTGCCCGGGGCCCAGCGCTCGGGTTCGCTCGGCGCTGGCCGCTTCGCTCCCATCACCAGGCCCCGGTATAGCATTCCGACCGTGGTGGTACCCTCTGCCGCATGAACCAGCGTGCGATCGAAATCCGTGTCGGCGCCCTCATCCTCGTGGCCGTGGGGCTCATCGCGGTGTTCGCCGTGCTCATGACCGGCATCACGTTCCAACCGACCACCACGGTCTACGTCTCCTTCCACAACCCGGGGGGCCTCACGAGCGGCGCGCCGGTACGCCTCTCGGGAGTGAAGGTCGGCAGGGTGAGCGACATCGAATTCGTCGGGGCCTTGGACCGCCGGCCGGGCGCCTCCGACGCGCTCATCCGCGTCGTCGCCAAGATCGAGAAGCGCTATGCGGGCGCCATCCACGACGATGCGCGCTGGTACGTCACCGTGCAGGGCGTGCTCGGCGAGCAGTTTTTGGCCGTCGATCCCGGCTCCCCCGACCACCCGCTGCTGCGCGACGGCGCCGAGGTTCACGGCGTGAGCCCGCCCCAGCTCGATCTGCTGCTCAGCGAAAGCTACGAGCTATTGCACCGGGTGTACCGCGGCGTGGCAGAAAACGAAGGCAAAATCGCGCAGACGTTCAACGGTTTGCACCGCACGCTCGGGCTCGCCGGCGACGCCATCGAGCGTAACCAGGAGAAGGTCGATCACATCGTTTCGAACGCCGAAATCCTCTCGACCAACGCCGTCGACACGCTCAAAGCCGCGCGGGAACGCTACGTCGACGGCCCGCAGGTGACGCGCATCATGAACAACGTCGAGCGCTCGGCGGAGGTCGCCGGGCGCGATCTCGGGCCCCTCCTTGCCGACGGCCGCGAGGTGCTCGGCGACGCGAAGAAGATCACCCACGCCTTCGCGGGCGACCAGCAGCTCACCAGCATCGAATCCATCACCCGCGACGCGGGAGACGCCGCAAAAAGCGCCAAGACCGCGGCGTCCGACGCGGAGGAGCTCGTCCGGCGCGTGAAACAGGGCCAGGGGACCGCCGGAGCGCTCTTACGCGATGAAGCCCTCTACGATGACCTGAGCGAGCTCGTGCGAGATCTCAAGCACAACCCGTGGAAGTTACTGTGGAAGCAATGAATCAGCGCGCGGGCACGGCTACGGCGCGCGCCGGGCGCTCGCTCCGCTACTGACCCGCGTCGTCGCTGGGGGTGCCCGCGTCGGGTGGCGGACCGTCAACGCTGGCGGCAAGGCTCGAAACGTCGTTCGTGCAGACGCGGTTGCCGGCGGCATCCGCCACGCACACAAGCCCCACCTGGCAATCGTCGTCGCGGTAGCAGTCCTCGCCCGTCCCGGCCGCCTGCTGCTTACCGGCACAGCCGGCGAGAGCGCCGAACCCGACCAGCACGAGCACCGCCCGCACGCGATTCCAAGCGCTCATGACCCGGAATTCTACCCTGTGGCGGTCACTCGAGCGAGACCAGAACATCGCCCTCCTCGACGGCCTGGCCCTCGGTCACGTGGATTTTGCCCACCTTTCCGGAGCTCGGCGCCTCCACGGGCATCTCCATCTTCATCGACTCGAGGATCACGAGCGTTTGAGCCTCGTTCACCGAGTCGCCCACCTGCACCTGGATCTTCCAAACCGTCCCGGTCACGGGCGCGGCCACCTTCGACATGCGCCGAGTCTACCATCCCACCCAAGCGCCTCGGGCGACCTCGTGTCTTGTTCCGAGCACCGTCGCGCGAAGATGTAGCCTAATGTGCTCAAAAGTCATACTCTAGGTTCGTCACCCACTGACACGGCACCGGAGGCTCGAATGCTTGACGGCATGGTTTCACGGTTGGTATTCGCGGTTGCCGTGCTCGATGCGCCGGCGCTTCAGCGCCCCGCGCTAGACTGAGGAACGCTCATGGCCGAACAGAAAGAAAGCTCCGTTCTCTTCTCCCTCAAGGAGCTCATGAACCTCGAGGAGAACCGAATCAAGGAGGAGGAGCAGGAGAAAGATCGCCGCTCCCGTGCGGACGCCGAGCGCAAGGCGCGCGAAGACGCCGAGCGCCGTGCCGCCGAGGAACAGCGCCTGCGCGCCGAGGACGAAGCGCGTCGCATCGAGGAACAGAGGAAGCGCGAGGAAGCGATGCGCCTCGAAGCGATCCGCATGGGCGAGATCGAAAAGGCCAAGGCCGAGGCCGAGCACCAGGCGCGCATGCAGCAGCTCGCCGCACAGCAAGCGCACGAGCAGCAGCTGGCGGCCCTGCACGGGGACGAGAGCAAAAAACGGCTCAAGCTCATCGTCGGCGTCGTGTCCGCCGTGCTCGTGATCAGCGTCGGCGCGGGTGGCTTCATCATCAAACAAAGAGCGGACGAAGCGCGCAAGCAGCAGCTCGCCTACGCCGCGGACCAGGAGCGACGCGACCAGGAGCTCAAGCGCCTGAAGGCCGACTTCGACGCCGCGCAGAAGAAGCAGGAAGAGCTCCAGGAGTCGCTCTCCAACGCGAAGGACGAAGCGACGCGCCAGAAGCTCCAATCCGAGCTCGCACAAGCCAAGGCCGAGACCGAGAAGACGCAGAAGGCGGTTCGCAGCGGCGGCAGCAGCAGCGGCAGCAGCGGCGCTTCGCGTCCCAAAAAGTCGAGTTCTTCGAACTGCGCACCGGGCGATCCGATGTGCGGCGATCTCTGAGAGCGCACGCCGCATGAGCGCCGCGCGCGATCGACTCGCCTTCCCTCTCGACTACCCGACGCTCGACGCGGCCCGCCGCGGCGCGGAACAGGTCGTCGCGTCCGCCGGCGTGCTGAAGGTGGGGCTCGAGCTCTTCGTGCGCGAGGGCCCCGCGGCCGTCCGGCTCGGTGACGAGCTCGGGGCGGCGGTCTTCCTCGATTTGAAGCTGCACGACATTCCGGAGACCGTGGAGCGCGCCGTTGCTTCGGCCGCGAACTTCGGAGTTCGCTACCTCACGCTGCATGCCGCGGGCGGCCCGCGCATGCTCGAAGCCGCAGCCAAGCGCGCCGAACGTGAGAGCCCTTCGCTGCGCCTGCTCGCCGTCACGGTGCTCACCTCGCTCGACGACGCCGATCTGCGCGCCGTCGGCTGCAACGACGGCACGGCACCGCAAGCCTTGCGCCTCGCGCGCCTCGCCGTGAGCTCCGGCGTGCCAGGCCTCGTCTGCTCGGCCGCGGAGGTGCGCGCGTTGCGCGACGCCGTCGGGCCCGACGTCGTCCTCGTGACCCCAGGCATCCGCCCGGCGGACGGCGCGAAGGCGGACGACCAGAAACGCGTGGGCACGCCGACGAGCGCCATCCGCGACGGCTCGAGCCTGCTCGTCGTGGGCCGACCCATCCGCGACGCCGCGGACCCCGCCCTCGCCGCGCGCAAGATCCTCGACGAGATCGCCCTGGCGAGCGGATGAGCCGCTCGGCCGATCGGCTCGTCGTCGGGCTGCAGCCCGTGCGCGAAGCGATCCGACGCCACGGGGCGGCGCTTCGTGAAGTACTCATCGAGGAGAAGGCCTCGCCCAAGCTCGAGGCGCTGGCGCGCTTCGCCACCGACCAGCACGTCCCGCTCGTTCAGCACGTGCGACGCGCCGAGCTCGATCGCCTGAGTCATGGCGTGGCCCATCAAGGGGTCGCCGCGCACGCGCCCGAGCTCGAGCTCACGTCGCTGGACGCGCTCGCGGCTGCACCGGGTGGTTTGGTCGCTATCGCGCTCGACTCCCTTCAGGACCCGCAGAACTTCGGTGCCGTCGTGCGCTCGGCCGTCGCGCTCCACGGAGCGGCCGTCATCTGGGGAGCGCACGCCTCGGCGCCGCTCACGCCGGCCACCTTTCGCGCGTCCGCGGGCGCCATCGAGCACGCGCGTCTCTGCCGTGTGCCGTCGCTCACCGAGGCGCTGGCCACGCTGCGCGCGCAGGGCGCGACGGTCGTCGGCCTCGACGCGGCGGCGCCCATCCGTCTTGCCGAGCTCGACCTCACGGGCCCGACGGTGCTCGTGCTCGGGGGCGAAGGCGAAGGACTCGGCCGCGCGGTCCGGCGCTCCTGCACGACGCTCGCGGCGCTCGGCGGCATGGCTTCGATCGACTCACTGAACGCTTCGGTCGCCGCGGGCATCGCGCTCTACGAAGTACTGAGACAGCGTGTGAATTCAGCGGGTTAGACAGCAACACTTCACATGCTAGCTGTCAGACCGAAAACCACTGAACACGCGCGCTCTCCATGGTGGCCTCGTTTTCCATTCAAGAGAGCGGCCGAAAACAGCGCGGAAGCCGGGCGAATCCACCAGCGCTTTCGAGCACCTGCAGCGGCACCTCGCAGGTCGCGGCGCCGCATTTTCAGGCGATGCTCATCCATCTTCTTAAGGAAGCGCGCCGCGGCCGAGCACCCGGCGCAAAGCGGCAAGAAATCCCGAGACTTCAGCCGCCGTCGTCGTCTCGCCCAAGGAAACGCGCAGCGTCGCCAGCGCTCGCGCCGCGCCGTGCATCGCCGTGATCACGGGAGACGGCTCGCTCGTCCCGGCGCTGCACGCGCTCCCGCTCGAGACACGCACGCCCTCGAGATCCAGCGCGGCCGCGAGCTCGTCGCTCCGAAACTGCGGAAACACGAGGCTCGAGCAGTGGGGGGCGCGCGGGGCCTCTTGCCCGTTGACCGCGGCCCTATCCGCGAGCTCGCGTTCGAGCCGGTCGCGCTCTGCGCCAAGGTGCACGTACGCTGCGGCGCTCTCGTCCAGGCGCTCGAGCGCCGCACGAAACCCAGCCGCTGCGACGGCGTCCTGAGTCCCCGGACGAAGGCCGCGCTCCTGCGCTCCGCCCCTCAGCACGGGAGCGGGCACCCAACCGGGCGCTAGCCCGAGCGCTCCGATGCCCTTCGGCCCGCGCAGCTTATGAGCCGTGACGGCAACCGAGTCGCCGAAACGCCAGAGCTCGGCCGGCACCCGACCCGCGGCTTGAACGGCATCGACGTGGAGGCGGGCGCTCGCTCGCCGGACGACCGCCGCGATTTCGGCGAGCGGCTGCAGCACACCGGTCTCATGGTTGACGGCCGCCACGGCGACGGTCGTCGGGCCGCTGCACGTCGCGAGCGCCGCTTCGACGTCGTCCGCCCGTACCCGCCCGTCAGCCGATACCGGCAGCCAGCGCACGATGCCTCCGGTCGCTTCGCGTGCCTCGGCGACGCGCGTCACCGACGGGTGCTCGAGTCGGCTCGTCACGAGCGCGCCAGGGCCGCTGAGCGCGAGGTTGTTCGCCTCGGTGCCGCTGCCCGTGAAGATCACGTCGCGCGCGTCCCGGCCGAGACAGGCCCCCACGGCGGCCCGCGCATCGTCGAGGATCGCGCGCGCGCGCCGGCCGGCCCCGTGGACGCTCGACGGGTTTGCCCAGCCGAGCTCGCGCGCCGCATCCATCGCTCGTGCGACGAGCGGGTGGAGCGGCGTCGTCGCATTCCAGTCGAGATAAATCTCGCCCGTCACGCGACGCCCGGCCGTCAGCCGCCGAAGGCGCGCTTGAAGCGCTTGGCGTCGGCGAACATGTCCACGTTCGCGAACACGTACGTCGCCGCCTGGGAGCCGCCACGGTGGGCAATTTCAGCCAAACGCTCGATGGCCGGGTCTTCGTAGCGGGACTTGTGACCCGCCGGCCCAGGGAGGCGGTAGTACGCCGTCGTGCGCTGCGACAGCCCCTGCTGAAGGGGGTCGCGCGCGGCGAGCGTTTGCGTTTCCTCCGCCAGGTCGTCGGCGTCGTCGGGTTTCCACGCCGGCCCCGCCTCGAACACGATGCGTTCGAAGCGCTTCTTCACGTCGTTCAGAAAATCGCGCAGCGCGCTGCGGTTGGCGCGCGTGTGCGGAAAGTCAGGCGGCGCGAGGAAGATCGCGGTGTGCGCCGCGAGCTCGACCGCGACCTCGGCGAGCTTGTCGAGCGCGGTCTCGATGACCTTGCCGCCCCGAAAGCCCTCTTGCGTGATCTCGCGAGGACCGAGCAACGCGAAGGCGAAGCCGAGCGGCGCCTCCCGGCGCCAACGACGCAGCGTTCCCGCGCCGGGAACCGCCAGGTGCGTTTCCTGAACCTCGACGAAAGAGTACTCCTTGAAGTAGCGCGTCGCGGGCACAGCAAAGCCCGCGCATCCGACGACCATCATGTCGCCGCAACGCTAACACACGAACGGCCACCCTGCCCGGATGGGCCGAGCGTGGGACGCAGCGAGCGTCCCACCCTGGGTCCCATTGCGAGAAGCCGCGCACGCGGCGACGCAGTCTCGCTCAGAAGGCGCACGAGTCGGGCAGATCCGCTCCGAAACACTTATCGGAGCAGTTCATGTGCAGGCAGCCTGCGAGCTGGTTCGTGGCGTTGCCGAGCGTGGCGAACGTCCCGTCGTCGAAGCACATGGTCGTCGCGCAGGCGCTGAAGCACGCGTCTTCGCCGTCGGCGTTGCACGCCATGTCGTTGTCCGCGACGTAGTCCGTGAGGCACGCCACGTAACAGCCGATTTCGTTGTAGCCGGCGTAGTCGCCCTCCGTCGGGCCGCCCCAGCCACAAACGTTGTACGGGTCCTCGCCGTAACACTCTTTGGTGGCGTCGCAGCACTCCTGCTGCATGCACTCCTGGCAGGCGAGGTCGTCGCCCGTGGCACCTTCGATGGGCGCGCAGGTATCGGAGTCTTGTGACGGAAGCTCTCCGGTCGGAGGATCGCAGGTCGCCGGCACGCTGCCTCCACTACCGCCCGTGCCGCTCCCAGCTTCGGCCGTGCCGGCCGCACCCGCGTCGCTGCCGCCCGTCGAGCCACCCGTGCCGCCGCCGGCCTTGCCGCCCGCTCCGCTGCTGCCGCCCTTGCCCGCCGTACCGCCGGTGGTCGCCCCTGCCTTGCCCGCGCTGCCGCCGCGGCTACCGCCCGTGCCGCCGCTGGCTCCTTCACCTGCGGCGCCCGCCATGTCGTCGTCGTCCCCGCTCGAGACGGTGCAGCCCGCCGCGAGCATCGTCCCCAAAAATCCCATCCCAACCGCATATTTCCAAGTACGTGCCAT
>Ga0164241_10003448_pt1 | contig 15938 bp, 15 predicted proteins | sample OricomyardsoilBY_FD_108780 | JGI IMG/M metagenome (GOLD analysis project Ga0164241, IMG submission 108780) | Backyard soil microbial communities from Emeryville, California, USA - Original compost - Back yard soil (BY) | ecosystem: Environmental > Terrestrial > Soil > Unclassified | place: USA... | reverse complement strand
CGTCGCCGCCTTGCTGCCACCGCCGGAGGCGGTGTCGCCCTTCACGCCCGGCTCGGTCTGGGTGACCTTCATGTCGATCGCGCTCGCCACCTGCACGTCGCTGGCTCGGTCGTCGACGAAGAGGACCTCGACCTCGGCGTTGGGCAGCAGCCAGTCCATCGCCTCACCGGCCAGCTCGCGGGGGATCTCGATCTGCTCGTAATCGCGGTTGTCCATGAAGACCGCGGCGTCACCCGAGTCGTAGAGGTACTGCATCTTGCGCGACTCGGTGCGCACCGGCCGGAACTTCTCGCCGGCGCGGAACGTCTTGTCCTGGACCGTGCCGTCCTCGATCTTGCGCAGCTTGGTGCGCACGAAGGCCCCGCCCTTGCCGGGCTTGACGTGCTGGAACTCGATGATCCGGAAGATCTTCCCGTCGATCTCGATGTGCGAGCCATTGCGAAATTCGTTGGTGCTGATCACGGCGGCCATCCTAGAGAACTGGAAGAGGAACAAACGAGGCCCTAGACTGTTAAAGGGTCAGGGAATGAAGGGGACTCTCCGAATCGCCGTCTTGATTGCTGCCGTGACGCTGCTCGTCGCGGCAAACGCCCGTGCCGAAGAAGGCGTGCCTCCGGACCGCGCTGAATACGTCGCTCAGGTCGACCCGATCTGCGAGGCGAACACGCTCGCCAACAAGCGGATCCTCAAGAACGTCCGCGAGAAGGCGCGCAACGACAAAACGATGAAGCAGGCCGGCGCTCAGTTCACCCGGGCCTCGGCGGCGTTCGGCAAGACGATCGACAGGATCGCCACGGTGCCGCGCCCGCCCGCCGACGACGCCCGCCTGCTCAAGTGGTTCGACCAGCTGCGCATCGTGCAGGCGAAGCTGGGCGACCTCGGCAAGGCGCTGAAGGAAGAGGACGAAATCAAGGCGGCCCACCAACAGATCAAGGTCGAACGCGCCAGCAACGCCGCCAACAACGTCGGCTTCGTCTTCGAATTCCGTTACTGCCGGATCACGCCCGGCCGCTTCCTCTAACCCTGAGAGCGCGTTTCCTCGGCGGTGCTGGTGGTGAGGCTCGACGCCGCTCCCCCCGAGAGGACGCGGCGGACCAAGCGCGGGGCGAGGATGCGAGCGATCCCGGCAAGCGCATAGGGACGCGGCACGTAGCGCTCGGCCTTGCCGCCGGGGCCGACCTCGACGATCGCCTCGGCGACGCGCTCGGGCTTGGAGACGGTCCAGCGGGTCAGCGCTTTGGCGCGCAGCTCCTCGGCCGGGAAGCCCTCGGTGGCGATGAAGCCGGGTAGGACCATGCCGACGTGGACGCCGTGCGGGCGCTCCTCCGCGTAGAGCGAGTCGTTCCAGCCGATCAGGGCGAACTTGCTCGCCGAGTAGGCGCCGGTGCGAGCGCGGGAGACGCGACCCGCCGTGCTGGCGACGTTGACGATCGCGCTCGGCGCCGAGGCGCGCAGGGCCGGCAGCAGCGTCTCGGTAAGCCGCACCACGGCATCGAAGTTGAGCTCCATGTGGCGCTGGACGTTGGCGTAACCACTCTCCGCGAAGCTGCCCCGCCAGGAGGCGCCGGCGTTGTTGACCAGCAGGGTCAAGCGGCCTCCCTGCTCGGCGACGTGGGCGCGGACGCGCTCCGGCGCATCGGCATCGGTGAGATCGGCGACGACGTAGGTCGCCTTGCAGGGAAGCGACTCGGCCAGCGCCCGCAGGCGCTCCTCGCGGCGGGCGACGAGGATCAGCTCGGCGCCGGGCTCGCGGGCGAGCCGCCGCGCGGTCGCCTCGCCGATGCCGCTCGAGGCGCCGGTGATCAGGGCCACGGTTGCGCTCGTAGTCACTCTGGAAACGGTATTCGAATTCCCACAACACAGACGCTTGTTCGAATCGACATACTGCCCGCCTCGTGGCCGAAACCCCTGGACTACTCGACAAGCTCCTCCGTACGCCCGGTCCCTCCGGATACGAGACGCCAGCCGCAACGGTCTGGCGCAAGGAGGCATCCTTCGCCGCGCTCTCGACCGACGGCATCGGCTCCTCGGTAGCCCGCATCGGCGAGACGTCGCCGCTCCTCGCCGTCGTCGGCCACATCGACGAGATCGGCCTGGTCGTCCGCCACATCGACGAGAAGGGCTTCCTCTGGTTCGCGCCGATAGGAGGATGGGACCCGCAGATCCTGGTCGGCCAACGGGTCGAGGTGCAGGGCCCCGGCGGGCCCGTGCTCGGCGTCGTCGGGCGCAAGCCGCTGCACCTGCTCGACGCCGAAGCGCGCAAAAGAGTGGTCGAGCTCAAAGGCCTGCACATCGACATCGGCGCGGCGGACCGAGACGAGGCGGCCGAGCTGGTCCGGGTCGGCGACCCGGTGGTGATCGCCAGCGAGCCGCTGCGCCTCGCCGGCGAGCGCACGGTCTCCCGCGCGATGGACAACCGCCTGGGCGCCTACGTGGCGCTGGAGGCGCTGCGGCGCTGCCACGAGCGCGGCTCCCTGCAGGGAAGCTTTGCCGCGATCGCCGCCGTGCAGGAGGAGATCGGCCTCTACGGCGCCCGCACCTCCGCCTTCACGGTGCGTCCCGACCTCGCCGTCGTCGTCGACGTCACCCATGCCACCGACGCGCCGGGAGTCGACGAAAAGGAGCTGGGCAGCCACGCGCTCGGCTCCGGGCCGGTGATCATCCGCGGCGCGACCCTCTCCCCGAAAGTCTTCGAGCTGCTCGTCGAGACCGCCGAGGAGGCCGGCATCGAGCACACGATCGGCGCCACCGGCAACTCGACCGGCACCGATGCCGACGGCGTCCAGTTCGCCCGCTCGGGCATCCCCACCGGACTCGTCTCGATCCCGCTGCGCTACATGCACTCCCCGGTCGAGATGGTCGACCTCGCCGACGTCGAGGCCACCGTCGAGCTGATCGCCGCCTTCGCGGCGCGCATCAGTGATGACATGGACCTCAGTCGCTGACTGACGAGGTCCAGGGGTCGCCAGACAAGGACGCAGGGAGCCCGAATAGCAGCGCTATTTGGGCGACTGAGGACGCCGCATGGCGGCTCCTGGGACCGTCAGTTGGACATGAAGACCGTGTTTCGGCCGTTTGCCTTGGCCAGGTAGAGCGCAGCGTCGGCCCTGGCGACGAGGTCGTCGGTGTTGACCACCTCCGACTTGGAGACGGCGGCGCCGATGCTGATCGTCACCTCCATCCCGACCGGGCGCCGCGCGCGAACCGCCTTGCGCAGGCGCTCGCCGACCGCGATCGCGTCCTTCTTGCTGGCGCCGGGCAGGACGACGAGGATCTCCTCGCCGCCGATCCTGTAGATCGAGTCGCCGGCACGTAGGACTGAGCGCATCGTGTAGGCGACGTCCTGCAGGACCTTGTCGCCGGCCGCGTGTCCGAGCTCGTCGTTGACCCGCTTGAAGTGATCGAGGTCGCAGAGCAGCAGAGCGTGCGAGAGCCCGTCCTTCTCGCTGCTCGGCTGGCCGTCGAGCTCGGCGAGGCGCTGCTCCAGCGCGTTGCGGTTGAAGAGGCCGGTCAGCGGGTCGAGGGTCGAGCGGCGCCGGTGGGCGCGGTCGGACTCGACCAGGGCGCCGGAGAGGATCACCGTGCTGAGGATCAGAGCGGCCGCGGCGATCAGGGTCTGGCTGTGCTCGGCGGCGCTGGCCGGGTCGACGGCGACCGTGCTGATCAGGAAGACGGCAAGCAGGTAGGCGGTGCCGACGGCCATCCCCCAGGGATCGAAGCGAGCGCCGAGGGTGACCGCGGGCAGTGCGAACCACATCAGCACCGGGCTGGTCGGGCCACCGGTCGCGATCGCGGCGCCGGCGAGCAGCAACGGCAGCGCTCCCCAGGCTGCCGCCACCCAAAGCCAGGGACGCGGGCTGGCCTGCATGAAGCGGTCGGCCACGAGGAAGCCGCAGAAGCCGGCGGCAAGCGGCAAAAGCCACAGCCAGCCAACCTCTGGGCCAGCCGAGGCGAGCGCCAGGGCCAGGATCACGAAGCTGGCGGCGCGGTAGCGCCGCACGCGCTGCTCCATGTCCAGCAAGCGCTCGCGGCGAACCTCTCGGCGAATCCCGGCCAGGGACTCGGCCGAGTGCTCTGCACCGCGCTGGGCGCTATCCGGGCCGTCGTTACGCCTGTTCGAAGTCGATGTCACGACCGCCCATCGACTCCTCGCCTCACAGCGCTTAACTCTGCACTGCGGATGCCGCGCTACTCGACCAGCTGCAGGTCCTTGGGCAGGCCGCTGAGGTTGCGGTGGCCGTCCGCGGTGACGACGACGAGATCCTCGATCCGCACGCCGAGCTCGCCGGGCAGATAGATGCCGGGCTCGATCGTGACGACTTCGCCGTCGGCGAGCAGATCCTCGCAGCGCGGCGAGACGTGCGGCTCCTCGTGCACCTCGAGGCCGACGCCGTGGCCGAGCCCGTGGCCGAAGCGCTCGCCGTGGCCAGCTGCGGCGATCAGCTCGCGAGCAACAGCGTCGACCGCCTCGGCCTTGGCCCCGACGGCGACCGCGTCGAGCGCCGCCTGCTGCGCCTCGCGCACGGTCTCGTAGACCGCGCGGGCCCGCTCGCCGGGCTCGCCCATGGCAAAGGTGCGGGTGCCGTCCGAGCAGTAGCCGTCGAGCTTCGCGCCCATGTCGAAGACGACCAGCTCGCCGCGGCCGATCTCACGCTCGCCGGGCTCGGCGTGCGGCAGTGCCCCGTTGGAGCCGGCGGCGACGATGGTCGGGAAGGAGGGCTCGGCGCCGAGCTCGCGCATCCGCGCCTCGGCGGCGCGGGCCACGTCGAGCTCGCTGCGGCCGGCAAGGCCGCGCTGCAGCGACCAGCGCCAGATCTCGTCGGCCAGCTCGGCGGCGCTCGCGATCGCCGCCAGCTCCGCCTCGTCCTTGACTCGGCGCAGCTTCTCGACCGTCCCGCCGGCGGCCTCCAGGGCGATGCCCTCGGCGAGTTTCCCTTCCAGTTTCTTCAGGGTGCGGACCGCCATCTGGTGATCTTCGAAGCCCGTCCTGCCGGCGAGTCGCTCGGCGACCCCGCCCAGCCAGTCGTCCCTGACCGTGACGACCTCCCAGCCCTCGACCTCGGCCTCGGCGCGCTCGGTGTAGCGGAAGTCGGTGAGGAATACGCGCGTGTCGGCGCCACAGACGCAGGCGCCGTTGGTGCCGCCGAAGCCGGTCAGGTAGCGGACGTTGACCAGGTCGGTGACCAGAAAGCGATCGAGCTCGCGCTCGGCGACCAGGGCCGCGAGGCGATCGCCGCGGCTCTGCATCAGGCGGGGCCCGTGCCGAGCTCGGTGGCGAGCAGCTCGAGCGCGTCGCGGTACCCGTCGGGGCCCTTGCCGCAGATCTTGGCCAGGACGAGGCCGTCGAAGACCGAGAGCCTGCGCCACTCCTCACGCGAATCGACGTCGGAGAGGTGGACCTCGACCGAGGGCAGGCCGGCGACGTCGAGCGCGTCGGCGATCGCCCGGCTGTAGTGCGACCAGGCGCCGGCGTTGACGAGGGCGGAGTCGGCCAGCTCAGGAAGGCGGTGCATGTACTCGACGAACTCGCCCTCGGAGTTGGTCTGGAAGAAGATCGTCTCCAGGCCCAGCTCCCGCGCCCAGCGCTCGACCTTGGTCTCGAGATCGCGCAACGAGAGCCCGCCGTAGACCTCGGGGTCGCGGCGGTCGAGGATGTCGAAGTTGACGCCGTGCAGGACGGCGACGCGGTTGTGGGCGCTGTTCATCAGTAGAGCTCCTCCACTGCGGCCCGGACCTTAACCGCATCGACGAGCTCGCCATGGCGGGGCTGGCCGGGCTCGGAGAGCAGGACGAAGCCGACGCCGGCGGCGGTGCGCTTCTTGTCTCGCTGCAGGGCGGCGAGGATCGGATCGACGCCAATCTCGGAGTCGAGCACGACCGGCAGGCCGTGGCGCGAGAGGATCGACTCGACCTCCTCGCGCAGGCCCGGCGCCTCGGAGATCCTCAGCGCCGCCAGCAGACCGAGCCCGACCGCCTCGCCATGGCGGTATCGCTCGTAGTCGCTCGCCGCCTCGATCGCGTGGCCGACCGTGTGGCCGAGGTTGAGCACGGCGCGCAGGCCGGCGTCGCGTTCGTCGGCGGCGACGACCTCGCACTTGTAACGGGCGCAGGCGAAGACGAGGCCGGAGAGCGCCGCGGGGTCGAGGGCGTCCAGCCCGCGCACCTCCTCCCAGAGCTCGCCTCCGGCCAGCAGGCCGGTCTTGAGCAGCTCGACGAAGCCGGCGGCGAGCTCCTCGGCCGGCAGCGTCGCCAGGGTCGAGGTGTCGGCGATCACGGCGGCCGGCAGGTGGTAGGCGCCGGCGTAGTTCTTGCCCTCGGGCAGGTCGACCCCGGTCTTGCCGCCGTAGGCCGAGTCGACCTGGGCGACCAGCGTGGTCGGCACCTGCACGACGGCCACGCCGCGCTGGTAGGTGTGGGCGCAGAAGCCGGCCAGATCGCCGACGACGCCGCCGCCGAGCGCGACGACGTGGTCCTCGCGGGTCATCCCGGCGCCGGCGAGCGCGCGCAAGACCCGCTCGGCCTCGGTCATCGTCTTCGACGACTCGCCCGGCTCGACCTCGACCCGCCCCTCGAGCGGCCCCAGCCGATCCGCGTAGAGGGCGCCCACAGCACTGTCGGTAACGCAGAAGCGCCGCCCCTCCAGGGGCCAAGGATCCCGGTCGAGCAGACCGGGGCCGACGAACACCGGGTACTCGCCGGACGCGCTGGTCGCCCAGAGCATCTTCGTCTCCGGCGGCAGCTCGGTCAGCGCGATCAGCGAGGGCATCACCCTGTAGGCCAGTTCCCGGTTTCCCGGCGGCACCACCGCGTCGGCGAGCGACTCGTAGAAAGGCAGCCGCTCCTCGAGGAGGCGCTCCACCCCCTCGGCGCTACGGGCGAGTGGGCGATCGCTACGGGCGATCCGCCGCCAGGCCTCCCCCGCGTCGACCTGCAGCCAGACGACGACGTGGCGGCCCAGCGCCTCGCGCACGCGCTCGGAGAGCACGCTGCCACCGCCGAGCGCGATCGCGCCGCCGTCGGCTTGCTCGAGCAGCGAGCCGACCACCTCGGCCTCGCGGGCGCGGAAGGCTTCCTCCCCGTCCTCCTCGAAGGCAGCCGCGATCGGCTTGCCGAAGGACTCGGCCATCAGGTCGTCGATCTCGGTCGTCTCCAACCCGGCCTCGCGGGCGGCGGCAAGTGCGGTGCTCTTGCCGGCGCCCATGAAGCCGATGAAAACCAGGGCGGGTTTCAATTCAGCCCCTGAAATCGATGCGCTTCTTGTAGGCCCCAACCGCGGCCAGCACGTCGTCGATGTGATCGCCGCCGAACTTCTCGCGGTAGCAGCGCGCCAGGGTCAGGCAGACCATCGCCTCGGCGACGACGGCGGCGGCCGGCACGACGGTCGAGTCGGTGCGCTCGCGCAGCGCCTGCGCCGGCTCCTTGCTCTCGGTGTCGACCGAGCGCAGCGGCTTGGTCAGGGTCGAGATCGGCTTGATCGCGGCACGCACGGAAAGGGGCAGGCCGTTGGTCATGCCGCCCTCGAGACCGCCGGCGTGGTTGGTCTCGCGGAAGTAGCCACGCTCCTGCGACCAGAAGATCTCGTCGTGGGCCTCCGAGCCGGGCCGGCCGGCGACGTCCCAGGCCTCGCCGATCGAGACGCCCTTGACCGACTGGATCGAGGCGACGGCGCCGGCGAGGCGGCCGTCGAGGCGGTCTTCCCAGGAGATGTGAGAGCCGAGGCCGGGGACGAGGCCGAAGACGCGCACCTCGAAGGTGCCGCCGAGGCTCTCGTTGGCCTTGCGCAGGCGGTTGATCTCGGTGACCATCGCCGCGCTGGCCTCGGCATCGAGGCAGCGCACCGGGTCCTCGTCGACGCCGGCGAAGTCATCGGGGCCCAGGTCCGGGCGCTCGGGCGCCTTGACCGAGGCGATCTGGGTGACGTGGCTGTGGACGCCCACGCCGAGCGCGGCGAGGAAGCCGCGGGCGATCGAGCCGGCAGCCACGCGGGCGGCGGTCTCGCGGGCGCTGGCCCGCTCCAGCACGTTGCGAATGTCCCCGTGGCCGTACTTCTGGGCGCCGACGAGATCGGCGTGGCCCGGGCGTGGCAGATGGACCTCGTCAACCTCGGCCTCGACCGGCCAGGGGTTCATCCGCTCCTCCCAGTTGGCGTAGTCGCGGTTGGCGACGAGCACCGCGATCGGGCTGCCGAGGGTGCGGCCGTGGCGCAGGCCGGAGCGGATCTCGACCGTGTCGGTCTCGATCTTCATCCGCCCACCCCGACCGTGGCCGAGCTGGCGCCGTGCCATGTCGCGGTCGAGCGCCTCGCGCTCGAGGACGAGGCCGGCCGGCATCCCCTCGACGATCGCGACCAGGCCAGGCCCGTGCGACTCCCCTGCCGTTGTGAAGCGAAGCCCGCTCATACCGCGCAAGGCTATCGGCGGGCCGCGGCGCGCATCGCCTCGACCGGCGCCTCGCAGCCGGTCCAGAGCTCGAGCGACAGGGCTCCCTGCCGGACGAGGACCTCGATCCCGTCGACGACGGTCGCCCCGGCTGCCTCGGCGGCGCGCAGCAAGGCGGTCGGCGCGTCGCCGTAGACCATGTCGACAACCGTCTGTTCAGCCGAGAAGCCGTCGGGCCGAAGCGGCAGCTCGCCGAACGTGTCCTCGCCGGCCAGGCCGACCGTCGTCGAGTTGACGATCAGCTCGTAGGAGGCCTGGTCGGGCTCGCCGACCGGATCCCCGCCAAGCTCCTCGCAGAGGTGCTGCGAGCGCAGCTCGGTGCGGTTCCAGACCGCCACCTCGGCGCCCTCGCGGACGAGCGCCCAGACGATCGCGCGCGCCGCCCCGCCGGCGCCGAGCACCAATGCCCGCTTGCCCTCCGCGGATGCCGGCAATGCCGCGAGCAGGCCGGCCGCGTCGGTGTTGTCGGCGCGGATCTCACCGCCCGCCAAGACGAGCGTGTTGGCGGCGCCGATCTCGCGCGCCGTCTCGGAGAGCTCGTCGGCTACCCCCAGGGCGGCGCTCTTGTGGGGAACGGTGACGTTGGCGCCGGCGAAGCCCTCCTGCAGCATCTCGCGCACCCTCGCCTCGAAGGCATCCGGGGCGACGTCGATCGCCGCGTAGCTCCACTCGCCTGCCATCCCCAGCTCGGCCAGGGCGGCGTTGTGCATCGCCGGCGAGCGCGAGTGGCCGACCGGGTGACCGAGAACGGCGAGCCGCGGCATGCGGCCTATTCCCCGCAGCTGTCCGGCGAGTTGCCGCCAGCCGCTTCGCGAGCCGAGTTGTAGCGTTCGACGTCGGCGAGGAACTCAGTTTCGGTCTTGGAGAAGGCCAGCTTGTTGCAGGCGCCGGGCTCGACCACGTAGAAGAGGTAGTCGGTCTTGGCCGGGTGGGCGGCCGCCTCGATCGAGGCCAGCCCGGGGCTGTTGATCGGGCCCGGTGGCAGGCCGGTGTTGGTACGGGTGTTGTAGGGCGAGTCTTCGGCGAGCTCCGTTTCGGTCAGGGGCTGCGTGTAGTTGCCGGTCGCGAAGCGCGTCGTCGCGTCGATCCCCAGCGGCATGCCTTCACGCAGCCGGTTGTAGATCACCGCCGCGACCAGCTTGCGCTGGCTCGCCAGGCTGGCCTCGTCCTCGATCATCGAGGCGATGATCAGGACGTCGTAGACCGTCAGGTTCTTCGAGCGGGCATAGCCCATGTCAACGCCCTTGATCCGACCCTTGAAGTCTTCGAGCTGCAGCTGGACCAGGCTGGCGACACCGGCGTGCTTCTCCAGCTCGAAGGTGTCCGGGAAGAGGAAGCCCTCGAGGTTCTTGGCGTCCTTGCCGCCGTACTTGGCGGGATCGAGGTAGATGGAGCGGATCGTCGCGTTCTCGTAGCTGCCGCGCAGGCCTTCCTGCTCGGCGATTTCCGCCGTCTGGGCGCGCGCCAGCCCCTCCGGGATCGTCACCGTGATCGTTCGCACGACGACCGGCGGCGGCGCGTCTTTGTGGAAGTGGCGGTAGGCGAATGCCGCGATCGCCGCGATCCCGAGGACGATCGCCGCCAACGCCAGGACGATCCCGAGGCGGCGATTACGCGACCGAGGCGGTTTGGGCTTCGGGGCCTTCCCGGGCTCGGGCGGCTCACCGGGCGGCAACGAGGGTGGCGGAGGCGCCGCGGCGGCAGGCGACTTCTTCTTGCCGGCGGACTTCTCCTCGCGTTTGCGGCGGCGTTCTTCGCGCTCCTGGCGTCGCTGCTCGCGTTCGGCCGCGGCGACGTCGTCAGTCATCGCCGCTTTCCTCGATGTCGCTTTCTTCGATCGCGGCGCGGCCGGCCAGGTAGGCCTGCAGCAGATGAGCGGCGGCAAGCGAGTCGGGCGCAGCGGCGGCGCCTTCGCGCTTGCTCGTCTCGGCCATCCGCGTGGTCAGCCGCTCGTCGTAGGTCTCGACGGGGATGTCGAGGATCGCCTCCAGTTCCTTGCAGAAGGTGCGGGTGAGGGCCGCCTGACTGCCTTCCTCGCCGCTGAGGTGAAGCGGCAGGCCGACGACGACCTGCTCGACCTCGTACTTGGCGACCAGATCGGCGACCGAGCGAGCCTCGGAGGGCTCGATCACCGGCAGCGGCGTGGCCAGCGTGCCGCTCGGATCGGAGATCGCGCAGCCGGTCCGGGCCGTGCCGTAGTCGAGGGCGAGGACGCGCATGTCGCTATCCGGCCTTCTGCTCGATCAGGGACCGCGCCGCCGCCAGCGCCTCGTCGAGCTTGGCGGCGTCCTTGCCGCCGGCCTGGGCCATGTCGTCGCGACCGCCACCGCCACCGCCGACGATCGGAGCCGCCTCGCGGATCACCTCCGCGGCCGATACCCCACTGGCTACAGCCCCCTTGGAGACGAGAGCGACGAGGGCGACCTTGCCGCCGTCCGCCCCGCCGAGCACTACGGCCGAGTCACCGCCGAGCTTCGACTGGACGCGGTTGGCGAGCTCGAGCAGCTGCTTCTGGTCTGCCAGCGGCGCCTTCGCTGCAACCAGCTTCAGCTCGCCGGCGGCGGCTGCCTCGCCGACGAGGCGCTCCGCCTCCTCGCCGAGCAGCTGCTTTTGCGCCTGCTGCGCTCCCTTGCCGGCCTCCTCGAGCCGCTCGGCGGCGCGGCGGGCGCCGCTGAGCGGATCCTGGGGCGAGCCGAGCAGGTCGCCGACCTCGTCGAGGCGCTCCTCGCGCTCCCGGAACCAGTCGATCGCCGCCGGGCCGCTGAGCGCCTCGATGCGGCGCACGTTGGCGGCGCTGGAGCCCTCCGAGACGATCTTGAAGATGCCCACCTCGGCGGTGTTGGCGACGTGGGTGCCGCCGCAGAGCTCACGCGAGACCTCCTCGACCTCGACCACGCGCACCCACTCGCCGTATTTCTCGCCGAAGAGCGCCATCGCGCCCAGCCGCTCGGCCTCGGCGCGCTCCATCTCCAGCCAGCGCACCGGGCGGCTCGCCTTGATCCACTCGTTGACGCGATCCTCGATCGCGCGCAGCTCCTCGGTGCCGAGCCCCTGGCCGTGGGTGAAGTCGAAGCGCAGCTTGTCGGGCCGCACCGCCGAGCCCGCCTGGTGGACGTGTGTGCCCAGCCGCTCGCGCAGCGCCGCGTGCAGGAGGTGCGTCGCGGTGTGGTTGCGCATCGTCGCGTGGCGGGTCTCGCGGTCCACGGCCGCCTCGACGGCTATCCCCGCGTCGAGGCCGTCACCCTGCGTCTCGACCTCGAGCGCCTGGTCGTCGCCGACCCTGTAGACGCCGACCACCTTCATCTCTCCCCCCTCCCAGCGGATCGTTCCCGAGTCGGCGACCTGGCCGCCGCCCTCGGCGTAGAAGGGGCTCTCCTCGAGCTTGACCAGCGCACGGCCGTCATCGCTCTCGACCGCAGCGAGGCCGGTGGTGGCCCGCAGCGTCTCGTAGCCGACGAAGCGGCTCGGCGCGGCGGCGCCGGCGAAGGCGATGACGCGCTCGTGGCGGTCCTCGGAGCCGTGCGCGGTCGCGGATCCCACCCGCGAGCGCTGCCGCTGCTCCTCCATCAGCTCCTCGAAACCGCCGTCGTCGACCGAGAGGCCCTGCTCGGCGAGCAGCTCCTTGGTCAGGTCATACGGAAAGCCGTAGGTGTCGTGGAGCTCGAAAGCGGCGGCGGCCTCGATCCAGGAGGTCCCGGACTGCTTCGCCTCGGCGACCAGCCGCTCGAGCAACTCGCTACCGCGCTCCAGGGTGCGGCCGAAGCTCTCCTCCTCGTCGCCGACCCAGCGGGCGATCGTCTCGCGCTCGGCGACCAGCTCCGGGTAGGCCTCGCCCATCACCTCGATCGCGCGCTCGGCGAAGCGGCCCAGCCAGGGCGCCTCGAGGCCCAGCGTGCGGCCCTGCTGAATCGCCCGGCGCATGATCCGGCGCAGGATGTAGCCGCGGTCCTCGTTGGAGGGCACGACGCCGTCGGCGATCAAAAAGGATGCGCCGCGCGAGTGGTCGGCGACGATCCGCATCGCCCGCGTCACCGCGCCGCCCTCGCCGTAGGAGTGGCCGGACATCTCCTCGGCGAGGTCGATCAGCGGCCGGACCAGGTCGGTCTCGAAGACCGAGGGAACGTCCTGGAGGATCGCCGCCATGCGGTCGAGGCCCATGCCGGTGTCGATGTTGCGCATCGGCAGCTCGGTCAGCGAGCCGTCGGCGCCGAGGTCATAGGTCATGAAGACGTGGTTCCAGAACTCGAGAAAGCGATCGGTGTCGTCGCCGGGACGCTCGCCGGCGGCGCCGAAGTCCTCGCCGCGGTCGAGGTAGAGCTCCGAGCAGGGCCCGCAGGGCCCGGCCGGCCCGGCCTGCCAGAAGTTGTCCTCGCGGCCGAGGCGGACGATGCGCTCGTCGGGCACGCCGACGCGGCGCCAGACCTCGATCGCCTCCTCGTCCGGCCCCAAGCCCAGCTCCTCGTCGCCGCCGAAGACGGTGACCCAGATCCGCTCGGGGTCCATGCCAAAGCCCTGCGTCGAGAGCTCCCAGCCCCAGGGGATCGACTCCTCCTTGAAGTAGTCGCCGAAGCTCCAGTTGCCGAGCATCTCGAAGAAGGTGAGGTGACGGGCGGTGTTGCCGACCTCCTCGATGTCGGTGGTGCGGAAGCACTTCTGCACGTCGGCGAGGCGGCGCGCCGGCGGCTCCTCGCGGCCGAGGAAGTAGGGCTTGAAAGGCTGCATCCCCGCGGTGGTGAGCAGCACCGACGGATCATGGGCCGACGGCACCAGCGAGGCCGAGGGCACGATCTTGTGCCCGCGCTCCTCGAAGAAGGAGAGGTAGGTCTGGCGGATCTCGCTGGCCTTCATTGGAGGGGAGCCTAAGGTCTGGGGGCGTGATCAGGCTGCCGCTGCGATCGTGCCGTGACCGACGATCGCCTCACCGGCAAGCAGCACCGCCGTCTGCCCCGGAGAGACGCCGGCGAAGTCCTCGCCCAGCCGGACCTCGAGCTTGGCGTGGCTGCCGGTCTCGTTGACGGAGACAGCGGCCGGGACAGGCTGGGATCGGTAGCGCAGCCGCACCGCGTCGACGCGAGCGCCGCCGCGGTGCAGAACCGCGTTGCGCAACTGCACGGTGCGCGCCATCAGGTCACGACGAGGGCCGACCGTGACCGTGTTGGCGGCGGCGTCGGTGGAGAGAACGTAGAGCGCCTCGGGAGCGGAGACCCGGATGCCACGCCGCTGACCGACGGTGAAGTTGTGATGCCCCCGGTGGCGCCCGATGGTGCGGCCGGAGCGGTCGAGCAGGTCTCCCTCGCGCTCGCGCAGGCCGCCGTGGCGCTGCAGGAAGTCGGCCTTGCCCTGACCGGAGAGGAAGCAGAGGTCCTGGCTCTCGGGCTTGCGGGCGACGGCGAGGTCGTGCCGGGCGGCGATCTCGCGCACCTCGGGCTTGGTCAACTCGGTGAGCGGGAAGCGCACCCGCTCCAACAGGCCGGGTGGCAGCGCGGCGAGCATGTAGCTCTGGTCCTTGTTCTCGTCGGAGGCAGCCGCAAGCAGAGAGCCATCGCCGTCATCGACGATGCGGGCGTAGTGGCCGGTGATGAGATGCGTGGCGCCGACCCGGCCGGCCAGGTCGACCATCGCCGCGATCCGCACCTCGCCGTTGCAGGCGATGCAGGGATTGGGCGTGCTGCCCGCCGCGTAGCCGGAGACGAACTCGGCGACGACGCGACGCCGGAACTGCTCCTCGAGATCGAGGGTCAGGTGCGGGATGCCCAGCGAGTGGGCCAGCGACCGCGCCCCCAGCACCGCCTCAGGCGAGCAGCAGGCCTTCGCCCCGTCGGTCTGCGGATCGGCCCAGAGCTTCAGGGTCACCCCCACCACCTCTGCGCCGCGCTCCTGCTCGAGCAGTGCGGCCACGGCGCTGTCGACCCCACCCGACATAGCGACCAGCACCCGATCGCCACCGGCATTCCCAAGCTGCTCCGCCGACGAAGCCGCCTGCGCCAGTCCCCGGTGCAATGCATCCGCCGCCAGCTGCGCCGCATGCCGCTTGGCCGGCGTCAACCCCCCAATCGCCGCATCCACCTCATCAATTCCAATCCGAGCCGCCTCGAGCACCGAAACCCCATCGACCATCTCCGCAACCGCCGCCGTCGCCGCCCGAGTAGCCCCACAACCCTCAGCGTCAAACGTCACCCGCGCGACAACCCCATCCTCAATCCAGAGAGATATGCGCGAAAGATCCCCACAAGCAGCCCCCCCGGCAGCCCCCGTGAAGGCGTCATCGCCCGCCGGCCCCAACCGACTTTCGTCTCGAAGGTAGTTCTCGAATAGCTCTCGGTCCATCCGCTACAGAGTAGGAGGCCGGCCTTGTTTCCGCAGCAACTCCCGTAGATCCGCGAGGACACTGGGTCCGTCATCGCGAAGCTGTCGCCAGGTCACCCGCACAACCAGCCACCCCTCGGCGAGCAAGAGGCGATCCCTTTCGCGGTCCTTCTCAAAGGCGCGATCAGTTCCGTGGGTCGCCCTGCCGTCGAGCTCGACGATCAGCCGCTGCTCCGCCCAGAGGCAATCGACTTCGTAGAACCGCCCTCGAACGGCAAGGTCGACATTGAGTCGCGGCCGCGGCAGGTCGGTGCCCTCGAGAAGCAGCGCAAAGCGCTCCTCGAGTTCTTTGCGGGTCACCCCACGAACCGCAGCCGCATCGCCGAGCAGCGTCTTCAGCTTGACCGTTCCTCGCTTCCGCGGGTACCGCCGTATGAGGTCGGGAATGGACAGCTTGTCAATGATGCCCTGCACTTCCAGCTCGTTCAGCGCCTTTTCGAGCTGACGCTCAGTCGACGTCGCAGCGAGGTCGAGCACGGTGCGCGGCGCGGATGTGACTGGAATCCCGCTGAGACTTGTGATCTCGTCCGGCCTCAGGGCTCCACAATGCGCGCGCAGGCCCGGCCGCGGATGACATCGCTTTGCCCTCGTCACTTCAGGCGCAATCGACATCGGCGGCAAGATTCTCCAGAGCGAACCAGCAGATCGATGACTCAACACGGCACCGGGACCTGCGGACAGGACCGCCGCCATCCATCGACTCTCGCGAGCTACGGGTCGATGGCCGACCGCATAGACACCCCACTGAACCCGACGGAGCTGGCCGCGCGCAATTCGGTCTTCAACTGCGCCCCTCCCGAGGCCAAGCTTTAGGAGCTGCCGGCGACTGACAACGCCATGCTGAGCTTCGGCGAGTCGCCCGATTCGATCGTCGACTGAACGAGACGTCGATTTTCCGTGTCTGACATGGGAAATCGACGTTTCGTCGAGCATCGGGTCGATGGTCGACGACCGTGGCGCACGAGTGGCGCGCGGACTAATACGTAAGCGCAACGCAACAGAGGCCCCAGCCCGCCGTTACCGCCTCTGGCTTTGATCCCTTGAAGTAAAGGGTGGGCGCCTCCTCGCAGTCCCACAGGACCGAGAGAGATCAGCTCCCGCGCCGTTTGTGTTGGGTCAAACGGTGAGACGGCT
>Ga0164241_10003447_pt1 | contig 15938 bp, 14 predicted proteins | sample OricomyardsoilBY_FD_108780 | JGI IMG/M metagenome (GOLD analysis project Ga0164241, IMG submission 108780) | Backyard soil microbial communities from Emeryville, California, USA - Original compost - Back yard soil (BY) | ecosystem: Environmental > Terrestrial > Soil > Unclassified | place: USA... | reverse complement strand
CGACCACCCCGTCACCATGACCACCAAGGCCCCGCCCGAGATCACCGGGCGGGGCCTTTCAACACCCCAGATCATCGTCAACAACAACGACGCCATCATCGTCAAGAAGAGCGACGGTCAACAGCCGTCGCGGGAGAGGTCGCCCGAGTAGTAGACCTCGTCGCCGACCGTGAACCCGGTCACCCCGGCGCCGACCTCGATCACCGTGCCCGCCGCGTCCCAGCCGAGTTGCCGCTGCTGGCCGGGTGGGAGCGAGGCTCGACTTTTCGTGTCGACGGGGTTCACCGAGACGGCCTGAACATCGACGATCAGGTCGCGCGGGCGCGGCCGGGGGCTGGGTGCGGCAACGGCCGTGAACGCGTCGGCGTCGTCGAGGCTGCGGCCGCCCTGCGCGACCCAGGCGGTCATCTGCGTGGTCATTCATCTTCTCCTTCTCGTGGTGTGCGATCTGCCGAGATCAACAGGCGGATGCTCCGCCGACTCTCGTCGAGCAGGGCCGTTGCCAGGTCCGGGTCGTTCAGGGCTCGCGCCATCTGCAGGGTTCCGACGAGCATCGACAGCCGGCTCAGCACGACGGCATCGGGGACCGTGGCCGGCAGGCCGGCGACGCGCCGGAACGCGTCGGTCATCCGGTGCAGGGCCTCGGTGTAGCGGTCGCGTACGCCGGGTGAGGAGCGGACCAGATCGCTCAGCAGCGCGGCGGACACGCATCCTCCGGCGCGGTCGTCGCAGTGCCGGGGCGAGAGGTACTCCGTGATCACCCGCTCCAGGCCGTCCGGGTGCGCGGCGGCTCGCTCGAACATCGCGGCTTGCCGCCTGACCTGGTCCGCGATCACCTCGCCGACCAGGTCGTCCTTCGACGTGAAGTGCGCGTAGAAGGCTCCGTTGGTCAGACCCGCGTCGCTCATCAGCGACGCCACCCCGGCGCCGTCCAGCCCGTCGCTGCGGAACCGCCGCGCCGCGGTCCGGACGATCCGTTCCCGGGTCTGCTCCTTGTGCCCCGCCGGGTACCGCGCCATCGAACGACTCCTGTCGGCCGGGTGTCCATCAGTGAGCGATTGTATTATCATCATACTTCAATGGCACGCGCGCGGCTTCCGGGTCCGTGCGATCGACACGCAGGGAGAATCATGAGCACACTCGACGGAGGCGTCGTCCTGGTCACGGGCGCGAACGGCGGGCTCGGCACAAAGTTCGTGAAGCAGGCGATCGAACGTGGTGCACAGAAGGTCTACGCCACGGCGCGCAGCCCCCGGCAGTGGGACGACTCCCGCATCGTGCCGCTCGCGCTCGACATCACCGATCCGGCGTCGGTCGCCGACATCGCCCGCGCGGCGGGCGATGTCACCGTGCTGGTGAACAACGCGGGCATCTCGCCGCGCGACGCGGGCCTGCTGACCGCGTCTGACGACGAGTTGCACCAGATCTTCGAGACCAACTTCTTCGGCCAGGTGCGGATGATCCGCGCCTTCGCCGACATCCTCGCTGCCGCCCCCGGCCGGGCTGCGGTGATCGACCTGCACTCCGCGTTCAGCTGGCACGCCGGCGGGGGAAGCTACTCGGCGACGAAGGCCGCGTTCTGGTCGGCCACCAACTCGGTCCGTCTCGACCTCACCCCGCGCGGCATCCACGTCGTCGGGGTCCACGTGGGTTATGTCGACACACCCATGGCCGCGGGCGCCGCCGGCCCGAAGGCGGATCCGGCCGACGTCGTCTCGCAGGCATACGACGCACTAGACAACGGCACGTTCGAGGTGCTCGTCGACGGAGTGAGCAAGCGGGCCAAGGCCGGCCTTGCCGCCCCGATCGAGCAGATGTATCCGCAACTCGCCGCCGCGGCCCGCGGCTGACGGCCGGCGCACAAGGAACCGGTCTTCGGCCTCCTGCGTAGGGTGACGGGGACCGATGATCCGGAACGACGAACGGCCCTTGCCGATGAGCGACGAACGCGAACCGAGCCTGCAGGAGGTGGCGGACGGCGTCCACGCCTGGGTCCAGCCGGACGGTTCTTGGTGGGTCAACAATGCCGGCGCGATCGTCACCGCCGACGGGGTGGTCGTGGTCGACACCTGCGCCACCGAGCGCCGCACCCGGGCGTTCCTGACTGCCGTGAACCAGGCCTGCGCCGACGCGCCGATCACCATGGCCGTCAACACCCACCTGCACGGCGATCACACCTACGGCAACAGCCTGCTGCCGGCGTCCACCGTCATCATCGGCCACCAGAGCACCCGAGCCGGGCTGCTCGTCGACCCCGTCATCGACGGCTGCCCGCCGTTCTGGGATCCGGTGCCGGACTGGGGCAACGTCACCCGTCGACCACCCACCCTCACCACCCTGACCTCGCTCACGGTGCACGACGGCGACCGGCGGATCGAGATCCGGCACCCCGGTCATGCCGCGCACACCACCGGTGATCTGGTGGTGTGGCTGCCGGATTCCGGGGTCCTGTTCGTCGGCGACCTGCTGTTCCACCAGGTGACGCCATTGGTCTTCATGGGCTCCGTCGAGGGAGCGGCGCGGGCGCTCGACTGGATCGCGGCCTTCGAACCCGACATTGTCGTACCCGGCCACGGCCCGCTCATCGACGCGGCCGTGCTCCCGAGCGTGCTCGAAACACATCGTCACTACTACGATCTCGTCCTCGATACGGCCAGACGTGGACTTCGTGACGGGCTCTCACCGTTGGCCGCCGCCCGTAGCTGCGAGCTCGACACGTTCGCCGCCCTGCTGGATTCGGAACGGATCGTACTCAATCTGCACCGTGCCTACGCCGACGAGCGTGGCACCGAGATGGATCTGATCGGAGCCCTGTCCGACGCGGTGGCACTGAACAACGGGCCGATGCGAACATCGGTCTGATCTGATTGGGATGAAGGGCGGCCATGACGTTCGTGACGAGCGGACTGTCTGTCTGGCTCGACGGCTTCTCCTCCCGGCCCGATAGCCCAGCGGGGGAGTCGAGTATCGGAGAATCCACAATGGAGCCATGAACGCGGATCTCGACGGCCGGCTGACTGCGGCGCGGGAGCGGGTAGCACGTGCCCCTGGCCGGGCTGACGTTCGGCACGCCGGGGCCGGCAATCGATCACTTCCGCAACCTGGTCGCCGCGCTCGAACCGCGATGCGACGTGCCCGTCCTGTCCCAGCACGGGCAGCTCGCTCCACCGGAACGCCGCGCGGTCCGTGGCCGGCTCGCCGACGCCGACCGAGCAGGCGATCCGTTCGTCCTGGTGGCCATCGACAAGGTGGCCGGTGAAGGCCTGGACCTGCCGTCGCCGTCCCCGCCACCGCGAATCGATCATGAAGAACACGCCCCCATTCATGCCGTTTGAGGGCGTGTCCTTCATGATCAACTGCAAGGGGGCGGCGCGCGGCGGCCACGATGACGCCTGCCCTCCGGTTTGGTCCGGGATAGCCTGATTGTCGTGGCGAGACCGGTGGGTGGTGCCGACCGCGACAACATCTTCATCAGCTACCGCCGGGATGACACGCGGCATCTCGCCGGGCGTATCTACGATCGCCTGGCGGACCGCTTCGGCACTGCGAACATCTTCATGGACGTCGACTCCATCGAGCCGGGTGTCGACTTTGCAACAGCGATCGCCGATGCGGTCGCCTCCTGCGACGTGCTCCTGGCCCTGATCGGACCGGCGTGGCTGAACGCTCTCGACGACCGAGGCCGGCCCCGCTTGGACGACCCGAACGACTTCGTCGTCCTCGAGATCGGCTCAGCGCTCAAGAGGGGGGTTCGAGTCCTCCCCATCCTGGTCGATGGCACGGACTTGCCTCGGCCGAGCGAGCTTCCCGGGATGCTCGCTCCGCTCGCCCGTCGACACGCCATGCGCCTGGATCACGAGACGTTCCGGTCGGACGTCGAAGCCCTGCTCGCGGTCGTGGCGAAGATTCTTCAAGGTTCGGCGCGACGTGGGTCAACCGCCGCGCGGGCCGACGGGACCCCGGACCCTGCGACCGGGCCGCAGCAGCAGAGCGACCTGCCGTCGGACCGAAACCCGTTCGCACCGGTCCGGTCGGCGGAAGGCCCGCACACCACGGCGCAACCGCCGCGCGGCCGGGTGTGGAGCGTCCCGGCCCGCAATCCGCACTTTACCGGCCGCGACGACCTGCTGGCCGAGTTGCGGCGGCGACTGCGGGCCGGGGAGGCCACGCTGGTCGTGCAGGCGCTGTACGGGTTGGGCGGGGTCGGCAAGACCCAACTGGCGCTGGAGTACGTTCATCGGTTCGCCGCCGACTACGACCTCGTGTGGTGGATCGACGCCGAGCAACAGGTGCTCATCCCTCATCAGCTTGCCACCCTCGCCGGCCGGCTCGGCCTGCCGCTGGGTCCCACCGTTCCCGACACCGTGGACCGGTTGCTGGGCGCGCTGCGCGGCAAGGAACGCTGGCTACTGATCTTCGACAACGCCGAGCGGCCCGCTGACATCGCCGACTACCAGCCCGGGGGCACCGGGCATGTGCTGATCACCTCCCGCTACCCCGCCTGGGGAGCACTTGGCGGCCGTTTGGAAGTCGACGTGCTCACCCGACCCGAGACCGTCGCGCTGCTACGGGCCCGGATGCCGACCCTGGACGAGAAGCTGGCCGACCAGCTCTCCGCCGAACTGGGCGACCTGCCGCTGGCCGCCGCCCAGGCCGCCGGCTACCTGGAACAGACCGATCTGCCGCCCGAGGACTATGTACGACGCTTCCGCACCCGAAGGGCGGAGCTGCTGGCGCGCGGCGATGTGCTGGGCTACCACGGGCGAATCGATACCACCTGGGCGCTGTCGTTCGAGCGGCTGCGCGCCGAGGAGCCGGCCGCCGTGCAACTGCTGGAGATCGCCGCCTTCCTTGCACCCGAACGGATCCCGCTGTTCCTGTTCAGCGGACATCTCGAGTTCCTGGCCGAGCCGCTGCGCGCGACGGCCGCCGATCCCGACGCTCTCGCCGACACGGTCGGCGCGCTGGTCGGCTACTCGCTGGCCCGCCGCCACCACCACAGTTTCCAAGTACATCGGCTGGTTCAGGCGGTCATCCGCAACCAGCTTGTCCCCGAACGGCAGGGTGCCATCGCCGATCGGGCGGTGGCCCTGCTGGTCGCCTCTTCCCCCGGTGACCCCGAGGATCCGTTGAACTGGGACGGCTACCACCAGCTCACGTCACATGTGCTCGCCACCGCACCGGTGGGCGACCACTCCGCGGACGGCCGCCGACTCCTCCTGGACATCGCCCGCTACCTGCACGGCCACGGAGACAGCGCCAGCAGCCGGGCCGTCGCCGAGCCGATGCTCGACCGCTGGCGGGCGAACATCGGCGCCGACCACGTCGACACCTTGACCGCCGCGAGCATTCTCACCATCGCCCTGAATGAGCTGGGCGAATCGGAGAAGGCCAGGCGCCTCGGTGAGGACACGCTGCAGCGCTGTCGCCGGGTCCTCGGCCCTGACCACCCGACCACCCTCTGGGCGGCCGCCGCCCTCACCGCCGCCCTTGTCGGTCTCGGCCAGTTCGGGCCCACCCGCACCCTGGGCGAGGACACGCTGCAACGCTGCCGCCGACTTCTCGGTCCCGATCACCCCACCACGCTTTGGACGGCGGTGAACCTGACCGTTGCCCGGGTCCTGGTCGGCGACGGCGAGCCGGCTCGGCGCCTCGGTGAGGACACGCTGCAGCGCTGCCGCCGGGTCCTCGGCCCCGAGCACCCGACCACCCTGTGGGCGGCGGCCGCGCAGACCATCGCTCTTGTCGGTCTGGGCCAGTCCGAGCCGGCACGTGCCCTGGGCGAGGACACGCTGCAACGGGGCCGCAGAGTCCTCGGTGCCGACCACACCACGACCCTGGCGGCGGCAGCCGGCCTCATCCGGGCCTTGAATCAGCTGGGCGAGGCGGATCTCGCCCGCACCCTCGGGCAGGACACCCTGGAGCGCAGCAGCCGCGTGTTCGGCCCGGACAATTCGCTCACGCTATTCGTGACGCAGGCCGCTGACAATGCCCCGCTCCCGGCTGACAATGCTGCTGCGGACCTCCGGAGTTGGCCGCGGTGACCATCCCATCCACTGCCCCGGACGGCGAACCTCGGTCAGTGCGGGCCACACGGTCGGGAAGCCGAGCCGGAGGCATGGTGAGCTCCTGCGCGGAATATCTACAACCCTTCTTGCCCTACATTCCGCCGGACCTGATATCCGCACAATGTTTGGAAAGAATCCAATCCATTGCTCAACATCTGCCAGCAACACTCGGCATCGGCCCGTGCATGTTTGAATGCAGTCTGGATGGCGGGCCCGCGGCGGATTTCTCGGTAGCGGCGATGGCATCGCGTGGAGATCATGCTGCGCTGGCCCGGTTGGGCTCGATGGATGTCACGCGGCCGCCGTTCGACGGTCCCGGTTGGACGCGGATACGCGAGTTCGCCCGCTGGTGGTCGCACGGCTCGTCCCTATTGACTCATGCGATCGAGGAAGTCTGGTTGGAGTTCGATGTCTGCTTGACCACGCATGCTCCCGGCAATACACCGAACTTGTTCTTCCGGCACGAATATCAAAGTCCCCACGAACTTGCCCTGCGAAAGAGGTTGTCCGGAGAGTACATCCGCGCGGCGACGGAGGGCTTGGAAATTCTTGAGGGAGGACGGATCCCCTCGGCAACCCTCTCGACACTCGCCGAATGCATGGACATCTTGCCGGCCGGTGCCCGGATCCTCTTTCTCGGCGCTATGATCGCACGAGTCCCCGGAACTGTCAGAATGGTCGCGTCCGGACTGGGTCTTCCGGACGCGCTCCACTACCTGCGGCGCTTGGGAATCCGGGAATCCCTCGCATCCAATGGACTCATTGCCGGCATCTCGCAACTGTCGGACCACCTGTGGCTTGCCGTGGACCTCAAAGAGGCAGGGGTCAGTCCCCGGATCGGCTTTGATTGCTACGTCAACAATACTGTTCATTCGAAGAACAACAGGAAGTGGGCAGGGTTGTTGGACTTCTTTGTTGATCATGGCGTCTGCACGGACCGCAAGCGGAATGCGCTTCTGGGGGCCGCTGACATGTCGAACCGTGAATTTGATGAGCAGGCCTGGCCCGAAAGTCTGCGACGAGTTTCAAAGGTCCTGGGTCCGGCGGGATTCGACAGGCTGGCACTCTACATCCACCACATCAAAGTGATCGACAAGCCGGGGGTGCCCCTCGAGGTCAAGGCATATCTCTGCGCGAGTTACCGATGAACCCCTCGAATCTCGCCGCCGACCGTTAGCTGAGCAGTCCCCGGACACGGGAAGCTCGGTGCAGGCGACGACACAACGCGCGGGGCCGAGGGCTCTCTCGTCAGGCCACTTGGGCGATGAGCGGGCTAGGATCGTTCTGCTGCCAGGCGCCGGCTGCCGCGGGCTGTCGATTGTGCCCGTCGCATGTGTGGAGAGGGGACGTTCGATGACATCAGACGAGGGTATGGTCTGGGCACAGGAAGCCCGGGATGCGTTGGAACAAGTGGCATACCGCATCAACGAGAATTATGACGTCAGCGTGGAAGAGCTTCAGGGGCTGCCGAACTACGAGCGGATACCAGCGGAAGTCCGTCGGACGATCGAGGATGTGACCTCCCCCGACGAGCGGCGACTCTTGGGGAAGGTCTTCAAGACCCTCGGGGAGAACCAGGAGTATCTCGGCATCAACCTGGGAGGGATTTTGGCCTACTGATGCAGCGCATCGTCGGCGTGACGCCCCAGCTCACCACCGAGAGCCGTCGACTTCGCAGCAAGCTGGAGTTGATCCTGCCGCCCCTGCTGGCCACCGGTCGACAACTCGTCGGCCACCCCGAACTCCGCGCGCTCTATCCGGAGTTCCTGATCCATACCCACAGCATCATCCGGGCGAGCGTGCCATTGATGGAGACCGCGCTGGCGACCGCCCGGGCGCTCCCGCAGGATCGGGTCACCGGGCCGCTGGCCGAGTATTTCGAGCAACACATTCCCGAGGAACGCGGGCACGACGATTGGCTCCTGGAGGATCTGGAGTCGATCGGGTTCGCCCGCGACGAGGTGATGGGTCGTGTTCCGTCGCCCACCATCGCGGAGCTGGTCGGGTCCCAGTACTACTGGATAAAGCATGTCCACCCCGTTGGCCTGCTCGGGTACATCGCACTGTTCGAGGGCTACCCGCCCTTACCGGAGGAGATCGACCGGATGCGTGCGGCGACCCGGTACGGACCGGACGCATTTCGCACTCTGGTGTTGCATGCCGATCTGGATACCGACCACCGTCAGGACCTCGATGACCTGCTGGACTCCTTGCCGTTGACCGATCAGCAGCGGACGCTCGTCTCGATCAGTGCCCTGAGCAGCCTGCTGCTGATCACTCGGGCGCGGCAGGAACTGCTCGACAGGTTCTGACCACCCTCGGCTCTGGTCCGGCGAGGGTAGGCCGGGTCGTCGAGCCGTCATCCCGGCGGCAGCGAGGAGCGGGAGTGGGACACGTGACGTTCGTGCACGGGATCGCCAACAAGCCCGAGCCCGACGTGCTCTTGGAGCAGTGGCGCGCGGCGCTGTTCGATGACGACGGGCTGGACCTCGACGGCATGGGGGTCACCGCATCGATGGCGTACTGGGCGGACATCTTGTATGCAAGCCCCGCCCCGGCCGGAAGCGCCCATGAATCGACCGAGCTGGAGTTGGCATCGACCGTCTCGGCCGCCGACGCCGATTTCAGCTGGCTCCCCGAGGCCCCCGCACACGAGCGTGAATTCGTCTCCGGTCTTGCCCGCGAGATGGGCGTGGTCGTCGGCGCGGGCACCGCCGGGACCCCGCCGGAACCCATCGTGTCGGCCGGCTCGCCCATGGAGGCGGCGCCGCTCCCACCCTGGCTCAAGGAGCGCCTCATCCGGGTGTTCCTGCGGGACGTGCACCACTACCTGTTCGACGCCGAGGTCAGGCCGCGTCCCGGGGCGTTCTTCCGGGTGCGCCGCGATGTGCGGGCGCGGATCCTCGATGCGTTCGTCGAGGGCGCGTCCGAGCCGGGGCCGCACGTCGTGGTGGGCCACAGCCTCGGCACTGTCATCGCCTACGACGTGCTCACCGCCGTGGCGGGCGTCCCCCGGGTGGACGCGTTCTTGACCGTCGGCAGTCCGCTGGTCGTCCGGCAGGTGCAACAGCGACTTTCTCCACCGTGGACTCCCGGCGACGGATGGCCGTCCGAGCGGCTCGGTGACGGTCCCTGGTTCAACGTGTACGACCCGCTGGATCCGGTGTGCGGTGGTTGGGAGCGGAAGATCGCCGAACACTACCGGTGGCACGGCCAGACAAGGGTTGTCGACATCCTCGTGTCGAATCGGGGGAGCTGGCGGCATTCGATCGGCAAGTACCTGGGTCAGGACAAGCTGCGTTCGGCGCTGCTCGCCGTGCTGGACCGACCATGAACCACGCCGAGGAGTCGCCCGCCGAACGGGAATCCGACCTGCACGAGGCAATCGAACGTTTCGATTGGCCGCGGGTTGCCGAGATCTCTCAGGATTTCATCAGGCTCCTGCGATCAGCGACTCCGGTGTCGGTCCGGGACGTCAAGGCGCATCTGCACGTGCTGCGGGAAGGACTGAGATTCGACGACCTGCGCGACGTTGCCGATGCTGCGCTGGGTCAGGGGCTCGACGACGCCGCGATACGCCGGCAGTACGCCCAGGCGTTGGCCGATGCCGGCAACCCGGCGGCCGCCCTGGACATCTTCCGCGGCATCGCCGCCGACCCGACCGTCCCGGACACCGAAAGGATCGAGGCCCGTGGGGGAGTGGGCCGCTGCTACAAGGAGCTCTTCCTGGTCACCACGTCACCCGGCCGCCGTCGGGAGTTCCTGATCCGCGCCATCGACGCCTACCTCTGCGCATACCGCGAGGACGCCGGCCGGGTCTGGCAAGGCATCAATGCCGCCGCGTTGCTGGCCCGGTCCTGCCGCGAGCACCTGCCGGTGACCGGCCACGACGACGCCGCGGGTACCGCTCGACGCATCGCGCGGGCAATCGTGAACACCGTCGACCTGATTCCCGCCCCCGACGCCTGGGCGATGGCCACCGCAGGCGAGGCTCTCGTCGCGCTGGGACGGTCCGATGCGGCGGTCCGGTGGGGAAACTCCTTCGTGCTGGCGCCCGACGCCGGCGGTTTCAAGATCGCGTCCTATCTTCGCCAGCTGGTGCAGATTTGGCAGCTGGACGGCGACACCGCGCCCGGTGACACGCTGCTGCCGATGCTCCGCTCCGCACTGCTGAGATCCAGCGGTGGCGAAGTGACACTGGACACCAGAGACCTTCGGTCGGGCAGGCTCGCCGGATCCGCCGACGAGCGGTTGGAGCGGGTCCTGGGCGGCGACCGCTACCAGTCGCTGACCTGGTACCGGCGGGGTCTCGAACGGTGCCGCGCCGTCGCCCTGATCGAGAACGGCAATGAGGACGGCATCGGCACCGGCTTCCTCCTGCGGGGCGCCGACCTGCATCCGGACCTTCCGCCGACCGTGCTGGTCACGAACGCGCATGTGGTACCGGAGAGCCTCGCCGCGGACGACGCCGTCGTGACGTTCCACGGTCTGGACGGCAACACGCGTGATGACCGACCGTTCCGGGTGATCCGGCGGTGGTGGTACCAGCCGTCCACCCGTCCCGGGCTGGACACCACCCTGCTCGAGCTGGACGGATGTCCCGCCGACGTCGAGCCGCTTCCACTCGCCCGCCGGTTACCGGCGCTGACCGGGTCCGCTCAGCGGGCGTATCTCATCGGTCACCCCAGGGGAATGGCGCAGCCGCAGTTCTCCCTGCAGGACAACCTCCTGCTCGACTACGACGACACGGTCGTGCACTACCGGTCACCCACCGAGGGCGGCAGTTCGGGCAGCCCGGTCTTCGACGGCCAGTGGAGGTTCATCGGTGTACACCACGCGGGGGGCGTCGACACACCGCGGCTGCACAATCACGGAGGGACCTACCGGGCGAATGAGGCGATCGCCGTCTCGGCGATCCGGGCCGCCCTGCTGACCCACCCGCCGACGCCGGTCGACGTCCGGTGAACGAATCCGAATTCGACGCGCCGGGCGCGCAAGATTCGGTTCCCGTGTTGGTTCGGCTGGGGTCGGCGGCTGACCGCGGGGAGCTGACCTCGATGTTGCGCCATGCCGGTCTGCCCATCGGACGGCCGGTCGTCGTGCTCGTCGGGGGAGCGGGTGGCCTGGACCGGACGCAGACCAGCGCCTGCGACGTGCTCTTCACCCGCGCGTTGGTGCCCGCGTTGGACGACGCGGACGCGGTGCTCGTTGACGGTGGCACCGATTCCGGCATCATGCGGCTGGCCGGTCGGGCCCGACAGCTCCTGCATGCCCGATCACCGCAGGTCGGAGTGGTCGCCGCGGGCACCGTCCGCTGGCCGTCGGACCCGGGCGAGGGCATCCCGGGAACCATTCGGACGGACTTTCGGGTCGACCTGGAACCCCGTCACAGCCACATCGTCGTGGTGCCCGGCGATCGATGGGGCGACGAGGGTCCCTGGCTGAGCGCGGTCGCCGCCGCCCTGAGCGGGGACCGTCCGTCGGTCACCGTCCTGGCCAACGGCGGCGACATCGCCTACGACGACGTACGCCGCTCACTTGCCGACGGCCGTCGAGTCCTGGTGCTCGGCAGCACCGGCCGTGCCGCCGCGGAGCTGACCAATGCCGTCGCCGGCCTGCCCGCCGATCGCCGTGCGGTCGACCTTGTCCGGTCCCCGCTGCTGACCGTGCTCGGTGACGACCCATCGGTGGTTCGCTCGGCACTCGCAGACGTGCTCGGTGGACTCGGCGCGGTCGCGGTGGCGCCGTCCCAGCTGCAACCACCCGCGAATCGATCATGAAGAACACGCACCCATACATGCCGTTTGAGGGCGTGTCCTTCATGATCAACTGCAAGGGGGGTCAGCGCGCGGCCGTGGCCTTCGCCGGCGGCCAGTGCAGCGACCGGCCCAGGGCGGCCAGCACCGACTCGTGCATCGCCTCGGACACGGTCGGGTGGGCGAAGACGATGTCCGCCAACGACTCGGCGGTCGCCTCCAACCCACGGGCGATGCCGAAGCCCTGGATCATCTCGGTCACCTCGGGGCCGACCAGATGCGCACCCAACAGCTCGCCCGTCTCGCCGTCGAAGATGGTCTTGACGAACCCGGACGGCTCGTTCAACGCCAGCGCCTTCCCGTTGGCCACCAGGTCGAACACCCCGACCTGCAGCGGTCGCCCGGTCTCCCGGGCCTGCTTCTCGGTCAGGCCCAGGCTGGCCACCTGGGGCCGGCTGTACGTGCAGCCGGGGATGTAGTCCCGGTCCAGCGGGTGCACGCCGGGCTCGCCGACGATCCGGTCGACGCACACGACGGCCTCGTGGCTGGCCTTGTGGGCCAGGCACGGGGCGCCCGCGACGTCACCGACGGCGTAGAGGCCGGCGACCGCGGTGCGGCACCACTCGTCGGTGACGACGAAGCCCCGGTCGAACCGGACACCGAGCTCGGCCAGGCCGAGGCCCTCGGAGTTGGCCGCGACGCCGGTGGCCACCAGCACCCGCTCGGCGACGGTCGAGACGTCGGCGCCGGCCGCGGTCCGGAACCGGACCTCGACCGAAGCCGGGCCGGCCTGCACCGAATCGATCGAGACGCCGGTGTGCACGGCGATGCCCCGTGCGGTGAACTGCTTCTCGACGAACGCGGACACCGCCGCGTCCTCGACCGGCAGGATCGCCGGCGCCGCCTCCAGCAGGATCACTTCGGTGCCCAGATCCCGGTACAGGCTGGCGAACTCGACGCCGATCGCCCCGGATCCGATCACCACCAGCGAGGCCGGTCGATCGGCCGGGCGCAGCGCATCCGTCGACGTCCAGATCCGGTCGCCGTCCGGCACCACGCCGGGGATCGACCGGGGCCGGGCACCGGTGGCCACGATGATGTGGTCCGCCCGCAGATCTCGGCCGACCCCGTCGGGCAGGTCGACCCGGACCCTGCCCTTGCCGGCGACGGTCGCCGAGCCGCGGACCACCTCGATCCCGTTGGCGTCCAGCAGCGAGGCGATCCCGCCGGTCAGCCGGGCGACGACCTTGCGGCTGAAGCCCACCAGCGAACCCATGTCGAACGCCACGCCGGCGACCGCGAAGCCCAGGGCGGCCGACTCCTCGATCGCGTGCGCGACGTCGGCGCCGTGCAGCATCGCCTTCGTCGGGATGCAGCCCCAGTTGGCGCAAACCCCGCCCAGCTCGGCGCGTTCCACCACGGCGACCCGCAGACCGTGCTGGGCGGCCCGGATCGCGGCCACGTAACCGCCGGGACCCGCGCCGACCACCACGATGTCGAAGATGTCGGACTGCCGCTGCAACGGTGATTTCTCGTTCATCTCGGCCTCACACCAGCATCTGGGTCGGGGCCTGCAGGATCGCCTTGAGCTCGCCGACGAACGTCGCGGCCAGCGCCCCGTCGATCACCCGATGATCGCTGGACAGGCTGACCTCCATCACAGTCCGCACCACCACCGCGCCCGACTCGACCACCGGACGCGCGATGCCGGCGCTGACCGCCAGGATGGCCGCCTGCGGCGGGTTGATGATCGCGTCGAACGAGGTGACGCCCAGCATCCCGAGGTTGGACACGGAGAACGTGCCGCCCTGGAATTCCTCCGGCCGCAGCTTGCCCGCCTTCGCCTTGGTGGCCAGATCGGTGAGCTCGGCGGAGATCTCGCCGACCGACTTGCGGTTGGCGGCCCGGACGATCGGGGTGATCAGCCCGTCCGGGATGGCCACCGCCACCGAGATGTCGGCGTCCGGGAAGCGCAGCACCGTCTGGGTGGCCTCGTCGAACTGCACGTTGACCTCCGGTACCCGGCGCAGGGCCAGCGCGGCGGCCTTGACCACCAGGTCGTTGACGGACACCTTCACGCCGGGGGTGGCGGCGTTGATGTCCGCCCGCAGCGCGAGAACTCTGTCCAGCACGATCTCCGTGTTCACCCGGAAGTGCGGCGCGGTCTGCACCGAGGACTGCAATCGGGCGGCGATGGTGCGGCGCATCGGGCTGAACGGCACCGGGGTCGGGGCGTTCTCAGGCCGCGCCGGCTCCGGTGCCGGGTTCGATGCGGGGGTCGCGGAGTGCTCGCCGAGGCCGAAGCGCCGGGCCGCCTCCTCGACGTCCAACCGGCACACCCGGTCGCGGGTGCCGGTGGACCGGCAGTCGTGCAGGTTGATGCCCAGGCTCTGGGCCAGCCGCCGGGCCACCGGCGTCGCCGGCACCGCGGAGTCGTCCGCCCGGGACCGCGCGGGTCCCGAGCGGTCCGCCCGGGTGCGGGTGGGCAGCCGGCCACCGGCGCCGACGATCGCCGACTCGATGTCCTTGATCGCGACCCGGCCCTCCGGTCCGGTGCCGGTCACCGCGCCGAGTGCGATGCCGTGTTCGCGGGCGTACGCCAACGCATGCGGGGTGGCGAACACGGTCTCGTCCGCCGCGCCGCGCAGCACCTCGGGCACCAGGAGCGTGCCCGGAAGCGGGGCCGCCGGAGCCCGAGTCGGCGCGCCGTTCGTCGTCGCCGCGGCGGCGACCGCCGCGACCGACACTGCCGCCGCGACCGGCACCGCAGCCGCCGCGACCGGCACCGCAGCCGCCGCGGAAGCGGGCGCAGGCTCGGCCGACGCCGCACCTGTCCGCGCCTCGACGAACGCGTCGATGTCCGCGTCCGGCACCGACGGGTCGGCGCTGACCGCGAGCAGCGCGCCGACCGGCAGGGTCTGGCCCGGCCGGGCGACGATGCGGCGCAGGAATCCGTCGAACGGCGCCTCCAGGTCGTTGCTGATCTTCGACGAGTCGATGGTGCACAGCGCGTCACCGGTCGAGAACGGTTGGCCCTCGGCGAGATGCCACTCGTCGACGGCGCCGTCCTCCATCGTCATGCCCCACTTGGGCAGCTCGACGGCCTTGATGTCGGTCATCTCAGGCTCCCAGCACGGTGCGCACGGCGGCCTCGATGCGGTCGTCGCCCGGCACCCACTCGCGCTCGAGTGCCGGGGAGAAGGGGACCGGGGTGTGCGGCGGGGTGATCAGCTGGATCGGCGCCCGCAGCTCGTCGAAGACCTGCGTCGCGGCCAGCGCGACCACGTCGTGCCCGAAACCGCAACGGGCGGCGGACTCGTCGACGACCACCAGGCGGCCGGTCGAGGCGACCGATTCCAGGATGGCCGTCTCGTCCAGCGGGCTGGTCGTCCGCGGATCGACCACCTCCACGGAAATGCCTTCCAGGGCAAGCTTGTCGGCGACCCGGTTGGCCGCGTTGACCAGATTGGACAGCGCCACGATGGTGACGTCGGTGCCCTGCCGGGTGTAGTTGGCCACGCCCAGGGGGATGGTGTACGGCTCGTCGGGCACCTCGTCCTTGGCGTCGTAGATCGCCTTGTGCTCGCAGAAGATGACCGGGTCGTCGTCCCGGATCGACTGCAGCAGCAGGCCTCTGGCGTCGTACGCGTTGGACGGGCAGACCACCTTGACGCCCGCGGTGGAGGTGAAGATGTTGTACGGGGAGTTGGAGTGCTGGGCGGCGGCGCCGACCCCGGCGCCGATGATGCCGCGCATCACCAGCGGGGTCTTTGCCTTGCCGCCGAACATGTACCGGAACTTGGCGGCCTGGTTGTAGATCATGTCGTAGGCGACGCCGAAGAAGTCCATGAACATCAGCTCGGCGACCGGGCGCAGGCCGGTGGCGGCCGCGCCGGCGGCCATGCCCAGGATCGCGGACTCGGTGATCGGGGTGTCGATCACCCGGTCGTCACCGAACTCGGTCCACAGGCCCTTGGTCACGCCGAACACACCGCCGAACGCCTCGACGGTCGGGTCGGGGTTGGTGCCGCCCTTGCCGCCGCGGATGTCCTCGCCGATCAGGACGACGGTCGGGTCCTCGCGCATGGCGTCGGCCATACCCGCCCGGATCGCT
>Ga0164241_10003446_pt1 | contig 15947 bp, 8 predicted proteins | sample OricomyardsoilBY_FD_108780 | JGI IMG/M metagenome (GOLD analysis project Ga0164241, IMG submission 108780) | Backyard soil microbial communities from Emeryville, California, USA - Original compost - Back yard soil (BY) | ecosystem: Environmental > Terrestrial > Soil > Unclassified | place: USA... | reverse complement strand
GTTTGGGCTTCCCAGAATTTAGGTTCGGTTTCTGTAGTAAGTGGATATTTGCCAGCACTTTTCGAATAATAAAACGGCGCAATCTGCACGTAATAAAAGGGTAGGGTACTATTCTTCCATAATATTCTCCATTCATTGATAAGCGCCTGCATTTTGTAGGTATATTCAATACTTTCATTTTGAAAACAATTTGTTTCGCCCTGGTACCACAAAAATCCTTTGATAGCAAAAGGCGCGAGTGGCTGTATCATTTTAAAATAAAATTTTCCCGGTTGGCTCTCATCTAATGTTATGGGTTTGTCTTTATCATCCTGTTTCTTTATCGCACCGGAGAGCCAGGGTTCAATAGCGCTGCCTGGAATTGCAGCCGATATCATTCCGATGGGTACATGAAGTTTCGCATAAAGTTCTTTCCCAAAAAAATAACCCGCTGCAGAAAAAGAACGCAACGCAGAATCTTTCGCAATGCTCCATCCGCTGTAGGATGAATCCTGGAACAATAAATTTTTTTGGGTAACGAGGAAAATCCGGATGTCAGGATTGTTGGCTCTATCTAATTCGTCAATGGGAGAATTTTTGCTGCTGTCTGTCTTTGCTACTTTGCTGTTTTTACGCATCGTATATTCCATATTGCTCTGCCCGCTACATAGCCAAACTTCACCGACTAAAATATTTTTTAGTGTAATGACGTTGTTGCCTTTTATGATCATTTCGGAGGGCAACGAAGAAACTTCCATTTTATCAAGGTAAACCAGCCATTTGCCCGATCCGTCGGCTGTGGCATATTTTGTTTGGTGATGAAAACTTACAGTAATTTTTTCACCCGGCGATGCATCTCCCCAGATTGCATCTTTTTGGCCACGCTGCAAAACCATATTACTCCTGATAATTTTTGGAAGTGTTACATCTGCATGAACATTTTTAAATGAAAAAAGCAACAGAAAAATAAAATAGATTTTTGCCTTAAAAGTCATTTTACTGTTGTGGTTTTTAATGAAGTGATGAAAAAAGCAGCCAATTGTCCCGGCTCTCCTGCATTTGGCAATGATTTATACATCGGGTCTGTAGGCGTATCCGCATTAGGAAATCTTCTTACGTCTCCGGTTCTGAAAACAATTCTTTCCACCTGGTGAACCGGTGCGAAAAATATTCCGGGAGCCAAATCTTTTCCATTTACGTTGACCGTATAAAACCTTTTATCCGTGTCAAGAGTGACATGAACCGTATAGCTAACTCCGGATTTATATTTCATTATATTCCTGTTCCTGTAGCCTGCTTTTTCGTAAAGGTTTCCTGCGGAATCAAAAACGAGCCTGATTGCAGCAGCGCCTTTACCATCCTGAAATTCAATATCCAGCTGACCTCTATCGTTTTGTTCGGGAATGACTGTAAATTCTGCTGTAACATTTTTACCTGCCGGGATTAATCTTTCTGCCTTTGCGTATTCATACCGGTCCCAATCTTTCAATGAAAGTGCCTTTATTCCATTACTCATTTTCTCAATCTTCACAGGCGCCCATAACGCACTGTAATAATTCCAAAACTTCAATTCTTCTCCATCCGGCATTTGATTGAAAGCTTCATCCACATCTTTGGTTTCAACATCTGCAACAGGAACAGGAATATTCGCCACCCAAATGTCTTCTTTATTCATGCTGTAAATCACCCAGAAATTTTTTCCCGGAGGATTTCCATTACCTTCAATAATTCCCCTGGTATATTGCGGGCCATAAGATTTGTAATCACCGCCATAACGCATGGGGCTTATATCGCCATTTACCAGCAAAAGATTTTTATAATCCAGCCCATCATCACTTACTGAAATAGCCAGGGGCCAACGAAATTCAGATGGATTATAAACCGTTGCATATTTCCCATCAGAGGTTTTTTGTCCCCAAATCTTTGCATTACTGTTTACAAATTTCGGCGCCCTTACAGGATTATACAGCCATGTCCTTCCTTCATCTTTACTTATGGAAGTAAGCGCATTTTTCCATAAACCCACCACACTTTTGTCGGACAAATGATAATAGTTGAATGCTTTAAGTTCTTTCTTTAAAGGAATCAACGGGTCGTCCCTGTCGGCCTCTTCCACCCATTGTTGCATCATCAGCGGAGTGGCTAATAATTCATTGCACGCTTCTACGAAACCCTTGTCTTTGCTGGTGGTATAAAACGGATAGGATGTATTTTTTTCATTCCATCCATGATTGTAACGGACAAAATATATTGGCCCGGGCTTTCCGTCCGCGTGCATTTCACGAACCACACGCCCGATTCCATTGCCATCATTTGGGTCATCATGCGGGCCTAAACAGATACCATAATATCCCAGTACCAGCAAAACATTTTTCTTTGAAACATAAAAGCCCATACGCTGGTGCATTACTGCATCAAGGTTTTTTGCAACTTCCGTGCGGCCTTTTTTTGTGGTACCATCAGGTATCCGGTAAACAGGGAAAATAACGGAAGGTTTAGACCAGGTATATCCGTCTTTAGAAGTGACTAATAACGTATGTCCCGGGGGAACACTTTCGCCAATGCTATCGCTCAGGTATTCCAGATAAAAAGTGTTGCTCCAATAAGCCAGCATCGGTTGATGATTGTATGTCCAGCCAAAACCATCGGCATCAGCGGGATGTGCACGATTTGCACGAACAACCTGCATGTTGTGAACTCCCCTTGCAAGCCGCAGTTGGCCGTCATGATAGTCAACATTTGATAAAGTGTTGCCTGAATAATGAACGGTATCCTGTGCTAACGTCGTAACGTACACGAAAATAAAAATAACCGGTAACGATATTTTTCTAACGCAATTTCTCATCTGATTAATTACAATTTTTACATTCATAATAAACGAAATCCAGAATGGCTGTCTGAATATTTTTTGGCAGAATAAGAATTTTGTTTATTTATCCTTTTATTGTTTCCATCCATGCATGCGCCATCAGCCTTGCACCTGGCAAGGTCGGATGCACGCCATCTCCTGTCCAGTAGGCGCCGGGCGCTAACTTTTGTGCTTTATCATAAATACTTTGATAAGGAATAAAAATAGCATCATAACTATCAGCAACCTCACGGGCAACTTTGCGGTATTCATTAAAAGCCGGATACCATTTTTCATCCACTGCTTTTACACCGATAACGGCATAAGGCTCGCCTATGATAAGTTTTACATCCGGAAGGCTTTGTTTTGTCCGGTCAAGCAACGCCCTGAAATCATCGTTGTAAGTTTTTATGGTTCCCTTATAACCGTTTACCAGTGTATGCCAAAAATCATTTACACCTACCAAAATGCTCAATATATTTGGCTTTAAGCTTAAAGTATCATTGTCCCACCGGTCGGCAAGTTGGTACACTTTATTGCCGCTTATCCCTCTGTTATATATTTTCAAATTTTTATTTGCATAATCGTATAGCAATCCCGACGCGGCAACCATAGCATACCCGCTGCCTAAAGCTGATGCCTGGTTGGGATCTGCTTTGTCCTTTTTTCTTCCGGCGTCAGTGATAGAATCCCCCTGGAATAGAATGACATCTTCTTTTGAAATCGCAAACTTTTTCGTCTTTTTTTCCTCCGCAAAAGCGGTTGAAACTAATTGGGGTATTGTCAATAAGCTAACTCCGGCAAGGGAACTTTTCTTTAAAAAGTTACGCCTTGACGTATTTTCTTTTTCCATCATATCCATTTTATTTATCGGTAGATACTTTTAATAATTTCTTTAATACTTTTTTATTTACTTTAAAAATCGTCCCGTGCTTTTGGCCTTCGGGCACACTTACTTCTTTGGTGATATTGGTAAATGCTTTAAAATCTTTGGTCTTCACAGCGCCGTATATTTTATCCTTGTACTGATCAAAGTAAATTAAATAATCATCGCCCACTTTTTCAACTGTCGGCCCCTCCGTAAATGGTGGCGTAAAAGCATCGGAAGCCTTGCTATATGGGCCTAACGGCGCACTTCCAAAGGCGACTTTTATATCACGCTCATGTCTTGTATTGTCTTTCAGTATCAAAACATAATCATTTTTACCGCGTTTTAAAATCTGGCAATCTATTACACTAAAACCGGGATCATAGAAAAGCTTCGCTTCACTAAAAGTCTTAAAATCTGCCTGTCCGTTAGGCAGGTCCTTTATAGTCGTGTAATACATCCTGTGATTATTATCTTCATCTTCCTCACCTTTTGGAAACCTGAAAGGAATCGTAGAAGCCCAAATGATAATGTATTGCTTGCCCACATCATCATAAAATATTTCGGGAGCCCAAACATTTACTGTGGTCGGTTCATTTTTCATTACATCAATCACTTGCTCTTTGCTCCAGTGAATAAGATCCGGCGAACTGGCATACCCAAAGCCAGTATTCCCTTTCCATGCACACGTCCATACCAAATGAAATATTCCATCAGGTCCTTGAACAATTGACGGATCCCGCATTATTTTATCACCTACCATTGGCCTCAAAAAAATAGTGTCAAGGTCTTTCCATTTGTAACCATCATAGCTGTAAAGCAGGCGTAGGCCCGCATTTGCCGGTTCATGAAAACCGGTAAACAGGTACACACTTTTCGTACAGCTAATACCTGACATCCAAATAAATGCTATGAATAAAATTTTCTTCATTAACTTTTTTCCAGTATCAACACCCAATCATTTCCATCTTTTTTTTCTCCTGGTGGATCAAATTCACGAATACCATCAGCCGAAAAAATTCCAATTTGTTTTTTATTTCCATTTCGCGGATTATACCAGGAAGCTGTGACTTTTGGAAGAGATAATTCCTGCATATTCACTTTAAAATTTCTTCCGCTATAATCATAAAAAAAGGCATAATCTTTTCCTCTTGTTGCAGCTATGTAATCATATCTTTTTCCCTGGTCTGCTACCAGGTCTTCATCTGGTATGCGTTCAAAATACGGTTTAGACAACATCAACTTTTTCAACCAAATCATTTCACCCGCTCCCGGATCATTGATTGCATCGAACCAATAATCTTTTGCGCCATAAGCACCAATCTTTTCTCCGGCTTTACGAAATTGCATTACGGCGTTGTTGCCATACGTATAACCCGCGGCTCCTGCAAATACGCTCCAATACCCATACCGCCTTACATCTTTAGCTTTCCATCGCGGCATCGTTGTGTCATGTAACCCTTGCGGAATTCCTTCATAGGAGGGCTCTGCATCCAATACAGGCTTCACCGGTGTTTTATTAAAAACAAGATTTACGTATTTCCAATTGTCTTCGCCAAACCTGAAAGGTTCATCGGATGCTGTATCCTGGGCGTAATTTCTATGACCCGATTGAAACATATTCATTTGCAGCCATTTTTCATTTTGAAACCATATAGAAGAAATGGTACGGCCTCTCGGATGGAAAGTGATGAGATGATTTTTATCAATTGAATCCAATGTTTCACCAATCGTATTCCAAACCTTGATGGAATCACTACCCGGAATGTCACCCCCGTTTATCCAAATAATATTCGGCTTATTTTTATAACGATTGGCAAGCCACGTCGAATAAATTTTTGCCTGTTGCTGATCCACCAAACCTTCTTTAACATTGTTGCCCCATACCGGCACAAGCGCAATATATATGCCTTTCTCCGCCGCCTTATTAATGACGTAATCAACATGATCCCAAAAATCATATTCTTTTTTATTTGAAAAATTATTTCCGGGAGTTGTTTTTGGCGTAGCCACATTTTTATTGATTAAAGCGCTGTCGCCATACACATTCACTTCACCGACAGAATGTATGACCATCACCTGTATCACATTGAAACCTTTTTTTCTCCTGTCTTCCAAATATTTATCGGCTTCTTCACGGTTCAATTTTAAAAACATCAGCCAGCCTGTGTCTCCCAGCCAAAAAAAAGGCTTCCCATTTTGCGTCATTAAATAATGCCCATTCGGAGAAACGGTGAGCTTCGGAAATTTTTTCGTCTGTGCTATACCGGTAGTAGAAAATAGCACTGCAAAAAATGCGAGTAATAGAATTTTATATACCAGTTTATTTATCATTTTAAATTAGAAATTTACCTGTGTAACCATAAAATTACGTCGCTATCGCCAGGACAATTTACATCAATAATTTTTCCGCCTTTTATATCCTGTGATTTTATTTCTTTACCTGATTTGATGTCTATCCATGAACCATGAAACCGTCCCCCGAATTTCGAAAGATCAAGTTTGACTGATCCTTTTCCATAAACAATAAATCCATCTTTTTTTCCCAAAATATATTCTTCACTATTTGATTCATCATGCAAAGGCAGCATTGATGAAGCTTCTTCGAGAAATTTTGGATTAAATATTTTTGGAATATCCGCCATGGAACCGCCGGCCATAAAAGCGGCCCACCCAAACCGGTCGTATCCATCTGCAGAATACATGACAGCTTTGCCAGGGTATTTTTGACGGTATTCAAGAACAGCCCTGTAAACCTGCTCAAAAGAACTTGCTTTAGGTTTTAATAATCTTGCCCACTGACGGGGAGCAAGACTTGCGCCACCCGCCGGAGCATATAAACTTCCATTGGCCTGGTAGTGCCATTGGCGAATATCAATAATATCCACAGTGGAAGCCCGTTCGGGGTCTGTAAGAATAGAATCCTGCACATCTTTGGTAGTACTTAAACCGATGATTTCTTTTTTATCATTTTCTTTTTCCCACTTCTTAATTACATCGAGCCAAAAAGCAACAAAATGTCTCGGACCGGTAAACTCAGCCCCGGTGAATTGAATTACGCCGTTATTATTTTTAAAATTATCAAGGCATTGACGTATGTAAGCTTCCTGCAAAGGCCGGCGTGCAGGATTGGTTTCATCATAAAATTGCTTAGCTAAAAAAATACGTTTGTCTCCCGCATAAGGCGGTGGTTCAGGAAAACCGGTATGATTAATATTGTTCACCGGCCGCCAGGTAAAATTGGCATAATGAGCGCCCGCTTCAATTATATTATGCTGAAAATAATTTTGGTGTATGAGCACAAGTCCTTTCTGGTCTGCAAGGTCTGCAAACTGTTTTAAACGACTCCAATACCATGGGTTGTATTTGGTAAGATCATATTTGCTAAGCCCATCCCATGCAGTGTCTTTACCACTTCTTGCAAAAGGCATTTCGTAAAAGGGAGGCCACACCTCACCATTCATGCGTCTTACACGCTCATGATCATCAAGACGACGATCGTACCAAAGCGGATAATTTTGTTCAACGGTTAAAATATGTTTCTTTTCCATATTGTCCGTTTCTTCATCAAGATCATCTGTTAAGCCTTTTCCGATTCGGCCAGGAACAAACCTCGTTATAGCAGGAACCATCTTGGGCAAATCTTTTGGTTGTATACTTCCATTCCACCAGGGCACTTCAATACGGCCGCCTGTCACAACAAGATTTCCACGCACCAGCCATCCATTTTCAATATGCAAAGCCGGGGCATTTGTAATTACCGGCATTTTTTCTACTCCAATTTCATCGATCGTTTTCGCGCCTGCTGCATCAATCGGAATAGGATTTCTTCCAGGAGCAGCATCAATCCAATCAGACAATAAAGGCGCCGGTTTCATTGCATCCTCTGTTAATTGGGCAGCCACTGCAACAGTTGGGCTGCTTGAGGCTTCTGATTCTGTCGGTAAAAGGAAGGAAGTGTGTGATACATCTCTACCTAATCTATCTTGCAATTGTGCATAAAATAAACTGCGCGGATTTACGTGTTCATTTGAACTTTCCCAATAACCATTGCCATTAAATTGTGACCAGGAACCATAAGAATAATTATTGGCAGTGGGCGGCTTGTAGCAATTGATGAGGGCCGCACTGCATTGCCAGAAAACGGAATTTGCTGCAGTCCATCCTGCGCCTTGCCCATCCTGGCCGCGGTTATCAAATCGCAATGCCTGTCCATCCACATTTACAATATCAAACAAAACACCCGATGACCAACTTTCGATGGTACCGCTGAAGCTATAAGGCCGCTCCGATTCACATTGCACAAACGCATTGGGCCCAGGCGCACAAAAACCAACCGCAAAATCATGATAACCTCTTTCTGCATAACAACGCTGAACTAAAGTCTGCTGGCCGGAAGTTATAAAAGTGTATCGACGTTGCCCGCCAATCTCAGATACAGGCTCGAGTGATTTGCAATCTTCAACCGTTATACGTTTTGCAGTTTCCAGTACATCCACTGCGCTACCGGCAAAATGTTTAAAGAGAATTTGTCTAACCCAGGCATCCATTACGTTTTCCATAGTAATGGCCATCCACCGGTGCGCTTCATCTTTTGGATTATTTTCATCATAGGTAGATTGGCAGGTTAAATTTTCAACGCCAACATTACTGATTCTTCCAGGCCAGTCATACTTTGCAACACTACCGCCGCCATAAGTAGTATCGAGCGCCGTAGTTATTGGTGCATCAATCGAGATGGTATTTCCATTTACGGCGGTGATTTTTCTATCCCAATAAACATCTCTTTCACCAGGCTTCCAACCTAATGCAGATACGCCACCGCCGAAAGTTTCAGTTCCGAGAAGCGCTATCCAATTTTTTGTAGAAGGTCTGTGAATAGTAATAAAATCACCGGCTTTAAAAGAGGCATTTTTAACGCTGAACTTATTTGCGTTAACAGGCACATAAACATCTGTAATTTTCGTTTCAGGGCCGGAAGTTTTATCATCTTTTCCATTGATTCTAATCAAAGTCAGGCGGTCTAAGCCTGTTCCTAAAAGAATAGTTCCATTATTCATTCCACTTCCTCTTAACACAATTCCGGATGCCTCTATTTTTAATTGCCCGCTGATATGATAAGTGCCTTTTTGCAAGAAAACCGTTCCCCTGAAACCATTTTTATCTATAGGCAATTTGGCTACATAATCAATAGCAGATTGAATGCGCAGTGTAGCATCATCATTAGTGAGCGGTACTACAATTTTTACCGGAACATCAGGAATTGGTTGGTCGGACGCCATATACCCGCAGTAAGAAAAATCCGGAATGCGGTTTCCCAAAGAATCAGCATTATAAATCAGATGGCCATTTTTAGCGACAACAAGCGGAGGTGAAAAATCCGATTTTTTACCCTGCGCAAAAACAGTAACAGGACCTGTAAAAAAAACAAACAGCCATACTATTGCATAGCATGGCCGGTGTAAAATAAGAATTGATACTTTATGTTGCTTTACTGCATTTTCTTTTGTATTCATTAATTGTGTGCTTCAAAAATTGGTGTCTTAAAATTAAATTCTAATTTTTAAAAGGCGGCCTTACATCGTTTATATTAACAAGATTGTTTAAATATTCCTCAATATTTGTGTATCCGTCTTTGCCATATTTCATTGCATCACGGGCGTCTTTTGGATTTAAATGATGCTTTAACTCATATTCATCGGGCATTCCATCGTTATCCGAGTCTTTATAAGGTGTGCCGCTATAGTCCGGGTAACCACCAACCTGGCTGATATCACTGATAATCCCATTCTTGTAAGAGTCGGCAGGTAAACGGCGTTTAATATAAGGGCTTTTAGGTTCAGGTACGGCATTGGGACTGTAAGTAATCTTGCCGGTTCTAACATCTTCAATTACTCTTTTATCCACCGCATCTCTTTTTGGGAGAAAAGAGCCTACATGCTCCAATACATATTTATAGGCATCCTGAGCCGTCATAACTGATAATTTTGCAATAGCAAAAGGCTCATCCGTTCTGATGGCAGCGGTAAATTTTCCTGCATCCGGCTCGTCTTCTATCTGAACCCCACCATCCCAATTATCATTGGTTACTTTTTCATTTCCATCCATAATATTTCCAACGACATAGGCTCTTCCAAACATGGCAGTATCCTTGTGTGAACGTCCGGATTCAGGTTTTAAAATACGATGGCCGATAGGTTTGTCTTTCGGCGTTATCGGGCCTGGCTTGAAATAATTATTTATAAAATTAAAATGGGAATTATTATCACCCCCGTCAACGGAACGATTCCACCAGTTAAAAACTACATTGTTCACAAAACCGAAATCGCCATACATTCCTACGGAAGGATTGCGCGCTACATTGCTGGCCCAAAGATTTCTCATAAACGTACTATTCAACCCGCCAATCGTACTTCCAAACGCGTGATTGTAAGTATCAAGACCTTCGGAAAAAATACTGTTTTGAATGGTAACATTTACGGTAGGCAATTTTTCATCTTTGCCCGACCGGTCGTATACATGCCTGTAAATAGACATATTTTCATCGAGCCCCCAGCTTCCTGAAACATGATCGATCATAATATTGCCAACAGGATTTCCGCCCAATGCATCATCCCTTCTTGTAACTTCGGTAGCGCCGCGACGAAAGCGCATAAATCGAATTACCACATCGTGAGTATCAATCCACACGGACTCACCTGCAATACAAATTCCATCTCCCGGCGCTGACTGGCCTTCAATAGTTACATAGGGTGCTCTAATGCTGACCGGTTCTTTAAGATGAATAATTCCGGCCACATTAAATACGATAATTCTGGCGCCACCTTGTTCACAGGCGTTCCTGAATGTCCCGGGGCCGCTATCGGCAAGGCTCGTAACCACAATTACCCTGCCGCCACGGCCGCCAAAGGAAAAAGCGCCACCGCCTTCAGCCCCTGGAAAGGCGGGAATATTGGCCTGTGGCAAATCCCACGGCTTTGAAGCCCAGGGTACATAAGGTTTTCCTTCTTTTTCCTCCTTCTCTATTGCCGGAAGCGCTTTTTGCCAGGCTATATCAGATTTCTGTTTAGCAATTGCCAAAACAGAATCAGCTTTAGCCTGAACTGCCGGCGGTATAACCGGATATTGCGCAACAGCCAAACCGGGCAACATTGCCAAAGCAATTAATAAAAGACCAAGACCTATATTTGAAAATTTCATTTTATTATTTTAATTCTTGTCGCTTGTTTTCTTTTAATAAGATGTTTAGAAAAACAATGATACAAAGTGAATAATTAAGATTTAATTCCGTCTGCAGGCCGGACTGTATTTATCGGAACTACGCTGTTTAAATACACTTCGATATTAGTATAACCTTCGCCATTTTTAGCTGGCTTTGCAGCATCTGAACCGTCGTTAGCATTTAACCCGTGGCTTTTTTCATAACTATCAGGGATGCCATCATTATCGGCATCTGCATAAGGAGTTCCTTTATAATCAGGATATCCGCCCACCTGGTTGATGTTGGTAATGATTCCCATTTTATAAGAATCTTTAGGCAGCTTTCTCACTTTGAACTGAAAATCTGTATCTGTAACCATTGGCATGTATGTAATTTTACCAGTGCGTACCTGCTCAATAACACGTTTATCCACCGGGTCTCTTACCGGAAGGGTAGCCCCAACATTTTTTAATACATAATTGTAAGCATCAGTTGCAGATAAAATGGTCACGGGCGCATGAGGGAAAGGCTTATCTACCTTCATGTAAGGGAAATAGTTCCGGGCTGAATCTAAAGTCATTTCATCGCCTTTCTTATTTTCCAATTGTACGCCTCCATCCCAATTATCTTTAGTTACCCGTTCGTTTTTATCCATGATATTACCATGCACGTACGCCCTTCCAAAAACCACATAAGGCAATTTACTACGGCCCGATTCAGGCTTTAAAATGCGGTGACCAACGGTTGAATTTAAATCAGTTACCGGCCCCGGCTTGTAATAATTATTTATCATATTGTACAAAGCAGTATAATCACCTCCGTCAGTGGAGCGGTGATGCCAGTTAAAGACAATATTATTTACAAAATTGAAAATGCCATTCCAGCCGATAGATGGATTACGTGCGGTATTGTCTGCCCAAAGATTACGGGCCAACATGCAATTTTCACCGCCCATAGTACTGCCAAATGCATGATTCCAGGTGTCGAGCGCTTCTGCAGAAATACAATTTTGAATGGTCACATTTACAGTGCCATGTTTTTCATCTTTAGAACCATCTTCCGGGTTAAACATGTGCCTGTATATTGACATGTTTTCGTCCAATCCCCAACTTGCCGAACAATGGTCAATTATTATATTGCCCACAGGATTGCCGCCAAGCGCATCATCACGTCGCGCGACATTAGTTTCTCCACGGCGAAAACGCATAAATCTTATCACCACATCATGTGTGTTTATCCAAAAAGATTCGCCTGCAACACATACGCCATCACCGGGCGCAGTTTGTCCCTCAATAGAAACATAAGGCGCTCTCACCATTATAGGTGTTTTGATGCGAATGATACCAGCCACATTAAATACGATTATGCGCGCACCGCCCTGCTCGCAGGCCCAGCGCAAGGTTCCGGGACCGCTATCCGCAAGACTGGTTACCACCAACACCTTACCACCACGTCCGCCGAAACTATATTTTCCACCTCCTTCTGCTCCGGGGAATGCAGGAATAGATGCTTGTGGAAGATCGGTTGGCCTCGCTGCCCATGGAATGTACGGCTTTCCGTTTCTTGCATCGCGCTCAACAATTGGATAAGCAACTGCCCAGGCGGAATCTGATTTTCGATAAGCTTCTTTCATCATGGCAGCGGCAGCCTCTTGTTGTTCTTTGGATTCATGAGGATATTGAGCAAACACATTTTGAACAAAACCACTTATTACAAATAATAGCAGGTATCGGATTAATTTTTTCTTCATCTTTTAATTTTTAATGTCTGGTTAATCTTTAAAATATATTATAGAATTAATTCAATAGTATTAAATAATTTCATGATTCAACATAAAAACAAATATCAGACTATCCCAAATGACATGCACAGACGCACCAAACAATCGAGCAAAATTTCTTCGTCAGAAAAGGAGGCCAATGTTTGAATATGATTGTTTGAATATTAACTTTGATCTTGGCGTTTTATTGTTGATAATCAAACGTGCCCGTTTCGCCTGAATAGCCTAACCATCCTATTGTTTGAAGCAACCAGGGATTACTACTTAGAACTCCGGCTCCAAGACCAGAAACGTAATAATTAGGATTGAACAAAATACTAACAGCAGATCCATCTACCTGGTCCCAGGGGTTATCTAATGGAGTCATCACAAATTTATTTCTATATAATTCTTTTAAAGCTTCAATCTGTGTATCAAAATCGGAGGCATCGGGATCTATAAGGATGTTCCTGTCTTCTACAGTTAATGGATCTGAACTTGTGAAGTCTTTTGCCTGCCAATAATATCCGTTACGGGAAGTTCCATTAATGGGTTCAAGTCCCAGTTTTTGTACAGAATTTCCACTTTGTTCAATATTATCATACAACATCCAACGTTGCACATCCCAAAAACGTTTCCCTTCGTAAGCCAATTCTACCTGGCGTTCATAAAGACAATCATTTATAGCTTCGTATTTATTAGCTGGCGTCCCTATACCATAATTATTGTCAGATGATATGCCCACTCTATCCCGTATTTTTCCTAAATAGGCTACCGCATCATTAATATCCCCGGTTGCGGCATAGCATTCTGCGATATTTAATATTAATTCAGCATATCGATATTCAAAAATATTGGTATTTGAAAAGGCAAAAGCCGTACTGTCAGCTGAAGGATTAGACATTTTTCGAACAATTGCCGGGCTATTTGTTTGGTTATTTCCATAATAAGATGCTTTACCAGTTTCATTAGGTTTCCATCTGTAAAACCAGGTAGTCTTATCAGGATTACCCTTAATTCCCCATTTTTCTCCAGAGAATTCAAAAGTTCTATAGAATCGTGGATCTCTATTAGCAAAGAAAAATGTATCTACATATCCATTTGCTGCGGTCGGCCGTGCACCATTCGCCATTGGGAATAAATCAAGCATTTCTTTTGTTGCAGAAATACCATTTCCATTTCCATCATAATCAGTAGGCCTTAAAGAATTTTCCCAGGCATTATTATACCCTTCAGATTTTGTAGAACTTGTACTAAATTGAAATACAATTAAAGCTTCTTTATTATTGTTTTGATAGGTCATAGAAGCCCAATCTTTAGCATTTGAACCATACAAACCATAACCCGCAGCTGTTAATTTTGTTTCTGCATCCAGGCTTGCCTGCAAAGCAGCCTGCCACTTTGTACTGGAAGAGTTGTCCCAATCTTTATTAAACAAAGGACTTGCCGCTGTTAAAAGAACCCGGCTTTTCATAGCCAAAGCACCGGCGGCGGTGAGCCGGCCATAATTCGAGCCCGAAGAGCTCCATGTCATTGGAAGTAAGGCTGTAGCAGAATCTAAATCTTTAATAATCTGGACAAAACAATCCGATGTTTTGGAGCGGGGTATTTGTATTGATTTGTCGGTTGTGCTTGCATTTTGCACTTTCGTTACAATAGGAACGCCACCATATACCCTAACAAGATCAAAATATTGCCAGGCTCTCAAAAAATACATCTGTCCTTTTGCAGTTTGACGAAAAGACTCAGATAAATTTTTAGTTATGGGCTCATCCATTTTTTCTATAATGTCATTACAAAAGCGAATGCGCGTATAGGGGTTATTGTTAACACTGGATGTAGTTGAGCCATAATAATTATCAGCGTCTGAGGCAGATTCTAAGGTTAAGTTTGGATTAATATATTTGGGTATCGTTCCTCCTAATTCGTCAGTCATCATTGACCTGTCAGTGGTATACAATCCAACAACTTGCTCCAGTGGACTGTTATAGCTTACAAAAAAATAATTATACACCCTGTCAATATACCATCCGGCTAATTGTTCGTTGGAAAAAGCCTGATCTTCGCCATATTGATTATATGGCTGTGTGTCCTCCAAAAATTTTTTACTACAGCCAGAGGAAGCCAACAAGGTTACCGTTACGAGCAAATACAAAATTCTGTGTTTCATAATTTAAATTTGAATAATCAATAATTTTACAATAAATTTTAAAAACCGACATTAATTCCCAGAGCCCAGGTTCGCAATGTGGGATAACCCACATCCGGAGCATCATACATATTCCGGTATTTATCAGGATACGGATTATAAAAATCCCAAAGATTATATCCGGAAAGATAAAGTCTGACACTTTCTATTCCCGCCTTATTAACTAAAGTTGAGGGTAAAGAATAACCTACACTTAAACTACGAACATTCATCCTAAACGATGGTAATACGAAAAAATCTGAGTTTGTTCCTCCAAATGCATCATAATAATATATATTCGGATATTTGCCATTTGGATTGCTTACGGAATCATACATGTCTGTCAAATAAATGGGTTGTGACCACATTGCATTTGAACTCGAAGTGCCTTGTTTTATATAATCCAAATAGTTAATACCACCCCATGATGCAGAAATTTGAGCAGTCAGGGAAATTCCTTTCCATCCTATATTTAAATTAGTTGTGAAACCATAACCTCTATTTGAATTTTTTAATTTCACATAATCTTCATCCAAAGCTATTTTACCGTCCGGGCCACTAATCGTTTTGGCGTTTGCGTCTAATGGTCCTGCTACATCTTTATAAACCAACATACCTTTTTTAAGGCCCGATTCGGAAGTGATTCCCAGGAAACTTGGCGCAGCATCCGGCACGCCAGAATTATTTGCATTTTGTGTCAGATAATTCCAATAATTATTAATGTCACCATCCGTACGCAGTATTCCATCATGACCGGAAGTTTCTTTCCAGGTTTGAAATCCCCATACAGGAGTAATTCCATAGTTACCTACCGCTCTCCGGGTTGTGGTAATCGAAGGATAATTAAATGGTTGATCAACATATTTTACAGTTTTATAATTGCTGTATCCGGTATTAATTCCAATTGAATAAGTAAAGTCCCCAACATGATCTCTCCAATTAACTGAGATTTCGGTTCCCCATGAATTAATTGCGGCATAATTTTGCTCAGCAAATGCGCCTCCGACAGATATTGGTGTATTAATAGCCCCAGACATGTCAGTCAACATATCAGTAGTAGAATTAAAGTACTGATCAAATGTAGCTGTCAGACGACTATCCAGG
>Ga0164241_10003445_pt1 | contig 15952 bp, 17 predicted proteins | sample OricomyardsoilBY_FD_108780 | JGI IMG/M metagenome (GOLD analysis project Ga0164241, IMG submission 108780) | Backyard soil microbial communities from Emeryville, California, USA - Original compost - Back yard soil (BY) | ecosystem: Environmental > Terrestrial > Soil > Unclassified | place: USA... | reverse complement strand
TTAGCGGCAGAACGTAAAGCTGCACCACCGCCCAAAGTAACGGTTCCTACCTTCGGGGTGAGTAGCGCAGGAACTTGTAAAAAAGGCGCACCACTCACTCATGAGCGCGCGGTGGCTCATTTGCCCGGCCGCGCGTAGTAGCGAGCGGGTAGATAGAGCAGCACCCCCTCGGGCTCGACGAGCAATAGCCCAAGACCGAACGTGCGCAGCTTGCGATCGAGCACCAAAGAATCCCAGCGCGGGGGGCGCGTTAGGTGGGCTTCTAGATCGAGATAAGCCAGCGCGGTGCTGGGAGAGCACGCCAGGTAGTGCTCATGAGCGAAGTTGGCTTCACTGGCCAAACGCTCGAGCTCACCAGCGAGCACGTCGCGGTCCGCAATCGGGGCGACCGCGACCGTGAACTGGTCAGGGGCGAGCGGCTCAGGGGACCCGGCTCCGACCATGGGCCAACGCGGGCGGCCCAGACGGTGCCCGCCGAAGATGCAACGGCTGCGCTGCAGAAGCCAAGCTTGGCAGGCGTGATTGAGCTCTTGCTGACTGGGCCTCTGCAGTAGCCGGCGTTTCCACGCGCTGCGATCGAAGCGCCGCGACGCATAGGCGGTCAAAACGATGATCTCTTCGATCGACAGCCCACGCACCGGCGAGTGGGTCACGGCCAAGTGAATGGCGCGAGCACGGATCGCGTCGAGCTGCTCGACGAGCGAAAGGTCGGCCAGCGCGGGCCCGACCCCCAGCTCCTCCGCCAGCAGCTCGAGCGCGCCCGGGGTTTCCAGCAATTGGTCGAGCGCGCCGGGGCGCACGTAGCAATGACGCCGGTCTGGATTGGATGACGAGGGAGAAAAACCGAGTCCCAGTCGATGAAAAAGCATGCGCACCCACCTTGCTCAGGCCAGACACCATCCCATACGATGGTGTTGAGTGCAATCTACTTACGGCTCGGCCAGAGCACTCGCTCGAGCTCGGCGATGATTCGCAGCTCGTTCGCGTCGTCGGCGTCGACGAGCAGCGGCGCAAAGTCGGGGTTGTCGGAGCGCAGCTGAAGCTGCAGTCCGCCGCGCGGACGCAGCTCGACCGAACCGACGCGCTTCAGCACATAGGCGCCGCCGGTTTCCGGATCGGTGTGGTCGCGCAATTCTGCCACAATGACTCGGCCCTCCAACGGTCCGACCACGGGGCTGCGAAACAGGGCCAGCGCTCCGCTCGGCACCGCCGGCGCCATGGAACGTCCGCGCACCTGCGCGATGAAGCGCCCGACCAGCTGCGACTGACGGGCGCCTTTCAACCGCAACCAAGCGCTGACCTCGACGTTGCGAGCACCGCCAAAACGGCTGGCTGCCGCTTGCAGGCTCATTACCGGTACCCCGCCCCGCGGCGGGGGCGAGTCGGCACCGAACACCTCGTGCCCCAGCCGAGCTAGCCCGCGCAGAGCACGGCGGAGCGAGACGTCGGCGTCGGCATCAGCCGCGATGACGGCGGCCCCGCTCTTCAAGAGCTCATGCGGCTCGACGTCGAGCACGTCAGCTACGTGCGCCAGCGTCTTCAACGTCAGGTTCTGCCGCCCCGCCTCCAGGCGCTGCACGTTCTTGACGGCGATGCCCAGCGCCTCTGCCACCGCGTCTTGCGTCAACCCGCGAGCCTGCCGCAACGCTTTGATGCGTCGAGCAACGACCTCGACCAGCTCGGGGAGCTCCTCGCGCACCCCCGGACGATGTGCCGGCGCTCCGTTTCACCGCCACCATCCCACAAGATGGTGCTGCGGGTCGCAAAAAACGCGTCTCGCCTCGAGACGACGGGCCGAGCGGCGGCTACGTCCGCAAAATTACGGACAAGTTGGCTGTGCTTTGCGGGGCCGCGCCAGTTTAGCCTGACTCCATGTGTGTTGCCGACGCCGGCCCAAGCTCTTCTGAACGCGGGCCCAACCAGAGAATGACCCCGCCGCCAGGCCGGCGCGGCGTCATCTTGGTCATTGATGACGACGAGCTGATCGCCAGAACCATCAAGCGCCTGCTGCGAGACCAGCACGACGTCGTGACGGAGCGGGATCCGCAAAATGCGGTCGCGCGCGTGGTGGCGGGTGAGCGGTTCGACGCCGTGCTGTGCGAGCTGCGGCTACCCAAGCTGAGTGGCATCCAGGTCTACACCGCCATTCGCAACGTGGACCGCGCCAAGGCAGACCGACTGGTATTCATGTCGGGTGGCCCCTTGGACGACGACACGGCGTTCTTTCTGCAAGCAAGCCAAGCCCAGTTCTTGGAAAAGCCCTTCAGCATTGGTCGCCTGCGTGCCGTCGTAAACGGCTTCGTTCACTAGCTACCGCGCACTAGCAACTACGTTGGCACCGGTCGGAGCACATTCAGCTACAAGCTGCGACCAAACAAACGGAGCCATAACGAAGTGGGGCATTTCGCGGCTAGAGCTCCGCCGCCCGGTTGGCTATGTTGCGCGATCATGTCAATCGGGCGTCGGGTGCTGGCAGAGGTGTTGGGTACCTTTTGGCTGGTCTTTGGAGGGTGCGGCAGCGCCGTGCTCGCCGCCGGCTTTCCCAAGGTGGGCATCGGGTTGTTGGGCGTTTCACTCGCGTTCGGGCTCACCGTGCTCACGATGGCGTATGCGATCGGGCACGTATCGGGATGCCATTTGAATCCCGCGGTGAGCGTGGGCTTATCGATTGGACGTCGATTTCCGGCGCGCGAGCTGCCGGCGTACATCGCAGGGCAGCTCGTCGGCGCCGCTGCCGCTGCTGGTGTTCTGTATGTCATTGCCAGCGGCGCGAGCGGCTTCAGCACGGCGGACGGCTTTGCCGCCAACGGCTTCGGTGAGCATTCACCGGGTGGCTATTCGATGATGGCCGCGCTGGTGGCCGAGGTCGTGCTGACGTTCTTCTTCTTGATGATCATCTTGGGCGCGACCGACAGTCGCGCGCCCGCCGGGTTCGCGCCGATCCCGATTGGCTTGGCGTTGACGCTCATTCACTTGATCGGCATCCCGGTGACGAACCTTTCCGTCAACCCGGCGCGCAGCACCGGGCCGGCGCTGTTCGTCGGCGGTTGGGCGCTCGAGCAGCTCTGGCTATTTTGGCTCGCGCCGCTTCTCGGCGCGGCTTTGGCGGGCGTCGCCTACCCCGCCCTATTCGGGCACCGCGACGCGCCGCCGGTAAAAGGCGTCACCTCCCCCGATACCGGTACCGTCGCTCGCGACGCCTAAAACACGTCTTGGGCTGCCCGCTAGCCTGAGCGTCGAGGTCGAGGCGGGCAGACGGAAGCGAACCGAAGTCACTTTTCGAACGCCAAAGGGGCAGATTCGCCGCCTCCTCGCAACGCTGCGTGCTCGGTACGCGGCTTGCTTTGGGGCAGCTCAGAATGAAAAAGACCACGGCCACAGCATGCTGGCAGAGCTGACCAAGGGCGCTTCCGTCACGGAGGTCGCGATTCGCCTCGCGGTAGCGGTCATGCTCGGCGCCTTGCTGGGATGGGATCGCGAGCGGTGGAACAAGCCCGCCGGCATTCGCACCCACATGTTGGTCGCGCTCGGTTCGGCGACGTTCACGATTTTGGGCTTCGAGGTTGGTGAGCACTACTCGCACAACGGTTTCGACCCCACGCGCGTCCTGCAAGGCGTCGTCGGGGGGATCGGCTTTCTGGGCGCGGGCGCCATCTTGCAAAATCGCGGTCAGGTTTCCGGTATCACCACCGCCGCGAGCGTGTGGGTGGCAGGCGCGTTGGGGGCCGCCGCGGGCGTGGGCGCGTACGTGCTCGCATTGATGGCGACCGTCTTTGCATTCGCGGTCTTGGCGGGAGCGGGCAAGCTCGAACGAATGGCCAGAAAGAACGACGGCGACTCTTAGCGTCGTTGCTCGACCGCTTGCGGCCCCGGCTCGACCGCTTGCGGCCCCCGGCGTTCAGCCGATGGCATGTGCGGCGCGCAGCTCGCCGAGGAGGGCTCGCGGTGTCACGCCCGCGATGGCGCGAAATTCGCTGATGAGATGAGCTTGGTCGTAGTAGCCGGCGGCGGCCGCGATGGTGGCCCAGCTGGCGTGACTTTCGGCGCGGGCGGCCCGTACGGCGCGACGAAAACGAGTGAGCTTGGCGAACGTTTTTGGGCCAACGCCCACCGTTTCACGAAAGACGCGACGCAGGTGTCGCTCGCTCACGCCCAGGGCGCCGGCCACCGCCTGAACGCTAGCGCTCGCGAGGCGCTCAGCGGCGGCGACGACGAGGCGGGTTTGCGCGCCATAACCGCCGCCCCTCGCAAAGCGTTCGGCGATGACGCTTTCGAAGAGCGTGGCCGCTTCGGACGGGCTGCGCGCGGCGGCGAGCCCGTCGAGCAAACGCTGCGTGGCGGCGCCACCCCACAGCTGGTCGAGCGCGACGATGCGTCCGGCAATGGCGGAGGCGGGCACGCCCAGCACGGCCTCGGTCGCCCCGAGGTGCAGACGCGCCATCACGACGTTCTGCCCGCTGCGCAGAACCTTGCGGTGTACGCGCTGCCGTCCGCCCATCGCGTGCACGTCGATGCCACCGTCCGTCGCCGGCCCAAAGCGGACCGCCAAATGAGCCTCGGTACCCGGAATCGCGACGCCGGGAACGTCGCGCTCGTGCTGATAAACCTTCAGCATCGCCACGGCCGACGCCGTCGCCACCCCCGACGAGGCCGCGACCAGGCGAGGAACGGCGCTCGCGTACATGTCGGCGATTGTGATGGCGCGCGCGCGCTCACGCAAGCAAGCGGCGGCTTTGTCCGTTTCTTCCAATCCGCGCGCGGGGCCGCTCCCTACGCTCAACGCATGAAGATTCTCGTTACCGGAGCCACCGGAAAGGTCGGCCAGCGACTCGCTCGACGATTGGCCCAGCGCGGCCTTCACGTCCGTGCCCTCGTCCGCGATCGGGCGCGCGCCGCCGAGCTACTGGGAGGAAGCATCGAGCTCGCCCCGGGCGATTTGCTCGATACGCCATCGTTGGCAGCGGCCGTAGACGGCATAGACGCCGTCGTCCACTGCGCTGCGTTCTTCCGCGGTGCGACGGCCGAGCAAGCAGCAGCGGTCAATGACGTCGGTACCCAGCACCTGGCAAACACGGCGCGTGCCGCGTCCGTGAAGCGCTTCGTCTTCACCAGCACGGGCTTGGTTTACGGCCCCAACGGTGGACGGGCGGCCCGCGAAGACGACCCGTGCGCACCGTTGGACGGATATCCCCAAAGCAAGCTCGCCGCCGAGCGCTTTCTGCTGGCGATGGACCGCTTCGACGTGCGCGTGGTCCGACTGCCGTTCGTGTACGGCGACGGCGACGCCCACATCGCCGAGGCGGTGCCGATGATGCGCGGCTTCCCGCCCGCGCAGCGCATGTCGATTGCTCATCACGCCGACGTCGCCGAGGCGGTCGCCTGCGTGCTCGACGCCGCCTCGCCCGCGCACCGCGTTTACAACTTGACGGACGACGAAGCGCCCGATCTGGCGACGCTGTTCGCGTCGGTGGGCGAGCCACCGCCCGACGGCTCGAACGCCGAGCGCGCCCGTGCCTTCGACGCGCTGATGGACGGCCGTCGCATCCGCGAAGATCTCGGCTTCAAACCGCGGTTTCCACGCCTTGTGGACGCGCTGAGCGCGGGGGCGTGAGCCCGGCCGCTCAATACGGGCCGAGCGAGTAACCTTCGCACGTGCCGCCCACCGTCAACGGTGGGCTTTGGCACTTGCCGTCTTTGCACATCAGGCTCGCGATACACATTCCGCAAGCGTCGTTCAATTGGCCGCGCTTCTTGCAAGTATGCGAGCCGCCGCCGTCGCAGTACGCCGTAAAACCGCACTCGTCATCGCGCTCGCACGGCGCGTCGAGCGCGTGAAGGGCGGCGCACACGGTTGGCACGGCATCGTTGTTGCAGAAAACGCCTTCACTCTCCAAGCAAGGCGTCAGCGGCGAATCAGAGACGCCGTAAACCGTGAACGAGCAAAGCTCGTTCGGACGGCACGTCAGGGAGCATTCGTCCCCGATCTTGCCGCCCGGCGTCGCCTTGCAAACGCCGGGCGCGTCTTGACCGCCCGTTACGTGGCAGACGTGAGGTCCTTCGCCCGCGCAATCCTGGCTGAGCACACACGCGCCACCTTCGGCGACCCTACCTTTCACGATGCCCGCACAGGCATCCAAGACGCCATTCTCTTCACAAGAGGTGGCGGCGGCTTCGTACGCGGCCAGGCACTTGGCCAAGTCCGCCGGGTCGATTGATACCGTTCCGCGCAACAGACCCTGCGACGTTTGATCACGAGTCGCAAAGCCCGACTCGCAGTCGTCGAGGTGCACCGGATCCGACTGCTGGGCACAGCAAGCGCGTGCCGCCGCGCAATACGCCTTCACGGTGGGCACCAGCATTTCCGGAGTGCTGACGACCTGCCCACCGCCGCCCGCACCCGCGTTGCTCGAAGTGCCTCCGCTGCTCGTGCCTCCGCTGTCAGTCCCCCCGCCGCCCATGCCCGCTCCGCTCGTGGCGCCCGCGCGCCCAGCACTGCCCGCCGCCGAGTGCCCCCCGCCGCGGCCCGCGTTCTGACTCGAGCCACCGTCGCTTTCGCTGCTGGCTCCGGAGGCGTTCGTTCCCGCTCCACCCGCGGTGCCCGGTTGATCGTGATGAGCCCCCTCACCGCCACACGCCGCCAACAACCCAGCCACCAACAGCCCTTTGAACCTCGCCATCGCGCACCTCCCAAACAAGTGCCGAGAAGCCTAGCCCTCAGCCACCACGCAAGCCAGCACCCGCTAAGGCACGCCATCGGCCAGGAACACCTCCTGCAGTACCCCCCAACCGTGGAAGCCGTCGAAGCCGCCCCTCGCTCCAAGCCCCGTCGCCGCTGGCTCGATCGACGACTCTTGCTGGTCGTTTTGAGCCTGGTTGGGGTCGTGTTGGTGCTGGTGGTCAGCGTGCTGGGGCTCGCGCGCAGTCTGGACCTCGTGATGAGCGCAGCCGGTGCGGTGGGTGACCTTGGCCAAATCGCCCCGGAGCGCGCCACCCCACCCGGCAATGCCGTCACGCCCGGCAATGCAGCCGTGCCCGGCAATGCGGCGGTGCCCGGCACCGCGGTCGAGGCAGACCACGTGGCCACGCCTGGCGATGCCGTGACGGCGGGCAACGGCAACGTCGTCATGCGCGACGGCTCGGCGTCGGCGGGCGGCGGCACTTCACCGGCACCGAACGACTCCGGCGCGCCGCCGCCAACTCAGAGCGCGGCGCCCGTCGCCCTCGCCCCGCCCGCGGCGACGGCGCTCGAAACGACGGCAGGCGCGGCCGGCACCGCGGCGATGACCTCGAGTGGTGGCGCAGCCGGCGCGGCGCCGTCATTTTGGGACGACGTCGTGCAGCGCACGCTCGACGTGCTCGCCCAGAACACGATCTCGATGTGCGGCCGCAACACTTGCAACAACGGTCAAGTCTGTTGCAACGCGAGCTGCGGCATCTGTGTCGCTCGCGGCGCGACCTGCGACCAAACCCAGTGTGCCGGCGCGCCGCGTGCTCCGACCGCGATCCGCTGCGGCAGCGCTCAGTGCAACGACGGTCAGGTGTGCTGCAACGCCAGCTGCGGCATCTGCGCGGCCCCCGGCGCCACCTGCGACGACCAACCGTGCCGGTAAAGCGCGGGTCGCCAAGGCCGCGCCTTTCGCGGTCCTGCGGCCAAATCGCTTGACGTTCGGGCGCCGGATTGCGCTCTCATGCTCTTCCGTGGCCAATCAGCGCGTACCCGGCGGCGTGGTGCATCAGCTCCCCGAAGACCTGCGGGCCGCGCTGCTCGCGAGCTCCACGGCCCTCACGGCTTGGCTGGACATCACCCCGTTGGCGCGCAACGAGTTCATCTGTTGGGTCGAAGACGCCAAGCAAGCGACGACGCGCGAGCGCCGCATTCGCCGGACCCAAGAGGAGCTCGAAGAAGGGCAGCGCCGGCCGTGCTGCTGGCCTGGCTGCAAGCACCGTGAGCGCACGGGCCGATGAGACGCGGGCGCGCGCTCACCATTCGCGCTTGAGCACGAAGAACGAGCCACGAATCGTACCCGCGAGCTTGGACTTCTGCCTCGCAAACTTGAAGCGCGTCGCCAGCTCGGCCGGCACTTCCATGCCGTCGGACAGCTTGAAGCCCACCGCGCGCTTCTTGGGGTTGTCGACGGTGTAAAGCACGTTGATCGAGAGCCCGCTTTCGTAGAACACGTAGGTCCAGCGGATGTTTTCGACTTCGAAGGCCGTCGCCTCCAGCGCTGGCGACGCGATGACGATATCGCGCTCTTCTTTCAAAATGCGATGCACCCACGCGATGATCTTCTTTGCCTTGCTCGCGGGCTCGACCGTAAAATCGTGATCGTATTTATTCTTGAAATAGCGCGCCTCGTTCGCTCGCAACCCCGCTAGCGCTTCGGCCACGGGAGAAGACTCGAGCCCAACGGTGGAGACGGTCTTGAAATCAACGACGTAGGACATGACGGCTCCGGGCGTCTTTCGACGAGAGCGCAGCTTAGGGCCCGCGAACGGATAAGTCGATCGCGGACCCTGGCTCAGCGCAAATCGTCCACGCCCGCTTTGTCAATGAGCTTTGGGCCAGTGACCGTGCAGTCGGGCGACCCCGAACGCACCACCCCGAAGGCCGCGAGGTTGAAGGAGTACTGGTCCGTGCCGCTGAAGCTGAACGTCAATGAGTGCGTGCCGGTGAGCGAGAGCGGGCCGCAGTCGACGACGAGCCAGTTGAACCACCCGCCGGTGGTCCCGATGACGCACTCGTTCACGGGCGTCGTCAGGTCGGAGTCCGCGAACAAGGTCAGCGAACCCCCGGTAGTGAATTGGTCGTCCGCCGCGACGACGACGCGCAACCGCATCTCACCTTCAGGCGTTCCCAGGTCCACGTCGTCGTAGCGGGCCCACGCCCCGTCTTGGATGAACGCGAGCCACGATCCGCATTGGAGGCCCTGAACCTTCAGGAAATTGCGATCGCTAGGGTTTTTGGTGAGCCACCATTGCTGTTCGGCTTCGCCCGCGGGACAACTCACCACCAGCTCCGCGCACCCCAGCGACTCGTCGCGTGACGCACAGCCGCCCGCGACGAACAACGAAATGCCAATGGCCGCCCTGATGCGCAACGCGCTCAGATGTGCTCCCTCCTGGGACGTGCGTCAATTGGGCTCGCGGAAGCGAAGTGGCGCTAGGGCCTCGCTTTTGCTTGGTCTGTCCGTCGATTTCGTTCATCGTGCGCGGGGTCGAAGGTGGTGAAAGCGACGCGCCAACAGCGAGACGTCATGAAGGCCGGCTGGAGCTTGGCCGGCCTCTTGGTTGTTGCCTGGCCGTCGGCCGTCGCGGCCCAGCCGACCACGCGCCTGACCTTGATCTGGAATGGCCCGCCCGGTTGCCCCACGACCGAGAACGTGCAGGCTCGGGTGGCGAGCCTGCTAGGGGGAGAGGCAAGCGCCAGCAGCGTCGCCGACGTTCGCGCCTCGGGCCAGGTCGAGCGCACGGACAGCGGCTTTCGTTTGCTGCTCAGCATGGGCGTCGGTAGCAACAGCCCGAGCTCGCGCGTCATCGAGGCGCGTACCTGTGATGAGCTGGCCGGCGCCGCGGCGATCGCCCTCGCGCTCTTGGCTCGGTCGACGCTCGATGGCGCTTCCGCTTCGTCAGGCGACACCGCCCCTGCGGCCCCTGCCTCCTCGGAAAACGGCGGAGCCCAGCCGCCGCCGCTCCGGCCCCATCCCGAAAAAGAACCGGCGGAGAGCCCGCAGGCTCCGCCCGACTCCACCCAGTCGGGTGGAACGCATCTGGTGCTCGATGCTCCTATCGCCTCTGTCGGATGGGGCTCGCTGCCATCCACCGGGCTCGGGTTCGGCGCGGCGTTGGGCATCAGGTGGAAGGCGCTGCGCGCCACCGCGCGGGGGGAGCTGTGGCAACCAAAAACGGACGCCGTTTCTGGCTTCAGCACGCGCTTCACGCTGCAATCGGGCCGAGTCGAGGCGTGTCTCGTCCAGACGGTGCTGGGGGTAGAGCTTGGCCCGTGCGTCGGCGCCGCGCTGCAACGGCTGACGGGCGATGGCGTTGGGTCGGCAGTTTTTTCGGCGAAATCACGAACGGTCACGTGGGTTTCCGGAACGGGAGGCTTGTTTGCGTCCTTGCCCACGCCGGGCTTCTCGCACTTGCGCTTTTTCGGCGAAGTAGCGGTCCTGATCTCGCCGGCTCGGCCCCGCTTCGTGATCGACCAACTCGGTCCGGTCCACGAGCCTGACCTCGCTGCACCTCGGCTTGATCTGGGTTGCGAGTGGATTTTCTGACAAAAAATGCGTCGTGGCCGCATTTCACGTCTTTATGGCCACCTCGCCAGCAGAAGCGACCGGTCCTGCTGCGACCACCTTGGCCGACTCTGGACCACTGACGGTACCGTCGTTCCAAGACCTGTGCGGGCTGTACTTCGAGTTCGTTTGGAAGTGCGCGCGGGCGTTCGGCTCTAAGTCGGATGAGATAGACGACGTCGTGCAAGACGTCTTCCTCGTCGTTCAGCGCCGACACCCCGACTTGAAGGAAGGCGAGCACGCGCGCAGTTGGATCTACAGCATCACGCGCCGCGTCGTAAGCACGCACCGGCGCCGGCGGCGCGAGAACGATGCCCGGGGGGCGCCAGATGTCGATTCGCTCCGATCACCCGAGCAGTCGCCGCTCGCGGCCGCGGAGCGTCAGAGGGAGGTCCGCATTCTATCGGCGCTGCTCGACGGGCTCGAAGAGCGCAAGCGAGAGGTATTCGTGCTGTCAGAGATTCTAGAAATGAGCGGTCGCGAGATCGCCGAGACCATCGGCGTGCCGATGAATACCGTTTACTCTCGCCTTCGGGCGGCACGAGAAGATTTCGACGCGGCGGCTCAACGGCAACGAAAGTCGCTCGAACGCAGGAGGGCGCTATGAAGGAAATGAGCTACGAAGCCTGCCAGCTGGTGGACGCCGGTCGGGAGGCATTTCGCCCGACCGAAGCGGATCGAGCCCGGTTGATGACGGCCATCACCGGGGCGGCGACGCTCTCCGTCGGCATCGCAGCGGCGGCCGGTGCTCAACGTTCGCTGGGCGGCCTCCTCGGTGCCGCGCACGCAACTCGCCTCTTGGCCATTGCGCTACCCCTGACCGCGGCTGGAGCATATTTTTGGCACACCAACGGACAGTCGCCGGCCGAGGTGCAGGCTCCGCCCGCGTTCAGTCAACCGGCAGCGGTCGTGGCGCCCGTGCGAGCGGTCCCGGCCGTGCCCGAGGCCGAGGCCGAGGAGCCGTCCAGCGAGCCAAACGCGCCGGTTCCGCCCGAGCGCGTCGGCTCATCGCCCGCCGAAGCGGTGAAGCCCGGCAATGAAATCCGTCAGGAAGTCGCGCTGTTGTCGAAGGCGCAGGCGGCCCTTTCCCGGGGCCGGCCGCAAGAGGCGCTCGAAGCGCTTTCCGAGCACGCGGCGCGGTTTCCGCGGGGCGCGTTGACCGAAGAGCGGGCGGCAACGCGCGCGCGAACCCTGTGCGCGCTGGGCCGACGGCAGGAGGCCGAGGCAGAGCTGAAGCGCATCGAGAGGCTCAATCCGAGCTCGGCTTACCTGGCCCGCGCGCGAGAATCGTGCGGATCGCGATAGGCCGTCGATTTAATGACAGATCCGGGAACCAAAACGCATTGCTCAGGGAGATGAAGTTCGTTGCCCGTGCTTCCCGAACCTCCCCGGTATTTGCCGCCCTGGGTCTAATTGGCCTTTGCACCGCTGCTTGTACCAGTAGCGTCGGGGGCAACCCCAGCGCGGGGGCTGGCGGCCTCGGGCAAACTAGCGGCGGCGGCGCCAACGCTACCGCCGGCACCGGCACGGGTGGCGGCACGGGCGCGCCGGTCGACCTGACAATGGGCGGGCCGAAGCTGAGGGTCCTCACGCAGCTCGAGTACAAGAATTCGCTGACGGATTTGCTGGGGCCAATCAGCGCGGAGCTGGACTTGCCCGCCGATACGTACCTGGCCGGTTTCACTTCAATCTCCGGCGCTGAGGTCGCGATCAACGCGTCGTCGGTCGAGCCGTACGAGACGGCGAGCCTCGCAGCCAGTGGAGAGGTGTTCGGAGACGCGGCCCGCTGGCAGGCGCTCGTGGGCTGCCAGCCGAAAGCCGATCTCAGCGACGCATGCGTCGCCACCTTCATTCAAAATTTTGGCAAGAAGGCCTTCCGGCGCGACTTGACCGAGGCCGAGGTTCAACAGTGGTTGAAGATCGCCAAAGACGCGGCCGCACTGCCAGGGTCCAGCGCGGCGATAGGCCTGGCGGCTGCCGTGTCGGGTTTCTTGCAGTCTCCGTACTTCCTGTATCGCATCGACATCAACAAGCTGGACCCGAGCAACGGACGCCTCAAGTACGACGGGTTGTCGATGGCGTCTCGCTTGTCTTTCCTCCTCACCGGCCACCCCCCGAGCAGCGCTTTGATCACGGCGGCGGCGGCCGGCAACCTGGACACCGCCGAGGGCGTGAGGGCAGCCGCTGCCCCCCTGCTGACGGACCCGAGCGCCGTCGAGCGCATGGCCGCATTCTTCAGCGAGTACGCCCAGTCTAGTCTTGTCTTGGGCTCTCAAAAGAGCGCGCCGATGTTCCCGACCTACAACGCGGCTCTGCAGAGCTCGATGTACCAGGCTACGGAGCTTTTCCTGAAGAACATCGTGCTCGCGCCCATGGCCGATGTCCGCACGATCTTCGATAGCGATCAGACCTTCGTGGACGCGAACTTGGCTCCGATTTACGGCGTCCCCGCCCCGGCCTCCGGCTTCATGCAGATCAAGCTCGATGCAGCAGCAGGCCGCGCCGGCATCTTGGGCCAGGCCGGCGTGGCCGCGGGCCACTCACAAACCGATCGCACTTCGCCCACTCGCCGCGGCGTCTTCCTTTTAGAGACCTTTCTCTGCACGACGCCGCCACCACCGCCGGGCACCGTAAATACCAACCTGCCCAAGGATCCGACCCTGACCGGTCGCGCGCTGGTGGAAGCGCACCGCGCAGATCCTACGTGCGCTGGCTGTCATGCGCTCTTCGATCCGCTCGGCATGGGCATGGAGCACCTCGATCCAATCGGGCAATATCGTGCTACCGAGAACAATATCCCGATCGACGCCAGCGGCTCGCTCGACGGAGTGAGCTTCGACGGCGTGCCGCAGCTCGGCGCCGCGCTCCGCCAGAGCACACGCGCCATGACTTGTATGATGAGCAACTTCTACCGCAGCGCCAACGCACGTATGGATGCCTCCCCGGACGCGGCTGAAATCGACAAGCTCACGGTGGCGCTGAGCGCGAAAGGCTACGTGTGGCGCGACCTCGTCGCCGAGTTCGTCGCTAGCGATGCTTTCCGTTCCGCACCCGCGGCGGCCGTCACAGCGGGGAATCAGTAAACATGGAACTGCTAAAAAAGCTGAAGGTTTCTCGTCGTTTTGCGTTGCGTGGGGCGCTCGGCGGCATCGGAGTCGCCATGTGGCTGCCCGTGCTCGACGCCATGTGCAACAACAACGGCACCGCCTTCGCCGCGGGCGACGCACTACCAACCTCCTTCGGAGTCTGGTTTTGGGGCAACGGCATTCACAAGGACCAGTGGACTCCGAAAGCTGCCGGCAGCGGCGATGCTTGGCAGCTCCCGACTGCGCTGGCTGACTTTGCCGACCTCAAGGACTCGATGACACTCGTCACTGGGTTCGACATGATGGACGCCAAGTTCAAAGGTCACGGCTGGGGTATGGCCTACGTGATGGCGGGCGGTGACGGCAACATCTGCACGGTGACGGACGATCTGGCCACCAAGTTGGGCTCGCATCAGTTCGAGACCGCGGGGCAAACGCAATACGTGCCCACGATCGACCAGTTGGTCGCGGACGCCGTGCACAATAAAGAGCCGTTCAAGTCGCTCGAAACGGGCATGATCCCGTTCACCCTCGACAGCGACGGCATCGGCATGGGCTACGTGGGCAACAACCTGGCGTTCCGTGGCGCTAACGATTTTCTGGCGCCCAAACGCGAGCCAAAAGACATTTTCGACGCGTTGTTCAAGGTCGCCCCACCGTCGCCGACGGGCGGCGGGGGCAGCGGTAGCGGCGGTAGCGGCGGCGGAAGCTCCATGGGCCTCCCTTCCGATATTTCGTTCAGAACGCGTCGCAGCGTGCTCGACGCGGTGTTGGATGACTGCAATCGCTTGAGGTCGACCCTAGGCGCAGCCGACCAGAAGCGCATCGATTCGCATATGGACGGCATTCGTTCGCTCGAGCTGCGTATTCCGCAAGTGAACGGCGTTGACGTTACGGGCGGCGCCGGGGGCACCGGTTCCGGCGTGACACCGGCCGCGTGCAAGCTCGAAGCGCCGCCCACGACGCTCGCGGACGTGACGGCGAAGAGTCATGCCATCAACCAGCTGATCGTGGCGGCGCTGTCTTGCAACATGACGCGCGTCTACTCGCACATGTTTTCTGGTCCTCGCAGCAGCAGCAACTATCCGATCATCGGGATCGAAGGCGGTCATCACCACTACACCCACGGCGACGATGGGCAAGAACCGAGGAAGATCGAGAGGTACGCCATGAGCCAGTATGCCGACCTGGCCAAGCTCATGAAGGCGGCACCCATGGGTGCGGGCACCGTCCTCGACCACACGCTGATTTATGGCATCAGCGAGGTCGCCGAGCCGGCGGGTCACGTCATGAAGGACTACCACATCGTCCTGATGGGCAAAGGCGGCGGCAAGCTACCTGGCAATCGCCATGTCCGCCTCGTCGGGCGCAGGGTGACGGAGCTGATGCTCACGATGCAGCAGGTGATGGGCATGCAAGTGACCACTTACGGCAGCTGGGATAAAACCAGTAAGACCGTGCCCGAAATCCTGGCTTGAGCCGGGGGTGTGCGGGGTCGCGCCAGCGCGGCGTTCGACCCCGCCGATTGGTCTTGGGCGCAGGCATCGACCGGGCGCTGGCGACCGCGGAATAGCTCAGGGTGTAAACTTCGAGAGATCGGCGATGCCCAGCGCGGCCTCCAGCGCCGCGACCTCTTTGACGGCACCTTCGAAGCCATGCTCGCCGAGCTTCTGGTGCTCCTGCTCTTCGAACTGCTCGCCGAGCTCGCGATAAGCATCGCCCCCGACCACGGCGCGGAACGCCGGGAACAGTACCGTGTCTTCACGCGCGGCGTGGGGCCGATACATGCGTTCGAATGCGCGTAACGAGCGCACGAGGTCGGCGCTTGCGCTTGCCTTGGACAACCGAATGATCTCGGCCGTCACTTCTCGCCCGCGTTGGTGCTGACCGCGCAGAACGGCAACGAGGTCCGTCTCGCGGCGCGCGGCTTCGAGCCGGGGGAACACGAACTGCTCTTCGATCTTCTCGTGATACTCCTCGACGAAGCGACGCACGATCTCGGCCGCGCCCGTCACGATCGCGAGATCGACCGACTCCGCGCGTTCGATTCGGTTGGCCGCTTCATCGTAGATCAACAGCACGCGCTCGAGGACGCCGTGCTCCTGCATCAGGTCCTCGCCCGGCGTCACCTCCGCTTCCTCGTGGTCGTCGGGCGTGCTGGGCGGCGCGCCGCTCCTCGCCCGCGCGCCGCCGGCGCACGAAAGCAGCAAGCTCGCGGCAGAGGCCGCACCCCAAAGACACGCTCTTCGCCGCCCATCGTTAGGCTCCGTTTTCATCATCGGCTCCCGTTCCTGTATTGGCTCGACGTTACTTCAGCCGTCCGTCTATGCCAGGTTTCGGCGTCAGCAGCCAAGCCCGCAACCGACGGAAGCGTCGCGTCGTTTTTCGCCACTATGCGCTGCCCGCGCGGCCCTGAGTCGCCGCGCGATTTCGAAGGGAGAGCCATGTCCACACCACTCGAGTCCCGGCTTCGTCCCTGCGGACCCAATCCGCCAAGCATGCTGACTTGACCCGGCGCCTCTCGAGAGCCTGACTCATGCTACGAGCGAACGCCTGCTCGCTCATGCCTCGCTC
>Ga0164241_10003444_pt1 | contig 15960 bp, 13 predicted proteins | sample OricomyardsoilBY_FD_108780 | JGI IMG/M metagenome (GOLD analysis project Ga0164241, IMG submission 108780) | Backyard soil microbial communities from Emeryville, California, USA - Original compost - Back yard soil (BY) | ecosystem: Environmental > Terrestrial > Soil > Unclassified | place: USA... | reverse complement strand
GTCCGTCAGACCGATGCCCCAGCCGACGAGGAGAGGGAACTCTTCGGGCTTGAGTTGCCGTGGTGTGAGGCGCGTCCGATGAAGGATCGACCAGAACTGGTTCCCTGGGCCTGCGTAATACGCGCCGGCGTTCTTTGACGCGGTGCCGGCCGCGGTCCCGCAGAACACGACCCGCAGGCCAGACGCAAGGAGGTCGGGAAGGATCATCGGAACGACACTAGCTGCGGGCGCCTCGAGTCGGGCAGGGTCGCGCGTGTTACGCAACTTCTCGTACTCCGGCTCGTAGAAGCCAGCATGCGGTGTTTCTCGATGCTCGTGACCGTGGGTGTGAGCTTGGCCGTGGCCTGTTCGGTCGCGTCGGAGCCCGCCCCGGCGGCGATCGTAGCGGCGACGGAGTTCAGCGCTGGCATCGCTCCCTCACAGCCGGTGGCGATTGCGGCGGGCCCGGACGGCAGCATGTGGTTCACCGAGCGCGGCCCGGACGGGATCGGGCGGATCGCCCCGTCTGGGACGGTGACCCAGTACCGGGCCGGCATCACACGGGGAGCAGCCCCGTACGCGATCGCGGCGGGCCCGGACGGGAACATGTGGTTCACCGAGACGGGCCGGGGCCGCGTCGCCCGGATCACCCCGGCGGGGAAGGTGACGGAGTTCAGCGCCGGCATCTCCTCGAACGCACGGCCGGAGGGGATCGCGGCGGGCCCGGACGGGAACATGTGGTTCACCGAAGCAGGTGCGGATCGGATCGGCCGGATCACCCCGTCGGGGGCGGTGACCGAGTTCGGCATCATGGAGGGCGCAAACCCGAGGGGGATCGCGGCGGGCCCGGACGGCAACCTGTGGTTCACCGAGAACAACAGCGACGAGATCGGGCGGATCACGCCAGCGGGCGCCGTGACCGAGTTCAGCACCCATGTTGGCGAGGGCTGGCCTGACGGCCCGTACGGGATCGCGGGGGGCCCGGACGGCAACCTGTGGTTCACCGAGTACTACTCGCACCGGATCGGGCGGATCACCCCGTCGGGCAAGCTGACCCAGTTCAGCGCCGGCATCACCGCGGGCGCGGGTCCGGACGGGATCGCGGCGGGGCCGGACGGCAACCTGTGGTTCACGGAGCGCGGCCTCGGCCGCGTCGGGCGGATCACCCCGTCCGGAGTGGTGAACGAGTTCAACGCCGGCGTCACACCGGGCGCAAGGCCTCACGGGATCGCCGCGGGCCCGGACGGCAACCTGTGGTTCGCCGAGTTCGGCGTCAACCGGATCGGGCGGATCACCGCTCCGAGCGGGCCGACCCTGTCGGTGACGAAGGCGGGGGTCGGCAGGGGCACGGTCACGTCCTCACGGGGCGGCATCGTCTGCGGCACCGACTGCTTCGGGACGTTTGTCGCGGGCACGACGGTCACCCTTACCGCGACGCCCGTGGCCGGGTCCACATTCACCGGCTGGAGCGGCTGCACGGCGACGCCGGGCAAGCCGCGCGAGTGCAAGGTCCAGTTCTCTGTGCGAGCAGCCGGCCAGCGCGCGACGACGTCGGTCGCCGCCACGTTCGCATCGCACCGCGCGTACGGCAAGGGGCGTCTGCTTGCGCCCGTGCTCGTATTCGCCGCTCCGCCAGCGAAGAAGGACAAGCACCCGGCGTGGACCTATCACGTGTACTTCCGCACGGAGGGCGCGTTCTCGAAGCGGAGAGGGGACGGGTCGCATGACCCAGGCACGATGAAGCTCGACGATGCGAGCGGGTACCCCGATGAGGACTTCTTCATGCACGGCGGTGGGAAGCCACGGGGCCGGTGCTACGGGTGGTTCATCGCAGCCACCCGCAAGGATCAGCCGAGGATCACGAAGAAGCAGATCGGTGACCGCGTTCACGTGCAGCTTCGCCTCCAGGGCACGACCCCGCAGGCGCGGACAGTCAGGCTCGGCGCCTGGCCCACGCGCCCGAGCGAGTGGCCGTCCGTGAGACGCGCCGTCAAGAAGATCGGCTGCTATGCCTAAGGTCGAAAGCTCTGGAACGGCGGCCACGCGCGTTCGTCGTGCATTCCGGTCTCGGGGTGGCGGGTAGCTTGGGCGACCAACCTTGCATCCCCACGCTGCGCCCATGCAATGCTCGATAATGTGAGTTATGTAACCCAAGCCGGGTTTGGGGCTGGAGGCAACGTTGGAGTCAAACGGTGCCGGAGGATCTGTACGACTCGGGCAAGTGCGCAACGACGAAGGCGCCGACCGCGGTTCCCTCCCAGCCGTCGAAACCGTCAAACCGCAAGCCTTCGTTGGTCGCGGCTCGGCCTAGCTCTGCGAGGATGATTGCCAAGTCGTCGTCCGCGAGTCCAGGAATCAAGCCGTCTCGCATCGACTGATCGACAACCAGCCGGTCGAGGATCCGCTGAACTCGATGCTGACGGTACCGTGCGAAGTTCGGGTAGTAGACCTTGCGCTCGATCGACAATGCGCTCGCCATCGCCACGACGCACGCCAGCGCATCGAAAGCGGCGAGGCTCGTCAGTAGGGCGTCATCACCGGGCTGCAGCCCGTCGGGGCGCATGCAGTCGAGCGACGACGCGACGCTCGCCGCGAGGCTAAGCAAACTGATTTGTTCGCCGGCACCCCGCTTTTCGAATTGTTGAGCGCGACTGGCCATGGTCAGTGCGTGCCGCCGCCAATTGACTTCGTACCCGTCCTCGGCGAGGGCATCCGGGAGCTGGAGCACGAGGGCACGAATGGCCTCCCAGTTCTGCTGGCGAACCGCAAGCCCTCCGAGCGCGGTGACGCGTTCTAAGATCAGAAGCCAGACCCGCGGTCCGATCTCAGCATCGCCGATCCTGCTGCGGATGCCGAAACCGCGGGCGTCGCCCTCGCCGAGTGGCATCCCGTAGACGTCGACCAAGAACGCGATCGCCTGGTGCAGCGAATCGCTCTGCCCGTACGTCATGAACGTTGCGGCCAAGCACGCAGCCTTGTCGAGCAGCGCACCGAGTCCATCCTCGATGTCGTCGGTAGCGACGAGTTGAAGCGCGCGAGCGGTCCCATCGATCCACACGTGCTTGAGTGCGACATCGTCGCCACGACGAAGCAGCTCGAGAACAGCGACGCGCAACTCCGCCTCGTGCAATTCGAGTGTGACCGCTCCGAGCGGCTGTTCACCGAGGTCTCTCGTTCGGTACGCCTCGCCGAGGCTGTCGCGGTCTCGCCGGCGGAGTTCGTACTGCTCGTCCATCCAGTGTGTCTTCTCGTCGGCGAGACGGCGCCTGATCACCTCGTCCAGACCGGATTGGCCGATCCGCACGCTACGAGTTCCGTCTCGCCAGAACACGTCACCCTTGCGGAACGCCGCAATCTCCTTGCCGTCCACCGAGTACGTGCCGTCGGTCTGGAAGAACGAGCAACCACTCGGGCTAGCCTCGATACAGAGAATCGCCACCTTGTGCTCGTCCTTCTCGACGACATTGCAGTGGAGCGTGATCGGCTCGTCGAAGTATTTGCTCAGTTTCGGGACCAGCCGCGCCTCATCGAAGCGTTTGAGATCGACGTCGTCGAGGCCGCCACTGAGAGATCCATCGTCGTTGATTCCAGCAAGGATGTATCCACCGCGCACACGCATCGCGCCCACGTCCTTCGCCAGTTCGACGACGTCTCGTTTTGAGTCGAGATCGATCACGGCTTTGAAATCGAGCTCGGGGTACTCCGTCTGTCGTGAGAGCAACTCTGCGAGCTTCTCGCGGGTGACCACATGATCGACAATGACGGGTGTTGGCGGCGGGCCGGTCGACATGACTGACCGGATACTAGGGAGCAAACACGTCTTCTTTTCGGTGCCGGAGCCGTTCGCGCGCACAAGCGCAACGAGTGATTTCCCGACACAGCTCTTGTGCTGCCTTCTGGAGGCAGCATTCATACGCGCTCTGCAGCGTAGACGTAGCCGCGGGCTGTCGAGGCATCGACGCGCGGCTCGCCGATCACTCCCCGTAGGTCGGCCGGCCGGGCGTCTCAGCGGAGTTCGTCAAGTCCCGGTGTGGCGTCCTGCACGCCTCTCAACGTAGGATCGCTTTATGAGTCGCGAGACGTGGTGTCCAAAGTGCAATCCTGGCCCTGGACCCCGCGCGTCGTCAGAGGCCGGCAAGTGTGTGTGGTGCCATGCCACAAACGACCCAGACGACGGCGAGGCGATGAGTTCGTGTGGCAATTGCAACCACACCGGGAAGTGCGAGCGTTGTGGCGGAGCCGGATACGTCCGCGTGGACGCCTGATCGGATCGCACGCCGAGACTGTCGATTCGCGCGATCCGCTGGCGGCCGTCGAGAACCGATGACAGGCCTTGCTTCACCCGTCGAGCAGCCTGTCGCGCTCCTACCGCACGGCCACCTTCACGCTCACCCTCGCCGCCTTGCCCGTCTTCGGCTTCAGCGTCGCCACCAGCTTGTACGCGCCCCGCCGCAGCGCCTTGCTCTGGCCCTTGCGGAGCTTCAGCGTCACGTGGACGCTGCCGCCGGCCTTCGCGGCCGACGCCGTGCCCGACGCCACGGTCACCGCACGCTTGCCCGTCCCGCGCACCAGGGTCAAGGTGACCTTGCCGGCGACCGGCACCTTCACGGACAGGCGCGTGCCCTTGCGGACCGCGGCCACGGTCAGCCGCTTGGGCACGGTGACCTTCAGCTTCACGGCCGGCGGATCGTGGTCATCCGGATCCGGCTTCACCACCGGACGCTCCACGGTCTCGCAGTCCGGCGCCACCACGTCGTTCGCGTCCGCCACGACCCGATCGGCACCGACCCCGCAGGTGACGTCGTCCATCTCGCCGTCCCGGACGTCGATCACGTCGTTGCCGTAGGCCGCGATCGAGCCCGTCACCGAGTCCCCGTGGACCACGTCGGATCCCGGCCCGCCCGTGATCGTGTCGTTTCCATAACCACCGAAGATGGCGTCGGCCCCCGCCCCGCCGACGATGGTGTCGTCGAAGCTGTAGCCGGTCAGGGTGTCGTTGCCCGCCGTGCCGACCAGCCGTGAGCCCGTGGCGGTGGTGTTGAACACGGTCAGCTCGACCGGTCCCGGCAGCGCACTGGCGTCGAGGACGGCCGGCACGAGCAGCTTGATCCGCTCGACGTCGACGACCTGGTCGCCCTCCCCCGCGCGACCGTCGTCGGCAATGCCGTCCAGCGTCACCGACGCCGGGGCCGCCGTCCCTCCGGTGTACTCGTACTCGTCCAGGGCATCGAAGCCCGGGCCGCCGTCGATCACGTCGGCGTGCGCTGCCGTTCCGCCGCCGCCCACCACGTCGTCGCCGACCCCGCCGAGCACCACGTCCGCCTCGTCCTCGCCCAGCACCTTGTCGTTGCCCGGCCCGCCGTCGAGCAGGTCGTTGCCGTGCCCACCCCGCAGGTCGTCGTCGCCCTCGCCACCGGCCAGGACGTCCCCGCCGGCGCCGCCCGTCATCCGGTCGTTGCCCGAGCCGCCGTCCGCGGTCAGGCTCCGCCCGCCCGGCAGGGGCGCGCCGACGCGCAGCACGTCGTCGCCCTCTCCCAGTTCGGCCCGCACCCCGCCGGCCGGGGCGTCGCAGCGGACCCGGCCGACCGGATCGAACTCCCCGCGATCGCACGGTGCCCCCGCCACGGTGATCGCCGCGGAGTCGTCGAGGACGACACGGCCGTCCTCGTCCGCGACGTAGAGGTCGTTGGCCTCGCCGGGCGCGGCGCGGAAGACGAGCGCGTCACCGTCGACGGACACCGTTCCCGCCACGGCGAGGACGGGGAAGCCGAGCAGCAGGCTGGCGACGAGGAGCAGGGAGCGCAGGACGTTCGAGGATCGCATCGGGCCAGCGTGCGGCCCGGACGCTCGGACGGCGTCAGCCGAAGGTCGCGCGCCCCGCGACCTTCGTCCCCCGGCTCAGCGGTTGCGCACCTTGCGCAGCAGCGCGCCGCCGATCGTCACCGGGTGGTTCAGCACGGTCGCGACCCGGCCGCGCAGCGTGAGCGGGTCGTGGGCGATGCCGAGCTGGCGCAGGATGGTGGCGGAGTCGAAGTACACGCGCTCGCAGACGATGCGGTCGGTGTCGGGGGCGAACACGAACACGGCGCTCATGCGGCACGTGAACGCGCGGCCCGTGGCGGGCAGGCCGCGGTAGTCGCCCAGGTGGGTGCCCATCAGCTCGAACTCGGCGATCGACGCGTCCTCGGCATGGTGGAGCTCGAGCAGGCGGTTGCGCTGGTCCGGAAAGGCCGTGCGGCTCTCGCGGTAGTAGCGCTGCACCTCGTCGGCGCCGTCGTACACCTCACCGGTGGCGTACAGCTCGTACCGCGGGTGGCCGAACGTCCCCATCGTCGTCTCGAAGTCGTGGTGGTTCTCGGACTCCATGTGCTCGCGGACGACGGCGTCCCGGCGGTCCCGCAGCGATGTGGTGCTCATCGGGCGAGCCTAGCGCGGCCGTCCACCGCAGACTGGCGCACCAGGTTCCCGCTCAGCGGGAAGAGGGTGCGCCAGTCCGGGACGGAGTGCGCGGGGTACGCGGGCTACTTGCGCTTGAGTGTCAGCGTCTTCTTCGTCGCGTTGCCCGCCGCGTCGCGCACGGTGACGGTCACGCGGTAGGTGCCCCGCTTGATCGTCTTGCCGCCGACCTTCTTGCCGAGCGTGAGCGTGTTCTTGCCGGCCGCGACCTTGCCGGTGGCCTGCGCGACCTTCGCGTACAGCGTGCACTTCTTGTTCCTGCGCAGCTGCTTCGTGGCCTTCCTGCAGACCTTGCCCACCTTGCGCCCCGTGCTAGGGCGCTCCACGAGCACGGTCATGGTTCCGGCCTCGGAGCTGGTGAACGCGAGCTGCGTGCTGGCCTTCTTGGACGCCGCGACCTTCAGGCCGGAGACGACCGGGGCGCTCTTGTCGGTCGGAACGGGGCCGGGGCCGCCGGGGCCGGGATCGCCCGGCCCGGGATCGCCGGGTCCGCCGGGACCGGCCAGCGCGGGCACCGTGTCGCTGGCGGCGCTGATGACCTCGACGGCCAGCGGCAGCTTGTAGGACTCGTTGACGTCGGCGCGCACCCGCAGGCGCAGCCGGTGGCCGCGATCCTGCTCGCGGACGACGAAGCCCGGGCCGCTGGCTCCGAAGATCGGCTCGCACGCGTTGCCCTCGGCGTCGCACTGCAGCCATTGGCGCTCGTAGGTCGTCTGCTCGCTCTTCCATGTGCCGACGTTCCCGACGACCGTCTCCCCCACCTCGGGCGCGCCGAGGATCTTCGGCGCCGTCAGGTTGGCCGCCGGGTCGGGGATGACCAGGTTCGTCGTGCCGCTCGGCGACGCGTACGCCGCGCCGTCGGCGGTGGAGACCCGCTTGCGCACCGCGAGGCGCAGCGCCGAGTCCTCGGACCGGATGACGTAGCTGCTCCCGGTCGCGCCCGGGATGTCCGTGCACGTCGTGCCGACCTCGTCGCAGCGCAGCCACTGGTAGCTGACGACGGTCCCGGCCGGCTTGGGCAGCGTGACGCCCTCCACCGCCAGCAGCGTGTCCCCCACGTTCGGGAGGCTGAGGTTGCCGGGAGCCTTCATCGCGATGGACGCCGCGCCCAGGCTGATGGAGCCGGGGAGCGTGTCGGGGTTGGCCACGATCTTGCCCGTGGTCGCGCTCGGCGCCTTGTAGTCGGTGAACGACGGGAACGCGTTGGTGGCGTGCACCTCGACGCCGACGTAGGAGTTCTTGTCCGCCTCGGTCAGCGTGTACGTCGACTCGGTCGCGCCGGTGATCTTGGAGCACGTGACGGCGGTCGTGTCGGTCTTCGACGACGGGCAGCGCCACCACAGGAAGGCGAAGAGGAAGCCGCCGGTGCCGTCCCACGTGCCCGGGGCGGCCGTGAGCGTGGCTCCCACCTCGAGCGAGGGGGCGGTGACGGTGGGCGGTGCGGCCGCCTGGATCGCCGGCGGCTGCAGCGACATCGCGTAGCCGCCGTTGGACTGCGTGCCGGCGAGGAGCAGCGTGGAGAGCGGCAGCCGGTCCATCGCCCAGAGCACCGTGTTGCTGCCGAGGCCCGTCGTGGTCACCTTCTGCCAGACGACCGGGCCGGGCACCGGGCCGTTGCCGGTCGTGCCGACCCACAGGCCGTTGCCGGTCGCGGCGTACAGCTTGGTCTTCAGGGAGACGGCCTCCTGGCTCAGCCCGCGCACGACGCCGTTGCCGAGGCCGTCGGAGATCGAGGCCCACGTCTCGCCGAAGTTGATCGAGCGGTACAGGCCGTCGCCGCCCGTGGCCACGTAGAGGATGTTCGGGTTGAACCCGTCGGCGATGATGCGCAGCGTGGTCGCGCTCGGCGGGATGCCGTCGTTGGACGCCGTCCACGAGCTGCCGCCGTTGGCCGACTTGTAGATGCCGGACGACGTCGACGCGAACGTGATGGCGCCGATCTTGTCCAGGCCCCACACGGTCTCGCCGGCCGGCATGCCGTTGCCGGGCGCGGGCTTGGTCCACGTCTCCCCCGCATCGGTGCTGCGGTAGACCCCGCCGGCGAACGTGCCGGCCAGGACCGTGTTGCCCGAGGTGGAGAGCAGCGCCTGCACGGACCGCGGCAGATCGGTGGCGGAGCTGCCCTGGGCGAGCGGGGACCAGTTGGCGCCGCCGAGCAGGTAGAGCCCGGCCTGCGTGCCCGCGATCACCTTGCCGTTGGCGTACAGGACGTCGCGCACGTGGCGGCCCTCGGCGCTCAGGCCACCCGACAGCGGGGTGAAGTTGACGCCGTTGGCGGAGAAGTGGACGCCGTCGTCCTCGGTGCCGGCGTAGATCGACGCGCCCGGGCCGTGCTCGTAGACGCGGACCCAGTCGGCGTCGTTGACGTCGTCGAGCGGGTTGCTGAGGAGGCCGGGCAGCGAGACCCAGCTGCTGGTGACGGCGTCGGCGGACGGCGCGACGATCAGGGCCGCCGCGAGGGCGACCAGGAGGAGGCGGAGGGAGCGGAGGAACGCGGAGGAGGACATGGCGATCATCCAAACACCGAACCGCCCCCAGCACCACCCTGAACCACCCCCGGAACCGGCATGGAATGTGGGTTTCAGGGGGTCAGGCTGGACTCACCACCCGACGTACGGTAATTTTACCGACCGGTGTTCGAATCCCAGACGACTCCCAGGGAACTCCCATGACCCGCATGGCGCGCGGTCGCGACACGCACCTCGCGCGGGAGGAGATCGCGGCCGAGGCGCTCCGCCAGTTCGACGAGGGCAGCGGCGATCCGAGCATCCGCCAGCTCGCCACCGCGCTGGGCGTCGCCCCCTCGGCGATCTACCACCACTTCTCCTCGCGCGGCGAGATCATCGGCGCGGCGCTCGACCTCGTGTGGCAGGAGATCACGATCGAGGTCGCGACCGCGTTCGACGACCCCTTCACCGCCGATCCCGTCGAGGTGCTGGTGACGTCCGGCCTGGCCACGCGCCGGGCGTTCGTGCGGCACTACCGGATCGCCCAGTACATGGCCGCGATCCCCCAGGCCGACGCGATCCGGGCCAACACGATCGCGCTGACCGCCAACCTCTTCGAGCGCATGGGCATCTCGGGCGAGGACGCCGCCACGCCGTTCCACGCCTACGCGACCTACGCGCTCGGCACTTCCCTGTTCGCCGCCACCCGGCAGATCGCCAACCAGCAACTGGCCGTCGGCGGCCCGGATGGGAAGCCGGGCGAGCGCTTCCGCTCCGTCCCCCACCCCGCGCTGGCGAGTCAGTCCAACGAGACGACGCGCGCCGCGCTCGACGAGATCATGGACCTGTCCGCGTTCGACCCACAGCGGGACGTCGAGCTGTTCGAGTTCAACCTGCGCCGCATCATCGCCACGTTCGACGCCGAGCTTCTCGCCGGCGGAGCCCAGGCGTGACCGTGTCCACCGCTCGCCCGGTCGTCGGCCAGGCGGTCAGCGCGCCCGCGATGAGCGTCGTCTCGTGCCGGCCGCTCATCGGCAGCGAGGCGCAGGCGCACGCCTGGCACGAGGAGGTCGAGCGTGTCGTCGCCACCTTCACCGGCTACCTCGGCACTGAGGTCCTGCGGTCGGGCGGGGCGCGCCAGGACCGGACGGTCGTCCACCGCTTCAGCTCCACCGCCCAGCTCGAGACGTGGCTGGGCAGCGACGTGCGCGGCGCGCTCTTCGCCCAGACGGCGACGCTGCTGGAGGCCCCGCCCAAGCAGCAGATCCTCGTCGGCGCGTCCGACCGGGAATGCGTCGCGGTCGTGCGGTCCTACCGGCCGGCCCCCGCCGACGAGCGCGCGTTCCTGGCCTGGCATCAGCGGACGACTGCGGCGCAGCGGGCGTTCCCCGGGTTCCGCGGCTCCGAGGTGCTGCGGCCCGTGGCCGGCGCCCAGCAGGCCTGGACCGTCGTGTTCCGCTTCGCGTCGGCGCTCCAGCTGGAGCACTGGCTGGCGTCCGGCGAGCACGAGCGGCTCAAGGCCGAGGGCCCCGAGCCGCTGGCGACGCCGCTCCCCCGCACGCCCGCGTGGCGACCGCTCCGCGGCCGCGGGCGTCGCTGAGCCGCAGGCGTCGCGGCCCGCTCCGACGGGCGAACGGGCTAGTGCTGGTGGCCGGCCCAGGTCATCAGGGCGAAGGTGATCGCGGACCCGGCGACGGTCAGCGAGATGGCGATGTCTCGGATGATCTCTTCCATGGCTCCACTGTGCACCGTGGGCCTGATCGCCAGCGCAAGCGCGCCTAAAGACCGGGTAATTCCGCTCAGCCACCGTGCCGGATGACGCTGGGCAGGCGCGCGAGCAGCCGCGGGATGTCCGACCGCGCGCGGGCCAGCGCCTCCGCGACCTCGCCGGCCACGTCGCCGGTGTGCACGCCCGGCCCGTGCCCGACGAGCAGGTGCGCGGGCGCCAGCGCGGCGAACGGGCCGCGGGGCGGCAGCAGGCGCAGCATCGGATGGACGCCCACCCGGCCGGCCCCGACCGCGAACAGCCGGGCCGTCCCGAGGGTCTCGGCGACCACGAGCGCCTCCCGCTCCGGCCACCACAGCGCCTGCTCGCGCCAGCCGGGCTTGTCGAGCACCCGCACGACGCGGAACGGCGCGTCCGGCACCGTGCCCGGCAGGCGCCGCAGCGGGACGCCCAGGCGCGCGGCCACCACCTCGCCGTCGCGTCCGTGACGATCGAGCAGCTGCAGGACGCCGACCGGCTCGCCGAGTGCGGCGACGCGCTCGAGCACCGCGTCGTCGGCGACCGGATCGACCAGCCACACGCGCCCGTCGTCGACCAGTGCGTGGGACGAGCGGCGCATCGGCTCGCGGACCGTCCACGTCAGCCCGAAGGGAAGCTCCTCGACGACGATGTCCAGTGGTGCGTCGGAGGGCATCGGTCGACGGTACCATCGGGGGATGTCCCCCGGTCCGATCACGCGTGGCGCCCTGATGCGCAACCACCTGCGCCCGCTGTTCGACCGCGTGGTGATCAAGGAGCTCGAGCCCGACCGCCTGCGCTCGTCCGGCCTGCTGGTGCCCTCGGGGACCAACGAGCCCCCGCCGCAGCACGGCATCGTCCTGGACATCGGGCCCGGCATCGACTGGTGGCAGTCGGCGGGCGTGCGGATGCCCGTGCAGCCCGGGGACCACGTCGTCTTCCCGGCCTCCGCCGGCGTGTGGGTCGAGGTCGACGAGGAGCGCCTGCTCGTGTGCCGCGTCGGCGAGCTGCTCGGCGTGCTGGACCGCGCCGACTCGCCCATGGAGATCCCCGGCGACATGCCGGGCGACCTCCCCACGCTGTGAGCTGACGACCCCGCCGAACGGCTCCGTCGGGCGCCCGCGCGCCCGTCCGCCGCCCGACCCGGCATGCTTGCGCTCGTGTCCGCGCGCGCCGACCGCCACCGCTACGGGATCGTCCTGCTCCTGACGCTCGTCGTCGTGATCTTCCTCGTGCTGTCCACGACCTCGGAGAAGAGCCGGGCGATCGGCCTGTTCCTGCAGGGGCTCGTGCTCATCGCCGTGGTCGTCACGAGCGAGAGCGACCGCGTCAAGGCCCGCCGCTGGGGCTTCGGCCTGCTGGCCGCGGTCCTGCTGACCGTGGTGCTGGTGTTCACCGGCTCCCTGCCTGACTGGCTCTCGGTCTCGCTGGGCGCCGCCCTCGTGCTGGCGCCCCTCCCCACCCTGATCACCCGGCTCGCCCGTCTGCTCCGCACCCGTGGGGTGACGATCGAGGCGCTCTCCGGCGCGCTGGCCGTCTACCTGCTCGTGGGGCTGCTGTTCGCCCTGCTCATCGGCGTGGTCGCGGAGGCCGGGAGCACCGCGTACTTCGCCAACGGCACCGACGGCGACGTGGCCGAGCACGTCTACTTCAGCTTCACCACGCTGACGACGACCGGCTTCGGCGACCTCACCGCCGCCACCCGGGTCGGCCACGCGCTCGCCGTGCTGGAGATGCTCATCGGGCAGATCTACCTCGTGACGATCATCGGGCTGTTGGTCGGCAACCTCCACGCGCGCCGGTCCCAGGACGCGGCATGAGCGCCGCGACCGGGCCGCTGAGCCGGCACCTGCGCCGGACGTCCCCGGGCGAGCGGCAGGAGACCACGCCGCTGGAGCTGTTCTTCGACCTCGTCTTCGTCTTCGCGGTCACGCAGCTGTCCCACCTCCTCCTGGACCACCTGACCTGGGAGGGCGCGGCCCAGACGCTGTTCCTCCTGCTCGTCGTGTGGTGGGCGTGGACGTACACGACCTGGTGGACCAACTGGTTCGATCCCGAGTCCTCGATTCCCGTGCGCCTCGTGCTCATCGGGGGGATGCTCGCCAGCCTGCTCATGGCCATCGCGATCCCCGAGGCGTTCGGGGACCGCGGCCTGCTGTTCGCCGGCGCCTACGTGACGCTCCAGGTCGGGCGGTCGGGCTGGGCGATCTGGGCGTACCCGCCGGGTTCCGGCCAGCGGCGGATGTTCATGCGCATCACCGCGTGGGCAGCCGCGGCGGGCGTGCTGTGGATCGCCGGTGGGCTGGTCGACACCCCGGCCCGCACCGCGATCTGGCTCGCCGCGCTGCTCGTGGACTACTCCGGCCCGGCGATGCGGTACCGGACGCCGCGGCTCGGCCGGGCGGCGGACGACGAGTGGGTCATCAACACCGGGCACTTCGCCGAGCGGTTCCAGCTCTTCATCATCATCGCCCTCGGCGAGTCGGTGGTCGTCACCGGCGCGACCGCGGCGGGCCTGGATCTCGACGCTGAGACGGTCGCCGCGCTTGTCGTCGCCTTCCTCGGCACGGCGGCGCTGTGGTGGCTGTACTTCGACTTCGTCGCGCGCGTCTCCATGCACCGGCTGGAGCTGAGCGAGCACCCGGGCAACGTCGCCCGTGACGGCTACACCTACCTGCACCTGCCGATCGTCGCGGGGATCATCGTCTCCGCCGTCGGCGACGAGCTGGTCATCGCCCACCCGAGCCACCACCTCGAGGCCGTCCCGGCGTTCGTGGTCGTCGCCGGCCCCGCGCTGTACCTCGTGGGACACGTGTTCTTCCGCCTGCGGATCGCCGGCTCGCTGAGCCAGCGGCGGCTGCTCGCCGCGCTGCTCATCATGCTGCTGTGGTTCCTCCACGGGGCGGTCAGCGCGGTCGTCCTCGGCGCGCTGGTCGTGGTCGTCCTGCTCGTGGTCATCGCCATCGACGCCCGGTCGTCCGCCGGCCTGGCCCGGCTGCACGCCTCGCAGGAGGCACAGGAGGAGGCCCGCCGCGCGGCGAGCGGGTAGGTAGGTTCCCGCCCGTGTCCCTCCCCCTCGATCCCGCTGCGTTCGTCGCCGCCGCCGAGCGCGGCGTCAACGAGCGCGACCTCGATGCGACCGTCGGCGTCTACGCCCCCGGCGCCGTCCTGACCGCGATCACCGACGGCGCGCACGAGCGGGCCGCCGGCACCGACGCGCTGCGCCGCGCGTGGGCCGCCTACCTGGACGGCATGGAGGCTCGGAGCTTCTGGCTGCGCAAGACGCTGAGCGCCGCGTCGGGCGACACGATCGCCAACGAGTGGGTGGGCGGCTTCGGCGTGGAGTCCGGCGGCCTGCTGCCCGCCCAGGGCGCCGAGCGGTGGACGTTCGACGCCGAGGGCCGCGTGGTCGACCACGTCATGTGGACGTTCTTCGCCGTGCGCCCCTCGACCAGCCTGGTGGCGCGGGCGCGCATCGGCCTGGCCACGCCGCGCACGGCCGTGGCCTTCCTCCGTGCGCAGCGGCGCCACCGCGCCTGACGACCACCACCTTCCCCCGACGGTCACCAAAATGCCGCGCATGGCGGCATCTCGTGACCCTCGGCGGGGAGGTCAGCCCTTCTTGGAACGCGCGGCGCGCACCCGGTCCGTGGCGGACAGGTGCACCTTGCGCAGGCGGATCGCGTCCGGCGTGACCTCGACGCACTCGTCGACGCGGATGAACTCCAGCGCCTGGTCGAGCGACATGATGTGGTGCGGGACGAGGCGGACCGTGTTGTCGGAGCCCGCCGCGCGCATGTTCGTCTGCTGCTTCTCGCGAATCGCGTTGACGTCGAGGTCGTCGGCGCGGGAGTTCTCCCCCACGATCATCCCCTCGTAGACGTCCTCGCCGGGGCCCACGAACAGCTGGCCGCGCTCCTGCATCTTGTGCAGCGCGAACTGGCCGGTCTGACCGCGGCGGTCCGCGACCAGCGAGCCGGTCGGGCGCGTGAGGATGTCGCCGACCCACGGCGCGTAGTGCTCGAAGACCGCGTGGAGGATGCCGGACCCGCGGGTCTCGGTCATGAACTCGGTGCGGAAGCCGATCAGGCCGCGGGCGGGGACGAGGAACTCCAGGCGCACCCAGCCCGTGCCGTGGTTGACCATCGACTCCATCTTGCCCTTGCGCAGCGCCAGCATCTGGGTGACGACGCCGAGGAAGTCCTCCGGGACGTCGACCGCGAGGCGCTCGATCGGCTCGTGCGTCTTGCCGTCGACCTCCCGGGTGACGACCTGCGGCTTGCCGACGGTCATCTCGAAGCTCTCGCGGCGCATCGTCTCCACGAGCACGGCGAGCTGCAGCTCCCCGCGGCCCTGGACCTCCCAGGTGTCGGGCCGCTCGGTGTCCAAGACGCGGATCGACACGTTGCCGACGAGCTCGGCCTGCAGCCGGTCGCTCACCTGGCGGGCGGTCAGCTTCTTGCCCGAGTTGCCGGCGAGCGGCGACGTGTTGATGCCGATCGTCATGCCCAGGGCCGGCTCCTCGACGGAGATCACGGGCAGCTGGCGGGGATCCTCCTGGTCGGCGAGCGTCTCGCCGATGGTGATCTCCGGGATGCCGGCGACGGCGACGATCTCGCCCGGTCCCGCCTCCTCGATGCCTACGCGCGCCAGGCCCTCGTTGGCGTACAGCTCGACGATCTTGCCGGACTGCACGTCGCCGTTGGCGCGGATCCACGCCACGGTCTGGCCCTTGTTCACGGTGCCGTTGTAGATGCGGCACAGCGCGAGGCGGCCGACGTAGGCGGAGGCGTCGAGGTTGGTGACGAGCGCCTGGAACGGGGCGCCCTCCTCGTACTCGGGCGCGGGCACGCGCTCCAGGAGCAGGTCGAACAGCGGGCGCAGGTCGGTGCCGTCGACCGGGGCGGTGTGGTCGTAGTCGACCGACGCCCACCCCTCCTTGGCGTTGGTGTAGACGATCGGGAACTCGATCTGCTCCTCGTCGGCGTCGAGGTCGAGGAAGAGCTCGTAGACCTCGTCGAGCACCTCGCCGATCCGCGCGTCGGGGCGGTCGACCTTGTTGATGCAGAGGATGACCGGCAGCCGGCGCTCCAGCGCCTTGCGCAGCACGAAGCGGGTCTGCGGGAGGGGGCCTTCCGAGGCATCCACGAGCAGCACGACGCCGTCGACCATCGACAGGCCGCGCTCGACCTCGCCGCCGAAGTCGGCGTGGCCGGGGGTGTCGATCACGTTGATCGTGACCGGGACCTCGGTGTGGAGCCCGTTGTAGGTGATCGCCGTGTTCTTGGCGAGGATCGTGATGCCCTTCTCGCGCTCGAGGTCGTTCGAGTCCAT
>Ga0164241_10003443_pt1 | contig 15963 bp, 15 predicted proteins | sample OricomyardsoilBY_FD_108780 | JGI IMG/M metagenome (GOLD analysis project Ga0164241, IMG submission 108780) | Backyard soil microbial communities from Emeryville, California, USA - Original compost - Back yard soil (BY) | ecosystem: Environmental > Terrestrial > Soil > Unclassified | place: USA... | reverse complement strand
GTTGGAGGTCCCTAGTGCGCCGTGCAACAATCGCCCTCGTGCCCGCCGGGTTCCCCGAGCCGGTGGACACCGACGAGTGCCGGAAAGCTTCCCCCGTGGCTGTCTGGCACTCGTCGTCATTTGCACGCCCCGAGGGCCGCGCTTGCGCGGACTGCGACCCCGTCGGGTGGGAATCTGGCACGAGTCGAGGGGCCGACTCCGGACGCTCATAAGGTCTTCCCATGAGCAATCGCACCTACCGCGTCACTGAGATCGTCGGCACGTCGCCCGACGGCATCGACGAGGCCATCCGCAACGCCGAACGTCTGGCCAGCACGACCTTGCGGCACGTGGACTGGTTCGTGGGCACCCAAGTCCGGGGCCAGATCAAGGACGGGGATGTCGAGCACTTCCAGGTCGGCATGAAGATCGGTTTCCGGCTCGAGGACGAATGACGCTAGCGTCGGCGCCGTGAACGACCCCCGCTCCGTTCTGGTCACCGGCGGCAACCGTGGCATCGGTCGCGCCATCGCGGAGGCCTTCTTGGCCTTGGGCGACCAGGTCGCGGTCACGTCCCGGTCCGGCGGGGGCCCCGAGGGTGCCCTTCACCTGACCTGCGACGTCACCGCCGGCGACACCGTGGAGCAGGCCTACGTCGACGCCGAGTCGGCGCACGGACCGGTCGAGGTGCTGGTCGCCAACGCCGGGATCACCGCCGACACCCTGTTGCTGCGGATGTCGGAGGACGACTGGTCCTCGGTGATCGAGACCAACCTGACCGGCACCTTCCGGCTCGCCAAGCGAGCGGCCAAGGGAATGCTGCGGCTGCGCCGCGGACGGATCATCCTGATCTCGTCGGTGGTCGGGCTGACGGGGCAGGCCGGCCAGGTCAACTACGCCGCCTCCAAGGCGGGGCTGGTCGGCATGGCCCGGTCGCTGACCCGAGAGCTCGGGTCGCGTTCGATCACGGCGAACGTCGTGGCTCCGGGCTTCATCGAGACCGACATGACCTCCGTGCTCACCGAGGACCAGAAGGCCAGCATCATGGGTCAGGTGCCGCTCCAGCGGTACGGCACGGTCGAGGAGGTCGCCTCGGCGGTGACGTGGCTGGCGTCGCCGGGCGGGTCGTACGTGTCCGGCGCGGTGATCCCGGTCGACGGCGGCCTGGGCATGGGCCACTGACCAGTTCCACCACTCAAGGGAGACAGATGAGCGGCATCCTCGACGGCAAGCGGATCCTGGTCGCGGGCGTGACCTTGGACTCCTCCATCGGCTTCGCGACGGCGAAGGTGGCCCAGGAGCAGGGCGCGACGGTGCTGATCTCCAACTTCGGCCGGGCCCTGAACATCACCAAGCGGATCGCCAAGCGCCTGCCGACCGAGCCGCCGGTTCTCGAGCTGGACGTGACGAACCAGGAACACCTCGACGGGCTCGAGACGGCCGCGCGCGAGCACGTCGACGGGCTCGACGGAGTCGTCCACTCGATCGCCTACGGCAACCCCGAGACGCTGCTCGGCGGGAAGTTCATGACGGGTCCCTGGGAGGACGTCGCGCAGGCGGTCCAGGTCTCGGCGTACTCCCTGAAGTCGCTGACCACCGCCTGCCTGCCGCTGATGGGCCCGGGCGGCTCGATCGTCGGGATGACGTTCGACGCGTCCGTGGCCTGGCCGGGATACGACTGGATGGGCTTCGCCAAGGGCGCGCTGGAGTCGTGCAGCCGCTACCTCGCCCGCGACCTCGGCCCCCAGGGCATCCGCTGCAATCTCGTCAGCGCCGGTGCCCTCAAGACGCTGGCCGCGAAGGCGATCCCGGGCTTCGAGCTGTTCGAGGAGGAGTGGGTCAAGCGCGCCCCACTCGGCTGGGACCTCGACGACCTCGAGCCGACCGCGCGCACCGTTGTCGCCCTCCTCAGCGACTTCTTCCCGAAGACGACCGGCGAGATCATCCACGTCGACGGCGGCTACCACGCCATGGGTGCTCAGCTGGCGCAGCACTAGGGCGGTGGCCCAGCCACCTTCTTGCCCCGCGGAATGTGGCTGGGGCACCGACACCCGTCGGCCCGAGGGGCTTGTCCACAACGACGCAGGATGGCCGAGCGCGATCGGTCTCGCACGCGGTGGACTCGGCGGGTGCAACCGATCCCGGACCAGCTGCTCACCAGACCTTTCCACCGCGCAGAGGCGTTGGCGGCAGGGATCAGCCCACGCGTGCTGGAGGGGTCACGCTTCGTCCGGATCCATCAGGGCGTCTATCGCCATCGCGATCACGTCATGTCGTTCGGTGATGACCTGGCGGCTGCCCGACTCGCACTCCCCGACCATGCGTACCCGACCGGTGCGACCCGGCTTCGCATGCTGGGTCTCGAGCTGGGGGCATCAGCACCGTTGAGATTCGTCGTCCAAGGTGACCTGCACCTCGCACTGAACGGCGTCTTCCTGCACCGGACGGTGATGCTTCCGCCGATCGACGACGCGGGTGTGACGCCCGCGGCGGCCTTCGTGGCGTATGCCCACCGCGCCACCACCCTCGACGTCATCGCCGTGGGAGACTGGCTGATCCATCGGAGGTACGTCGACGTAGACGAGCTGCGCTCATTGGTCCTCGCGCAGGACTGGCGTGACGGGGCGGCCGAGACCGCGTGGGTTCTCGAGCACCTCGTGCCCGGTGCGCGGTCTCTGCCTGAGTCGAAGGTCCGCGCGATGATCGCCTTCGCGGGTCTCCCGAGTCCGGCCCCCAACGCCGCGATCGAGCTCGACGAGGTCACGGTCCACGGCGACCTGTGGTACCCGGCGTACGCGTGTGCGGTTGAGTACGAAGGGGAGCAGCACCAGCTCGACCGGGGTCAGTACGTCGCCGACATCGACCGCTACGCGCTCTACCGTCGGCACAACGTCCGCTACGTGCAGGCGACCAAGGAGCTCGTGCGCCAGCCTCGTGCGCTGGTGCGCCGGATCCACGACTGCCTGGTCGAATGCGGTTACGACGGCCCGCCGCCGGACTTCGGCCCGACCTGGGACCGGCTGTTCGCCCGGCTGGCACACGTCGTACCCCGCCGGCGGCCGAACCGGTCGGTGAGCTAGCCACGTTTCAGCGGCACCAACGGTGGCTGGCTCACCGACCGGACCCGGCCCATTCCCGTTGCGGTGGCCCAGCCACCTTCCTGACTCACAGAAATGTGGCTGGCTCACCGCCCCGGGAGCGGCCGAGGCTTCGGTAGCGTGCGCGCGTGACGTCGCTGATCGAGCTGCGGGTGCTGGAGGGGCCGAATCTCTACTTCCCGCGCGCGGCCATCAAGCTCACGGTCGACATCACGGGGCTCGCGTCGGCCCCGACCGCGGCGGCCGAACGGCTGGCCCGGCGGATCGGTCTGGACGGGGCGCGACCGGGGGAGCCCGACACCGGGTTCCGGCAGCGCTTCGCTCTGCGCGCGGTGGCGCGTCTGGTGCGGGCGATCGCACACGAGTCGGGAACCGTCCGCCTCGCGGTCCGGGTCCGTCCGAGCAGCGACCCGCACGTGATCGTGGTGGCCTACCCGTGGCGGCACCGTGAACGTGCCCAGGAGATGGGCCGGGCCGTGGCCGGGGTGCTGGATGCCGTTCCCGGAGAGGACGTGGAGTACGCCGTCAGCCACGCCGCCGAGCGGGTGGTCGCCTCCGAGGCGGGCGAGCCGCCGCACACGATCGTCCCGAGGATCCCGGTGGTGGCCGTGACGGGGACCAACGGCAAGACCACGACGAGCCGGATGATCGCCCACATCGCACGCACCGCGGGCAAGGTCGTCGGGTGGTCCAACACCGACGGCATCTACCTCGACGGCGAGCTGGTCGAGGCCGGTGACTACTCGGGTCCGAGCGGAGCCGGGCGCGTGCTCGGGCTGCCGGGCGTGGAGTTCGCGGTCACCGAGACCGCACGTGGCGGGATCCTGCTCAAGGGCATCGGGCTCACCCGCAACGATGTCTCGGTGGTGACCAACGTCAGCGCCGACCACCTCGGGGTGCACGACATCGACACGCTCGACCAGCTGGCCGAGGTCAAGGCGGTCGTCCCGCGAATCACCCGACGCCGCGGCTGGGCCGTCCTGAACGGCGACGACCCCCGCGTGTACGCGATGCGCAACGTCGTCCGGGCGCAGCCCTGGGTCTTCTCCCGTGACCCGAACTCACCGGCGATCCGGGAAGTCCTGGACGCCGGCGGGCGGGCCACGACCGTGATCGACGGCTGGGTCTGCGTGCTCCGGCCACAACGGGACCCGGATCCGTTGATCGAGCTCACCGACGTCCCGATGACCCTCGCCGGGCTGTCCCGGTTCAACGTCGAGAACACACTCGCCGCGGCGTCCGCGGCGCTCGCTGCGGACATCTCGCGGAAGACCGTCATCGAGGGGCTGCAGACGTTCCGGCCGGATCCGGAGCACAACCCGGGCCGGATGAACATCTTCAGCGTCCCGGTCGCCGACGGGGAGGCGTCGGTCGTGATCGACCTCGCACACAACGAGGCAGGGCTCGAGGCGCTGCTCGAGGTCATGGCCGGCATCCGGGCCCCCCGTGCCCGACTCCTGCTGGGACTCGGCGCGGTCGGGGACCGGACCGACGACCTCATCGGGCGCCTCGGCGAGATCGGCGCCATGGGTGCCGACATCGTCGCGATCGGGCACAAGGAGAAGTACCTGCGTGGCCGTTCCCTCGAGGAGCTCGAGGGACTGCTCCGCGACGGCGCGGAACGGGTCGGCGTCACCGACGTCGCGGCGTACCCGACCGAGGTGGACTGCCTGGCCGCGCTCGTCGAGCGAGCAGGGCCGGGCGACGTCGTCGGACTGATGTGCCACGCCCAGCGGCAGGAGGCCTACGACTGGATCGCCGTGCACGGCGCCTCGACCGACACCCCGGAGAGGCTGGGGGAGAAGGTGCGGGCGGCGCGAGCCTGAGGACGGGTCAACGTGCGGGCAGCGGCGTCAGGACCCGGTGTGGCTCGCGGAGCGCCACCGAGACCGGGTCGTCGCGCACCGTGAAGTCCGCGCCGGGGCCGGGGCGGATCTCGAGCATCGCGGGCGGCGGGGCCTGGCCGCAGGTCTCGCAGACTCCGTTGGTGGCGAGTCGCCCTCCGCACCCGACGTGCACGAACAACCGTCGGGGCTTGCCGGGCGAGGTACGCCGATCGCCCCACTGACCCAGTGCGAACAGGACCGGCCACAGCGCGAGTCCGTCGTCAGTCAGGTGGTACTCCTGGTGGCCGGTGCCTGTGCGCACCATCAGGCCGTCGGCGACCAGCGAGTCCAGTCGGGCGGAGAGCACCGCCCGTGACACGTCGAGATGCCCCTGGAAGTCGGTGAACCGCCGGACGCCCCAGAACGCGTCACGCAGGATCAGCAGCGTCCACCGCTCGCCGACGATCTCGAGGGCCTTGGCCATCGAGCAGTCCTGCCGTGCGTAGTCGGTGCCGAGGGGCATCTCACATCTCCCGCCGATTCACTGTCCGAAATCTGCCTGGTTCGGTGATCAGACTATATGTTACGGTGCTTTGAGTTCGATCATCAGACTAAAAGGGAGCCTCTCGTGGACCCAGCACGCCGTACTCTGCTCAGCGCCTCACTCGGCACCCTGACCGCGATGGTGGCCTTCTGCGCGCCGCTGTCGACGGTGAACCCGACCGTCGCCGGGCTCCATGCCGGCGACGCCGGGCGGACCTGGATCCTGAGCTCGATGAGCATCGGCCTGGGTGCCTTCCTGCTCACCGCGGGCCGGGTCGCTGACGACTTCGGTCGGCGCCGCACGTTCGTCGCCGGCGCGGTTCTGCTCGCCGTCGGCGCCGTCGTGGCAGCGCTCGCGGGCGACGTCGTCGTCTTCGTGCTCGCCCGGATCGGGCAGGGGATCGGCACCGCAGCCCTGATCGCCGCGAGCCTCGGCATGCTGGCGGCGACCTTCCCGGATCCCCGCGCGCGGGCCCGCGCGACCGGCATCTGGGGCGCCAGCCTGGGTGCCGGCATCGCGATCGGTCCGCTGCTGTCCTCCGGGCTGACCCTGTGGCACTCCTGGCGCGACGTGTACGCCGTGCTGGTGGCCGCGGGCGTGGGCCTGGCGGTGACCGCGCGAGGCTGCGACGAGTCTTCTGAAGGCCGGCGTGCCCGGCTCGACATCCCCGGGGTGACCCTGCTGGCACTCGGGATGAGCTCGTTGCTGGCCGGACTCACCGAGGGCCGTGAGGGTTGGGGCCGGTCGCCCGTGGTGGGGCTGCTGGCGGCGGGCCTGCTGCTCCTGGCGGCCTTCGTCGCCGTCGAGGTCCGCTCCGACCATCCGATGCTCGACCTCGGGCTGTTCCGGCGGCCCGCGTTCGCCGCGGTCACTCTGGCTGCGGTGGCCAACGGCGCCGGTGCCATCTCGCTGCTGTCCTTCCTGTCGGGGTTCGTGGGCGTCGCCTTCGGGTGGTCCGCGTGGAGCGCCGCCTGGCTGATGCTGGTCTGGTCGGTTCCGAGTGTGGTCACCGCTCTCGCGGCACGACGGCTGCCCGAGCACTGGACCGGCCGCACCCGGATGGCCGGTGCCCTCGTCCTGATGGGAGTGGGGCTGCTGCTCACGGCGGGACTCTCGTCGGACAGCGGGGCGGTTCGGTTCGTGCCAGGGCTGTTCGTGGCGGGTGTCGGCAGCGGGTTCCTCAACGCGGCACTCGGCCGGGAGAGCGTGTCGAGCGTGCCGGTCGGCCAGGGCGGTCTGGGCAGTGGTGCGAACAACACGGCCCGCTACCTCGGGTCCGCCCTCGGCGTCACCGTTGTGTCCGTGGTGGCTGCTCCCTCGGGTGTCACCGGGACCGGGCCGCTCGTTGCCGGCTGGAACCATGCCGTCGTCTTCACCGCGGCCGTGTCGCTGGTCGGCGCGCTGGGTGTGGCGCTCGTCGGCGAACGCGCGCACGCCGTGGTCGCCCTCCCCGAAATCGAGTCGCCACGAGAGGTGGACGCTGCCTAGGGTCGGCGGCATGGTGACGTACATGGTCATGGTCCGCCGTGGCCGCGGCACAACCGCGGCGTCGGCCCGCGACGTACTGGGGATGGCACCCACTCAGGCCTGAGTGGGCCGAGCGACTCATCGCCTCCTCGCCGGTCCGACCCGGTGACGTCGTAGTCGATCTCGGCGCCGGTGACGGTGCGCTGACAGTGCCCCTCGCCCGGAGCGGCTGTCGCGTCCTCGCCGTGGAGCTCCATCCGGGGCGGGCAGCCGCCCTGCGCACTCGGGTCGAGACCGGCCGGGTCACGGTCCTCGAGCTGGACGTCGACGCGTTCCGTTGGCCGGGTCACCCGTTCCGGGTGGTTGCCAACCCGCCGTACGCCGGCATCAACGCTCTGGTCCGCCGGCTGCTCGGCGCGCGGCACCTCCGGTCGGCCGACCTCGTCGTGGCGGAGGGCGCCGCGCGCGGCCTGCTCGGACGGTACGACGACCGCTTGGAGCTCGGCCCCCGGGTGCCGCCGCACGCGTTCCGGCACCGGCCGCCAGGTGGCGCGCGAGTGCTGCGCATCCGGTGACCGAGTGGACCAGTCGAACACACATCAAATGGCTCATCCGCCTGGGCCGATTGCGGCCTAGTGTGGAGCCATGACCACGACCCAGACTGACGCGCGCCACCAGGTCCCGACCCGCCTCGACGTCGACGCCGCCATCCCCTCGTTCAACAAGGCGATGGCGCACCTCGACACCACCGCGACGCGTGAGCTCGACCGCGTCGGCTTCCCCCGCGGACTGCGCGACCTGGTCCGGCTGCTCGCCTCCCAGATCAACGGCTGCGCCTACTGCGTCGACCTGCACAGCAAGGACGCGGCCACCAACGGGGAGTCGGCCCAGCGCATCAACGCGGTCTCCATCTGGAACGAGTCGCCCTTCTTCACCGAGGGTGAGCGCGCGGCCCTCCGGTTCGCCGAGGTCGTCACCCGCCTGCCCGACACCCATGTGCCGGCGGAGGAGTACGACGCGGTCGCGGCGCACTGGTCGCCCGACGAGGTCGGCGCACTGCTCGCCCTGATCGTCACCATCAACGCGTGGAACGGCCTGGCGGTCGCCACCCGCGCGTGGGAACCGGAGCTGGCCGACTGACATCGGCAGTGGATCTCCACGTCACGCTGGAGGGTCCGGGTGACCCGGACACGAGGGTCGCCCGGATCTACCAGGTGTTGCGCGAGGCGGTCGTCGACGGACGCCTGGCCGTCGGCGACCGCGTCCCCGCCACCCGCGACCTCGCCCGCCAGCTCGGTGTGGCCCGCGGCACCGTCACCGCGGCGTACGACCGGCTGACCGCCGAGGGCTTCCTCGAGTCGCGCGCCGGCTCGGGCACGTACGTCGCCGATGTCTCCCTCACCGACAAGACCCGGCGACGGGCACGGCACGGGGCGGTCCGGCCACTCCCGATCTGGGACATGGAGGCGGGTCCACCGAGGCCGCGCGACCGACGGCTCCACGACCTGTCGATCGGGTTGCCCGACCCGGAGCTGTTCCCGATCGAGGTGTGGCGGCGTCTGGTGTCGGCGCAGCTGCGTCGGTCCCGCCTGGAGGAGGCGACGTACGGCGGTCGTGGTTCGTTCCGGCTGCAACGCGAGGTGGCTCGCTTCCTCGGGCTCTCCCGTTCCGTGGTGTGCGCACCCGAGGACGTCGTGGTCACCGCGGGCGCCCAACAGGCGATCGACCTCGTCGCCCGGGTGCTGGTCGCACCACGGACCCTGGTCGCGATGGAGGACCCGGGGTACTTCGCGGTGCGGCGTCTGCTCGACACCCATCGCGCGACCGTCCGCGGCGTCCCCGTCGACGAGGAGGGACTGGTGGTCGACGCCCTGCCCTCGGACGCGCGCCTGGTCTACGTCACGCCGTCGCACCAGTTCCCGACCGGCGTCCCGATGTCGATGTCCCGCCGGACCGCCCTGCTGCGCTGGGCGGCCCGGCACGACGCGGTGATCGTCGAGGACGACTACGACAGCGAGTACCGGTACGCACAGCAGCCGGTCGAGCCTCTCCAGAGCCTCGACCGCGACGGTCGCGTGGTCTACGTCGGCACGTTCTCCAAGTCCCTGCTGCCCGCGCTCCGGGCCGGGTTCCTCGTGCCGCCCGGGTCGCTGCTCCCGGCGCTGCGCGAGGCCAAGCGCGTCACGTCGTGGGAAGGCGACCTGACCACCCAGGGGGCACTCGCCGAGTTCCTCGCCGAGGGGCATCACGCGGCGCACGTCCGGCGCGCCACGCGCGTCTACCGGGAGCGACGCGCCCTCGTGCTCGAGGGTCTCGCCGGCCTGGACGACGTGCTCCGGGTGATCCCTTCGGTGGCCGGCCTCCATGTGGCCGCCGCCTTCCGGGACGCGGACACCGACGACCGGGCCGTGGTACGCCGTGCCGCCCGCCGCGGCGTACGGGTCGAGGCGCTGTCGGACCACCATCGCGACCAGCCGGCGCGACCCGGGCTGGCGATCGGCTTCGGCGGCGTCGAGGCAGAGGCGATCCCGGACGCCATGACCCGCTTGGTCGACGCCGTGTCCGACTACGGGGCGGAAGCCTCGGCGGGCGTGTAGTCCGGGTCGGCGGTGTCCGGGATGTCACCGGAGCCCGCCTGAGCCTGGTTCGACCAGTGCTCGAGCTCGCTCATCACGCGCCCGTGCTGGTCGACGCAGATCACGACCAGGTCCCCAGGGTTGGCCCGGGACAGGGCATGGCGGACGGCGTCGATCTCCTCGAGGACGACCTCGACCTGCTTGCACCGCGCACCCTCGGACATCGCCTTTCGCACGCCCTCGGCGACGAGGGTTGACGTCTCACCGCGTTCGCGGCGTCGGAGCGCGTCGTCCTCACGCACGATCACCACGTCGAAGTGCTGCGCAGCGACCCCACCGAGCTCGCGCATGTCCTCGTCGCGCCGGTCACCGGCGGTCGCGATGACCCCGATCCGCGACAGCTTGCCGAGCTCGGCCTTGGCCGAGAGCGACTCGCCGACGCGGTCGACGAAGTCGCCGAGCATCCGCATGCCGGGGGCGTTGTGGCAGTAGTCCACGATGACGTGAATACCGGCCACCTCGACCTCGTTGAGCCGCCCGGGGGAGAGGTAGTAGTTCGTGGCGAAGGTGCGCAGCCCCTGCCGGATGTCGTGAAGCGGAGCCCCGGCGGCGAAAGCCGCAGCCGCCGCCGCCAAGGAGTTCTGCACGTTCATCCGCGCCCTGCCGTTGAACGTCGCCGGCAGGAGGTGGGTCCAGGCGAGCTGCATCTCGCGGCGGCCGTGCTTGACCACGATCATCTCGCCGCGGTCGGACGGGTTGAGCACCAATGCCTTGCCACCGCGCCGGCAGTGGGCGTCAATCATCTCCCGGACCTCGGAGCCGGGCTCGTCCATGGAGAACCACACGACCTGGCCGGAGCACCGGCGGCGCATCTCGCGCACCAGGGGGTCATCGGCATTCAGGACCGCGTGCCCGTCGCGCGGCACCGCCTCGACGACGACCGCCTTCACATCGGCGAGCTGCTCGACGGTGTCGATGCCGCGCATCCCGAGGTGGTCGGGCTGAACGTTGAGGACGACGGCGACGTCGTTGCGCTCGTAGCCGAGCCCCTCGCGCAGGATGCCTCCCCGGGCGACCTCGAAGACTGCGAAGTCGACGCGTGGGTTCTGCAGGACCATCCGGGCGCTCCTGGGACCCGAGGCGTCCGCCTTGATCAGCAGCCGCTCGTCGATCACCACACCGTCGGTCGACGTCATTCCGACCTTGCGGCCCATGCCCTTGAAGATGTGGCTGATCATCCGCGCGGTCGTGGTCTTGCCGTTGGTGCCGGTCACGGCGACGACCGGGATGCGCGAGGGCGCACCGGGCGGGAACAGCATGTCGACGACCGGCTTGGCGATGAACTGTGGCTCGCCGATCGTCGGGTGCGTGTGCATCCGGAACCCCGGAGCAGCGTTCACCTCGCAGATCGCGCCGCCGGCCTCGCGTACCGGCTCGGTGATGTCCGGGCAGATGAAGTCGATGCCGGCGATGTCGAGGCCGATCATCCGGGCGGCTTCCTCGGCGATCTCGACGTTCTCGGGGTGGGCCTCGAAGGTGCGGTCGATCGAGATGCCGCCAGTCGACATGTTGCCGGTCAGCGCCAGCTTCACCGTCTCGCCCTCGGACGGCACGGAGTCGAGGCCGTGGCCCTGGCTCGCGAGCACCTCCTCGGCTGCCGCGTCGATCTTGATCCGGGTCAGCACCTTCTCGTGCCCGACGCCGCGCCGCGGGTCGGCGTTGGTGAGGTCGACCAGCTCCTGGACCGTGGAGCGACCGTCGCCCGTCACCGACGCGGGCACCCGCTCGGCGATGGCGGCCATCCGGCCGTCGATGATCAGGCACCGGTAGTCCTTGCCGCTGACGAACGACTCGACGATGCAGACGCCACGCCGTGACTGCTCCTCGGCGATGGGGTACGCCGTGCGTACGTCGTCCTCGCTCTGGAGGTTCAGGCAGACGCCTCGCCCGTGATTGCCGTCGAGCGGCTTCACCACCACCGGGAAGCCGATGCGGGCGGCCGCCGAGACCGCCTGGTCGACGTTGCGGACCGACTCCTGCTTGGGCACGGGCAGCCCGGCCGCGCTCAGGAGCGTGGTCGTGAGGTCCTTGTCCGAGGCGACGTCGACCGCGATCGAGCTGGTCTCGGACGTCATCGTCGCCCGGATGCGCTTGGCGTGGACACCCTGGCCGAGCTGGACGAGGGAGTACTGGTTGAGCCTGATCCACGGGATGTCGCGGCTGACCGCCTCGTCCACGAGCGCCTGCGTGGACGGGCCGAACGCCGTGCGCTCGGCCCGGAGGATGAACCGCTCGAGCTCGTCGTCCCAGTCGAAGTCGGGGTCGGCCCGGACGAGGTGGTTGACGAGCCTTGCGGCGAGCCGGCCGGCCGCGAGCCCGACGTTCTCGTCCTGGTAGCCGTAGATGACGTGGTACCGGCCGGGCTCGCCCTTGACGCCGCGGGTCTTGCCGCGCCGGATGTCGTGCCCCACGACCTGTTGGAGACCGAGTGCGCAGTGCTCGGTGACGTGTCCGAGCCAGGTGCCTTCGTGGAGCCGCTCGACGAAGCCGCCCTTCCGACCGCGCGAGCAGGAGTGTTGAGTGATGCCCGGGAGCGCCTCGAGCAGGTGCTCGGTGAACCCCGGGAGCTTGTCCGTCGGGTACTGCTCCAGCCCGCCCAGGTCGACCACCAGGTGGATCGCCTTGTCGTAGGACCACACGTTGGGGCCGCGGTAGACCCGCGTCTCGACGATCTGGAGGTCGGGGGTCGGGCGTTCACTCACCGGGCGTCTCCGTCCTGCTCGTCGGGGGTTCGTTCGGTTCGGCTGGTGCCGATTCGCCGGCCAGTCTGTCGGGCACCGCGTTTGCGAGCGAGACGTCTCCGGAGGTACGAGGGACCTACGTCGCCCGCGGCGACGTCGCGCGCCATCGCGCGGAGGTCGGCCTGCGCCTCGGCAAGCTCGGCGGCGTCCTCGGCAGAGACCTGCGTGACTCGGGGAAGCAGGGTGCGCTCGGTGAGGTCGTACGCCGTACCAGCGGGCAGCACGTGGAGCACGATGCCGCTGGCCAACAACGGAGACGAGCGCTTGGCCTCGTAGGAGTTCGTGACCAGCTGGGCCGGGTCGAGGACGGTGACCGCGCCGCGCCCGGAGACCCGGAGCACCTCGTGCCCGTCCTCGACGGTCACTGTCGCGCAGGTGTCCTCGTCGATGCCGATCCCGAGCAGCTGCGGGGACTGCGACACGATCATCAGCAGCCGCCCGTAGCGGTTGCGCTGGTCGAAGTGCTGGTCGATCACCGTGGTCTCGAGCAGCCCGAGCCCCGCGGCGACCTGGGTCATCCGTTGCTTCGGAGTTGCGCCGCCTGCGCCGAAGGCGACCATGTGCGAGGACTGGATGCTTGCGCCCGCGGACGTCCCGCCCACGACCGCACCACGCTCGTGGGCGCGGACCACGGCGTCGCCGACCGGCGTACCGCAGATGACCGCGGACAGCTTGAGCTGGTTGCCGCCGGTCATGAAGACCCCGGACGCCTCGTCGACCAGCTTGACCAGGTCGGGGTCGTGGGCCTCCTCGCGGGTCTCCGGGCGACAGGCGGTGACCTCGCCGGCCCCGAGTCGGCGGAACAGCGCGTCGTACACCTCGACGACCTCGTCCCCGATGCTGGACGCGGTCGGGATCAGCACGATCCGGGCGTCCGGACCGCCGCATGCCGTGACGAAGTCAGTGAGGATGGTGCGCCGCTTCAGCTTGTCCTCGGCCCCGCCGATGATCATCAGCGGACCCGGCCGCGCACCGAAGCGTTGCGCCGCCGGGTGCTGCTCGTCGGCGACCTCGTGACTGACGGGCGGCATGACAGGGAAGGCTAGCCGGTGCGAGAGTGCCCGTGTGAGGGAGCAGTCCGAGCTGCCCGCCCGGCAGTTGGTGGTGATGCGCCATGCCAAGGCCGAGCCGGGGGGAGAGACGGACCACGCCCGTGAGCTCTCCCAGCGCGGGTGGAACGACGCCGTCGCAGCGGGTCGGTGGCTGGCCGGTCGCGGTCTCGTGCCCGACGGGGCCCTGGTCTCGTCGGCCCGGCGTACGGCGTCCACGTGGCTGGCGGTCGCCGAGGGTGGCTCGTTCGACGCGGAGGCCACGTCGTCCGACGGGCTCTACAGCGCCGGCCCCGAGAGTGCGCTGGACCTGGTCCGCGAGACCGCCGACGACGTGTTCGCGCTGGTGGTCGTCGGGCACAACCCGACCATCGCCTACCTCGCCCAGCTCCTCGACGACGGCAGCGGTGACGATGACGCCGGCCGCGAGATGGCCGTCGGCTTCCCTACCGGGGCCGTGGCGGTCTTCGAGGTGACCGGCTCCTGGTCCGATCTCGACCTGGCCTCCGCCCGCCTCGTCGCGTTCCACGTGGGCCGGGGCTGACTTGCCGCCCTAGATGAGGGGCGGGGCGGGCGTGACGTACCCGTGCTCGAGGTCGAGGGCCTCTACCTCCTCGCGGGTGATGCCGAGGAGGTAGAGGATCGCGTCGAGGTAGGGCACGTTCACCGACGTGTCGGCGGCCTCCTGGACGAGGGCCTTGGCGTTGTAGGCGATGCCGAGCCCGGCGATCTCGAGCATGTCGAGGTCGTTGGCGCCGTCGCCGATCGCGACCACCGACTCGATCGGTACGCCGACCTGCTCGGCGAAGAAGCGGAGCGCGGTCGCCTTGCCCGCCCGGTCGACCACGTCACCAAGGATCTGGCCGGTCAGGAGGCCGTCGACGACCTCGAGCTCGTTGGCCCGCGCGTAGTGGACGTCGAGCTCGGCCGCCAGGCGGTCCGTGATCTGGCTGAAACCCCCCGAGACGAGGGCGAAACGGTAGCCCAGGCGGCGCAGGATCCGCACCAGCGTGCGGGCGCCCGGTGCCAGCACCAGCTCGTCGTACACCTCGTCGAGGGCGGACGCCGGGATCCCCTTGAGCAGCGAGACCCGCTCGCGCAGGGAGGCCTCGAAGTCCAGCTCGCCACGCATCGCGCGCTCGGTGAGGTCAGCGACCTCGTCCTGGTGCCCGCTGTGGGCCGCCAGCAACTCGATCACCTCGCCCTGGATCAGGGTGGAGTCGACGTCGATGACGATCAGCCTCATGGCGCGCCTCAGCAGGCTGGCGGGCTGGACGGCGACGTCGACTGCTTGCTTCGCCGCCTCCGCGGAGAGCAGTGCTCGGAGCCGATCGGGATCGGCGCCTGACACGTGCAGGTCGATCGCCGTGACCGGGTAGCGAGCCATCCGCTCGATGCGGTCGATGTTGGCGCCGCAGTCGGCGATCCGCCCGGCGACGGCAGCCATCGCTCCCGCCTTGAGCGGTGTGCCGATCACCGTCACGTGCGAGCGCCCCTCACGGCGGACCTTGTTGTCGCCCGAGCCGTGATCGACCTCGACGTGCATCCCCAGCTCCGCCGCGGTCTCCTCGACGGCAGCGCGCAACTTCTTCCAGTCCCGGGGTGCCGTCACCAGGATGCCGAGGATCAGCCGACGGCGGAGCACGATCTGCTCGATGTCGAGCACCTCGACGCCGGCCCGGGTCAGGGTGCGGAACATCGCCGAGGTGACCCCCGGCCGGTCCTTCCCGGAGACCGTGAGCAGCAGGGCGTCCGGCATCTGCTCCGTCATTGCCCTACGAGGCTACCCAGAGTCGACGTCGACTGTCGGTGTTGGTCCGTACCGTGTCGGGGCATGGCAGACACCACAGCATCCCGGCACCACACTTTCGACTACGTCGAGCTCGCCGCTCCCGACATCGCGGCCGCCAAGGCCTTCTACGGCGCGGCCCTCGGTTGGACCTTCACCGACTACGGCCCGGCCTACTCCGGCATCCGGCGTCCGGGCGGCGAGGGCGAGATCGGCGGGCTCAACCCCGAGCGCCCGGCCGGACCCGGGCTGCCTCTGGTCGTGCTCTACAGCGTCGACCTCGACGCCACGCTCGCCTCGGTCCGCGCTGCCGGTGCGACGATCGACGATGAGCCGTTCGAGTTCCCCGGTGGCCGCCGCTTCCACTTCACCGACCCCGCCGGCAACTCCCTCGCGGTCTGGACCGAGGCCTGACCGATCGCCCGCGGTCGTACGGTCCCCGGTGGTTGAAGAGCGATCCCCAGCGAAGGTCTCATCGGTGGTCGAGGAGTGAGCGTTTCTCATCGGTGGTCGAGGAGCGAGCGCCGGCGAGCGTCACGAGACCCGGTGACGGTGTCTGTGGTCGGGGGCCAGGGCACGGTTGCGGGGTCTCGTGACGCGTCGGCGAGCGTCACGAGACCCGGTGACGGTGTCTGTGGTCGGGGGCCAGGGCACGGTTGCGGGGTCTCGTGACGCGTCGGCTCAGTCCCTCGTTCCTCGGGTCTGAGACGACGCTCCTCGACCGCCGGTTGGGACCCGGTGGTTGAGGAGCGAGCGCCGGCGAGCGTCTCGAAACCCCGGGAGATGCCTGCGGTCCGGGCCCCGCACATGGTCAGCTGGCCTCGTCGACCGTTG
>Ga0164241_10003442_pt1 | contig 15967 bp, 5 predicted proteins | sample OricomyardsoilBY_FD_108780 | JGI IMG/M metagenome (GOLD analysis project Ga0164241, IMG submission 108780) | Backyard soil microbial communities from Emeryville, California, USA - Original compost - Back yard soil (BY) | ecosystem: Environmental > Terrestrial > Soil > Unclassified | place: USA... | reverse complement strand
TTAATACCGGTAAAATTCCATAGGCTTTGAAAATTTGAGGCTAGTGGATGATTGGCAATAACCTGGTCACACAGTGTAACAGCCGATGTTAAATCTGAATTCACTGTCGAAGCGTTCCATGAACTATTTATTTCGCTTGCCCTGGATAAATATGCTTTTGCTAAATAATGGGCAGCAGCATCTTGTGTAATTCGATAAGGGCCTCCCGACGTTGGCAAAAGATTATGAGCGCTATCGAGATCTATTATTATTTGATTAAAAACATCCTGGGGAGCGGCGCGGGTATATTCCAGGGAAAACGATGTGGTCGTTGGCGTGGTAACCAGCGGAACACCGCCAAATTGAGATACCAATCTTAAATAGCAGTATCCACGCATAAAAAGCCCTTCACCCAATGAGGTGTTTTTAATAGCAGTTGACGTAGAGGTACTATTCCTTGCATTTTGAATTAACAAGTTTGCGTCGCCGATAGCGGTATATAATGCATCCCATTGAACATTTACTCCTACCAAATTACCGCTGGAAGTAAGTCCGGGATTAAAAGTTTGATCATAATTGTTCCACGGTGAATTGGATGGATCTCCGCCGATATGAAATTCATCAGTTCCATAATTAGCAGCAGAAAAGTACCATTCTCCATTCGGAGGAACACTAAAAGTTTGATAATAAGCACCCACTGCTAATTGCAAGATGCCATCATCCGTTTTGTAAAAATCAGTAGTGTTTGCAGTGGTAAGTGTCTCATCTAAAAAATTCTTTTTGCAAGACGCTATAGTAAGAAGCATTGCGGCAACAATGATTACTTTATTTAATTTATTATAGTTATTCATATTATTCAAATTTATTAATGTTAAAATGAAGCATTAAATCCAAGCGTAAAACCACGATTCCAGGTTGGACCGACTACATCCATATCAAGGAAGTCAATTTGACGGAACAACATTCCGGGATTTTGCACTTGCACATAAGCTTTTAAATTAGAAATGCCTATTCCGGTTAATGTGCTATTGGCAAAATTGTATCCTAACGATATGTTTCGAATTTTAATAAATGAAGCTTTCAGATAACCTAATGAAGCATAATAGGGGTCAACCGGTGCACCACCGGCATTAAATATAGGTTTTTGAAATTCAGCATTTGTGTTATTTTCAGTGTAATAGTCAATATTCCTGGTAACATAACGCGCGTTCTGTGATTCACCTCCATAACTGTACATATAATTGAATTTTCCGTACAAGAAGAAAGAAAATTCCAATCCTTTATAATCAAATGTATTGGTCATACCAGCTATCCAGCGCGGCCTGGTCCATCCAATTATCTGGCGATCGTGGTTCGGATCAATTTTATTATCGGGTTTATTATCGCTACCGCTGACGTCGTCAATTTTTACGTTACCAGGGTAAAACGCATTGCCGTTTGCATTGAATAATTTGTAACTTGATGAATCAGCTACCTGCCACAGGCCTGATGCCTTATAACCATAAATTACACCAAGGGGTTGCCCGGGAAACCAAAGATTGCTTATGTCTGGTTGAGTTCCATTTGACAACGAAACTATATGGTCTTTTTGCCATGAAGCATTTAAATTGGTCGTCCATGTGAAATCTTTTGTCCTGATGTTAATTGTCGTTATGGAAATATCAACGCCGGTGTTAGCAGTTTTACCGATATTCTCGTAACTGGTAGTAAAACCTGTAACGGTTGGGATATTAGCATTCAGCAACAAATCTGATGTACTGGATGTGTACACATCCACGCTTCCGGATACTCTCCGGTCAAACAACGAATAATCTATACCAAGGTTGTATTGCGTTGTTTTTTCCCATCCCAGGTCTTTATTCGCAAAAACGGTACTTGGTATTGAGCCCGCAGTATTGGCCGTATAAAAAGGATAAAAAAGTGATGTTATTCCACCCTGTGTTTGGTAAGGAGCTACGGCCGAGTTTCCCGTAACGCCGGCGCCAATTCTTAATTTTAAGCTATTTACCCATTTTACATTCATGAATTTTTCTTTGTCAATCCTCCAGGCTAATGCTGCAGAAGGGAACAGGGTATATTTATGGCCCTCAGCAAGTACAGAAGAACCGTCCTGGCGAGCTGAAACCGTCAACAAATATCTATCCTTAAAGCTATAGTTAATTCTTCCCATGTAGGACAATAGCTGTTGCTGTATAATATTAGAAGATGAACTTAACTGACCGGTTACCGTACCACTAGTTAATGCATTCCATAATTGAGAAGACAAAGGAACGCCGTTGCCTGTTATATTACTCGTTTCCTGTGTGTAACCAGTTCGGCTTTGTAATAATGTGACACCAATGCTATGTTCACCAAAGGTTCTGTCATAATAAAGCAAATTATCCAAGGTATATGAACGGGTACTATTGTTGGTAAGTGAAGCATAGCTGCTGCTACCTCCGTTGGCCACTGAGTTTTTATCAATGTAAACTCCATCGCGATAATTAGAGAGATCCGGACCAAAATTCAGGCGATAGCTCAACCCTTCCAACGCATGGGAAATTGAACCAAAATTTACCTGAGCATGTAAACTTCCGAACGCTCTCAATGTTACTCTTTCATCTATATTATATTTCCATTCGTCAACAATAGTTTTAACAGCATTGTCACCTCCCGGAAATGAAATCCTGTTGCCGGCAGAATCATAAGGCACAGCAAAAGGGAATACGCCTCTTGCAGATTCATATAATCCCCCCGAAGGAGTACCGACAGTGGAAACCCCTGTGGCCGATTGCCCATATTCCTGCTTATTGTAGCTAACATTAATGCTACTACCAAAATTAAGCCATTTGGTAGCAGCAATATCTACATTTAGATTTGCGGTGTATCTTTCAAATGATTGTCCTTTTATGGTTCCTTTATTGTTTAAATAACCGAAGGAACCATAGGCCTTAATTTTATCTGTTCCGCCACTTACACTTAACGTATTGTCGGTAGTGATGCCTTGTTGAGTTACCATGCCTCTCCAATCTGTGGTTTTAACTTTTGAAGGATCCCATGTTCCCGATGCCCATCCCTGTTCGATATTAGCCCATGCGTAAGGATCCGCGGTTGCGCTAAAATAAGTTCTATCAAATGCTTCATCCGGCTGATCTCCCCTGGGATATTTACTGATACCGGTTGTAGGATTTAATCCCGCATAATAATAGGCCCAGCGGCGGTAAGTAATGAAATCACCGGCATCAAACATTTTTTCATCATCTACTAAATTTTCAAAAGTAAGGGAACTATTAAGGTTTAATACCGTTCTTCCTGCTCTTGCTTGTTTCAGCGTAACAATTACAACTCCGTTGGCGCCACGCGAACCGTAAATAGCAGTTGCAGAAGCATCTTTCAATACATCAATTGATTGAATATCGCTGGGGTTAATATTATCAATGCTGCCGGTAGTTAATGGAATTCCATCAACGACAAATAATGGGGAGTTGGATGCAGTTAGCGAACGAACACCACGGATAGTAATAGCACCGATGGTACCGGGACGTTCATTGGACGCAATATCCACACCTGCAATTTTGCCCTGCATCGCGTCCAGCGGATTGTCAACAGGGCGCGATTGTATCTCTGCCTGGCTTATGCCCGAGATGGCGCCGGTTACATCCTTCCGCTTAACGGTCCCATAACCAACTACTACAACCTGCTCCAGTTCTTTACTAAATACAGATAATACAATGTTTAAATTACCTGACGTATTAGTGACAGCCACTTCTTTGTCGGAGTATCCCGTGTGAGTTATTTCCAGGGTGGCGTCTGCCTTAGTAATAGAAATACTAAATTTTCCCGAAGCATCCGTAGCAACACCAACGTTGGAATTTTTTACGCGAATGTCAACGCCCTGTAACGGTTCTCCTTTTTCATTGGAAATAATTCCGTCAATTGAATGGGCCGAAGGTTGCTGGGCGAAGGTCCTTTGCACAGCAATTGTAAGAAAAGCAGTAATAAATAATACATGCTTTAATGCTGAATAATTTTTTCTCATGTTGCAATTGAAAATTTAAAATGAAAGGGTGATTGTGATTACAAAAAATAATAATCAAGAGACATTTTACAAGCAATCTGTTGATACAATTTTTGCGATTATTTAATGACAGTTATTTAAGTGTAAATTTAACATTAAATTAAACGAATAAAAAAAATTTTATAATCTGCACGTCGCGGTTTTTCGAAAAGAAAAATAGTTGAAGAAGAAAAATCAAGCCCTGTAATTAAGTATTAAAATTAACTGAAAGAATTTTTAGGACCCTGTTAAAATGAATCCCCCCTGACCTGAAAGTGAGTGTTGATAGCCCTTTGACAGATTTTTTCGGATTCAAATATGAACATAAAGTAACGGGCCTTGCTGGCAGGTGTTCAACAATATTTTTCTTCGGGAACGATTGCGTAGATTTTTTGCTTTTTCAGGATGGTACAGGATGCCGTCAATTTTTCGCGATGCTACTTTTACACCGTTACAATTATTTAATTGCTTTTAAAAATTGCTTGTTATGAAGTCAAATTATCTTTTTTTTAAAAATTTCTTATTGCTGTTTTTTGTATTTGCTTTCTGCAGCATTGGTAGGTTAAACGCCCAAAATAATTCTAATGCTATTACAGGAAAAGTTTTGGATGAAAATGGTAAGGCTTTATCCGGTGTAACGATTACGGTTAAAGGTAGTTCTGTTAAATCGGTTACTAACGACGACGGTACTTACACCATCCCAATTACCTCGCGGAAAGGTTCACTTGTTTTTTCATCTGTTGGGTATCTGCCGCAGGAAATATCAATTGGCAATAAAGCTATTGTCAACGTGTCGATGGGGATTGCCCAAAAGGCCATGGATGAGGTAGTTGTGGTAGGTTATGGTTCTCAAAGGAAAAAGGATATGACAGGAGCGGTCGCGCAGTTGGATGCCAGCAAATTTAAGGAGCGTCCGATATCGCAGGTAGCTGAGGCAATGCAGGGGCAGTTGGCTGGGGTTCAGGTTAGGTCCACAACAGGTCAGCCGGGCGCTGCGGTGCAGATCAAAGTTCGTGGTACGGCATCTGTGAATTCAGGTACCGATCCGTTATATGTGGTAGATGGAGTTCCGGTTGATAACCTGGTAGATATTAACCCATCAGATATTGCCTCGATTGATGTATTAAAAGATGCAGCTTCCACAGCTATATATGGTTCCAGAGCTACTAATGGAGTGGTGTTGATTACTACAAAGAAAGGGCAGGGTGGCAAAACAAGATTTAATTTCAATTCATATTATGGGGTACAGCAATTAGCTAATAAGATGGATTTGCTTTCTGGTCCCGAATGGATAAACATGTATGAGCAGGTGCAAGATTCGGCTTATGTCAAAAGAGGTCTGCAATCAGGACTTACCTGGAGCGCAGATGATCCAATTCCGGTAAGGCAGGCAAATTTGAATACACTTCAAAGTTCCACTTACATTCCTGATTCGCGATGGTCCCAGGGAACTGATAGTTTAAGTTATATAGATTGGCAGAATGAATTTTACCGCAACGCGCCTATGGCCAATTATCAATTGTCTGCGTCTGGAGGAACCGATAAATTAACCTATCGCATTTCAGGAAATTATTTGGACCAGGATGGAATTGCAACGGCTACGAATTACAAACTTTTTTCCCTTCGTGTTAATCTTGAGGCAAAACTCACCAACTATTTAAAGTTGGGATTGGATCTTTCGCCTTCTTATTCATGGAGCGACGGTGGAAATGTGGATGGTAAAGATGCTCAATCGCATCACGTGTTGTCAATGGCGCCGGTAGTAGAAAAAGATGCCGGAATTTATTCGGGAGTAGCACCTTATGGCAGATATTATTTTGCCGGCTCTACTCAAAGCCCGATTGCGTACCAGAATGAAACAACCAATAATCTAAACAGGCAGCGCTTATTATCCAACATGTACCTAAAGGCGGATATTTATAAGGGGCTTTCATTTCAGTTGAAAGGGGGGTGGAATACGGATCAACAAAATCATAAAGTATATCATCCTTCTATCGGTCTTGGACAAATACCAGGCGCGAATAGCTCAGGAAGCTATACTACTTCAAACACTCAATATTACCTGATTGAATCAATGTTATCTTTTGATCGTTCCTTTGGTGATCACCATATTAATGCCATAGGGGTATATAGCGCGGAGCAAACGAATATGGTATCTACCAGTCAAAGCGCAAGTAAATTTGCTAATGACGCGTTAACTACTTTAAATAATGCAACATCTACAGTTACCACTTCATCAACAGGCGAATTAAAAAGAACCCTGGAGTCATACCTTGTAAGAGCGCAGTATGACTATAAGCATAAATACCTGCTCAACGCCAGTATTAGAAGCGATGGTTCCTCCATATTTGGCTCGAATGAAAAGTGGGGCAATTTTCCTGCAATTGGCGTGGGTTGGAATGTGGCACAGGAATCATTTATGAGTAATCTTAGTTGGATAACTCAATTAAAGCTGCGGGCAAGCTATGGCTATAATGGTAATAATGACATCAAAGATTATCTCGCTTATGGCGGTATCGGATCTGCTAATTATTCTTATGGCGGTGCGTTGGTAAATGGGTATGTTCCAACTTCCATCTCCAACCAAAACCTTCATTGGGAAAAAACAAGGTCTGCCAACTATGGTATTGATATGGGATTGTTTAATAATCGTATTTCTCTATCTGCAGATTATTATGATAAGGTAACCACAGATATGTTACTGAATGTTCCTTTTGCACTCGCTACCGGTTTTGCAAGTGGTACAGAAAACATTGGTAACATGAGTAATAAAGGCTGGGAGTTCCAGGTGAACACCAGGAACCTTACGGGAGCGTTGCAATGGCAAACCGACCTCAATTTCAGTATTAATAAAAACAAGATAACCGCTTTAGGCGTCGGTAACGCACCGATACACACCGGATATAGTAATCAGACACAGATTGACCAGGTGGGATTGCCGGTGAACGAATTCTATATGTATGACGCCATAGGTGTATATACAAATGACAAGGATCTGGCAAATAGTCCTAAAATGCCCAACAATATCGTTGGGGACGTGAAATATCGGGACGTAGATGGCAATGGAAGCATTGATGACAATGACCGTACATTTTTAGGCCAGCCAGACCCTACTTATAGCTGGGGCTTTTACAATAACTTCTCATTTAAACAATTCGATCTTTCTTTCCTTATCCAGGGAAGCGGCGGCAATAAAGTGTACGACCTAATCGGAAGGGCCATAGACAGGCCGGGAATGGGTACTTTGGGAAATGCCTTAGGACGCTGGAGAAACCGTTGGCGTTCGCCTGAAGATCCGGGAGACGGATTTACACCAAGGATTGATGGAACAACAGGCGGACTTTACGATTCACGTTGGCTATACGACGGAACGTATGCACGTTTTAAAAGCCTCGTTTTAGGATATACACTCCCAGGTAATCTCGTTAAAGGAATTAGTAGTGCACGCATATATGTTAGCGGTGAAAATCTTTTTTATCTCCACAATAAGGATTACGGCGGATATAGCCCTGAATCATTAAATACTTCCGGAGGCGATTACGGAGCTTATCCGGATGCGCGAACCTATATAATAGGGATTAACATTGGCCTTTAAAAAAATAAAACTATTCCAAACGGCTTTGTGTATCAAGATATGGCCGGAAATGTTTAGACATTTCAAAATACAAAAATTAAAAATTAATACTAATGAAAAAAATATTATTCCCAATAGCGATAATTATCATGATAGCGGGTGTTTCATGTAAAAAAGATTTCCTGGATCTGAAGCCCACTTCAAGTATTACTGCTGGTAACTTTTATCAATCTCAACAAGATATTCAACAGGCCGTAACAGGTGTCTATTCAAGTCTCCAGGACTGGCCCGTAGATATTTACTTGTATTTATCTGAAATCCGTTCTAATAATTTTTACGCGGTGTTTGCAGATGCGCAACGTGATTATTTTGATATAAATAATTTCCAGGTTACTAATCAATCGGGTACCGTTCATGACACCTGGCAGAGTTTATACGCCATGATCAACAGGGCTAATGGAGTTTTGGAAAATATTGATAACGTAAACTTTGATGATCCTTCTATTAAATCCCGCTATAAATCTGAAGTAAGATTTTTAAGAGCTTATGCGTATTTTCAATTGGTAAGATTATGGGGAAGAGTTCCATTAGTCACATCGGTAATTTCTCCATCAGAAGGTATTACAATAAAACAATCAGAACCTGCAGATATTTACAATTTCATCACCACCGAAATGGATGCTGTCAAAGATTCTTTGCCGGGAAATTATACGGCAAGTGCTGATGTGGGGCGGGTTACATCGTGGGCTGCGAAAGGGATTTTGGCCAAAGTCTATTTAACAATGGCAGGCTATCCTTTAAATCAGGTAGCAATGAAAGATAAGGCGCAGGCGTTGTTGGAGGATATTATTAGTCATGAAGGTACCACACCGAAATTAGCATTGACGCCGAATTATGCCGATTTGTTTGGCTATAAAAATGATAATATGCATGCGCTGTTTGAAGTGCAGTATATTTCCGGCGGGTTCGGTGAAGGCAGTACTTTCCCTTCGGAGGTCCTTGGTAATGTAAGCACCAGCATGGTCAATGTAACTATTCTTAACTCTGCTTCAAGGTTGACTGTTTCACAGGATTTGCTTACAAGTTACGATTCTATTGACACCCGGTTTAACACAACGTATGATACTTCTTATACCACAAATGATAATCCTCCGAAACATAGTAATGTCCCATTCTTTAGAAAATTTGTTGATTATGGCTTAACAAATTTGACCAGTTACAATGACTGGCCGGAGAATTTTCCTTTGTTGCGCTATGCTGATGTATTATTAATGGAAGCAGAAATATTAAATGATAAATCAGGCCCAACACAACAGGCCGTAGATATTTTAAACCGCGTTAGAACGAGAGCAGGGTTACCTATCATCACTCCCGCATCGGCAGTGGAATTTGATACGGCGTTGACCAATGAATATCGTCACGAGTTTGCCGACGAAGGACAATATTGGTTCTATCTTGTGAGGACAGGACAAGCAGTATCTATCATGAATGCATGGTTTGCTGCTACCGGCAGAACAAAAACAATTGACGAGCATAACCTGTTATATCCAATTCCTCAAACAGAAATGGATATATATCCTGACTTATATCAACAGAATCCCGGTTATTGAGTGAATGGTTATTAAATGCAGGGTTCCAGAAACCTATTTTCCGAAACCTTGCATTTCTACTTTTATAAAAACGATGCTTTTGTAGTAAACCAACAAAAAAGGAGTATTTCTAATTTGTTATAATTTTTATATAGGGATATTTTTATTTGCCTCATTTATCTAAAATCATATTCATGAAAACCCTTATCATAATTGTTGGACTCTTTTTTTTATCTTTCCATGATGCCAAGGCCCAACCTGTTTTGCAGACCGGCCAGGGTTCTATGCCAAATGAATGGATAGACGCGGATACACACCACAAAGTTATTAAGCTCACCAGGAGGGAGGGAAGCAACATGAGTTTTTATTTTCATAATGATCCTTTTGTTGATGGCAAAATGGTTTTTTACGGAAGCGACAAACAGAACAGTGATAATATTAAAAAGCAGGAAACTTATAATAACAATGCAAGAAACAAACAATTATATGATGTTGATCTAAAGGTATTAAAGATTGAGCAACTGACGTACAGACCCGACCCAATGCAGGGCGAAATTGTTTCTCCAAAATTGAACGAAGTTTTTTACCAGGTAAAAGACACCGTTTTTGCTACCAATATTTCTACCAAAAAAGAAAGAAGGATTTTTGTTTTTCCTCTTGATTTTCGCGGAGGAATTACAACTGTAAATGCAGATGGCACGCTTCTCGGAGGCGCAAGAGCAGAAGACGCTGAAAAGAAAATATTTAAAAACAATCCTTCTAAGAGCGATTATTTTAATAAAATATTTGAAGCTAAATTAAGACGCACTTTATTTACAATTAATATCACAACAGGTAAGCTCGACAAAATATTTTCTGATACTGCGTGGCTTAATCACGTGCAATTTTCGCCGGCCGATCCGGATCTTTTGATGTTTTGCCACGAAGGCCCCTGGCATAAAGTAGATAGAATATGGACGATTAATATCAAATCAAAAAAGGTAACGAAGGTGCATACAAGAACCATGAATATGGAAATTGCAGGCCATGAATGGTTTTCCCATGATGGCAAATACATTTATTTTGATTTGCAACAACCGCGTGGCGTTACATTTTTTGTTTGCGGATATAACATCGCTACAGGGAAAGAAAAAAAATATTCTTTGACAAGAAATGAATGGTCAGTACATTTTACTTCTTCTCCCGATGGAAAATTATTTGCCGGTGACGGCGGCGCTCCCAATGCTGTAGCGAAAGCGCCTGACGGAAAATGGATATATTTGTTTACGCCCGAAGGCGATCATTTCAAATCGGAGAAATTAGTAAACATGATCAATCATAATTACCGTTTAGAACCCAATGTGCATTTCAGCCCTGATGAAGAATGGATCATCTTCAGGGCTAACTTTGAGGGAGTGGAAGATGTTTACGCCGTTGAAATAAAAAAAAGTGAAAAATAATTTCTTTTTTAAAATTATTACTTGTGACAATACCTAATCATTTACCTATCCATGGCCCCTCTCCGAAGGAGAGAAGGTTGGGGATGAGGCCTCGCAAAATATTTCTCTTTTTATTCCTGTTATTTCAATTAAATTATGTCTCAGCCCAAATAAAATGGCCAGCCATAACCGAACAGGCAAAACCATGGACACGCTGGTGGTGGCTGGGAAGCGAAGTAAATAAGAATGACCTGAAAACCGTGATGCAGCAATATCACGACGTTGGCCTTGGTGGCCTTGAGATAACACCAATTTATGGTGTGCAGGGAGAAGAAGATCAATATATCAATTTTCTTTCTCCAAAATGGATGGAGATGTTTGATTATACTTTAAAAGAAGGAAAGCAGCTACATCTTGGTATTGATTTGGCAAACGCTACAGGCTGGCCTTTTGGTGGCCCCTGGATTGGTGATGAAGATGCAAGTAAGGATATGGTTTATAAAACATATTCCTTGCATGGAGCAGAAAGTTTGCATGATACGATTCAGTATATACAACAGCCATTTGTACGAACCGAGCACCATTATAAAGTTAGTATTGACAGTATCTTATATCCCGTTTCTGCCAATAAAAATTTACAGGCGCTTGCCATAGACCAAATAAAATATAAACGGCCCTTGCCCTTGCAGGTTTTAATGGCCTATTCTGATGCGGGTGATACAATTGATTTAACCAGCAAAGTAAATAAAGATGGAATATTAAACTGGACGGCTCCTGAAGGTAATTGGAAACTATTTGCATTATTTATGGGATGGCATGGAAAGCAGGTGGAACGCGCTGCGCCGGGCGGAGAAGGAAATGTGATTGACCATTTTTCTTCTACTGCGTTAGACCATTATTTAAATCGTTTTGACGAAGCATTTAAAGGCCACGACCTGAGTGGCTTGCGTGGTTTTTTTAATGATTCTTATGAAGTGGATGATGCCGTTGGAGAATCAGATTTTACGCCTTTGCTGTTTGAGGAATTTAAAAAGAGAAGAGGATATGATTTAAAAAATTATTTGCCTGAATTATTTACAAAAACGCCGACTGAAAAAAGTAATAGAATTCTTTGTGACTACCGGATGACCATAGACGAATTGATTTTGAATGATTTTACAAAGGAATGGTTTAAGTGGGCACACAGTAGAGGAAAAATTGTACGCAACCAATCGCACGGCTCGCCGGCAAACACATTGGATTTATATGGTGTGGTTGATATCCCGGAAACAGAAGGAACAGAAATTTTGCGAATTAAATTTGCTCCGTCCACATCACATGTGATGGGCAAAAAATTAGCTTCATCGGAATCCGCCACCTGGTTGAAAGAACATTTTTTGTCAACACTTGCTGATGTAAAAAAAGCCCTGGATGTTTATTTTATTGGCGGGGTAAATCATATTGTATATCATGGAACGGCCTATTCACCGCCATCTGAGCCTTGGCCGGGAAGATTGTTTTATGCCTCTGTCGAATTTACACAGGCAAATCCTTTCTGGAATAATTTTTCAGAATTAAATCATTATGTGGCGCGGACTCAATCGTTTTTACAACAAGGAAAAGCGGATAATGATGTGCTTCTTTACTTTCCCATTTACGATAAATATTCTGAACCGGGCAAACAATTGTTATTACATTTTGATGGAATGAAACCTGGCTTTAATGGTACGCCATTTGAATTAGCCGCAGACACGATGCAGCAAAAAGGCTATGCATTTGATTATATTTCTGACAGGCAAATTTTGAATCTAAAAGATTCTGCTAATAAAATTCTAACCGGCGGTACCTCTTATCAAACTATTATTTTACCGGGTGTAAAATTCATGAAAGCTGAAACGCTTCAAAAATTATTTGGCCTTGCTGAAAGCGGCGCTACCATTATTGTTTATAGAAATTTACCAACAGAAGTTCCGGGTTATGGCCAGTTACAGCAACACGAAGAAACGTTTAACAAATTAATTCAGCAATTGAATTTTGTTTCAACAAACGATTCAGAAATAAAATCTGCTACTGTAGGAAAGGGTAGATTTTTAATGTCAGGTAATTTACAACAATTATTGAAATTCGCTTCTATCAGAAGGGAAGATATGACTGATAAAGAATTACAATTTGCCCGCAGGCAAAATGAAAATGGCTCTGAATTTTATTTTATTGCTAACAGGAGCGATCAACCAATTGATGAATGGGTAACGCTTCAAACAAAGGCCAGCGGCGTGTCTTTGTATAAACCCATGACCGCTGATTCGGGTGTTGCAAAATTTAAAAACAATGCTGAAGGTTTGGCTCAGGTGCTTCTTCAATTGAATCCTGATGAAAGTATCATTGTTGAGACATCTCCTAAAGTGATTAATGGAACCCCATTTCCTTATATCAAAACAAAAAATGCCCCAATGGAAATTACTGGTAAGTGGGCTTTGAAATTCACAAATGGCGGCCCAACATTACCAGCCTCTGTAACAATGAGCCAATTGAAACCCTGGACAGAATTTAAAGATAATTCGTATCAAATCTTTTCTGGCACTGCATCTTATTCTGTTCATTTTAAAAAGCCATCCGGTACGGCATCGCAATATTTATTAAATCTTGGTGAAGTAGATGAGAGCGCACAGGTATTTATCAATGGGAAAAAAATAGCCACTTTGATCGGTCCCGTGTTTTCGTGTAAGCTTAACCGTGATGAATTAAGAGCTGACAATATTTTGGAGATAAAAGTTTCTAATAGCATGGCCAACCGGATTATTGATTTGGATAAAAGACATGTGCATTGGAAAAAATTCAATAACATCAATTTTGCAGCAAAGCTGCCACAGGACAGAGATGCAAATGGATTATTTGATGCTTCGAAATGGAAGCCGGTAAAATCAGGGTTGACAGGGCCGGTGACGATCACAGCTATTAAGTAGTTTCCTTTTTCCTGCCCGATAGCGCGCTGATTCGATAACCTACGCAGTAAACAAACAAATACATGCGATTTCTATTTTGTTTCATATTCATCTCTTTGTCTTTTACCACTCATGCGCAAAGGATTTCGGACGATTGGTGGCACAATGAGATAAGGCAAATGCATTATGTGCCTGAAGGAAAAGATTTCGTCTGTGTGCATCCCACACGCCGCTTTAATCGTGCATTGTATGGAACTAATACAGCGTTCAGAGTGGAAGCCGGCGACCTGCCTGAGTTTGCGATGTACATGCCAGGCATGGGCGGCAATTTTAAGTTTGGTTTAATAGATGGCAATAAAAGTAAATGGCTGATAGATGCAAAAAATATTAAGGCCATTTACAGGGCAGGCAGTATGTTGTATGAAATTAAAGATTCAATGTTGGGCAGTGGAACTTTAAAAATTTCTGTGCTTGCACTTGCCGATGCAGAAGGAATGATTATAAAAGCGCAGTTTATTAATTCTAATAAAAATGTTCAATTGCTTTGGGTTTATGGCGGACCATCCGGTAAAAAATTTTCACGTGATGGTGATATCGGCGCTGACCCGGAATCATCTTTTTATTTGCAACCTGGATATTGCAATGGCAATGGCTACACAATTAAAAAAAATACATTTCAGTTAAAATATTCTGACCAAAAGAAAGTCTTACATCATCTTGCCGGAATTTTTCCGGTGAATTCTACTATTCATATTGCTGATGCAAATGAACAAACAAATCCATTGCGGTTATTTCAATCTGATTCTTCGTCGCTGCCTGTGATTACAGGGAAAATCAATGCTTCAAACAGCGCCTATTATTTTTTAATTCAAAATATTTCAATACTAAATGTTGGCTATAATCAATTAGAAAATATTTTCCATAATGCAGAAAAGGCAAGAGAAAAAATTGCAAACAGAATTCAACTTTCCACTCCTGATCCTTATATCAATACTCTTGGAGGAGCATTGTGTATCGCAGCAGACGCAATTTGGGAAGCGCCGTCTTATTTACATGGGGCTGTTGCATGGCGCATACGTTTGCCGGGCTGGCGTGGCCTTTATGTTGCAGACCCGTTGGGCTGGCATGAAAGGGCAAAAGAACATTTCAGCAGTTATGCGCTGTCTCAATTAACAAGTCCCCTAACAGGGCCAGTAGTCGCCGATACGGCTTTGCATCTGGCACGTCAATTAGAAAAAATAGGTACATCGCTTTTCAGCAGCGGATATATTTGTCGCAATCCTGGTGGGGATTTCAAGCCGAATCATTATGACATGAATCTTGTCTTCATAGACGCGCTTTTAAATCATTTTAAATGGACAGGCGATATTGCTTTTGTAAAAAAAATGTGGCCATTGATAAAAAGACATCTTGCCTGGGAAAAGAGAAATTTTGATTCAGATGGCGATGGATTGTACGATTCATACGCTGATATTTGGGCAAGCGATGCACTGCAATATAGCGGTGGCGGCGTGACGCATTCTTCAGCTTATAATTACAGGGCTAATAAAATGGCCGCTGAAATTGCTTCTTTGATTGGTGAAAATCCTGCGCCCTATAAAAAAGAAGCCGAACATATTTTTAATGCGATGCAAACTAAATTGTGGATGCCCTTTAATGGAAGCTATGCAGAGTATAAAGATGCGTTGGGGTTAAAGATGCTGCATCCGGCACCCGCTCTCTGGACAATATATCAGGCGATTGACAGCAAGGTGCCCGACAACTTTCAGGCTTATGAAAGTTTGAAATATATTGATAGCAATATCCCTCATATTCCTGTCCAAGCTAATGGGTTTCCTGATGAAAATATGTATGTGTTATCTACTACTAACTGGCAACCCTACACGTGGTCTTTAAATAATGTGGTTCTTGCAGAAAACCTGAATACTTCTTTGGCTTATTGGCAGGGAAACCGCCCTGATGAAGCTTTCCGTTTGTGGAAAAGCTCCTTAGTGGAAAGCATGTTTCTTGGCGCAAGCTCTGGCAATTTTGAGCAACTTTCATTTTATGATGCGATTCGCGGTGAACTCTACCGTGATTTTGCAGACCCGATTGGCGTTGCCGCGCGTACTTTGGTGGAAGGCTTATTTGGCATTGAACCCGATGCGTTAAATGATACATTAACTATCAAGCCTGGCTTTCCTTCCGGCTGGAATTTCGCTTCCTTATCGATTCCTGATATTTCGATTGATTTTAAGAGAAAAGTGAACACTGATTATTACAAAATCATTCCATCATTTCAAAAGAAAATGTATTTACATTTTGTTGTGAGAGCAAGATTGGATGATATCAAATCATTAAAAGTCAACGGCAAAATAATTAAATACAAGCAATCGGAAGATGCAATAGGGCTTCCTTCAATTGAGATAAATATCCCAGCCGAAAAAAGTTATAACATAGAAATCAAATGG
>Ga0164241_10003441_pt1 | contig 15967 bp, 19 predicted proteins | sample OricomyardsoilBY_FD_108780 | JGI IMG/M metagenome (GOLD analysis project Ga0164241, IMG submission 108780) | Backyard soil microbial communities from Emeryville, California, USA - Original compost - Back yard soil (BY) | ecosystem: Environmental > Terrestrial > Soil > Unclassified | place: USA... | reverse complement strand
GCCCGCTCATCCGCGCGTACGCGTCGGCCATGGTCGCCGCACCGCACTCGTGGCGGGCGGCCGCGAACGGCACGCCGCCGTCGCGCAGCGCGTTGGTGACCACGAAGTTCCCGCTGCCGACGACCCCGAACGCCTGCGCGACGCCCAGCCCGGCGAGCGTCGAGCCGACGAGCTCGGCGGTTGTCGTCACCTCTCGACCAGCGCGTAGACCCGCGCCGGACTGCCCGACCCGCCGACGATCGGCAGCGGTGAGACCACGAGCACCGCGCCCGTGGCCGGCAGGTTCGCGAGGTTCTGCAGCTGGGTCAATCCCATCTTGCCGGCGCCCAGGAAGTAGTGGTGGCACGGGAACGCCGGGTCGAAGCCGTACGCGGCGCCCGCGTCGGTGCCGACGGTCTCCACGCCGAGGCCGACGAGGTTGGTGTCCTCGGCGAGCCAGCGGGCGCATTCGGGGGAGATGCCCGGCGTGTGCGGGCCGGTCTCGTCGGCGTTGAGGAACTGGTGCTGGTCGCCGGAGCGCCGGTCCCACCCGGTGCGCAGCAGCAGCCAGCCGCCGGTGGGCAGCTCGCCGTTCTCCGCCTCCCAGTAGCGCACGTCGTCGATCTGCAGGAGGTGGTCGGAGTCGGCGGCGACCTCGTCGGACACGTCGATCACGACCGCGGGGGCCACCAGCGTGCGCAGCGCGAGCTGGGAGACGTCCACGCCGTCCTTGCCCGACGACCAGTGCACGGGCGCGTCGACGTGGGTGCCGGTGTGCTCGCCGGTGTGGATGTTGTTCCAGTACCAGTTCGGACCGAGCTCGTCGTAGCGGCTGATCTGCTCGAGGGAGAAGTTGATGGTGTTGGCGAACGGTGGCGGCAGCTGCAGGATCGGGGTGTCCTTCGACAGGGGCGCGGTCAGGTCGACGATCTCGACCCGGTTCTTGGCGATCGCGTCGAGCAGGTCCGCCAGCAGTGCCATCGTGGCCTCCTGAAGTGGGGTGCTGGCTGGACACTATGCTTCCGCCCGGTCACAGATCCAGGAGGCGCGAACACATGTCCACGAACGAGGAGATCACCCGCACGTTCAATGAGCTGGACATGAACGACGACGGTCAGATCACCATGCCCGAGTTCGCCTCCGCGATGTCCGCCCGTGGCGAGTCGATCACCGCCGCGGAGGTCGAGTCGATCTTCGCCGACGCGGACGCGGACCAGGACGGCCAGATCTCGCTCGCGGAGTTCACCGCCGCCTGGAACCGCGCGGGCTGAACCTCAGCGGCCGCTGCGAAGGATCAGCAGGCTGATCTCGCTCGGCGCGAAGATCCGCAGCGGCGGACCCCAGAACCCGGCGCCGCGCGTCGTGTACAGCTGGGTGCGCTCGCCGTGGCGGGACAGGCCCTGCACGGACGGCTGGTCGACCCGCACGAGGTAGTGGAACGGCCAGATCTGCCCGCCGTGGGTGTGCCCGGAGACCTGCAGGTCGATCCCGGCGGCCGCGGCGTGGCGGACCTGCTGGGGCTGGTGGGCGAGCAGCAGCACGGGCAGGGCGGGGTCCACTCCGGCCAGCGCGTCGCCGAGGTTCGCGCCGTGGCCGGGGATGCCGGAGCCGACGGCGGTGGCGTCGTCGACGCCCGCGAGGACCAGCCGGTCGCCATCACGCTCGACGACCTGGTGGCGGTTGTGCAGCGGCGCCCAGCCCAGCTCCGCCATGTGATCGAGCCAGGCCTGTGCCTCGCCGAAGTACTCGTGGTTGCCGGTCACGTAGACCCGCGCCAGCCGGGCCCGGATGTCGCCGAGCGGCGCGGCCTTCTCGCGGCGCCGGCCGACCGTGCCGTCGGCGATGTCCCCGGCGTGGCAGACGACGTCCGGCTCGAGCGCGTTGACCGCGGCGGCCGTGCCTGCCGACCACTTGGCGCGGTTGATCGGCCCGAAGTGGGTGTCGGCGAGCAGCACGACCCGCGTCCCGTCGAGACCGGGCCCGAGCCGGGGCAGCACCACCTCGGTGGTGCGCACCCGTGGCACCCGCATCGCCTCGACGGCGCCCCAGCAGACCAGCACGACCACGGCGCCGACCACGATCGCGGCGGTGATCCGGGACCGCTGCGGGTTGTCCACCCCGGCGAGCGCGAGCACCACGCGTGGCACGGTGCCCAGCACCGTCCAGGTGAACAGCACCCAGGCGACGCCGAGCGTGGTGTCGCCGAGCCGGGCGGCCCAGTCCTTCGCGCGGGGGCCGTGGCCGAGGAACATCAGGTACGGCAGCGTGAGCCCGGCGCCCAGGACGACCACCGTGCCCGCCGCGAACACCGGCACCGGCCACTGTGGACCGGACAGCACGAGCGCCCACCACGGCACCCCGAACAGCAGCACGAAGGCGGTGAGCACGACGCCGAGAAAAGCCCGGCGGCTGCGTGGCCGGGCGAGCCGGTCTTCTTCCTCGGCCTGTGTCATCGAACCTCCCCTTGGCACCACGTTACCGGCGTAACCGGGCATGCTTGGTGGTACCTCTGAGGCGGAGGTGGTTGCGGTGGCCGATCCGATCACCGACGAGCACGTGGCCGCGGTGCTGCGCACGTTCGTCCGGAGCTGCGGGCCGATGCTGGCCCGGCTGCGCGTCGACAGCGATGATCTGGAGGCCGGTGACCTGGAGAACCCCGAGGTGCCCGCCGAGGACGGCGAGGTCGACCGCGGGCGGTTCGAGCAGCTCAAGGCCCGGCTGGAGCGGCTGCGCTACCCGGGCTCGGAGACCTGGCGGCGGATGGAGTTGCCCGAGCGGACCGGCTGGTGGGTAAACCGCGTCGGGCGGCTCACCTCCCTCGCCGCGTCCGTGACCGGTCTCGCGGGCGCGCTCGGCGACCGGTTGCCGTTGCAGGACGTGCTCGGCTCGTCGAGCCAGGGGCTGCTGCTGTGCGCGATCGCCTCCGAGCACGGCGTCGACGACCGCGGCGCTCGGGTGCGGCTGCTCGCGTCGGTGCTGTTCGAACGGGACATCGACCCGGTGGTGGCCGCGGGCCGCAACGAGTCGGAGGCCGCCGACGCGGCGGTGGTGGCCGAGCTGACGAACGAGCCGCTCCCGGCGGAGCCGCTGAAGGACCGCAAGTTCGGGGTGAAGGCGGCCGCGAAGTGGCTGTGGCGGCAGGGCAGGCTGCTGATGTCGATCACCGACGAGCTGGAGAAGCGCCCGCAAGGCCGGTTCTACCACCGCGCCCTCGGGATGCTGCCGATCGTGGGCATGGCGGGGGACTACCTCGGCGAGCGCTCGGCGCTCAAGCGGGTGGCGCGCCGGGGCGAGCGGTGGCTGGCCGCGCACGCCGCCTCACGGCTGTGAGATCGAGACCTCCGCGCCGAGCTGGTGGCCCTCGGCCAGCACCAGGTCGTCGCCGCTCCAGAAGCGGCCGGGGTCGTACCAGTTCGGCTTGCGCGAGGCAGGCAGCAGGCCCATCGCCTGGTAGGTGACGGCGACGACCTCAGCGCAGTAGGCCGTCTCGAGGGTGCCCTCGGTCGGCACGCGCCGGGGCATCTTCGGCACCCGGCCGACGACCCAGCGGGAGAACAGCTTGGCGGTCGACGGGAACGGCGTGCCGTCGAGCCGGGCGATCGTCTTGAGGACCGCGTCCTCCATCTCGCGGGTGACGGCCGGCTCCAGCTGGCGCAGCCAGGCGCGCTGCTTGTACCGGGTCGTCCACTGCACCACGGCGTCACGCAGCAGGTGCAGCTGCACGCCGCGCTGGCGGGTGCCGGTCCACACGTCGGTGAGCGAGCGGCCGAGCTCGGCGTGCCACATCAGCGGCGGCATGTCCTCGATGACCACGGCCATGCCGACGTGGTTGACGGGGCTGTTGGTCGTGATGCGGATCGTGCGGTCGGCGACCGTGCTGCCGCGGAACAGCCAGATGTCGCCGGTGCGCGTGAGGTCGGCCGCGGCGTCGAGCCCGAGCTGGGTGTGCGCCATCGCTGTAGCCTATGTCCCCATGCGCTGGTGGAAGATCTTGGGCGTGGCGGGCTTCGTAGGCGTGGCCGCCACCGGAGCGGTGATCGCACGGGCCGAGCGGCGCAGGCGGGCGTACACGCCCGAGGAGATCCGGTCCCGGCTTCACGAGCGGGCCGCCGAAGCCCGCTGAGCCCGCATCCCCTCGGCCCGGCCGTCCGGGGAAATCCGGTATTTGCGAACGCCACCACCCTACTTTAGTAGGGTTGCACCCCAATTCGGACATCAGTAACTTCAAACGCGTCGGGGTGGAAAAAAACTAACCCGGCGCATTTCCATCGCATTGTGATCACACAGTCAAACCCTGCTACTGAAGTGGAGATATGCGATGCTCAGGCTGGTCACGAAACTAGCCATTTCCATTTCCGCTGCGGTCGCCATCGGCGTCATGGGGGCACCGCTCGCCGGGGCGGCGGTCGCCGACGACACAGCGGGTACGGCGGCTACCGCGCAGGTGAAGGCGCCGGCCGCACTCGCGTGGTCGTACCACATCCAGCCGTCCTGCTCGGGGTGGGCATCCCCGATCCGGACCGGCGCGAACTACTGGGGTGGCGCTTCGGAGGGCGGCGGAACGCCCGTTGAATGCCAGAATTCCGCCATCACCGACTGCGGTTTCGAACCAATTGAAATGGTCACAAAGGACGGTCGGATGATCGTCGTCGGATGTAACTACGGCGCCGGTCAGCTCATCAAGTTGTTCCCGGGTGCGGTGAATGACCCGGCGCTGCTCGCCGCGCACGAATTCGGCCACAACTGGTACGGGCATTCGTTCAACGGCTGTGCCTCGTGGGCGAGTCCGACGGACGTCATGGCGACCACAATGTGCTGATGCGCCGGTTCCGGGGCCGGGTGCGCTCGCCCGGCCTCGGAACAAGGTCCGCGGCTACGGTGTTTCGGCCGCGCCGCGGACCTGCCGCTCGGCGGCGGCTTTCACGGCGGCGAGCGTGTACTCGATCGAGGTGCGGTTGTAGCCGGGCCGGTCCGCGCGGCCGGTGAACCGGGGTCCCATGAACCGGCGGATGAACCAGTTGCCGACCCGGTACCAGTTCTCGGTGAGCCGGCACCCTGTCGGGGTCGGGGTGATCACGTAGGACCAGCGGGAGACGCGCATGCCGAACGGGGTGCGCGCGTCGAAGGTGAAGAGCCGGCCTGGTTCGCAGGCGACGACCCGCACCCGGGTCCACCATTCGAGTTCGCCGTTGCGGTTGGTACCGCGGAACCGCGCGCCGAGGGCCGGTCCGGTCGCGCCGCCCGTCCAGTGCCCGCCGACGTTCTCCGGGCTGAACCGGCCCATCCGCGGTAGGTCGGTGACCAGGGACCACACGGTGGCGGGGGTGGCGGCCACGTCGGTGCTGATCGAGATCGAGGGCTCCACCGCACGACCGTAGCTGCGCCCGCGCCGGCTGCGGAACGTCCGGACGGGGATCGCGCACGTGCGGAGAACCGTCACGTCACACGCGCGGAACAAGGTCCGTGCCTACGGTGTTACAGAGACAAACCCGAGCTGAAGGAGCTGTATACCCCGTGGCCACCGTCGAGCTGACTACCGAGAACTTCAACGACGTCGTGAGCGGTCCGGGCACCGTGTTCGTCGACTTCTGGGCGTCGTGGTGCGGACCGTGTCGCAACTTCGCCCCGGTCTTCGAGCAGGCGGCGGCCGAGCACGACGACATCGTCTTCGGCAAGGTCGACACCGAGGCCCAGATCGAGCTGGCCCAGGCGTTCAACATCTCCTCGATCCCGACCCTCATGGCCGTGCGGGACGGCGTCGTCCTCTACGCCCAGCCCGGCGCGCTGCCCGCCCCGGCTTTCGAGGAGCTGATCGGCAAGGTTCGCGCCGTCGACATGGACGAGGTTCGCGACGCCATCGCCAAGGAGCAGGCGGACGAGCAGCCCGCGGAGTGACTCGCGGGTGATCAGCCGCGGTAGGCGAGCAGCACCGTGCTGAGCATGCACGGCTCGCCCGGCAGGTCAACGGCGCCGACGGCGAACATGTCCGCGGTGCCCGGCACGGTCGTGATGCCGTGCAGGCTCATCCCGACGGTGTCCGGTGGCTGGGGCGCCTTGGTGTCCACCCACCGCCCGTCGCGGTAGGTGGACAAGGTTGCGCTCGGTGCCGTGAAGTTCTCCAGCACCCAGGGGCGCCCGGACCGGTCCACGACGAGGTCGGTGAGCCGGGCCGTGGGCAGCCCCTCGACCACCCGCCAGGTCTTCCCGTCGCCGTGCACGGCGACGGGTCCGCCGTAGCCCGCGGTGTGGCCGACCGCCCAGATGTCGCCTGGCTTGCCGGCGATCTCGCTGAACGCGGTCTCGACGTTGTTCAGCCCCACCTTCACCGGTGTCCACGCGGTGCCGTCCCAGTGGAACAGCAGCGGGCCCTTGAAACCCGACCACGCGGCGTTGCCGGCGACCCAGACGTCGTCCGGGGCGAACGCGGTGATCCCGGTGAAGTTGCAGAAGTTGGGCATGCCGCCGAACGAGACGCCGCCCCGCGTGCATTCCGCGGGCGAGGTGCGCTGCTGCCAGGCCTGCCCGTCGTACTCCTGGACGAGGACCTTGCCGCCCTGGTCGCCGACGAGCCAGGTGTGCCCGCCGGCGACGGCGAGGTCGGTGACGTGGGTGTTGCTCGGCTTGTTGCCGGGCGGGAACGGCACCTCGGACCACGTGGTGCCGTCGTAGTGCAGCACGTGCGTGGTGGTGTGGGCGGGATCCGCGCCCGCCGCGCCGCCGACCGCCCAGACGTTGTCCGGTCCATCGGCGGCGACCATCGACAGCCCGCCGCGCCAGGTGATGGCGGGCAGGTCCTGGCGCGACCAGCTCGTCCCGTCCCAGCGCTGGACGATCGGCACCCCGTCGGTGTCGGGCTTCTCGGGGTCGTAGGACTCGTGGCCGACGGCCCAGGCGTGCGTGCGGTCGGTGGCGACGACGTCCCAGAGCACGCTGGTGGGTGTGGTGGCCGGGGTGTCCGCTAGCCGCCAGGCGGGGGCCGGCTTGGGGGCGGCCGACCCCGAGGCCGCCGCGGGCCGGTCGGCCGCGCTGCGCTGTTCGGCGAGCAGGCCCTGCCGCTTGTCGCACGCCGACACGAGCAGCCCGGTGAGCACCACCACGACCACGAGCCCGCCCCGCCTCATGTGTCCCTCCATCGTCTGCGCGTGCCGGGATGTATCAGCGAGCCGTCACCCGGCCTCCACCTTGATGTCGGTTGGAGGTGCGACATGGCGGAGATCCGCATCAGCAGGCGGACAGTCCGAATAGGTCACCAGGGGTACTCGCTCGGCAACATCTCGGCAGTGCGGACCGTACCGGTCGGGTACGCCGGAAAGCTCGCTACCTACTACCCCGTGCGCGAGATCGTTGTACTCGCGGCGGCTGCGCTGGCCGTCGCGGTCGCCTTCGACGGTCCGGCGGTCGTGGTCCTGGTGGCGGCGGCCGCGGCCCGGATCGTGTACCTGGCGGGTGTGCTCGCCCATCGCAGGCTGGTCCGCCGCGACTGGCACACGCTGGTCATCGAGACGGGAGGCAGCCGCTACCCGGTCCTGTCCGGCACGGATCCGAACGAGCTGGACAGGTTCGCGGCCGCGATCCTGCGGGCGGTCGCCGACCCGCCGGACACCGAGCGGATCGTGCGCTCACGCGGCGACGTGGTCGTCGGACGGCCCGCTCTGGCGGCCAGGGGTTAGTTCACAGCAGGCCGTGGTCGCGGCCGTAGATCGCGGCCTGCGTGCGGTCGCGCAGGCCGAGCCTGCCGAGGATGCGGGAGATGTGGTTCTTCACCGTGCCCTCGCTCAGGTACAGCCGGGCGGCGATCTCCCGGTTGGTGGCGCCGCCCGCGATGAGCCGCAGGACCTCGGTCTCCCGCGCGGTCAGCACGCCGGGGGCCGGGGTGGCGGTGGAGAGCGCGGCCGCGAGCCGGTGTGCGGCGGCGTCGTCGAGCGGGGTGACGCCGGAGTGGGCCAGCCGCACGGCGTCGGCGAGCTCGGCGGCCGGCAGGTCCTTGAGCAGGTAGCCCGCCGCGCCCGCGCGCAGCGCCTGCACGACGTACTCCTCGTCGTCGAACGTGGTGAGCATGACGACCCGGCAGTCCGGCGCGGTGCGGCGCAGCACGGCGACGGCGGCGACGCCGTCCATCTCCGGCATGCGCACGTCCATCAGCACGAGGTCGGGTGCCAGCTCCAGCGTGCGTTCGACGGCCTCCTTGCCGTTGGCGGCCATGCCGACGACCGCGATGCCGTCCTGCAGGTCCAGCAGCGACGCGATGCCCTCGCGGACCAATCGCTGGTCGTCGACGACGAGCACCGAGATGGTCATGAGCGGACCGGCACGGTGACCGCGATCCGGGTGCCCGAACCGGGTTCGCTGGACACGTCGACCGCGCCGCCGAGCAATGCCGCGCGCTCGCGCATGCCGAGCAGCCCGAACCCGGTGTGCTCGCCAGCCGGTTCGAACCCGGCGCCGTCGTCGGTCACCTCGAGGCGGGTGTCGGCGGCGCCGAACGTGACGGCGACCGCGACGTGGCCCGCCGCGCCGTGGCGCCGCGCGTTGGTGACGGCTTCCTGCGCGGCGCGGTAGAGCGCGGTCACGGTCGCCGGGTCGAGGTCGCGCTCGGCGCCGGACACCGACACCGGGACGTCGAGGGAGGCGAGCGCGGCGCGCAGGGACGCCGGGGTGCGCAGCGTGCCGACCGAGGTGCGGACGTCCTCGAGCGCGCGCCGGGCGGAGGCGCGGGCGTCGGCCAGCGCCTGTCCTGCGACCGCAGGGTCCCGCTCGGTGAACGCGGCCGCCTTCTCCAGCTGTATCGAGATCGCGGTCAGGTGGTGGCCGAGGCTGTCGTGAATGTCGCGGGCCAGCCGGTTGCGCTCGGCGGCCACGGACAGCTCGGCGACCCTGGCGGCCGAGCGGACCTCCCGCGCGGCCACGTCGGCCATCGCGATGGCCATGATCAGGCCGAGGCCGAACATCAGCACGTCCGACACGTAGTTGGCGTCGCGGTACCAGCCCGGCACCCACACCGCGAACCCGGCGAGCAGCACGGCGAGGCACAGCCCGCCCAGCACCAGCCCGGCGGTGCGGCCGAAGGTCAGGTACGCGGCGAAGGGCACCAGCACGAACAGCACCCGCGACAGGCTCGACTCGTCGAGCGCCACCACGGCGGCGAACAGCACGAGCCGCGCGGCGAGGAACGCGGCGGCGGTGCGCCTGCTCACCGGGAGCCGCAGCTCGGCCTGCTCGAGGGCGAACAGCAGGCCGATGCCCGCGACGAAGCCGGCGACCCGCGCCGGCCGTGCCTCGCCGAGCCCGGCGAGTGCGTAGTAGAGCCCGGCCACGAGCACGATCGCGTAGACGGCGCCGGTGACCCAGGGGACGATCCGCGGCCTCACGCACCGAGACTACGGCCCGGCCGGGGCCGCGACGAGGCCTGACGCGCAGGTGTGGCCGAAGGTCATGTGCCCTCCGGCGGCGGTGATCCACCCGCCCGGCACTTCTGCGCCGGCCTCCCGCGTTCCTACCGTTCGGGCACCCTGTTTTCCCGCTACGGCAAGGAGTTCCGATGCTCTCTCCAACGATGGCCCGGCTCGGCGCGTGGTGCGGCGTGGCCGCCGGGCTGACCCTCGGGCTGCCCGCCGCGGTCGAGGCGGTCACCGGCGAGACCCCGGCGACCGGCTTCGTCCTGGCGTTGTCCCCGGCGCTCGCGATCCCGCTGCTGGTCGTGCTCCACCTCCGCCAGGCCGCGGTCACCGGCCGGTTCGGCGCGGTGGCGGTCACCGTCAACCTCGTCGGTCTCGGGTTGTTCGGCGGCGCTGGGTTCGCGCTGAACATCGTGCTGATCCGCCTCGACGACGCGGCCGTGCAGGACCTGGTCCGCGGTCCCGTGCTGCTCGCGTTCCTCGGCAGCGCGGTCGTGTTCGCCACCGGCGCGGTGCTGTTCGGCGTGGCGACGGCCCGCGCGGGGGTATTCCCGCGGGTGCCGGCGATCGCCTACGCCATCTCGTTGCCGGTGCTGGCGCTCGCCGCGCCGCTGCCGGACTCGATCGCGACGAGTGCGCTGCACGTCGTCTCGGGCGCGACGCTGGTCTGGCTCGCGACATCGGTCGGCACGGCGGCCTCAGCCGTCGGCGGGCCGCTCGCGCAGGAACGCGAGCACCGCGGCGACCCGGCGGTGCACCGGCCCGTCGGCCAGCCCTAGCTTGCCGAAGATCGAGTTGACGTGCTTCTCCACAGTGGACGCCGACAGGTTGAGCGCCTGCTCGACACCGGCGTTCGTCTTGCCCTGCGCCATCTCGCGCAGCACGTCGAGCTCGCGCGCGGTGAGGTTCGCGAGCGGGGAGCTGGCGGCCCGGGTGCGCCGCGCGACGAGTGCGTCGACCACGAGCGGGTCGATCACCGAGCCGCCGCGGGCCACCTCGCGCAGCGCGCGGATCAGGTCCTCGAGGTCGCCGAGCCGGTCCTTGAGCAGGTAGGCCAGGCCCGCGGTGCCGTTGCGCAGCAGGGCGAACGCGTAGCTCTCGTCGGTGTGCTGGGAGAGCACCGCGACGCCGACGCCGGGGTGTTCGGCCTGGATCGAGTGCGCCGCGTCGATGCCCTCCATGTGGTGGCCGGGTGGCATGCGGATGTCGGTGAGCACGGCGTCCGGGGACAGGCGCCGCACGGCGTCGCGCAGCTCCTCGGCGTTGCCGACCGCGGCGAGCACGTCGACGTCGCCGGAGTCCTCGAGCAGGCGCCGGGTGCCCTCGCGCACGAGGTAGTTGTCCTCGGCGATGACCACGCGCAGCCGGTCAGTCACGACTCGCTCCCACCGGCAGTTCGGCGAGCACGGTGGTGCCCGCGCCGGGTTCGCCGGACACGCGCAGCCGCCCGCCGAGTGCCTCGACCCGGTCCCGCAGGTTCGTCAATCCGTGCCCGTTCCCATTCACGGTCACATTCCCGTTGCCATTACCGTTCCCGCTTGCCAGACCGACGCCGTCGTCGTGCACCAATACCGACAGCCTGCCGTCCTTCGTGGACAGGTTGATGCCGGCGCTGTGTGCGGCGGAGTGCTTCACGACGTTGGTGAGCGCCTCGCAGATCACGTAGTAGGCGGCGCCCTCGACGTCGGCGTCGAGCCTGCCGTCCCGCAGCGCGGCGTCGGCGTGCACCCGCACCTCGAGCGGCAGCCGGTCCGCGCGCGCCTCGACGGCCACCACCAGCCCCTGGTCGGACAGCACCGGCGGGTGGATGCCGTGGGCGAGCTCGCGCAGGTCGGCGAGCAGGTCGCGGGCGTCACCCTGCAGCTCGTCGAGCACCTCGTCGGCGGTGCGCTCGCCGCGGCCGAGCTGGTTGCGCGCCAGCCGCAGCTTCATGATCAGGGCGACGACGTGCTGCTGGGCGCCGTCGTGGATGTTGCGCTCGATGCGCCGCCGCTCGCTGTCCTGTGCGGCGACGATGCGGGCCCGGGACCGGGCGAGCTCGTCGACCTGCTCGGCGAGCCGCGCGGTGAGCCGGACGTTGGCGATCGCGGTCGCGGCCTGCCGGGCGAGCGTGTCGAGCAGCTCGCGGTCGCCGGGTTCGTAACCGCCGACCTTGGGCCCGCAGTCGATGTGGCCCGCGATCTCGCCGCCACGTTCCAGCGGTACCCGCAGCGCCGGCTCGCCCGCGGGCTCGCCGACCACCGCGTGCGCCTCCGGCAGCGTCACCCGCACCCACGGCGCGCCGAGTCCCTTGTGGACGGTGTCGGCGAGGCGGGGGAGCAGGTCGGCCAGGTCGACGGTCTGCTCGAGCCCGGCGCCGAACGTGGTCAGCAGCTCGTAGCGGTTGACCCGCTCGCCGAACGCGAACCGGTCGGCGAGCCGCTCGAGGCGGGCCCGCAGCGGCTGGAAGGCGATCGCGGCGACGATGGTCATCACCACGGCCACCTGGACCGGGATCTCGTTGCGCAGGGTCAGCCCGGGTGCGGCCGTGACGATCAGGTAGGCGCCCGCGATGACCAGCGACAGCGTCGTGAACACGGTCGAGCGGCGGGCCTCGGGGTTGATGTCGAACACCCGGTGCCGCACGATCCCGATCACGATGGTCACCGGCACCATCAGCAGCAGCAGCACGTAGAACCCGTTGAGCAGCTGCGCCCACAATGGCCGTTCGGGGCCGAACCCCATGCCGCCGGTGGCGAAGGTGACGGTGGTGGTGACGACCAGCGCCGCGGCGACGTAGACGAGCAGCCGCATGCGGGCCCGCTGCGCCCGGTCCGCCTGGAAGTACCGGACGAACAGCACGCAGACCAGCACCAGCGCGCCCGGGTAGAAGTCGTACATGAACGTCGCCGGCCCGGCGAGGAACCCGAGCCACGGCACGGCCGCCGGGTTCGCCACGGCCGGCGCGGGGTTGAACAGGTACGCGTCGAACAGCAGCGTCGGCCGGCCGAACGCGAGGGCGAGCGGCACCAGCAGGTAGAGCCAGATGCCGCCGAGCACGCGGCGCTGCCACGTGCGTTCGACGACGCCGTCGGGGTAGGAGGCGATCAGCAGCACGCCGGCGATCATCCCGAGCACGCCGCTGTAGTGGTAGGCCAGGTTCGGCCACCACATCCAGGCACCGGTGCCCTGGCGGGTGGTGGCGTCCCGGATCATGTTCTCGATCGCGAAGTTGACCGCGAGCGAGCTGGCCATCACGAGCAGCAGCCGCGCCTGCGGGTGCTCGGGGTTCTTGCTCGCCACCCACACGCCGACCACGTACAGCGGGACGATGCCGACCGCGAGCCACGACAGCTCGCCGAGCAGATCGTCCGAGGACCCGGCGGTGATCGCGTGCCAGATCGAGTACAGCAGGCCGGCCCCGCCCAGCACCACGCCGACCGCGATGCCGGCGATCCGTGCGCGGCGGTACCAGGTGGTCACGAGGGGATTGTGGGCCGCTGCGATCACCGAGTCCACGGTGCTGGCCGCGTCGTGACCCCGTGGTTGTCCTCCAGGCCCATCTGGACCCGCACCACGTTCCGTAACGCTTCCCGGTTACTTAGCGTTCCCCCTCGGAGGTGAGCGTCATGACCGACACGCCACGCTGGGCCGCGCTGTCCGGCATCGCCGGGCTGGCCGGCAATTCCCTGCTGATCCTGTTCTTCGCTCTCGCCCGCCCGTGGACGGCGGGCGTCACCGGCTACGAGTGGCTCGGGCCGGCCAACGACGTGCTGGTCGTCGTGCAGTTCGCGGCGCTGGTCCCGGTCGCCATGGCGGTGCACGCGCGGCTGGGGCTCGGCCGGGGCACCACGGCCGCCGGGGTCACGGCCATGGCCGGCGTGGTGGTGCTGCAGCTGGCGCTGCTTGCCGGGGTGCTGGCGTTCGAGGTGCAGGTCTACGGGGTGTTGGTGTGCCTGGTGGTCACGTTCGGCTGGGTGCTGGTCGCGAGCCGGGCCGGGCGCTCGGTGCTGCCCGCGCAGCTGGTACGGCTGGGCACCGTGGTCGGCGTGGGGTTCCCGGCCGGGCTGGTGATCGCGGCCGCCGGGTTGCTGGCGCCGGGGGGCTCGGTCGTTCAGTACGTGGTGTGGGGCCTCGCCGGTGTGTTCGGGCTGGTCGGCTACCTCGGGTTGCCGTTCTGGCCGTTGGCGCTGGCCCGGTCGGTGCCCGCGCCGGTTGCGTTGGGGGTGGCGAGATGAGCGCGTCGACCGTTTCCGTGCCGGCGCCGGCGGCCGCGCCGGCCGGGCCGCGGCGCACCTTGACGGTGCTGCGGGTGCTGGCGGTGCTGCACTCGGTGTGCATCGTGGTGCAGCCGATGCTCGCCGGCATGTACCTCGGTGGGGACGTCGACGCGCTGGACCTGCATGAGCTCAACGCGAGCGTCGTGTCCGGGCTCGGCGTGGTGCAGTTGGGCGCCGCGATCGCGTACGTGTGGAAGGGCCGCGGCCGGACTTGGCCGCTGTGGGCGTCACTCGGGCTCGTGCTGGCCGAGCAGGTGCAGACCGGGCTCGGCTACGAGAACGTGGTGGCGATCCACGTGCCGCTAGGGGTGTCGGTCGTGGCGATGCAGATCCTGCTGACCGTGTGGTTGTTCCGGGCGAGCGCGCGCCGGAGCCGGTCATGAACGTGTCCCGCCGCCGCTTCCTCGGCGCCGCGGGCCTGGTGGCGCTGGGCGCGGCCAGCTTCGGGTCGCTGGCGCTGTCCGGCGCGGCGGGGCAGACGGCCGAGCTGATGCGCAGCCGTGCCCGGCTGCCCGAGCCGTTCAGGGTGCCGCTGCCGATCCCGCCGGTGGCCCGCCCGGTGCGCTCGGACGCGTCGGCCGACTACTACGAGATCACGCAGCGGGAGGCGTCGGTGGAGCTGCTGCCGGGCCTGCGCACGAAGATCCTGGGCTACGAGGGGATGTTCCCCGGACCGACGCTGGTGAGCCACAGCGGGCGGCGCACGGTCGTGACCCACCGCAACGAGCTGGCGGTGCCGACCGCCGTGCACCTGCATGGCGGGCACACCCCGGCGGACAGCGACGGCTACCCGACCGACCTGGTCGTGCCGCCGGACTGGGACATGATGCACGACATGGGTGGCGGCACCGTCGCAGTAGGACACCGCGACTACACCTATCCGTGCGACCAGCGCGCGGCAACCCTGTGGTACCACGACCATCGCATGGACTTCACCGGCCCGTCAGTCTACAGAGGACTATCGGGTTTCCATCTCGTCCGGGACGACGAGGAGGCTGCGCTGCCGTTGCCGCAAGGGGACCGGGACATCCCGTTGATGATCGTGGATCGTTCCTTCGACGCCGACGGGTCGTTTCTGTACCCGGCGGTGGACCCGACGATGCGGGTGCTGCATGGGGTCGAGGACGACTACATGGAGGGCGTGCTGGGCGACGTGTTGCTGGTGAACGGCGCGCCGTGGCCGGAGCTCGAGGTCGAGGCGGCCCGCTACCGGCTGCGGATCCTCAACGCCTCCAACGCCCGCCGCTACCAGCTGTCGGTGCCCGGTGTGCCGTTCGCCCACATCGGATCCGACGGTGGCCTGCTCGCGCGTCCGGCCACGCTGTCCGCGCTGACTGTCGCGCCGGGCGAGCGGTTCGACGTGATCCTGGACTTCACCGCCCATCGGCCCGGCTCGACGCTGACCGTCCGGAACGGGCTCGGCACGGGCGGGACGGCGTCGGTGATGCGGTTCCGGGTGACCCGGCGGGCAACCGACGACAGCCGGGTGCCGGCGCGCCTGTCGTCGGTGCCGCGCCTGGACCCGGCACGCGCGGTGCGCACCCGGGAGTGGCACTTCACCCGCGAGATCGGCGACGAGCCGCGCTGGCTGATCAACGGCGCGACGTTCGACCCGAGGCGCATCGACGCCGACGTGTCGCTCGGGGACGTCGAGGTGTGGCGTTTCGTGAGCGACCTGCACCATCCGGTCCACGTGCATCTGGACCCGTTCCAGGTGCTGTCTCGTCAGGGCGCGGCGCCGGCCCCGGAGGACGCGGGCTGGAAGGACACGGTCGACGTGAAACCGAGCGAGTACGTGGACGTCGCGGTGCGGTTCGGTGACTACGCGGGCAAGTACCTGATGCACTGCCACAACCTCGAGCACGAGGACATGGCGATGATGGCGGTGTTCCGGGCGGGGTGAGTCACTCGCCGCGCATCTGGCGACGGATCTCCTCCAGCTTGTCGCGCCCGGCCTGCTGCCGCGCCTCGAACTGGTCCTCGACCGCCTTGCCCTCCGGCGTCGCGTCGGCCAGCTCCTGCGACCCGACCGAGGTGGCGACCCGGTTCTCGATCCGGTCGCGGACGTAGTCGAAGGAGGGCACGCCGGCCTGGTCGTAGTCGCCGGGCGGCGCCTGCGGGAGCGGCCGGTCGAGCGCCGTGCTGTCCTCGACGATCTCGCCGTCGATCGGTTCGTCGGTCTGTGCCATGGCCCCATTGTGCGCCGCGGCGGTGATGGTGCGCCGCTGCGGGCGCGGGTCAGGCGGAGCGGTCGGCGTTGCGGCGGCGGGAGAGCTCGTCCTCCCACTGGGCCTGGGGGCGGGTGTACTCGTGGATGCCGGTCACCAGGCGTGC
>Ga0164241_10003440_pt1 | contig 15972 bp, 16 predicted proteins | sample OricomyardsoilBY_FD_108780 | JGI IMG/M metagenome (GOLD analysis project Ga0164241, IMG submission 108780) | Backyard soil microbial communities from Emeryville, California, USA - Original compost - Back yard soil (BY) | ecosystem: Environmental > Terrestrial > Soil > Unclassified | place: USA... | reverse complement strand
GTTTCAGAACCGCTGATCTGGCTGAGCGCCGATCCGGTGGCGTTGGATTCTTTCATGCTTACGCGCATCAATCGCTGGCGTGAACGGGCGGGCTTCAAGCCGATCTCGGATGAAATTCGCACGCTCGATTTCGCGGAGACGCTTGGCGTGGGATCGTCGAAGGCGACGCCCGGCCGCGTGATTCGCGTGGGCGAGTGATGGCTGACTGGGGTTTCCCCGGAAAATCCCCTTGTCTCCCAGGTGAGTGCGCCCATTTCTTCGGCGTCATGCCTCAAGCCGATTATCTGCCGATCTTGATCCAAATCTGCCTCGCCGCCGGCGTGGCCATTCTGGTGATCGGGGCGAGCCATTTGATCGGTCAACGCGCGGCGAAAAACGCGATCAAAGACTCCGCGTACGAGTGCGGCGTCAAAAGCGACGGGAATGTCCACACGCGCTTTTCGGTGAAGTTCTACGTCACCGCGATGCTCTTCATCCTTTTCGATATCGAAGTCGTTTTCCTGATTCCGTGGTCGTTTATTTATCGCGATTTTCTGGCCAACCACGTCGCCATTCTCGGCCCCATTTTATTTTTCATCGGCGTGCTCGTGCTCGGCCTGTTCTACGAAGTGAAAAAAGGCGCGTTGGATTGGGAAAAGTGAACGGGCTGATCGACGGGTTTACACGATCTCATCATGCGGCTGGATAAACTCATCGCGCGCAGCCGTATCATCGATCTGCGAAGTTCGGATCTTAAAGGCGCGCTGGAGGAATTGCTGGACGTTTCTTTGACGCGTTCGCCCGAGTTGAAACGCGACACACTTTTGCGCGGTTTGCTGCAGCGCGAGAGCACGATGACCACGTATCTCGGCGCAGGCGTCGCATTGCCGCACGTGCGCGTGAAGATGAACCGGCGATACATTCTCGCCATCGGCCGCAGCCGCATCGGCGTGAAGCACGAACGGACAAAAGCGGACGAACCGGTGAAGTTGATTTTGATGCTCCTGGCCGACGAAAAGGCGCGGGATTATTTGCAGGTGCTCGCTTCGATCGCGCGCTTGGTGCAGGACGTGGACGTCGTCAAATCGTTGATCGACGCGCCGTCGCTCGACGATCTGGATGAGCGCCTGGCGGGCGCGTTGAGCGGCATCGTTTCGCGGCCGGTGCAGGCGCAGCAAAGCCGCATCAATCGCATGATGGTCCGACAGGCGGATCGCGTGGCGAAGGGGACGGATTGTTCCGCGATCATGGTTTTCGGAGACACGTTTACCGGCGGCATCGAACCTGGCAGCTGGGATTCCGAATCGAAGGCATTGCTCGTCACGCGAAATATGGTCGATCCCGGATCGGAAGACGGCGGCTTTGCGGAAATCATCCAGGTCCGTTCTTTTTCCAGCCAGCGCCTCGCACAATTGCGCAGTGCGATGCTGGTGGCGCTCACACGTGGAGTGATTTCGTTTAACGATCGCATCTGCTGCATCGGAGGCATTCTCGGCAGCAATCAGTTCGACACGATGGTGGTGGTGGACGTGGAACGTGAGTTTCAAACGCTGCTCACGGGACACACCGATCTATTGCCGGAGGACGTGAAGGCCGAGGTGCTGGAGCGGGTGATCGCGGTGGCGACCGAGCTCGCGGTGGAGGGCCGGGAAGGGCGCCCGGTGGGCTGCCTGTTCGTCATCGGAGACACCGCGAAGGTGGAGAAACTCACCAAGCCGCTCGTCCTGAATCCGTTTTTTGGGTACAAGGAGGAGGACCGCAATATTCTCAATCCGTTCATGGACGAAACGGTGAAAGAGTTTTCCTCCATTGACGGAGCCTTCGTCATCCGCGGTGACGGCGTCGTGGTATCCGCGGGAAGTCTCATCCAAGCGACCGACAGCGATTCCATTTTGCCGAGCGGCCTTGGCAGCCGGCACGCGGCGGGCGCGGCAGTGTCGGTGGCCACGCAGGCGATCGCGATCGTCGTTTCATCGAGCACTGGCCAGGTGACCTTGTTCCGTCGCGGCGTGATGCTTCCCTTGATGGAAAAAGGCATGGGCCTGAAGTAGCGGCGGACTGCCGCCAACGGACATACGATGACGCGCGCGACGTCCTTTTTCCTCGATGTGCTGCGGCTGGTGGCCGCCGTGGTGGTTTTCCTCGCGCACACTGCCGCGTATTGGGCACCGCACTCCTACGCGACGATGCAGGTCTGGGCGCACCACGCGGTGATCCTGTTTTTTGTCCTCTCCGGATACGTGATCGCCTACACGACGCGGGAGGCGCATCGCGGGGTGAAGTCGTACACGATCGCTCGTCTGTCGCGGCTTTATTCGGTGGTCGTTCCGGCGCTGCTGTTGACCGCGATCTTATGGGTCATTGGGCGCAGCATGGAGCCGGAGTTTTATGCCGTTTACGAACGCGCGCTTCCGTGGCTGCGATTCGTCGCATCGGCTGGATTCATGAACGAAGTCTGGCGGATGGAAGTGTCACCGCCGACGAACACGCCCTTTTGGTCCTTGGGGTATGAGTTTTGGTATTACGTGTTGTTTGGGCTGGCGCTGTTTATTCGGAACCGGCGCTGGAAGTGGATCGCGTTGGGCGCCGCCTCTCTGATCGCGGGGCCCAAGATTCTTCTTTTGATGCCTGCGTGGCTCATCGGTGTGGCGGCTTATCGGTGGCGGGATGCCGGCGCGCCTGCTCGCGCAGTTGCTTTGCTGGGTTTGGCGGGCAGTCTTGCGGTGACGGCAGCCGTGCTTCTTTTCGTTCCCGCTTTGCCCTGCACGCCGGGTTTTCACCCGTGGTATTTTTCAGGAGCGGCCATCAGCGATTTTCTTGGCGGGCTGTGCTGGGCGTTGGTGATCTGGTTTTTTAATCAGACCTTCAAAGGCGTGAGCGGAACGCCGTTCGGCTACCAAAGCGTGCGGTGGCTGGCCGGGCACACGTTCTCTCTTTACCTTTATCACGCTCCGATCGTCGTGCTCCTTTCCGCGATATTTCCTCCGGAGCTGCTTGGGCCGTTTGGTCCGGTCGTCTTGATGGCGATTTTCGTCGTGATCATCGGCTTGGCCGCTGTGACGGAATCGCAGCGGCCGCAGTGGACGAAATTATTTTCCTGGCTGTGGGACCGCTGGCTGATGCCGCAACGGCGAAACGCTGCGCGAGCGATTTCCGACGAGGGTGGGGCGGGCTAAAAGAGCGACTTTGTAGTTGCACCGAGGTGGGGCGCTGGGTTTCGTCTCCCCTTTCAACCTTTTCAAACCATGCAAGAAGTCGTCACTCTGGAATGCACCGAAGCCAAGAAAGAGGGTAAGCCCGCTTCCCGCTATCTCACCAAGCGTAACAAGAAAACCGTTACCGAGCGTATCGAGAAGAAGAAGTATAACCCTTTCCTCAAGCGCCACACGCTGCACAAAGAGATCAAGTAATCTCTCCCCGTTTTCCCTTCAAAGCCCGGTTGCCTCCGCAGCCGGGCTTTTTTCTGTCCGAAATTATTGGCCGGCGCTTACGCCAGTCGAGCTGCTCGCAGCGCCGGGGGCGCTGGGCGAGGTCTGGGAACGGCGGGCTGCGCGCCAGGCTTCCCGGTGTTTACGGATCCAATCCAAGAGCGCTCGTTCGAATCCGATATCGTGTCCGAGCCGCTCGGATTCGATCCACTTGTGTCGGAGAATCTCCTCCCGCTCCGCGAGGAATTCTTGGTAAAGGCTGGATTGCTTTACGAAGTCCCGGGACGGTTCGGACGGTTTAAGGGAGGTGTCGGTCATGGCTACCACGGTGAGGCTTGGGTTAAAAGGATGCGGGAAATGGCCGGGTGCGACTCCGCGACCTATTTTCGCAAATTTCTGAGGAAAGAGTCTGAGGTGGCTCCAACGCGCGCATCGAATCGATGGCTGTGGCTGCCGATCATCGTCTGAAAACAACGCGCGCTCGCAGTCTTTGAAGGATCGTTTGCGGACAGGAGGCCGCGAGGACGATTACTCAGGAGAGGCATCATGTTTCGCCACGAAACGTAGGTCCGTGATATTGCCTGTCAACCTCTCGAAAATGCCGGAGGGATTTAGCGAAAAAACAGCCTGAATGCCCGCGAGCGGAAAAGAGGGCGATTTTGAGGGGAACTCCTCAGCACGCGATCACGGCGCGGTCGCGTTGGATTTTTTTTGTACCTGCTGCAAAAGTGCCTCGGCGATTTTGCGGAAGGTCGTCGCCGCTTCGCTATCCGGGTCGCTGACGACCAGCGGATTCCCGGAGTCGCCGCCGATCCGTATTTCAGGAAGTAACGGAATTTGCCCCAGCAGCACCGTGCCCAATGCGTCGGCCGTTTTGGCGCCGCCGCCCTCGCCGAACAACGTGTGGCGATTGCCGGCAGGATCGACGAAATAGCTCATGTTTTCCGCGATGCCGAGGATGGGCACGTTCACTTTTTGAAACATCAATCCGCCCTTGCGCGCGATCTGGGTGGCGGCGAGTTGCGGCGTGGTGACGATGACTGCGCCGTCGAGCGGAAGCGTTTGCACGAGGGAAAGCTGGGCGTCGCCCGTGCCGGGCGGAAGGTCCACGAGCAACACATCGAGTTCGCCCCATTTCACGTTTTGGACGAATTGCTGGATGGTCTTCATGATCATCGGGCCGCGCCAGACGACTGGCGTGTTGTCGTCGATGAGGAAGCCCATGCTCATGACTTTCACGCCGTGGTTTTCCAGCGGGATGATGGAATCGCCGTCGGTGTGAGGGCGGCTGTGGATGCCCATCATCAGCGGAACGGAGGGGCCGTAGATGTCGCAGTCCATCAGGCCGACGCGGCCGGGGCGGCCTTGCGCGGTGAGCACCTGCGCGAGCGCGGCGGCGAGATTGACGGAGAAAGTGGATTTGCCGACGCCGCCTTTGCCGGAGGCGATCGCGATCGAGTGGCCGATGCCGGTGGGTTTGCCGCCGGCGAGATTTCCGCCGCCAGCGGGGGCCGCTGGTTTTGGTGCAGTGACCGCGATGTCGATCAATGTGCTCGTGACGCCGGGTTGCGCACGGAGGCATTTATCGACCTCCGTTTTGAGATGAAGCGGGATCTTCGGATCGGCGGTGTTGAGCGCGAGCGAGACTTTGACGATGCCGTCTGAAAACACCGCGGAACGAACGAGTCCGAACGACACGATATCGCGGCTGAAGCCGGGATATTTCACTTGCTTGAGAATCTCTTTGATCGCGTCGGGAGTCACGTGGTGAGGGCGGTGTTTTTGCGGACGATGGAGGTTTTGACGTTGTTATGGCTCGAAGCGCTGTAAATAGAAATGCCGGAACCTCACCCACTGTTTAGCATCCCTTTTCTCCATGCAAAAAATCCTCACTGTTTTCACCGCCTTGTTCGGACTGGCGTTGACAGCCACCCCCGTGCCGGTGCGCGCGGCAAATGACATCGGAACGATCACGGTGTCCGGCGCGAACACCATTCCTATTTCCATCACTGGCTCGGCGGAGCTGGTGCCGCTCGCGCGTCAGGCGTTCAGTGTGCACGGACGCTATAGTTTGAGCTCCAGCACAGGGGCGTTCGCCCTGGCGTTTTCCGCGGTATCCGCGACGCAGGTACGCGTGGATGTTTCTCGCGGCGGATCGGTCGTGCTCAGCCAGACGGTGAGCGGATCGAACCAGCGCAACGCGCTCTATCGCGCCGCCGATGTGGCGGTGAAAGCCACCAGCGGGCTGAACGGATTCTTCGCATCGAAGATCGCGTTCGTGAGCGATAATTCCGGCCACGACGAGATCTATGTGGGCGATCTTTTCCTGAGCGATGCGACGGCGGTCACGAATCAGAAATCGAATGTATTGTCGCCACGTTGGTCGCCCGACGGCTCGCGGTTGTTGTACACGAGTTTCTTCAAATCCGGATTTCCCGATATCTACATGATCGATCTGGCCGCCCGGCGCTGGAGCGTTTTTGTCAGCGTCAAAGGCACGAACAGCGGTGCACGTTTCAGTCCGGATGGTTCGCGGGCCGTGATGGTGCTCAGTGGCGCGGGCAATCCCGACATCTTCGTGAAGAGCCTTGAAGGCAAAGGGCTCATTTCCCGTCTGACGAACTCGGCTACGGTGAAATCCTCGCCATGCTATTCGCCGGACGGAAGGCGCATCGTTTACGCGGGCGAACCCGGGCCGCAGCTTTATATCATGTCCGCTTCCGGCGGCGCGGGTACGCGGGTGACGAGCGGTATCAGCAGCTATTGCGCTGAGCCCGACTGGAGCCGCGCCGATCCGAACAAGATCGTGTTTACGGCGCGCGAAGGCCGCCAGTTCCAGCTCGCGGTGCTCGATCTGCGGACGGGGAAAAGCGCGATCGTTTCCAGGGCGCCTTTCGATGCGGTCGAGCCCTCGTGGCTCGCCGATGGGCGGCATGTCGTTTACACGGCGCGTTCGGCAAACAGGCGCCGTCTTTGCATTCTCGATACAGAGACGGGGAAATCCACGCCGATCTCCACAGTGTCCTCCGAAAAGGGCAGCCCGTGGGGGCCGTGACCGGCGGGGCGCTCCTCTCGTGACTTTCAAACGCGGACCGATGGTCCGCGTTTTTTGTGCAAAAAAAAGCCGCGCCGAAGAACCGGCGCGGCTTTGAAACGAAAACAGCAGCGAACAAAAAAATCAGGCGGAGGCGGCGGCGAAATTCTTTTCGGCGGCGTCCCAATCAACGACGTTCCAGAAGGCGGCGATGTAGTCTGGGCGGCGATTTTGGAAGTTCAGGTAGTAGGCGTGTTCCCAGACGTCGAGGCCGATGATCGGTGTGCCCTCGATCGTGCCGGTGACGGATTTGCCCATGAGCGGACTGTCCTGATTGGCGGTCGAGCCGACGGCGAGTTTTTTATCCGCACCGACGTAGAGCCAGGCCCAGCCGGAGCCGAAGCGCGTGGTCGCGGCTTTGGTGAACTCTTCCTTGAATTTATCGAAGCCGCCGAAAGCGGACTCGATCGCGTCGGCGAGTTTGCCCTTTGGGGTGCCGCCTTTGTTGGGTCCGAGAATGGTCCAGAAAAAAGTGTGGTTGCTGTGACCGCCGGCATTGTTGCGGACGCCGCCGCGGATCGCGTCGGGGACTTTGCTGAGGTCGGCGATGAGCGCGTTCACGTCGAGCGCGGCGAGATCTGGATGCGTTTCGAGGAGTTTATTCGCGTTGGTGATGTACGCCTGGTGGTGCTTGTCGTGGTGGATTTCCATCGTCTTCGCATCGATGTGCGGGACGAGAGCGTCGTTGGCGTAGGGCAGTTTCGGGAGTTGGTAGGCCATGGTAAGCGATGTTGTGGTTATGTTGAGATGCGTGCTGAACGAGTAGTTGCGCGGGAGGCTTCGTCAACCAGTGGGGGAGAAAAGCCTGGTCGCCGGCGCACTCCGAATCAGTTGTTGAAACGGAAAAGCGTCACGTCGCCGTCTTGAAAGACGTACTCTTTTCCTTCGATGCGGTATTTGCCGGCCTCGCGCGCGGCGGCCGTGCTGCCCAAGCGCGTGAGATCTTCATAGGAAACGACTTCGGCTTTGATGAAACCCTTCTCGAAATCGGTGTGGATGACGCCGGCCGCCTGCGGCGCTTTCCAACCTTTCTTGATGGTCCAGGCGCGGACTTCTTTTTCGCCCGCCGTGAAATACGTTTGCAGGCCAAGGAGGGCGTAAGTCGCGCGGATCAAGGAGGAAACGCCGGAGTCGTCGACGCCGAGATCCTTGAGGAAGGCTTTGGCCTCCTCGTTCGAGAGGTCGATCAACTCGGCCTCGATGCGGGCGCTGATCGGTACGTACGCGGCTTCGTGGTGGGCTTTCACGAACCCGGCGACTTTTTGCACGAAGGGATTTTGTTCGGCGGTGGCGAGATCGCTCTCGGCGACGTTGCACGCGTAAATCACGGGCTTCGCGCTGAGGAGCTGGAAAAGCTGGAGGAGTTTTTTCTCGTCGTCGGTCGCCGGGAGGATGTTGGCGGGTTTGTTCTCGTTGAGGTGCGGCTTGAGGCGTTCGAGCAGCGCGACTTCGACGATCGCTTCCTTATCGCCGGACTTCGCCTTCTTTTGGGTTTTATCGATGCGTTTGGTAACGGCATCGAGGTCGGCGAGAATCAGCTCGGTGGTGATCACTTCGATATCCCGCACGGGATCCACATTGCCCATCGTGTGGAGGATGTCGTCGTCCTCGAAGCAGCGCACAACGTGCACGATCGCATCGGTCTCGCGGATGTTGGCGAGAAACTGATTGCCCAGCCCTTCGCCCTGACTGGCGCCTTTGACGAGACCCGCGATGTCGACGAACTCCATGGCGGCGGGGATCACGACATTGGTCCTGGCGATTTTTTGGAGAACGAAGGCGCGTTCATCGGGCACGGTGACGACGCCCACATTGGGATCGATCGTGCAGAATGGATAATTGGCGGCCTCGGCTTTGCGGGAGCGGGTGAGCGCGTTGAAGAGGGTGGACTTGCCAACGTTGGGAAGGCCGACGATGCCTGCTTTGAGCATAAGGCGCGGACGTTCACGGCGCTCGCGGAGCCGGTCAAGCCCGCAACAAAGCCCATGTCAGCTCTTGACAAGGCTTGGAGCCGCCGGTGAATTCCTCGGCTTTTCCAAAAACGTAACTGTCTCGAAAACCATTTCACATGGCCCTCAAAATCCGTCTCTCGCGCATCGGCGCCGTTCACAATCCCGTCTACCACGTTGTCGTGGCTGAGGCCCGTTCCCGTCGTGATGGTCGTCCGGTTGAAGTTCTCGGCACCTACGCTCCGCAGGCCAAGAAAGAGTCGCTCATCCTCGACGCCGTCCGCGCCGATTACTGGTTGAGCAAGGGCGCGGTCGCCACCGACACCGCCAAGGGTTTGATCAAGAAGGCCAAGAAGGCCGCGCCGGCCGCTGAAGCGCCTGCCGCCTGAGGTTGTATCAGCTTTTCAATTTCATCGCCCCGGCCTCGCGCCCGGGCGATTTTTTTTGCCCGACTTCCAACTCCCGACCGATCCCGCCATGCCGCTGCACATCGATTTGCTCACGCTGTTCCCGCGGATGCTCGAAGGCGTGCTCACGGAGAGTATTTTGGGCAAAGGCATCGCGGCGAATTTGCTCTCGGTCAAAATCCATGACCTGCGCGCATGGTGCACCGATAAACATAAAACCGCCGACGACCGCCCGTTCGGTGGCGGCGCGGGGATGGTGATGAAACCCGATCCGGTTTTCGCGGCGATGGAGCAGATTCAGACGCCTGGTTGCCGGCGCATCTATCTGACGCCCGACGGCACGCCGCTGACGCCCGCCATCGCGCAAGATCTCGCGGTGCAGTCGCACGTGATTTTTTTGAGCGGGCACTATGAAGGAATCGACCAACGCATCCGCGATCGCGTGATCGATCAGGAGATCAGTATCGGCGATTATGTGCTCACGAATGGCACGCTCGCCGCGGCGGTGGTGATCGACGCGTTGAGCCGCTTTATTCCGGGCGTACTCGGGGAAGAAAAGTCATTGACGCACGAATCTCACACCGGCAGTTTGCTCGACTTTCCTCAATACACGCGTCCCGCCGAATTTCGCGGCATGTCCGTGCCAGAAGTTCTCCTTTCCGGAGACCACGGCAAAATCGAAAAGTGGCGGCACGCGCAGCAGTTGGAGAAAACCAGCCTCGTCCGCCCAGATTTATTCGAAAAACACCGCCATGCATCCCGTCATTAAAGATATCACCGCCTACCAAGTGAAGACCGACCTGCCGCCGTTTAAAGTCGGTGACGGTGTTCGTGTTCACACCAAGGTCCGCGAGGGCGATAAAGAGCGCATCCAGATTTTCGCTGGCATCGTCATTGCCCGCAAAGGCACCGGCATCCACGAGGCGTTCACCGTCCGTCGCATCAGCTACGGCGAAGGCGTCGAACGCGTTTTCCCGGTCAACTCCCCGAACATCGAGAAGATCGAAATCGAGAAGGAATCTGAGAACATGCGCGCGCGTCTTTATTATCTTCGCAACCGCCTCGGCAAGGCCGCCGTCGCCGTCAAGGTCAAGCGCCACGACCGCAGCAAGACTGCGGTCGCAGCCAGCTAAAGCGGTCCGGCGATTATCATCGCAACACTTTCGAGCGAGCCCTGACCGGCTCGCTTTTTTGTTGCCGGCCTTTTCAGACTTTCGGCTTTCCCCTCGTGGCCCCGGCCTTTAATCCCTCACGTTCACCATTCGTGCTCCTGTCCGCACGGAATCCTCAACCCTCACTTTTCTCATGAAACTCGAAACAGAAATCCTCGCGAAAGCCTGCGCTCAAGCCCGTGGCCTGGCCATCGACGCCGTCCATAAATGTTCTTCCGGCCACCTCGGCCTGCCTCTCGGTGCGACCGAGATCGGCGCCGTGCTTTTCGGCAATGCGCTCGTCCACAATCCCGACGACCCGAAGTGGCTCAATCGCGATCGTTTCATCCTCTCAGCCGGTCACGGCTCGATGTTCATCTACACGTGGCTGCACCTCAGCGGTTACGATCTGCCGCTCGAAGAGTTGAAGAACTTCCGCGCTCTTCACAGCAAGACGCCAGGCCACCCCGAATTTCACGAGACTCCCGGGGTCGAAGCCACCACCGGCCCGCTCGGTCAGGGTATCGCCAACGCCGTCGGTTACGCCGTCTCCGGCAAGATGGCCCAGGCGCGTTTCAACACCGCCGAGCACGTCATTTTCGACAACCACGTCATCGCTCTCGCGGGTGACGGTTGCATGCAAGAAGGCGTCGCCCTCGAGGCGATTGCCTTCGCCGGCCACCAAGGTCTCGACAACCTGATCCTCATTTACGACGCCAACGACGTCACCCTCGACGCGATGGCCGATAAGTCGCAGAGCGAGGATGTCGTGAAGCGTTTCAAGTCCATCAATTGGGACGTGCAGTTGCTGACCAACGGCAGCGATCAGGCCGCGATCCTGAAGGCCATCAACAAGGCCAAGAAAGCCACCAGCGGTAAGCCCCAGCTCATCGTCGCCAAGACGATCATCGGCAAAGGAATCCCCGAAGTGCAGGGCACTCAGAAAGGTCACGGCGAAGGCGGCGCCAAGTTCGCGGACGCCGCCCGCGCCGGCCTTGGTCTTCCCGCCGATCAACACTTCTTCGTCAGTGACGACGTCCGCGCTTATTTCGCGGCGCACAAAAAGCGCCTCGTCCGCGGCTACAAGAAGTGGGTCAAAACCTTCGAAGCCTGGGCCGCTGCGAATGCCGACCGCGCCGCACTTCTTGAATCGCGCAACACGCCGGTCAGCGCCGCCGCGTTGATGGAAAAAATCCCGGTCTTCCCGGCCGATGCGAAACTCGCGACGCGCGCCGCCGGCCGCGATGTTCTCCAGCCGATCGCCGCCGAACTCCCGCTCTTCATCTCCGGCAGCGCCGATCTCTACGGCTCGACGCTCAACTACATCGCCGCGGACAAAGACTTCGACAAAACGAACCGTTCCGGCCGCAACATCCGCTTCGGCATCCGCGAGCACGCGATGGCGTCGATCAATAACGGCATCGCCTACGACGGCATTTTCCGCACCTCCTGCGCCACGTTCCTGGTGTTCGCCGATTACTCGCGTCCGCCGATGCGTCTCGCCGCGCTCGCGAAGTTGCCCGTCACCTACATCTACACGCACGATTCGATCGGCGTCGGCGAAGACGGCCCCACTCACCAACCCGTCGAAACGGTTTCCGGGCTCCGCGTGATTCCGAATCTCGACGTCATCCGTCCGGCCGATCCTGAGGAAACCGCTGGCGCTTTCGCCGCCGCTCTCGAGCGCAACGATGGCCCGACGCTCCTCGCGCTCACCCGCCAGAATCTGCCTAACTTGAACGAGATTCCCGTGCACATCCGCCGTGCGGGCGTGCTCAAAGGCGCGTATATCGCCATTCAAGAAACCGCGCCGCTCACCGCGATCCTCCTCGCTTCGGGCTCCGAGCTTCAGCTCGCCGTCGCGGCTGCGAAACAACTCGGCGAAGGCGTGCGCGTTGTCTCCGTTCCATCCTTCGAACGCTTCAACCGCCAGTCGGCCGAGTATCGCGAGGCGATCCTCCCATCGTCCGTACGCAAGCGCGTCGCGATCGAGGCCGGCGTCACCGGACTTTGGTATCAATACGTCGGCCTCGACGGCAAAGTCATCGGCATCGACCGCTTCGGCATCAGCGCCCCGGGCCCGATCGTCTTCAAGGAGCTCGGTATCACGACCGAGGCGGTCGTCACGGCCGTGCAGTCGCTCTCCTGAGCGACGATCATCGTGTAACCGAAAAGCGGATGCGTCCGCTTTTCGGTTCACCTGTCTGGCAAAAGGCGGCTCCGATTTCCGGAGCCGCCTTTTTATTTAAGCCGCTTTCGTCCATCCAATGCGTCTGCGGTGATCCGGTGCGAGGCGCTTTCACGGGGAGCGATTCGTCAGAGCGGGCGAGGATTTTTGACGTGGGGGTGAAGCCGGTGTTGCTGACGGAACTCGCGGGCGGCGCGGCGGGAAAATGTGATCGCGGTGCCGTCCAAAAGAGTGGCGATGATGCCGCCGCCGGGCGTGGCGGCTGTGCGGGCGACCCAGGCGAGGTTGATGAGCTGGCTGCGGCTGGCGCGCACGAAACGCCGTGGATCGAGGCGGGCGGCGAGTGCGTCGAGTGTCGTGAGTAAAAGCGGGCGGTGAGCATCCATGTGGAGACGGCAGTAGTTGCCCACGCATTCCGCGAAGCGTATGTTTTTAATGGCGACGAACCAGCAGCGTTCCCCGTCGCGGACGAACACGGTATCCTCGGCTGAGAGTTTACCCGGCGGGACAACTGTGGCTTGCGCATGTCGGCACGCGAGGTGATCGCGGACGCGAGCGAGGGCGGCTTTGAGTTGGTCGGGTTCGATGGGTTTGAGGAGATAGTCGAGGGCGTTGACGCGGAAGGCGTGAAGGGCGTGGCTGTCGTGGGCCGTGACGAAGATCACGGCGGGTACGGGGAGCGGAAGTGTGGCGAGGAGGGTGAAGCCGTCGGGACCCGGCATCTGAATATCGAGGAGGAGAAGGTCGGGCTGGGTCGTGGCAATGAGGGCGCGGGCCGTCTCAGCATGGGCAGCTTCTCCGACGATCTCCACATCGGGCGCGATATGGAGGAGATCGCGGAGTTCATCGCGAGCGAGGCGTTCGTCGTCGATAATGAGGACTTTCATGGGTGCTGGCTGTCAGGCAGGGGGATGATGATTTCGGCGGTGATGGCACCAGGGGGCGCGGAGAGGAGACGGATGGTCGCGTGTTCGCCGCAGGCGAGGCGGAGGCGGAGGCGGGCGTTGCGCAAGCCGAGTCCATCGGAGGGCTCGGCGGCGGGGGCGGAGTCGGGTGCGGCCGGGTGGGTGACGCGGATGAGGCAGACGCGGTCGATCAAGGAGGCGGTGACGAGGAGTTCGCCGCCGTCGATGCGCCGGGCGATGCCATGCTTGATGGCGTTTTCCACGAGAGTCTGGAGGACGAGCGGTGGCAGACGCGTGTCGGCGGCGTCCGGGGATAACTGGAGCTGCGGGCGCAGGCGGCCTTCGAGACGGAGGTGTTCGAGCTGGAGGTAGTTTTCGATGGCGGCGAATTCGTTCCTCAGCGGTACGGTGGCCTCGGCGTTGGCGCGGAGGGAGGAGCGCAGGAAGGCGGCAAGCCGGGAGGTGGCGACGCGCGCAGCCTGCGGATCGGCATGGATAAGGCGACGCAGCGAGTTCAGTGCGTTAAAGAGGAAGTGGGGCTGGACTTGGGCGCGCAGGCTTTGCCATTCGGCTTCGCGTGAAAGTGCGTCGCGCGTGCGAGCTTCGCTGGCGGCCAGCTCGGCGCGAACGGCGGCGAGAAGGAGCGCGGTCGCGGCAGTAAGTGCATTGTAGGTGACGAGGAGCGAAAGGCTTTGAAGTGTGCCCGCCGCAGCGAAGGGTCCATGGCCAAAGAGCGTGAAGAGCGTTCCGGAGAGCGAGACTAGGAGGCTCGCCAGCGCGGCGCCGCGCACGCCTTGCGCGAAAGCGATCCAGACGACGCACGGGAATGGGAGGTAGGCGAGAGGCCAGCCGCCGATTTCGAGTATGCGGGGATTTCCAAAGCCTAAGAGAATCGCGAAGATGAGCGCGGAGTAGGGCACGAACGCGGCGGCGCTGTATCGGGCGATTGGTGACTTCGCTTCAGGCTCAGGGACGGAAGCGACGCGAAGAGACAACAGAAAAGGCGCGACCATTAGGATGCCGGACGCATTGGCCACGACGTAGAGAGAGGCGGCGTAGGCGAATTGGGTCATCGGAAGGACGCCGCCGGCGCAGAGGCCACTAACGCCCAGACTGGCGCTCAGGAGCGGAGGCAGGGCTACGCCTCCCACGAAGAAGCGGAGAACATCGCGCGCGCGTCCAAGCCGTGAGTCGATCGGCCAGACATGGGTGAGCAGCCACCACGCGGTGAGCGCCTCCAAGGTGTTGCCCAGCGGGCCGAGCAGGAGGAAGGGCAACGGATCCCCGGCGAGCAGATCGCTGGCAAGCGTGCCGAGCCAGATACCGGTCGCGAGGCGTGGGCCGAAGCGCAGGAGCGCGGCGACGGCGAGACCGGAGGCCGGCCAGAGCGGGCTGACGATGCTGGCCGGGTGGAGCGAGAGCCACACGCCCGCTTTGGAAAACAAAAGCACGGCGACCGCGAGTGTGAGCGTGCGTCCGAGCGAGGCCGGCCTGCTGGTGAGAGTGGGCGCCGGCGAGGGTGTGAGGAGCGTGGGGTAAATCGTAGAAATGGCCGAGTGGTGCGGGCGCGTAGGAACCGGTCGGAGTTGGCCCGTGCAAGAAGAGGGTGCGAGCCGGAAAACGTTTGGGACCGGAAATCACGCGGCCCGACCGAAAATCATGGAGACCTTCAGCCGTAAGACCCAGTGGCGAAACAGGAGACGATGACTCGATGGTGTTCGTACCCGACGGAACGAGGCCAGCGGTCGAAAAAAATACCTCCCTATGAACCTGACACTGAAAAACGAAAGCGGCCTGGTGCGCAGCGTGCCCACCGGGCTTTCCTGGACTGGATTTATCTTCACTGGCTTCACCATGTTGACGCGCGCCATGCTGGCGAAAGGGCTGATTTACATGGCTATCATTTATGGTCTCCAAGCCATGACTCTGTTCGCGCAGATGGTGGTAACCGCCTCTCAAGGTGAGGAGGCAGGTAGATCCGCCGGCGGGATCTATCTGCTCCTATTAAGCATCCCGAATTTCATTTTTTTGTTTAAGCTGAACAAGTGGACGGTGCGGCATTGGCTGGACCGCGGGTATAAGCCGGAGGGGCCCGGCTGGGTACAGTGGGGACCACGCTTCGGGATCAGTACCTCGGACGAACTTAAGGTCGATGCGTCCGGCAGTAAGGATGAACCGTTCATCCGCGCGAAGGACGTGCTGGGGTTTATCTTCGCCGGTCTGATCATATTCATCATCATTGTCTCGAGTTTCGGCGGCGGCGAAGAGACGGGTAATACTCGCTCGAGTGCGCGTCAGTCGAAGCCGGCGGCGAGCACGGAGAGTGAGGCGCGGTTGCGGGAAATTGTAAGGTTCTCGGATTCGAACTGGGCACTGATGGAGGCCAGGAATCTGGGGTCTGTTCTACCCGGCGGGTTCGAACCGAAGCGCACGCGCGGAAAATTCGTGCAGGTGTGTTTCCGGGTGACCAACACGACCGAGGAAGAGGAAACGGTGTTGTTCGCGCCGACGTTGCGGGATGCGCGGGGTCGGGTTTTCCAACAGATGGACGGACAGGAAATGTATCTGCCTGAAGGGGCGGATTCCATGACGTTGGAACAACTCCCGGCGGGTTTGAAAAAGGAGTTTTATGCGATCTATGAGGTGCCGGACGATGCGGTGAGGCTTCAATTCCAAGCGCGCTCGCTCGCCGACAGGGGCGAGATCCGACGTATCGCCACAGGGCTTTGAGCGGGCGTGGATTCGCGGCGATGCGTCGGCCGGAAATTTTCCGCATCCAGTCCTTTAGGCGCTGGCGAGTTCGCGGTCTTTTTCCGTTTTGAGGCGGAGCTGGCCGCAGGCGGCGTCGATGTCGTGGCCTTTTTCGCGGCG
>Ga0164241_10003439_pt1 | contig 15972 bp, 10 predicted proteins | sample OricomyardsoilBY_FD_108780 | JGI IMG/M metagenome (GOLD analysis project Ga0164241, IMG submission 108780) | Backyard soil microbial communities from Emeryville, California, USA - Original compost - Back yard soil (BY) | ecosystem: Environmental > Terrestrial > Soil > Unclassified | place: USA... | reverse complement strand
CGGACGGCGCCGAGCCCGACACCGAAACCGCCGAGCTCGTCGGGTGTTTTTCGCGTGGAGACGCCCGGAGCGAAGGCGGCCTCGAAGCCCGTGCCCCCCAAGGCGCCCGCATCGAACCCCGTGCCGTCGTCCGTGACGCAAATCTCTACGCCGCGCTCGGTTTCGCGGCAGTCGAGCTCGATGCGGCCGAGCTCGGGCTTGCAGAGCTCCTCGCGGCGCTCCGGCGCCTCGATGCCGTGCGCGACCGCGTTGCGCACGAGGTGCGCGAGCACGCCGCCGAGCCGTTCCGCGAGCCGACCAGGCACGAGCGCCTCGCGCCCCGCCACGGACAAGGCCACGCGTTTTCGAGCTTTGGCGGCCCAACGCACGGCGTCGTCCGGCAAGGTCGAGGCAATTTCCCCGAACGGCCGCGAGGCGAGGCGCGACGCGAGCCGTCCGAGCTCGTCGCTGCGCTCGCCGAACCGTTTGTACAGCTGCTCGACGTCGGCGCGCGCTACCGTCACCTGCTCGAGCACGCGCCGGCCGATCGGCGAGCTTTCGACGAAGTCCGCTTCGGCTTCCGCGAGGAGCGAGGCGAGCTGACGAAAGCCCGCCTGCATCCGTGCTCGGGCGGCCTGCCGTAACGGGGAGTCCGGCGGCGTGTGGCGCGTCCCTGCGAGCTCGACCTCGAGCCCGAGCGCGAGCTCCTCCACGCGACCGAGGTCGAACGAGCGCGACTCCGCGCGCAACGTGTGCACGAAGCGAAACGCTCGCTCGACGGCGTCGGGCGACAGCGGCCCCGTGCCCTCGACGTCCGCCTCGGCGCGCGCGAGTCGCTCGTGCGTCGAAACCAGGAAGCGCACGAACACCTGCCCGCCACCTGCGAGCAGCCGGCGCATCGCCGCGAGCTGCTTCTTGTGCTCGCGCTCGCGGGCCTCGGCCGTCCGCTCGAGGCGGCGCTGGGAGGTCACGTCCGTCGCGAGCAGCATCACGCGGCCTCCGCCGTCGTCGCTCGCCGCGCTCCTGAATTCGAGCTCGAGCAGCCGTTCCTCGCCGTTGCTCGCCCGGTGCTGCACCTCCTTCGGCGCGAGCTCCGAGAGCTCCTCGAAGCGCTCGGGAGGCGTTGCCGCCGCCTCGTCCAGCCAGGCGCAGAAAGCGTCGCGCTCGACGGCGGGCGCGGTCTCGGCCGGGTACAAAAGGTCGATGATGGTGCTGGTGGCGCCGCCCGCGGCGTCGCCGAAAACCTGCCGCGCGAAACGCGAGCGTTCTTTGCCGAGCTCGCCCCGGCCGTCGAAGACCACGATGGCCTGTCGCATGGTGTCGAGCAGGCTTTGCAGGCGTGCGTTCATCGCGAAGATGCGATCCTCGCGCTCGCGGATGGCTCGGCCCATCTGGTTGAAGGTACGGCCGAGGCTGCCGACCTCGTCGCTCCGAAGGTCGATCACCTCCGTGAGCTCGCCACGCGCGAGCCGGCGCGCCGCACGCTCGAGCGCCGCGAGCGGCGACGTGATGGTCCGGCGCACGACGCCGACGAGCAGGGCCGCCACGAGCGCCGAGAGCCCGAAGGCCAGCCAAAAGATGCGCCTTTGGGCCGTTTTGAACGCTGCCTGCTCCTGCGCGAGCGAGACGCGCACGAGCACCGTGCCGAGCGACTTCCCGACCGGGCTCTTCACCGTGCGAGCGATGTCGATGTAGTCCCGTTGGATTCGCACGCCCGGCGTGCGATCGACGCGCGCGCCGAGGCCGCCGGTCGAACGCAGGCGTCCGAGCGGCTCAGCCTGCTCGGTGGACCAGACGGCCGCGTCGACGACGTCGGGATTTTGGGCCAGCATCCCGGCCGAGGTCGCGACGGCGTCGGCGTCGGCGAAATCGAGCGCGGGGGCGATCGACGCGGCCCAGAGCTCGGTGAGCATGACGCCCGCGAGCCGCTTCGATTCGATGTAGTGCTCTTCCTCACGACGCGTGAGCTCGAAGGCGACGAATGCCGACACCGCGGCCACGAGCGCAAAAATGATCAGGGCCAGCCGGCTCGCGAGCGACAGGAATCCCGTCTGCGCGCGCGCAGACGAGCGCGATGCCGGAGCGGTCGGAGAACCCACGGGGCCTTCTCGAATGACGGCCGCGCGACGAGTGGGATTAAGGCTGATGCGGCGCGGCCGTTAGGATGTTCGGGCAGTTTTTCCGTGGAACCGCGCGGCAGCACGTCACGACGAGCGTTCCTGCAGGCAAGCATGGCGTGCGGCGTCGCGCTTTGGGTGCGCCGAGGTGGGGCGCAGTCGGTGGAAGTGCCCGTCCGGCTCCAGGCCGAGCTGCTGTCCAAGGTCGTGGCGTACGACCGGAACTTTCGCGACCGCGCGCGCGGCCGCGCGCTCGTGCTCGTCGTCGTGAAGCCGGGGGACCCCGAGTCGGCCCGCCTCGGCGAGCAGATCCACGACGAGCTCGGTGTGCTCGATGAGTTCGGCGGCCTGCCGCACGGCGAGGAGGTCGTGCGCTTCTCGTCGCCGCGCGCGCTCGCCGAGCTCGCCAAGAGCCGCGGCGCCGCCGTCGTCTACCTGAGCGCCGGATTGAGCGAGGAGGTCCCGAGCATCGCGAGCGCGCTCGCCGAGCTGTCGGTGCTCAGCGTGGCGGTGTCGCCGGCGTACGTCCCGAAGGGCGCCGTGCTCGGCTTCGAGGCGGAGGCGGGCCGCCCGAAGCTCGTCGTGAATCTCCAACAAGCGCGCCTCCAGCAGGTGGCCTTCAAGCCCGAGCTCTTGAAGCTCGCGAGGGTGATCCCGTGAAACAGCGTCTGGTCTCCGGTTTGTTAGCGCTCGCGCTGCTCGTGCCCGCCCGAGCGCGCGCTCAGGCGCCGGGGGACCTCGACGAGCTCCTCGGTCAATCGATCGTCTCGACGCCCTCGAAGGGTAGCGAGACGGACACGACGGCGCCGGCCACCTCGAGCGTCATCAGCGCGGACGAGCTCCGCCGCTACGGCATCCGCTCGCTCGACGAAGCGGTCAACTACCTCTCGCTCGGGATGTCGACCTCGAGCTCGGGCCACACGGCCGAGGTCAACGCGCGCGGCGTGCTCCTGAACGGCGACTACGGCAATCACGTCCTCTTGCTCGTCGACGGTCATGCCCAAAACGAGCCCTGGAACGGCACGGGGTATTTCGAGCGCGGCGCGGGCGTCCCGTTCGAGATGATCGACCACATCGAGGTGATCCTCGGCCCGGGGTCGGTGCTCTACGGGTCGCAGGCGATGCTCGGCGTCATCAACGTCGTCACCAAGCGCGCCAAGGACTTCTCCGGGCTGCGTCTCAGCGCGGAAGGTGACGCTTCCCTGCCGCCCTCGAAGAGCGGCGGCCCGGCGAGCCCCGGCTTCACGCAAAGCCTCGGCGGCGGCTACCGCTTCGCCGCCGGCTACGGGCGCGAGTTCGACCTCGGCAAGAGCCCGTCCGAGTTCACGCTGGGGCTCGACTACTACGCGAACCGCGGCCCCGCCTGGCAGCTCGGCCCACAGAGCTACGGCGACGACTACGTCACGGGGACGCCGAAGAATTTCGGCCCGAAATCGCCGCCGGGCACGTGGGGCGGCCTGCTGCGCGACGCCGACTACTACGAGGTGCCGGCGGCGTACGCGCGCTTCGCGACCGGCGACTTCCGCGCTGCGCTGCGCGCCTCGACGTTCCGGCGCAGCACGACGTTCCCGGATTCGCTCGCGGCCTACGCGGGTGACTTCGACGACGCGGGCAATCGCGAGATCGATCGCTTCCTGAACCTCGATTTGAGCCAGCGGCTTCCCCTGTCGTCGCGCGTCGAGCTCCTCGTGCGCGGCTACGGCGATCTCTACGACTACGAGTGGTACAACCGCTCGAGCGCCGCCGAGGATTGTCCCGAGGGCATGCTGACGGGCTGCCGCCGCTACCTCGAGGGCGTGGGCCGCACGCTGGGCGGGGAAGTGCGCGCGCAGATACAATGGCCGATTCTCCGTGCGTCGACGCTCGTCGGCATCGACGCCAAGGTGCGCGACGTGAAGGACAGCCTCACGATCACCGAGAATGCCGGCCCCGGGGTGCTCCCGTCGCTGGGCGGTCATCGCACGGACGGCTTGTTGGCGCCGTACATCGCGCAGACGTTGAGCCCTGCGCGCTTCCTCGACGTGAACCTGGGGCTGCGCCTCGATCACGACACCCGCTTCGGCGACAAGCTGTCGCCGCGCACGGCCGTCGGCGCCACGCCCTGGGACGGCGGGCGCGTGAAGCTCATCTACGCCGAAGCCTTCCGCGGGCCTTCGGCCTACGAGCTCACCTACTCCGACCCGAACTCGCAGGTGACGGCCCCGAACCTCGGCCCCGAAACGGTGCGTTCGCTCGAGGGCAGCTTCGAGCAGCGCTTCGGCAAACACCGTATCGTGGTCGGGATATTTCGCTCCTGGTGGCGCGACATGGTCGATGCGGCCGCCGTCTCGAGCTCGGAGCTCGACGCGGGCGTGGCGTCCGGAGAGCTCACGCCGGGGCTCGCCGAGGCGTCGCAGTACAAAAACGTCGCCCGCGTCGACAACGTCGGCATGAACGCCGGTTACGACGGCGCCGCCGCCGGCGGGCGCTTGCGGTTCGGCGCGAACGCGACGGTGGCTCGCACGACGGTGGACGAGGGAGACGGCTCCGGCGGCCGGCCCATGACGGTGGCGCCCCGGGCGTTCGGCAACGCGCGCGCGTCGTACGAGCTCGGCGAGAACCTGCCGACGATCGGCCTCGCCGTGCGCGTGCAAGGCCGCAGGCTCGCGGACGGTTACTACGAGGGCGGCTTCAGCGCGCCGCCCAGCGCGCCGCCGCTCGTCTCGACGCGGCTGGCACTCATCGGACCCTTCGCGCCCGTGCCCGGGCTCAGCTACCGCGTGGGCGGCGAGTATTCTTTCGTGTCGACCGAGCCCTACATCGTGGGTGCGCTCCTCTATGCGCAGGATCAGACGTCCCGCGCCGAGCTCGCACCGACGCGTCGAGCGCAGGTCTTCGTCGGGCTCGATTACGCGTTCGAGCACTGATTTCGGCCCGCGCCGGCGTCGCCCGCACACTCACCCCCACTCCCGCCGACGTGTGCGCACCTTCGCTGTGAACGCCGGCACCCCGTGGTGTGCCTTCTCGATCACACCCCTGCGTGACGCCGTTCGCGCTTGCCGGCCCGACGACGCAGAACCTTCCGGGAAATCGTGGTAATCTCCGGGCTTGGGTCGGGCGGTAACGCCCTTGGCTTATTCCTTGCTGAATGGGGAGACCATGCGAATCGGAACTTTTGTTTTAGTGCCCGCGTTGCTCGCGGTGGCGGCGCCGGCGTTCGCCACGGTGCTGATTTTGCCGGTCAAAGGCACCAATCTCGACCAGGGGGAGATCGACGCCATCGGGCAGATGATCACGACCGCCTACCAACAGGAGGCGAAGGACACGGCCATCCCGCCCGATGAAGCGAAGAAGGTCGTCGACGAGACCGGCGGCTATTCGCAGGCCGCTCAGAAGGTCGGCGCGAAGGAGTACATTTACGTGAGCGCCGTGCGCCTCGACTCGCGCATCTCGCTGAACGCGACGCGCTACTCCGCCGACGGCAAGTACATCTACTCGGCGAAGATGTCGGCGACGAGCCTCGACGACATCGAGCCGGCCGCGGAGCGCCTCTCGAAGGCGCTCTTGCACGAGCAATCGACGTCGGAAGTGCGTTCGACCGACAACGTGATGCGCACCGAGGATCAACAGCCGATTCGCGCGCAGTCGCAGAAGGTCGCCGGCTTCAAGGGCAGCTTCATCTACCCGATCGGTTGGTCGAAACCCGTGGCGGCGCAGATGGCGGGCGCGCTCGACGTGCGGCTCGAGAGCGGCCAGCACTTCATCGAGCTCGGCATCGGCCTCACGTTCGCGTCGCCGGATCACGCGTACTCTTACGGCGGTATCTGGCTCGACATCGGCGGCGATTTCTACCTGACGGACGGCAACGTCGCGCCGTACCTCGGCGGCGGCATCATGCCGCGCCTGATGTGGGACGAAGGCGAATCCCTCGCGAACCTCGCGCCGTACGTGCAGGGCGGCGTCATGTTCTTCCGCGACTCGAAGACGCGCCTCTACACCGACTTCCGGGTCGCGCAGAACGTCTTGCCGATCACGTTCACCTCCGACGAGTACTACGACCCCCTGACTCTCGCGTACACGGACACCGGCAAGAAGAACCTCTACCCGACCGAGCTCACGTTCAGCGTGGGCATGGGTTTCTGAGCAGTCCGTCACGGGCCGGTCGCGGCTGAGCACCCCCGGGTGTGGTGTGCCTATAAGTATTCACTGTGTGCGGTTGTCGCATGAATCATGCTGATTCGTGCTATGTTAGCGCTCCCTTGCTGAAGCCGCGTTGCTGGCGAGCGAGGCGACGGAGCCACGAATCATGCAATCGAGCAATTCTCGCCGCGCCCCTTCTCCCGCGCGACTGGCGGCCCGCGCCGTAGTCGGCACGGGCACCCTCTTGTCCTTCGTCGTCGCGACGAGCTGCGCCGTGGAGCCGGAGCCGCCGTTCGACCCCTCCGCTGCGGGCAGCTCCACCTCGGGGGGCAGCGCCGGCAACGGTAGCGGCGCCAAGGGAGGCACGGGCGGCGGATCGGGTTCGGGCACGGGTGGCAGCGGCGCGACGGGCGGCAGCGGCGCGACCGGCGGGAGCTCGGCAAGCGGCGGCGCGCCGGCAACGGCTGGCATGTCCGGTAGTGCCGGCCGCGGCGGTAGCAATGCGAGCGGCTCGGGCGGCACCGGCGTGGCCGGCAGCGCTGCCGTGGGCGGTGCCAGCGGTTCCGGAACGGGCGCCGCGGGTGGCATGGCCATGAGCGGCGGCCAGGGCGGCATGTCGATGGGTGGCCGCGGGGGCATGTCCACGGGCGGTGCGCCGGGCGGCGCGGGGATGGGCGCGGCCGGCTCCAGCGGTAAACCCGCACCCAAGCCCAGCATGGGTTGCGGTAAAGCGAGCCCTCAAACCGGCAGCTCGAATAGCCCGCTCAACGTCTCGAACCATCAGTACTACGTGAAGCTGCCGACCGGCTACGACGCGAGCAAGCCGTACCCTGTCATCTACATGTTCAACCCGACCGGCAATCCGCTGAACTGGGCCGAACAGAACGCCGGTTACGAAAAGAACGCCGCGAAGGATGCGGCCATTCGCGTGTATCCAGGTCCGCTCAGCATGTCGAGCGGGTGGGGCTCGGGTGACGTGTCGTTCTTCGAGCCGCTGTACAACGCCATCCTCGGCGCGTTCTGCGTCGACCAGGAGCGCGTGTTCGCCGCGGGCGAGAGCTCGGGCGGCGACTTCGTGAGCATCCTCGGCTGCGAGCACGGCGACAAGCTGCGCGCGGTCGCGCCCTGTGCGACGAAGGACGTGGGCGGCTACCCGCTCGATACGAGCAAACGCATGTGCAAGGGGGAGGTCACGGCCATCGTGATCCACGGCAAGAACGACAACGTCGTCGGCCCCGAGAACGGGCCGAAGACACGCGACTTCTACGTGAAGCTCAACCACTGCGATGCGAGCGCGATGACCCAGCCCGTGATGAACTACACGGACGCGAAGTCGAACTGCGTGCAGTACCAGGGTTGCGACGACGGCTTCCCCGTCTACTGGTGCCAACACACCGACCCCGAGTACAGCAACACGAACCACGGCTGGCCGCACTTCGCGGCGGACATGACGTGGGGCGTGTTCTCGTCGTACTGAGCCGGACGCCGCGCGCGAACGCGCCGGCCGGCGCCGTGATCCGGGCGGGACGCGCGCAGCGCCTTCTGTGCCAGGGTGTGCCGGTGCCCGAGCGCCATTTCAGGTAAATGGATGCGCGTGGCACTGGCACAGCGTTTGCTGATCCGCCTGCGTCTAGAGTGCATGCGTTGCTTGCGGCTCCCCGGGTTCGTGACGGCTTTGGCATGTGTCGGCGCGCTCGCCTGTGCGTCGCCCGCAGCGGAGCCGACAGCTTCAACGCCGTCGTGGACGCTCCTCGCCGAGGGGCTCGACTCCGCGCTCATCTCCGTCTGGGGCTCGGACGAACGTGACGTGTGGGTCGTCGGCAGCGATCAGGGGGAAGGTCCGCTCATCGCGCATTTCGACGGCACCGCGTTCGAGCGTCTCGCGAGCGGGACCAGCGGCCACCTCTGGTGGGTGTTCGGCTTCGACGCCGGGCCCGTGTTTTTCGGCGGCGCCAACGGGACCATCTTGCGGTACGCCGACGGCGCCTTCTCTCCCATGCGCACGCCGAGCCACGACGTGACGGTGTTCGGCCTGTGGGGTGCTTCGCCGGATGCGATGTGGGCCGTCGGCGGGACGGAGGGCGGCGGCGCGGGTGCGTTCGCCTGGCGCCTCGACGGCGACAGCTGGGTGCCGGCGGTCGATTTTCCGAGCGAGCTCGCCGCGACGCACGCGCTCTGGAAGGCGTGGGGCAGCGCGGACGACGACGTGTGGCTCGTGGGCACCGGCGGCATCGCCGTTCACTACGACGGCACCGCGTTCGCGAGCGAGAACGTCGGAGGCGGCGAGTCGCTCTTCACGGTGCACCACGCGGCGGGCCGCTTCGTCGCCGTGGGCGGTGGCGGCACCGGGCTCGTGTTCGAGAACGCCGGGACGGGGTGGCAGCGCGCGGACGGCGCCGATTTGTCGGGGCTCGTCGGTGTGCGCGTCCTCGACGCCGAGCACGCGGTCGCGGTCGGACGTTTCGGCTCCTTCGTGGAGGAGCGCTCCGGAACGTGGGTCGAAGCGGAAGGAAACGTCGGCATGGAAACGTTGCATTCGATTTGGGCGGATCCTTCCGGCGGGCTCTGGGCCGCCGGCGGGCAGCTCGATGTCCAGCCGCCGACGCGCGGCGTGCTCGCTTATCGCGGCAAGCATCCGCCGCGCGCGGGGCTCCAATGAAGCGACTGCATTCCGTCGTGGGTGGCCTGGCGCTGCTCGGGCTCGTCGCGGGTTGCGGCGACGCTGCTGCGACCCCGTCGGGGGCCGCAGCGTGCAAGAGCGAGTCCGGCCACGCGTGCGTCTGGCTCGGCAGCGGCGTCGAAGGCTTCAACGGCGACGGCCTCGATCGGTTGAAGACCGAGATCTACTGGTCGATGGACATGCTGTTCGCGAGCGACGGCACCCCCTGGTTCATCGATTGGAACAATCACCTCGTGCGCAAGGTGCTCCCCGACGGCACGGTGCAAAGCGTCGTCGGCTGGACGGATCCGATCTTCCCCGGCGACGGCACGGGTGACGCGAGCGAAAACTCGCCCGACGGCGCCGACGGCGCCCTCGTGCAGCTGAATCACCCGACGGACCTCTACGAAGCCCCCGACGGCGCCGTGCTCGTGGTGGCGTGGCACAACCACAAGCTGCGCCGCATCGATCCGACGACCGAGCGCGTCAGCATCGTCGCGGGCGCGGGCGCGGGTTTCGCCGGGGACGGGGGGCCACTCGCGAAAGCGCTCTTCAAGCAGCCGAAAGCGCTCGCCGGCGACAGCGACGGCAACCTCTACATCGCCGACCAGCAAAACTTCCGCGTGCGGCGCGTCGATAGCGGGGGCACCATCTCCACGCTCGTCGGCGGCGGCGCGCAAGGTGGGGACGGCGACGGCGGCCCGGCCGCCGATTGTGAGCTCGCGTGGGAGGCCGGCTCGAATCCGGAGCCTTCGGGCGGCGTCGCCGTCGCGGACGGCCGCCTCTACATCGCCGACACGTTGAGCCATCGCATCCGCGTGGTCGACCTCGGGACGGGGGTCATCGACACGTTCGCAGGCACGGGTGAAGCCGGTTACTCGGGCGACGGCGGTCCCGCTCTCGAGGCGACGTTCAACGCCCCGCGCGATCTCGAGCTGGGCCCCGACGGCAGCCTTTACGTCGCCGATACCGACAACCACGTCATTCGCGCGATCGACCTCGCTTCCGGCGCGGTTCGGACGGTCGTCGGGACGGGTGCGCCCGGCCGCGACGCCACGGACGGCAAGCTCGCCACCGAAACGCGCCTCGAGCGACCCTTCGGCCTGGAGTTCGACCACGACGGCAACCTGTTCGTGATGGACACGCTGAACAGCCGCATTCTCGAGGTGCCGCGATGAAACGCTTCCTTTTTACCCTCGTGCTCGCGGCCCCGCTCGCGGGTTGTTCCGACGACGGCTCGGCCGCGCCGACCGCGGCATGTGATCCCAGGCAAGCCGGCACCATTTGCACGATCGCGGGCAACGGCAAAAACGGCTACGATGGCGACGAGCCCATCCGCGCGCTGAGCGCGAGGATGTCGTTGCCTCAAGACACGCTGAGCGCGCCCGATGGCACCCTCTACGTCTTGGATTGGAACAACCACCGCGTGCGCTCGCTCGGTCCCGACGGCGTCTTGCGCCACGTGGTCGGCCGCGGTGAGCTCGGCGGCTCGCTCGACGATCCGGCCAACTCCGATCTGAACCACCCGACGGCGCTCTTGCTGACCGACGACGCGCACACGCTCATCGTGGCGGCGTGGCACAACTCCAAAATCCGCCAGGTGAACCTCGACACGGGGGAGATCAGCGACGAGTGCGGCGACGGCCGCCGCGCCTATTTCGGCGACGAAGGGCCGGCGGCCACGGCGAGCCTCGATCTGCCGACCTCCATCGCGTTCGACCCCGACGGTGCGCTCGTGATTTTGGATCAGGCAAACCAGGTCATCCGCAAAATCGACGGAGCCGGCGTGATTCACCGCGTGCTCGGCCAGTGCGTCACGGACGTCACCTGCGACGGCGCGCTCGTGCAGTGTCCGAACGGCTCGGGCAAATTCACGTGCGGCGACCCCGTGACGGAATGCTCGAAGCCGTGTCAGCCGAGCTACGCCGCGGGCGACGACGCGCTCTCGTTGCGCATGGCGCAACCGTTCGGCCAATCCGCCGATCCGGGCGGCCGCATCGCCTACGACGCGGAGGGGAACCTCTACTTCGCCGACACGGCGAACCATCTGATTCGTCGTTTCACGCTCGATGGCGCGCTGGAAATCGTCGTCGGCGTCGAGCCCGTCGCCGGCGCCGCTCAGCGCGGCACCTCGCCCGACGGCACCCCCGCGACCGAGACGCGGCTCAATCGTCCCACGGACGTGGCGCTCGCTGCCGACGGCACGCTGTACTTCAGCGACGTGTATAACCACTGCGTCCGCCGGCGCGCGCCTGACGGAAATGTCTATACGGTCGCCGGCCGCTGCGGCGAGAAAGGCTTCGCGGGCGACGGGGGCCCGCCCGCGGCAGCGCTCCTCAACCTGCCGTACGGTATCGAGCTGGCCGGGTCGGAGCTCTTCGTGAGCGACACGGGGAACAATCGCATTCGCGTCGTGAACCTCGAATGAAGCGCCGCGGGGTCCTCGTGCTCCTGCTCCTCGCAGGCGGCTGTGGCGACGAGCCCCCCGCGCCCGCGGCCGAGCCCGCCGTGGCGTTCCCCGCCGATTACGCCGTCAGCTACACGCCCCAACGTGATTGCCGAAAAAGCGGCGACCACGAGCTCGATTTCGTGCGCGTCCTCACCGATGCCGCTGCGACGGGTCCCTACGCGGACCGAACGACAGCGTTCCCCGACGGCGCGGTCGTCCTCAAGGAGCAATACGACGCTTCCGACGTGGACTGCACGGGTCCCGTCGTCGCGTGGACGGTCATGCTGAAGCACGCCGCCGCGACGGAGCGTCTCGGCTGGGACTGGCAGCGCGTGTCCGCCGACCGCCGTGTGCTCGAGACGAACGGCTCGCGCTGCATCGGTTGCCACTCCGGGTGCACGGGCGCGCCCGAGGTCGGCTACGACTTCACGTGCGAAGAGCCGTAGCGCTTCGCTACCGACGCGGGCCGGCCCCAGCGTGACGAACGCGTTGCCGCCGGCCGCGGGTCTAGTGATGCTTGAAGTACTGCACGGCGCGCTCGTGCTTTTCCGCAGCCGCGCGCGTCGAAAATGTACCGAGATTGCGCCGGCGCCCGGTCTTCGGATCCTTCTTGCGTGAATAGAGGCGATACCCCTGGCTGAGCTTGCGAATCATGCGGGTCATGCACGCAAGAAGCCGGCCGGTGGCGGCGGGTGGCCGCGACCCTTTTCGCGACGCGACGTGTCGTTCGCTCGTCGAACGAGGCAACACTCTCGAGGGTTTGGCGGTCGCTTCTTGCGCTGCTACTGAACTTCGCGCGAAAACTCCCTACAAAGAGAGGTGGCGGTTTGTCGCGGTCGGTCTTAGGGACGACGGGTTGGTTCCCCATGACTGCGCCTAACCTCGGCCCATCTCCGAAATCGCGCCCCGCTCACGAGCGGATCGCACCTCCCCCGCTGCCGGCTGACCTGTCGGCACTTCCGTCCACGCCGCCCGCGGCCTCCACCGTCGCTCCCCCTGCTCACCCGCGCCGGCGCTGGCCTCGTTACGTCGCAGTCATCGTGGGGCTCGTCGCCGTGGTGGGTGGCCTCGGTTTCGTGAAGTTTTCGCAGATCTCGATGTTGATCGGCATGGGGGCCGCCATGCAGAAGGCCGGACCGCCGCCCGAGACCGTGAGCACGGGTAAGGCCGAAGCGCAGACGTGGGAAAGCACGCTGAACGCGATCGCGAGTGCCGTCTCGGCCAAGGGCGTCGCGCTCGCCAACGACGCGCCCGGAGTCGTCGCGCGCCTCCATTTCGATTCCGGCCAATCGGTCAAGCAGGGTCAAGTGCTCGTCGAGCTCGACTCACGAGTCGAACGCGCGCAGCTCGCCTCCGTCCGCGCGCGCCTCGGCCTCGCGAACACCCAGCTCGCGCGCACGCACGCCCTCGTGACCGAGGGCGTCGTCGCCAAAGCGCAAGTCGACACGGACGAGGCGTCCTTCAAGGGCGCGAGCGCCGAGGAAGCGCAGCTGCAGGCTCAAATCGACCGCAAGGTCATCCGCGCTCCCTTCTCGGGCAAGCTCGGCCTGCGCCAGATCAACCTCGGCCAGTACCTCGCGCCCGGCACGACGGTCGCCATCCTCGAGTCGGCCGACTCCGACTACGTCGACTTCACGCTGCCGCAAGCCAACCTGGAGAAGCTCACGCTCGGCATGGCCGTGCGCGCCACGCAGGACGGCGTGACGAAGGAGCCCATCCTCGGCGAAATCAGCGCGATCGATCCCACGATCGATCCGCTCACGCGCAACGCGAAGGTGCGCGCGAAATTCCCCGCGCAAAATAACCCGCTCCGCCCCGGCATGTTCCTGCGCGTCGCGGTCCTCCTGCCCGAAAAGACGAACGTCACGGCCGTCCCGACGACGGCCATCGTGCATGCGTCTTACGGCGACTCGGTCTTCGTCGTCGAGGCACAGCCCGGGCCCGACGGGAAGCAACGCCCGACTGCACGGCAGAAATTCGTGCGCATCGGCGGCGTGCGTGGAGACTTCGCGAACATCCTCGAGGGCGTGAAGCCCGGGGAAGAGGTCGTCACGGCGGGCGCATTCAAGCTCCGCAACGGCATCCCGCTCGTCATCGACAACCAGAGCGTGCCCTCGAAGGCGTCGCTCGACCCGAAGCCCGAGAACCGCTGAGTCCCGGCCGGTCGTCATGAAAATCACCGATCTATTCATCCGCCGCCCGGTGCTCGCCATCGTGGTAAACCTCGTGATCATCATCGCGGGGCTGCAGGCGGTGCGCACGTTGAACGTGCGGCAGTACCCGAAGCTCGAAAGCGCCACCGTCGCCGTCTCGACCGTGTACGTCGGCGCGAGCGCCGATCTCGTGCGCGGCTTCATCACGACGCCGCTCGAGCGCTCGATCGCGGCGGCGGACGGCATCGACTTCATCGAGTCGACGAGCACGCAGGGCCTCTCGACGATCAACGTTCGCCTTAAGCTGAATTTCCCGGCCTCGAACGCCCTCGCCGACATCACGGCGCGCGTGAACCAGGTGCGCGCGGAGCTGCCGCCCGAAGCGCAAGTCCCCTCGATCAGCATCCAGCCGTCGGACGCGCAGATCGCGGCGATGTACCTGACCTTCGGTTCGAACATCCTCGAGGACAATCAGGTCACCGACTACCTCTTACGCGTCGTCCAGCCGCGCCTCTCGGCGCTCGAAGGCATCCAGCGCGCCGACATCTTGGGCGGCCGCACCTTCGCGCTGCGGGCCTGGCTCAAGCCCGAGCGAATGGCCGCGCTCAACGTGAGCCCGGCGGCCGTGCGGCAGGCGCTCGCCGCGAACAACGCGCTCTCCGCCGTCGGTCAGACGAAGGGGCAGCTCGTCCAGCTGAACCTGACGGCCACGACCGACGCGCAGGACCTCGAGACGTTCAAGAAGCTGGTGATCCGCGCGCAGAACGGCGCGCTCGTTCGGCTCGAGGACGTGGCCGACGTCGTGCTCGGCGCCGACACTTACGAGCAAGACGTACGGTTCACGGGCAAGCGGGAGGTGTTCATGGGGGTGTGGGTGCTCCCGAACGCCAACTCGCTCGATGTCATCGCGCGCGTCCGCAAAGAGATCAAGACGATCCAGGACGAGCTTCCCACGGGCATGCGCGCGCGCATCGCCTTCGACTCGACCGACTACATCAACCACGCCATCAAGGAGGTCACGCACACCCTCACGGAGACGATCCTGATCGTCGTGGTGGTGATCTTCCTGTTTTTGGGGTCGCTCCGCAGCGTCCTCGTGCCCATCGTCGCCATCCCCGTGTCGCTGATTGGAGCGGTCTTCTTGATGCAGGTCTTCGGCTTCACGCTGAACCTGCTCACGTTGCTCGCGATCGTGCTCTCGGTGGGGCTCGTCGTCGACGACGCGATCGTCGTCGTCGAAAACGTCGCCCGCAACATCCACGAAGGCAAATCACCGATGCAAGCCGCGATCGTGAGCGCCCGCGAGCTCGTCGGTCCCATCATCGCGATGACGATCACGCTCGCCGCGGTGTACGCGCCGGTCGGGTTCCAGGGCGGCCTCACGGGCGCGCTGTTTCGTGAGTTCGCCTTCACGCTCGCGGGCGCCGTGCTGATCTCCGGCTTCGTCGCGCTCACGCTCTCGCCGATGATGTCGTCGCGCCTGCTCAAATCGGGCCAGAACGAGGGCCGCTTCACGCGCCTCATCGACCGCGGCTTCGAGCGACTGAAAAATGGCTACTCGCGAGTGCTCGCCGGAACGCTCGCGACGCGTCCGGCCGTTTACATGGTGTGGATCGTGCTCACGCTCGCCGTGATCCCGCTCTACCTGTTCTCGCCGGCGGAGCTCGCTCCGAACGAGGACCAGGGTGCCGTGTTCGGCGCCATCGACGTGCCCGCCAACGCGACGCTCGAGCAAGTGACGCCCTACACGGCGGAGGTGAACCGCAAGTTCGCTTCGATTCCGGAATTCAGCCAGAGCTTCCAGATCACGTTCCCGACCGGCGGGTTCGGCGGCGCGATCATGAAGAATTGGAACGAGCGCAGCCGGAACATCTTCGCGATCCAGGCCGAGCTCAGCCAGAAAACGAGCGGCATCGCGGGCATTCGCGCGCCCGTGTTCCTGCCGCCCGCGCTGCCGAGCCCCGGTTTCTTCCCGGTCGAGCTCGTGATCGCCTCCACGGCGAAGCACGAGGAGCTCACGAAAATTGCGCAGAAGATGGTGGAAGAAGCGGCGGCGAGCGGCCAGTTCGCCTTCCCCCCCATCATGGACGTGCGCATCGACCAGGAGCGCGGGGAAATCGTCATCGATCGCGACAAGGTCGCGTCGCTCGGCCTGACGATGGCCGGCGTCGCCTCCGACCTCACGGCGATGCTGAGCGGCAACTACGTGAATTTTTTCACGATCGACGGCCGCAGCTACAAGGTGATTCCGCAAGTCGAGCGCGCCGGGCGTCTCACGACCGAGCAGCTCGCGGACATCCACATCAACGGTCCCGGCGGCGCGCTCATCCCGCTAAGCTCCGTCGCCTCGATCAAGACGAGCATCGAGCCGCGCACGCTGAACCGCTTCCAGCAGCTGAACTCGATCAAGATCTCGGGCGTCGCCCCGCGCTCGCTCGACGCCGGGCTCAAGGTGCTCGAGACCTCGGCGGCGAAGCTTTTGCCGGCAGGCTCGCG
>Ga0164241_10003438_pt1 | contig 15973 bp, 19 predicted proteins | sample OricomyardsoilBY_FD_108780 | JGI IMG/M metagenome (GOLD analysis project Ga0164241, IMG submission 108780) | Backyard soil microbial communities from Emeryville, California, USA - Original compost - Back yard soil (BY) | ecosystem: Environmental > Terrestrial > Soil > Unclassified | place: USA... | reverse complement strand
CTCGAGGAATGGGTGGACCGCGAGATCTTCACGGTCAACGGCCACCTGACCGTCGAGTCCTCGACGGACGACGGCCGCTCCCTCGTGGCCCGCTACCGCAACGACACGTGGGGCGAGATGCGCACCCGCTGGCGGTTCACCGTCCACGACGGAAAGGTGACCCGCTTCGACACCGGCCAGGCCTGACCGCCCGGCCGGCGTCGAGCGCGGTCGCGAATGCTCGTCAGAACCGGCCCCGCCGGCTGACCCGGCGGGCGGTGCGGCGACCCGTGCGGCGGGCGACGCGACGTGCTCCGAACATGACTCCTCCTATCCAGACTTCGAAGTGGCCAGGCTCTGCTCGTGCAGCCGCCTGCCTTCCTCGGCGCTGAGCAGGCCGATGCCGACCAGGTCCAGCGGGCTGATGAACGAGTCGCCGAGCCGGAAGCCACCCGCGGACGCGATGGCGTCGCGCAGCGGGATCGCCCAGCGGTGCTCGAGCAGGATCAGCGCGGCGGCCGTGCCGTTCGGGATTTCCTCCATCACGTCCCACGCCTCGTCGTCGGTGAAGATCTCGAAGCCCTCCTCGGCGGCCGCGGCTCCCGCCTCGGCACCGGCAACGAAGCCCTCCTCGCCCTCGATCGCGAGGCCGATCAGCGCACCGATCTTGCTGCCCAGCTCGACGGCCTCCTCGTCGGAGATGTTGTGCAGGTGCAGCACCTCGACCTCACCCGCCTCGTCCTTGTGCACCGCGAGTGCGTCGATCACGTACACGGTGTCGCTCTCGCGCAGCCGTTCCAGCTCCGCGACGATCTGCCCGTGGAAGTTCGGCTCCGGAAAGCCGAGCACCAGCAGTTGTACCGGCCCGATGGTCATTGGCTCGCTCCCTTCCCCCGGCACGGTCACACCGGCCCCGGCGAGCCACCTCATCCGAAGCAGGTGACCTCTCTAGGGTGCTGACGTGACCACCGCGAAGCCGACCGACTGGGGTGGCGAGCCCGGCGCGTTCTGGGCCGCCAACGACCTGCGATACGACGCCATGCTCGCCCCGCTCACCCCGCACCTGCTCGACGCGGCCGCCCTGACGGGCACCGACCGGGTGCTCGACGTCGGCTGCGGGTGCGGGAACACGAGCCGGCTCGCCGCGCGGCGGGCCGCCGACGTCGTGGGCCTCGACCTGTCCGAACCCATGCTCGCCAGGGCCCGCCAGCGCGCCGCGGACGCCGGCCTCACGAACGTGCGCTTCGTTCGCGGTGACGCGCAGACCGCGGCGCTCGAACCCGCCGACGTGGTGCTGAGCCAGCTCGGCGTGATGTTCTTCGAGGACCCGGTCGCCGCGTTCACGAACCTGCGCGCCACCGGCGGGCGGCTCGCGTTCCTGTGCTGGCAGGGCCTGGAGCAGAACGAGAACCGCGCGGTCATCCGCGAGGCGCTGAGTCCGCACGTCGACCTGCCCGCACCGCGCACGACCCGCGGCGCGCTCTCCATGACCGACCCGGACCGGATCCGCTCGCTGCTGGCCGAGGCCGGCTACACCGGCGTCGAGCTGCGGGACGTTCGCGAGCAGCTGCGGCACGGCCGGGACGCCGACGACGTCGTCGCGTTCGCGGTCCGGGAGCCCGCGACCGCGGAGTTGCTGGCCGGCGCCACACCGGAGGCCGCCCGGCGGGCGACGGAAGCCCTGCGCGCGGCCTACGCGGAGCACGAGACCCCGGACGGCGTGCTGCTCGGCGCGGCCGCCTGGCTGGTGACCGCGCGCACAATGGCGTAGGAACTTCTGTGGATGGGTACTCCGTTGTACGAATTGCGAAGGAAAGGACGTACCCCATGCCCATGTTCAAGAAGCTCGCCGCGCTGGCCGGAGCCGCCGCGGCCGCCCGCGCCTACGTGAAGAAGAACCCGGACAAGGTCGACAAGATGGCCAGCAAGGCCGGAGAGTTCGTCGACAAGCGCACCAAGGGCAAGTACCACGGCCAGATCGACAACGCCGTGCACAAGGTGCACAACGTCACCAAGCAGCAGTGACGCGGTCGGGGTAGTTCGGCGCCGAATAGTATGGCCGCATGGCCGACCGGATCGACGTCATGCTCGAGCAGTGGCGGCGGGAGCGGCCCGACCTGGACCTCTCCGCGCTGGACACCTTCGGCCGGCTCGCCAGGCTGATGGCCGTGCTCACCCCGCGTGTCGAGCGGGTGCTCACCGCGCACGGGCTGCGCGGTGGCGAGTTCGACGTGCTCGCGGCGCTGCGCCGGTCGGGCGAGCCGTTCACGATGATGCCCTCGGGCTTGTCGGACGAGCTGATGATGTCGCGCGCCGGCATGACCAACCGGCTCGACCGGCTCGAGGCGGCCGGGCTCGTCGACCGGGCGCTCGACCCCGGCGACCGGCGCAGCTTCCGGATCACGCTGACCGCGAAGGGTCGCGACGTCATCGACGCGGCGCTGACCGAGCACGCGGCCAACCTGGCCAGGCTTCTCGACGCGCTCACCGAGCAGGAGCGCGCCACGCTGAACCGGACGCTGCGCACCCTTCAGGAAGCGGTCACGGACTGACCGTGATCCGCACGTCGTGCGGCGAATCCGGGTCGAGGATCGAGTGCTCGTCGACCTGGGCGCGGTAGAGCCGCAGCCGGGCCGGGGAGCTGACCCGGTCGGTCCCCCACTCGTCGCCGCTCTCGCGCACCGACCGCGCGGAGAACACGGCCAGACCGCGTGCCAGCTCGGCGGGGTCGGTGACCGGGCCGGCCGTGGCAGTCATGTACACCGCCTGCCCGGTGTTCGGCGCCGCCGTGGAGTCGAACACGACCATGGCGATCCGCGGCCGCGCGACGATGTTGCGCGAATGCCGCGAGTCCGGGGCGGACACCCAGAACAGCTCCCGGTACGTCTCGTGCGCGAACCACACCGGCGTCGCCCATGGCGTGCCGTCGCCCGTGGCCGTGGCGAGCACGACGTAGAAGTTGTCGTCGAGGACCGCCCGTGCGATGTCGCTGTTCGTCACGGCTAGCCAGCCTATTTCACACCTGGTGCCCCGCGCGGTGATCGGCCTAGACTTCCTCGCCCCCACCCGGGAGAGGAGAAACCCCGTGATCCGTAAGGTCACCACCGCCGCGATCGTCGCGTCGCTCGCGTCGGCCCTGCTGATGACCGCGGGCGCCACCAGCGCCGGCGCGGACCGTCACCACGACGACGGCACGACCAACGGGCCCTGCCAGTACACCGAGACGCCCGACGAGCCGGCGGCCCGGCCGGTGCCGCTGCCGCCCGATCCACATCGGACACCCAGCCACGGCACCGTCAAGGTCGACGTCAAGTCGAGCGAGGGGCAGCTGCCGCTGACCCTCGATCGTGAGATCGCGCCGTGCACCGTGCAGAGCTTCGTGCACCTGGCGAAGCACCGGTTCTACGACCGCACCAGCTGCCACCGGCTGACCCTGTACCCCACGCTGCAGGTCCTGCAGTGCGGCGACCCGACCTTCACCGGTGAGGGCGGGCCGGGCTACAAGTACAAGGACGAGCTGCCGGTCGGCCTGGAGCCCGCGCCGACCGACCCGACGGGTGCGCGCAAGATCTACCCGCGCGGCACGCTCGCGATGGCCAACGCGGGCCCGGACACCAACGGCAGCCAGTTCTTCCTCGTGTTCGGCCCGGCCTACCTGCGCCCGGACTACACGATCTTCGGCACCGTCAGTGAGCGCGGCCTGGCCGCCCTCGACCGCATCGCGGCCGGCGGCGTGCAGCCGACGGCGGAGGACCCGGCACCGGTCGACGGCCCGCCCGTCATCCCGGCCGACCTGTTCAAGGTGAAGGTCCGCCACGGACACGGGCACCACTAGTCAGCCGAACGCGCCCGCGTGCTCGCGCGCCCATCGGGCGAACGAGCGCGCGGGCGTTCCCGTGATCCGCTCCACCGTGCCGGTCACCGGCTCCGGCTCGGTCACGATGCGCTTCCAGTGCGCCAGCCCGCTGTCGATGAACCCCGGCGGCCAGCCCATGTCCCGCATCCGGGCCCGGGCGTCCTCTTCGGACACCTCGACCCAGCGCAGCTCCCGGTCGACCGCCTCCCCGATCAGCCGCACCTGCTCGGCCTGCGTCACCACCGACGGTCCCGTCAGGTCGTAGCCGCGGCCCTCGTGGCCGTCCTCGGTCAGCGCCTTCGCCGCCACCGCCGCGATGTCGGCCTCGTGGATGAGCGAGCGGCCCGCGCCGCCGTAGACCCAGCGCACCTCGCTCGTGGCCCGGATCTCCTCCGCCCACGCGAGCGTGTTGGTCGCGAAACCGCCCGCGCGCAGGAACGTCCACTCCAGACCCGTCCGCCGGATCAGCCATTCGACCGTGCCGTGGAACAGCCCAGCCGGCGGCTCGCCCGCCGGGTCGGCGTCGGGCACACCCAGCGCGGAGAGAAACACCACCCGCCGCGCGTGCCGGGCGATCGCGGCGACGGCGGCGTCCGCGCCGCCGACCTCGGCAGACGGCCACACCAGGAACACCGCGTCGGCGCCGGCAAACGCGTCGTCCAGCGTCGCCGCGTCGAACAGATCGGCCCGCACCGCCTCGACGCCCGCGGGAACCGCGGCGGCCGCGGGGTCACGAGTGACCGCCCGCACCGCGACGCCCGAGCCGGTGAGCAGCGGGACGAGCTCGCGCCCCACGTTGCCGGTGGCTCCGGTCACGACAATCGTCTCAGCCATGCCGGAGACGGTAGGACCTCGACCAAGATGGAGGTCAAGAACTCGAAACCGCAGGTAGTCAAGGGTTTTCCAGATTGTGAGAACTCGACCGGATTCACTCGCTCGGCGGAAGATATTCACGCCACGCCGAGTTGGATGGGAATCGGGAGGCCCGGGCCGGGGCCACCTGTCATCCCCTACCGCCGGGAGATTCCCATGTCCGCAACCGAAACGACCGAACCCAGGCCACGATCCCGCCGCAACACCCTGTTCGGCTTCGCCGTGCTCGCCGGGCTCGTGCTCGGCGCGCTGCTCGGCGTCATCGCCAAGCAGGCCGACGTGGCCTGGCTCGCGACCACGCTGGCGCGTATCGGCGAGATCTTCGTCAGCCTCGTGCAGTTCACCGTCATCCCGCTGGTGTTCACCGCGATCGTCGTGGGCATCACGAGCCTGCGCAGGCTCGGCGGCCCGCGCACGGCGGCCCGGCTGGGCGGCCGGACGTTGCTGTGGTTCGCGATCACGTCGCTGATCGCCGTGCTGATCGGCATCGTCATCGGCCTGGTCGGCAACCTCGGCGCCGGCGTGTCGGTGCGCCCGTCCGAGGACGCGGTCGCCAACATCGCCGAGCGCGCGCAGGGCGACTGGTGGTCGTTCATCCAGTCGATCGTGCCGACGAACCTGTTCACCTCGTTCGCCGAGGGCCAGGTGCTGCAGGTGGTGTTCGTCGCGCTGCTCGTCGGCGGCGCCGCCTACGTGCTCGGCGAGCGGGCCGAGCCGTTCGTGAACTTCAACCGGGCCGCGTTCGACATCATCCAGAAGGTGCTCGGCTGGATCATCTGGCTCGCCCCGCTCGGCGTGCTCGGCCTGCTGGGCAACGCCTTCGCCAGCTACGGCAACGAGTTCTTCGCGCCGCTGCTGTCGCTGATCGTCGCGGTGTACCTGGGTTGCGCGATCGTGCTGTTCGTCGTCTACCCGGTGCTGCTGCGCTTCGCCGGCCGGATCAACCCGCTGACGTTCTACCGCAAGTCGTGGACCGCGCTGCAGTTCGCGTTCGTGTCGCAGTCCTCCGGCGCCACGTTGCCGCTGTCGCGCCAGGCCGCGGTGAACCTCGGGGTGCCGCGCGGCTACGCGAGCTTCGCGGTGCCGCTGGGCACGACGACCAAGATGGACGGTTGCGCCGCGGTGTTCCCCGCGATCACGACCATCTTCATCGCCAACATGTTCAACCTGTCGCTGGGCTTCGGCGACTACGTGCTGATCGTGCTGGTGGCCGTGTTCGGCTCGCTCGCCACCGCGGGCACGACCGGCTGGTTCACCATGCTGACGCTCACGCTCGCCGCGGTGAACCTGCCGGCCGAGGTGATCGCGACCGGCGTCGCGATCGTGTTCGCCATCAACCCGATCCTCGACATGATGCGCACCGCGACGAACGTGGCCGGGCAGATCACCGTGCCGGTCCTCGTCGCCCGCGGCGCGGGCATCCTCGACGACGAGGTGCTGCACGACTCCGCGGACGTCCCGCTGCTCGACGACGACCGCGCGGACGACGAGGTGCCCGCCCCGCGCGAGCCCGTCAACGCCTGATCATCCACTCCGGACACACGAACGCCGGTGCCCCGTCCGGGCACCGGCGTTCGTGATGTGTTCCGCGTCAGGAAGCTCGTTCGAGCACGGCGAAGTTCAGCTGGCCCTCGCCATCCTGTTGCACGTCAAGCACTTTGTCGGACAAGTAGTCCGCGGCCTGTTCCTCGAGGAACACGTTCGCCCCGGCGTCCGCGGTGACCACCTGGTCCCCTTCGATGGGTGCGGACGCCACGGTGAGCGCCAATGCCGCCTGCGAATCTTCCTGCGCCTGCATCGAGAACCGGAGTCCGCCCTGGTCCTCGACCCCGCCCTGTGCGGTCAGCGCCGTGATCGCCTCGGCTGCCGCTTCCGTAACCGCCAACATGTTGGCTCCTTCCTTCGACGGCGTGCACATTCCAAAATAGGGGCCCTCCGGCGCGCGCGCCGCGCGACCCTCGTTCACCGTGGCGTGTTTCACGGTAAAGTCCCCGGTCGCAGGTGGTTTTCAAACTGCGGAACTTGGGTAAGAGGAGCGGTATGAGCGTCGAAGACGGGGACAGCAGCCCTGACGAGATCGAGTTGCGACTAGGCGCCGAGCTCACCAATCTACCCATCATCCGGTCCCTGACCTCGAGCATCGCGATGCGCGCGGACTACGATCTGGACGCGATCGCCGACATGAAGCTGGCCGTCGACGAGGCCTGCTCGACCCTGATCACCCGTGCCGCCCCGAACGCGGCGCTGAGCTGTGTGTTCAAGGTGAGCAAGGACGAGATCCGGTTCGTCGTCAGCACCCGGTCGACCAGCGACGGCCGGCCGAGCAACGACTCGTTCGGCTGGCGGGTGCTGACCACGCTGACCGACCACGCGGACAGCTGGGTCGAGCCGGACGGCGGGCAGCACCTGGTGCACATCGAAGTAGCCAAGCGCCGCGCGGACGGTCCGGCGTGACGGACGACGCTGGTTCGAAGGGCTCGAAGGGCTCGAAGGGTTCGAAAGATTCGAAGGCCGATCGCGAGAACTCGGAGACCGGCTACGAACATCTCGCGCCGCTGTTCGAGCAGATGGCAGCGCTCGACGAGAACGACCCGGACCGCGCGGAACTGCGCAACAAGCTCGTCACGGGTCACCTGCCGCTGGCCGAGCACATCGCGGCCCGGTTCTCCAACCGTGGTGTGCCGCGCGAGGACCTGGTGCAGGTCGCGACGCTCGGCCTGATCAACGCAGTCGACCGCTTCCAGCCCGACCGCGGCACGGACTTCCTGTCGTTCGCGGTGCCCACGGTGATGGGCGAGGTGCGCAGGCACTTCCGCGACGCCAGCTGGTCGATGCACGTGCCGCGACGGCTCAAGGAGCTGAACCTGGCCATCAACTCGGCCAGCGCGGAGCTCTCGCAGCGGCTTGGCCGGGCGCCCACCCCGTCCGAGCTGGCACGACACCTGGACCTGAGCCAGGAGCAGGTGTACGAGGGCCTGGAAGCCGGCAACGCGTACCACTCGATGTCGCTGGACGAGGCCCTGTCGCCGGACGTGGACTCGGACTCGCTGGGCGAGCAGCTGGGCGAGACGGACACGGCCCTCGACGGCGTGGACGACTACGAGTCGCTGCGCCCGCTCATCGAGCGGCTGCCGGAGCGCGAGCGGATGATTCTCACGCTGCGGTTCTTCCGCCACATGACCCAGACCCAGATCGCCGACCGCATCGGCATCTCGCAGATGCACGTCTCCCGCCTGCTTGCCCGCACCCTGGAACAACTCCGCGAGGGCATGCTCAGCGACGAGGACTGAACCGCGAGTTCAGAACTCCAGCCCCGCGAGTCCAACAGCCGGAACTGTTGGACTCGCGGGTGCCCGGGGTCAGGTGCGAGAGCGGGTGCGGCCGGCCGCCTTCTTGGCCGTCGCGCTCTCCCCGGCGGCCCGGTCCTCCGCCGCGTGGGCCGAGGCGACCGGATCCGCCGAACCGCGCCGGTCCACCAGCGTCGCGCGCAACGCGGTCACCAGGTCGGCCGCGCCCTCGTCCTGCGCGACGGCCGCAGGCTGCACGGCCTCGTTGCCGTCGATCTTCGCCTGCACCAAGGCTTGCAGCGCCTCCCGGTAACGGTCGGTGTAGCGGCTCGGGTCGAACTGCTCGGTCAGCGCGTCGATCAGCAGCGCCGCCTCGCGCAGCTCCGACGGCGAGATCGCGACGTCGGAGTGCAGGAACGGGAAGTCCGGCGTGCGGATCTCGTCCGGCCACAACATCGTCTCCAGCACGATCACCTGGTCCCGGATCCGCAGCAGGCCCAGCGACTCCCGCCCGCGCAGCGCGACCTTCACGATCGCCACCCGGCCGGACTGCGCAAGCGCCTCGGTGAACAGCACGTACGACTTGACTCCCGCGGGCTCCGGCTCCAGGTGGTAGCTGCGGGCGAGATAGCTCGGATCGATCTGCGTCAGCGGCGCGAACGCCTGCACGTCGATGGCCCGCGACGTGGGCAGCGGCAGCTGCGCCAGGTCCTCGTCGGTGAGCACGACCGTCTCCCCGCCCGGCAGGACGTACCCGCGTGCGACCTCCTCCGCATTGACCGTCGTGCCATCGACCTCGCAGACCTTGCGGTGCCGGATCCGGCCCCCATCGGTCACGTGCACCTGGTGCAGCCCGCTCGTCTGCTCCTCGGTGGCGCCATAGGCGCGCACCGGGATCGCGGCCGCACCGATGCGGATCGAGCCGTTCCAGACACTTCGCATGTGTTCCTCCCCGATCGGCGACACATGCAGGCTATCGACGTTCCCGCCCAGGTCACAGGGCCGATCGGGTGGTTATTCGAACAGATGTTCACCCTCGGCGAGGGCGTCCGCGGCATGCCCGCTGGCGCGTGCCGCGGCCCGCAGAACCTCGGCCAGCGCGACCCGGTCGGCGGCCGGCACGACGTCCAGATGACCCGCGAGGCGCTCGAGCGTCACGGCGATGTGCCGCTGCCCGGCCACCAGCTGGGACACCACCTGCGCGAGGTCGTCCGGCGGCCCGGGGTCGGCCGCGAGCTCGGCGGCGCAGGACTCCAGGTGCGACGTCAGCACCGTGGCCGGGAGGATCAGCTCGCGACCCGCCACCTCGCACCGCCCTCCGCTCGGGGACGCCTCATGCTGCCACCCCGCGGAACCCGCCGCGGGGCGACACACCGGTCACTCCGGCTTGCGCCGGAAGGCGCCGATCATCGACGGCAGCCGCACGTAGTTGGCCCGGTCCGCGGCGGCCGCGTCGAACTCCGCGCGGAAGCGGTCGGCGTTCTCCCGCGTCGTGATGCCCAGGCGCAGGGCCGCGGGCAGCGCGCTCGCGTACGACGCCTGACAGAAGCCGCCGGTGTCGGCGATCGGTGCGAGGACCCCGGAGACGTCCGTGCCATCCGGGGTGCCGATTCCGGCCGACTCGAAGTGGGCCGGCAGATGTAGCCCGCAGCGGGGGTCGCCACCGGACTGCGCGAAGACGCCGTCCATGACGCGGGTGAACTCCGCCCAGCAGGCCAGCCGCGGGTAGGTGTCCATCCCCGCGGTGTCGTAGTCCTGCACGATCAGCACGCCGCCCGGCAGGACCCGGTCGTAGAGCCGGCGCAGCAGCGCGACCGGGTCGGCGAGGTGCATGAGGACGAGCCGCACGTAGACCACGTCGAACGCGGGCAGCTCCAGCTCCCGCGCGTCGCCCTCGACGAAGTCGGCACGCGCCCCGGAGGCACGCAGGACCGCGAGCCCCTCCCGGCCGATCCGGCCGTCGACGTCGACGCCGGTGACCACGCCCTCCGGGCCGGTCCGCTCGGCGAGCAGCCGCATCACCTCGCCCGGCCCGCAGCCGACGTCGAGGCAGCGCGCGCCGGGCCGGATGCCGACCCGGTCGAGCAGCCGCGCGGTGGCGGGCTCCCAGATGACCGACTGCAGGCGCAGCCTGCGGTACTCGTCGGACGTGCGGGAAAGAACGTACGCGGGAGTACTCACGACCAGCCAACCTAGCCGAAAACCGGGCGAGTACGGGGCCGTGTTCTGACAGGATCCGGCCATGGACGCGCCCGCGGATGTCGTCGCCGAGACCGAGCGGCTCGTGCTGCGCCGGTTCACCAGGAACGATCCCGAGCTCCTCGTCGAGCTGGACAGCGACCCGGCGGTCATGCGCCACCTCACCGGCGGCCGGACCACCCCGCGCATCCGCGTGGAGACCGCGATCCTGCCCGCCATGCTCCGCGACTACGACCGGCACCCCGGGTTCGGCGCGTTCGCGACGCACGCCAAGGCGGACGGCGCGTTCATCGGCTGGTGCATGCTCCTGCCCGAGGACGGCGGCCCAGCCGGCGAGGCCGAGCTGGGCTACCGCCTGCGCAAGGCCGCCTGGGGCAACGGCTACGCCGCCGAAGGCTCCCGCGCGCTGATCGACTACGGATTCACCGACCGCGGGCTCACCCGGATCTTCGCCGAGACCATGGCGGTCAACACGCAGTCGCGGCGGGTCATGGAGAAGGCCGGCCTGCACTACGAGTACACCTACCTCCCGCCGTTCGCCCCGATCGAGGGCTCCGAACACGGCGAGGTCCGGTACGTGATCGACTACGGGCAGTGGCACGCCGCAAGTCAGCGCAAGAACTTGCAGGAGTTGTCGTAGAGTTGCGGTCATGGCGCAACGACGGTTGTCCGAGGTAGCTCAGAAGGTCGGTGTCAGCGAGGCGACCGTGAGCCGGGTGCTCAACGGCAAGCCCGGCGTCTCGGAAGCGACCCGCCAGGCCGTGCTCACCGCGCTGGACGTACTCGGCTACGAACGTCCGACCCAGCTGCGCGGCGAGCGCGCCCGGCTCGTCGGCCTGGTGCTGCCGGAGCTGCAGAACCCGATCTTCCCCGCGCTCGCCGACGTGGTCGGCAGCGCGCTCGCCCAGCAGGGGTTCACCCCCGTGCTGTGCACCTGCACCGGCGGCGTGTCCGAGCCGGACTACGTCGAGCTGCTGCTGGCCCAGCAGGTCTCCGGCGTGGTGTTCGCCGGCGGCAGTCACGCCGAGGCCGACGCGCCGCACGAGCACCACTACGCGCTCGCCCGGCGCAACCTCCCGGTCGTGCTGGTCAACGCGTCGATCGACCTCGACTACCCGGTCGTGTCGTGCGACGACGCGGTCGCCGTCGAGCAGGCGTTCAACCACCTCACGGCGCTGGGCCACGAGCAGATCGGCATGGTTCTCGGGCCGCGCGACCACCTGCCGTCGCGCCGCAAGTACATGGCGTTCCAGGGCTGCGCGGAACGGGTCGGGCTGCCGGTCGACGAGCACAACGTCGGCCACACGATGTTCTCCGTGGAGGGCGGCCAGGCCGTCGGCACCCGCCTCGTGCAGAACGGTGTGACCGGGCTGATCTGCGCGAGCGACCCGCTCGCGCTCGGCGTCGTGCGCGCGGTGCGGCGCATGGGGCTGCGCACGCCGGAGGACGTCTCGGTCATCGGCTACGACGACTCCGCGCTGATGACCTGCACCGACCCGCCGCTGACCACGGTCCGCCAGCCGATCGAGGCCATGGGCCGGGCGGCGGTCGAGCTGCTGGCCAACCAGATCGCCGGCATCGAGGTCTCTATGGAGGAGCTGCTCTTCGAGCCCGAACTGGTGGTCCGCGCGTCGGCCGCGCCCGCCCCGGCGCGGCGGCCCAGCCTGGCCTGACTCCCGACCCCGCGAACGCCCCGGCACCCCTCGGTGCCGGGGCGTTCGCGTGTCCGGGTGACTACGTCTCGCTTTGGAGTCGACTATTTGCGGAACTCTGTCGGAGTATTGCGGCAGATCGTCGACAGTCCTATGGTGTGGGTCACAGATTTTCACCCCCGGTCCCCCACGCAAGGGTTACTCGACGATGAACACACCCATCAAGCGCAGATCCTTGGCCCTCGTGCTGGCGGCCGGCCTCGGCCTGACCGCCACAGCCTGCGGCAGCGCCGACGACAGCGAGACCGGCGCGGGCGGCAAGGTCGCCATCACGGTCAACGGCCAGCCGCCGAAGACCCAGCCGTTCGAACGCAAGATCTTCGACGAGGACGTCGCCGCGTTCGAGAAGTCCCACCCGAACATCGACATCCAGCCCCGCGAGGGCTTCATGGACCCGAAGACGTTCGCGTCGAAGCTCGCCGGCGGCCAGCTCGAGGACGTCTTCTACGTCTACCTGACCGACCCGGCCAACCTCATCGCGCGCCACCAGGCCGCCGACATCACCGACTACGTCAAGGATGTCCCGTACGCCGACGACGTCCAGCCCGCGCTGCGCAAGATCTTCACCGACGACAAGGGCCGCGTGTACGGCCTGCCCACGGCGAACTACTCGATGGGCCTGCTCTACAACCGCAAGCTGTTCACCCAGGCCGGCCTGAACCCCGACCAGCCACCGGCCACCTGGGACGACGTGCGCGCCGCCGCCAAGAAGATCACCGCGCTCGGCCACAACACGGTCGGCTTCGCCGAGTACAGCAAGAACAACCAGGGCGGCTGGCACTTCACGACCTGGATGTACGCGATGGGCGGCGACATTGCGAAGAAGGACGGCAGCTCCTGGAAGGCCGACTTTGACAACGACACGGGCCGCGAGGTCGCCGAGACGCTGCACGCCATGCGCTGGGACGACAACACCATGGGCAGCAAGCAGCTGCTGGTCATCGAGGACGTGCAGCGCATGATGGGCGCGGGCCAGCTCGGCATGTACCTCGCCGCGCCGGACAACATCCCCGTCCTGGTCAACCAGTTCAAGGGCGACTACGCCGACTACGGCCTCGCGCCGATGCCGGGTGGCAACGGCACGCTCATCGGCGGCGAGGGCTACATGGTCAACCCGAAGGCCACCCCGGCGAAGATCAAGGCCGGCCTGCAGTGGATCCAGTGGAAGTACCTCAACCCGGACCGCATGGACGCCAACCTCAAGCGCTACGCCGACCAGGGCCAGCCGATCGGCCTGCCGGCCTCTCCCGCGGCCGACATCTGGACCGGTGACGTGCGCGCCAAGCAGGAGTCGCTCAAGGAGAAGTACGCCACCGTCCCGGTCGGGAACTACCAGTCCTTCGTGGACGGTCTGGGCGACCTGGACCAGAAGATCGAGCCGCCCAACGCCCAGCAGATCTACGCCGCGCTGGACAACGTGATGCAGGGCGTGCTGACCAACCGCGACGCCGACATCAACCAGCTGCTCGCCGACGCGGCGGGCAAGGCCGACACGGCGCTCGCCCAGGCCAAGTAGCACATGTCCATCACCGCGATCCCCGTGCGCACGCCGTCCACACCGGACGGCGTGCGTGCGGGGCGGGCGCCGGGACGGCTGCGCAGGCGGATCACCGACAACCTCACCGCGTACGGGTTCCTGTGCGCGGCGCTGGTCTGCTTCGCGCTGTTCTCCTGGTACCCGATCGTCCGCGGCGTCCTGCTGAGCTTCCAGCAGGTCAACTTCGTCACCGACCCGGAGTGGGTCGGCTGGCAGAACTTCGCGACCCTGTTCGCCGACCCGCTGTTCCTCATCGCCTGGCGCAACACCCTGTACTTCACGGGGCTGGCGCTGGTGGTCGGCTTCGCGATCCCGTTCGCGGTGGCGATCGTGCTGAACGAGCTGCGGCACGCAAAGGGGTACTTCCGGATGGTCGTGTACCTGCCGGTGATGCTGCCGCCGGTGGTCGTCGCGATCCTCTGGAAGTGGTTCTACGACCCGGGCCCGGGCCTGTTCAACACCATGCTGGAATCGGTCGGCCTGCCCGGGCTCGCGTGGATCAGCTCGACGAACACCTCGATGCTCTCGCTCGTGCTCGTCGCAACCTGGTCGGCCATGGGTTCGGCCACCCTGATCTACCTGGCCGCGCTGGCCACGATCCCCGGCGAGCTGTACGAGGCGGCCGAGCTGGACGGTGCGAACGTGTTGCAGCGGCTGCGGCACGTCACGATCCCCCAGACCCGGTTCGTGCTGCTGGTCATGCTGCTGATGCAGATCATCGCGACGATGCAGGTGTTCACCGAGCCGTACGTGATGACCGGCGGCGGGCCGGAGGACTCGACGGTCACCGTGCTGCTCCTGCTCTACCGGTATGCCTTCACCTACAACGACTTCGGCACGGCCAGCGCGATGAGCCTGCTGCTGTTCGTGTTCCTCGGCGGGTTCTCCGCGCTGTACCTCAAGCTCACGAAGTCGGAGGGCTGAGCATGACCCGCACGCTGCTCTCGCCATGGACGCTGCGCTCGACCCGCGGGCGGATCGGCTACTGGCTCGTGTTCGTGGTCGTCCTCGCGCTGTTCACGATCGCGTTCGTGGTGCCGCTGGTCTGGATGCTGCTGGGCGCCATGAAGTCCGCGCCGGAGCTCGCCCGCACGCCGCCGACGATCCTGCCGGACCGGTTCACCCTTGGGTCCTATGTGGAGGCATGGAACTTCATGGACCTGGCCGGCTACTTCCGCAACACGGTGATCGTGGCGGCAGGCGCGTGGCTGCTGCAGCTCGCGGTGATCGTGCCGGCCGCGTACGCGCTGTCGAAGCTGCGCCCGGTGCTCGGCAACTGGATCCTCGGGCTCATGCTGGCCACGCTGATGCTGCCGGCCTCGGCGCTGCTCGTGCCGACCTACCTGACGATCACCGACGTGCCCGTCGCCGGGGTGAACCTGATCAACAACCCGGCCGCGATCTGGCTACCGGCCGCCGCGAACGCGTTCAACCTCTACCTGCTGAAGCGGTTCTTCGACCAGATCCCCACCGAACTGCTGGACGCGGCACGCATCGACGGCGCGGGCAGCGTGACGACGCTGGTGCGGATCGTCCTGCCGCTGTCGCGGCCGATCCTCGCGGTGGTCTCGATCTTCGCGATCGTCGCCGCGTGGAAGGACTTCATCTGGCCGCTGCTCGTGCTGCAGGACCCGGGCATCCAGACGCTGTCGGTGGCGTTGCAGCGGTTCGAGCCGGACACGCCGATCAACCTCATGCTCGCCGGGCTGGTGCTCGCGAGCATCCCCATGGTCGTCGCCTTCCTGATCTTCCAACGTCAGATCCTGGCCGGCCTGTCCGCCGGCGGTCTCAAGGGGTGAATCCGTGATGCAGCAGCAGAACTGGTGGCGCGGCGCGGCCATCTACCAGGTGTACGTCCGAAGCTTCGCCGACGGCGACGGCGACGGCACCGGCGACCTCGCCGGCGTGCGATCACGGCTGCCGTACCTGGCCGACCTCGGCATCGACGCGATCTGGTTCAACCCGTGGTACCCGTCGCCGATGGACGACGGCGGCTACGACGTGTCCGACTACCGCGACATCGAGCCCGTGTTCGGCACGCTCGCCGAAGCCGAGAAGCTGATCGAGGAGGCACACACCCTCGGCATCCGGATCATCATCGACATCGTCCCGAACCACTGCTCGGACGCCCACCCGTGGTTCGCCGCCGCGGTCGCCGCGGGCCCGGACTCCCTGGAGCGAGAACGGTTCTGGTTCCGTCGCGGCCGGGGCGCGCACGGCGAGCTGCCGCCGAACAACTGGCAGTCCCGCTTCGGCGGTCCCGCGTGGACCCGGGTGACCGAGCCCGACGGCACGCCCGGCGAGTGGTTCCTGCACCTGTACTCCTCGCGCCAGCCGGATCTCAACTGGACGAACCAGGAGGTGGCCGAGGAGTTCGAGGACATCCTGCGGTTCTGGTTCAACCGCGGCGTCGACGGGTTCCGCATCGACGTCGCCGACGGCCTGGTCAAGGCGACCGGCCTGCCCGACGCCTCGTACCCCATCGACGGACCGCTCCCCTACTCCGACCTCGACGGCGTGCACGAGATCT
>Ga0164241_10003437_pt1 | contig 15973 bp, 16 predicted proteins | sample OricomyardsoilBY_FD_108780 | JGI IMG/M metagenome (GOLD analysis project Ga0164241, IMG submission 108780) | Backyard soil microbial communities from Emeryville, California, USA - Original compost - Back yard soil (BY) | ecosystem: Environmental > Terrestrial > Soil > Unclassified | place: USA... | reverse complement strand
TGTGCCACGTCTTCCGCGTCCGCCGGATCCCGCAGGTAGCGTGTCACCAGTTTCACGACCTTGTGCTGGTACTTGCGTACCAGCAGATCGAAGGCGGTCTTGTCGCCCTTCTGGACGCGCTGAACCAGCCCGAGGTCACCAGTGTCCACACTCATCTGCAAGCCCAGGCCCCCGCGCGCAGGCGTGGGCCCGGCATGCAAGCGATATGGACTCGGAACCCCGCGAAAAGTTCGGCGCGGCGCGTGCTTACGGGGGTTTTCCCGCACTGGATCACAATCGGCCCGGCAGTGATGGGTGACGGGGCAGTCTAGCGCAGCCTGAAGGGGTCTGCGGGCGGTCGGCGCAGCCAGCGCCCCAGCGCGGCCTGCTCCACGGCCCGCAGATTGCCTGGCCCCAGCAGCAGGCGATGCAGGCGGCCTGCCTCGGTGACCACCACCAGCAGCCAGTAGCGGCCCAGGCGCATGCTGCGCGTCTGAATGCGGGCACGCACGACCTGCCCGTCCCGGTCGCGGATCCGCAGCGTGCCGTCACTGCCCAGGTACAGGCGGCGCGGCGCGGCATGGGCAGGGTGTCTGAGCCAACGCCACAGGACGGCCACGATGACGGCGGTGGCGGCGAACACGAGCATGCCGCACAGCCAGTTGCGCTGCGTAAGCAGCTCCGCGCAGTAGGCCAGCGCCAGCAGCGTGTAGACCGCGCCACCGATCGACGCTGCTGGCAAAGGATGCAATGGCAGTTCAAGACTGCCGCGGGGTCGTGCCGCCTGCCGCACCGGCTCCGTGCTGCACGCCTCGCGCAGCCAGGCCGCGCAGCGTTGCCAGCAGCGGGCGCAGAGATTCTTCGGGACAATCCGCATGGCCCAACAGATAGGCCGCCAATACCGGGTCGGGCAATTCGAGTATCTGCGCGAATGATTGTCGTTCGTCTTGTCCGGCCTGCGGCCAGTGCTGCCGCAGATACCCCACCAGCAGCAGATCCAGTTCCTTCATGCCCCGGCGGCAGCGCCATGCCAGCCGCCCCTGTTCCGGATCGGGCGCTGCCACTGTCAATTGCGCCGCTGATCGATCATCCGCTTGATGTCGGCAATGGCACGCGCCGGATTGAGGTCTTTGGGACAGGCCTCGGTGCAGTTCATGATGGTATGGCAGCGATACAGCCGGAAGGGATCTTCCAGCGCATCCAGGCGTTCGCCGGTGGCGTCATCGCGGCTGTCGATGATCCAGCGGTAGGCCGCCAGCAGGGCCGCCGGCCCCAGGTAGCGATCCGAATTCCACCAGTAACTCGGGCACGATGTGGAACAGCAGGCGCACAGGATGCACGCCGAAGGCCGGTCGATCTTTTCCTGCTCTTCTTTCGACTGCAGGCGTTCGCTGTCGGGCGGCGCCGGCGAGCGGCTGCTCAGCCAGGGTTTCACGGCCGCGTACTGCGCATAGAACTGCGTGAGATCGGGCACCAGATCCTTCACCACCGGCATGTGAGGCAGGGGGTAGATGTTCACGGTGCCGCCCTTCACCTCGGTGCAGGCCCGGGTGCAGGCCAGCGTATTGATGCCGTCGATGTTCATGGCGCAACTGCCGCAGATTCCCTCGCGGCACGAACGACGGAACGACAGCGTGGGATCGATCTCGTTCTTGATCTTGATCAGCGCGTCCAGAACCATCGGCCCGCAGGCAGCCATGTCGATCTCGTAGCTGTCGACCCGCGGATTCTCGCCACTGTCCGGATCGAAGCGGTAGATGCGAAAGACCCGTGGCCGCTTCGCGCCGGCCGGCGCCTTGTGCACCTTGCCCTGTTTGTTGACGCGGGAATCCGCTGGAAGTGTCAGCTGCACCATGGAGGGTCTCTAGTAGGTTCTCGCCTTCAGCGGCACCGTTTCCACGTCATGAGTGAGCGTGTTCAGGTGCACCGGTCGATAGTCGATCCGCGTGGCGCCATCGGCCGCCACCCAGCTCAGCGTGTGCTTCAGCCAGTGGGTGTCGTCACGGGCGGGAAAATCCTCGCGCGCGTGCGCGCCGCGGCTCTCCTGACGGTTCTGGGCCGAGACAATGGTGGCCGTGGCCTGCTGCAGCAGGTTCTCCAGTTCCAGGGTCTCGATCAGGTCGGTGTTCCAGATCAGGCTGCGATCGGAAACCCTCACCTGCGAAAAGCTGCGGAAGGTCTGCGCGAGTTTGCCCACGCCTTCCTGCAGGGTGGCCGCCGTGCGGAACACCGCCGCGTCGCGCTGCATGGTGCGCTGCATGTCCAGCCGGATCTGCGCCGTGGGACGCTCGCCCGCGGCATTGCGCAGCAGATCGAGCCGCGCCAGTGCCAGATCGGCGCCATCCTTGGGCAGCGGCTTGTGCGCCAGGCCGGGCCTGACCACCGTGGCGCAGTGACGCGCGGCCTCGCGACCGAACACCACCAGATCCAGCAGCGAGTTCGAGCCCAGACGATTCGCGCCGTGCACCGACACGCAGGCCGCCTCGCCCACGGCCATGAGGCCCTGGACGACGGTGTCGTTCGAATCCCTCACCACTTCGCCGTGGTAATTGCAGGGGATGCCACCCATGTTGTAGTGGACCGTCGGCAACACGGGGATGGGTTCGCGATTGACATCGACACCCGCGAAGATGCGCGCGGTCTCGGCGATGCCCGGCAGCCGCTCGTGGATCACTTCAGGCCCGAGATGCTCCAGGTGCAGGTGGATGTGATCGGCATGTTCGCCGACACCGCGGCCATCGCGGATCTCCATGGTCATGGCGCGGCTGACCACGTCCCGCGAGGCAAGATCCTTGGCGTTGGGGGCGTAACGCTCCATGAAGCGCTCGCCCTTGGAGTTGGTGAGATAGCCGCCCTCGCCGCGCGCTCCCTCGGTGATCAGGCAACCCGAGCCATAAATGCCGGTGGGATGGAATTGCACGAACTCCATGTCCTGCATGGGCAGCCCGGCGCGCAGCACCATGCCGCCGCCATCGCCGGTGCAGGTGTGGGCGGACGTGCAGGAGAAATACGCCCGGCCGTAGCCGCCCGTCGCCAGAATGGTCATGTGCGCGCGGAAGCGATGCAGCGCGCCGGTGGCCAGTTCCAGCGCCACCACGCCACGGCAGGCGCCGTTCTCCATGATCAGGTCGATGGCGAAGAACTCGATGTAGAACTCGGCTTCGTGCTTGAGCGATTGCTGGTACAGCGTGTGCAGCATGGCATGGCCCGTGCGGTCGGCCGCCGCGCAGGTGCGCTGCGCGATGCCCTTGCCATAGTTGGTGGTCATGCCGCCGAAGGGACGCTGGTAGATGCGGCCCTCGGCGGTGCGCGAGAACGGCACGCCGTAGTGTTCGAGCTCGATCACCGCGGCCGGTGCCTCCTTGCACATGAACTCGATGGCGTCCTGATCCCCCAGCCAGTCCGAACCCTTCACGGTGTCGTACATGTGCCAGCGCCAGTCGTCCTCGCCCATGTTGGCCAGCGCCGCGCTGATGCCGCCCTGCGCCGCCACCGTGTGGCTGCGCGTGGGAAAAACCTTGGTGATGCAGGCGGTGGACAACCCCGCCTCGGCCAGGCCCAGCGTGGCGCGCAGGCCGGCGCCACCCGCGCCGACCACGAGCACGTCATGGGTGTGGTCGATGAATGAATACGCCGCCATCTTCAAACCCCGTCAGTGCGCGAACGCAACGCGCAACACGGCCAGAACCCCCAGCGCCGCCAGCAGCACATGCAGGAACGCGGAGACGATCAAGGTCGCCATGCGCGCCGCGCCCCGCACATAGTCCTCGACGACCACCTGCACGCCTAGCTGCGAGTGCCAGCACAGACAGGCAATCAACAGGCTGAGCAGCGTCGAATTGCACGCCCCGGACAGCAAGCCGCGCACCGAGACATAGGAAAAATCGGGAAGCAGCGCCAGCGAGACGATGAACCACGGTCCCAGGAGCAGCAGCGCCAGCGCCGTCAGACGCTGCACGCGCCAATGGTGGGCGCCCTCATGGGCTGAACCGCGGCCCAGCACCGCCGACAATGCGCGTGCCGGATCGCTCATGGCATCGCTCCGCGCGCAAGGAACACCCACAGCAGCAGCGCCGAGGCGAGCAGCGTCACCACCACGACGATGACGCCACTGCGCCGCGCCTGCGCGCGCTCCATGCCCCAGCTCAGATCCCAGAACAGATGCCGGACACCATTGGCGAGGTGATAACAGAAGACCATGATGCAAGCGGCGATGACGATTCGCCCCGGCACGCTGCCGGCAAAGTGCACGAAACGCTCGTAGCTTTCGCTGCCCGCGGCCACTGCCATCAAAAAAGCCACCAGCAGCACGATGCCCAGCGACAGCACTACCCCGGTTGCCCGGTGCAGGATGGACAGCGCCATCGTGTACGCGAAGCGGTAGATGAAAACATGCGGCGAGAGCGGTCGATGTGCCATCGTGTCCTTCAAAAGTCGATGCAGCGACCCCGGCGCTCCCAGTCGCCGTAACGGGTCGGCTCGGGCCCGCCCGGCCCACCCACCTCGCCCTGCGCTGGCGCAACAGTGGCTGCCGCGCCCGAAGGAGAGGACACTGCGGGGGCCGCGGAGCCTTCCGCGGGGCGTTCATCCAAAGGCTGCATGGGCATGTATTGTGCCAGAATTTGCGGATTCCGGCGCCGCGCCCTGATAAACACGCCGATATGCCTGATCTGTCACTCACATCCCTGGACGATCTGACCACCCTGAGCGTGCGCGGTGCCGATGCCGTGTCATTCCTGCAGGGTCAGCTCTCGCAGGACATTCAAACGCTGGGCGCGCGTGGTGCGTTGTTCGCCGGGCTGCACAATCCCCAGGGCCGCTGCCTGGCAGTGCTGCGAGTACTGCATCTGGGCCCGGATCACGTGCTGCTCGTGCTGCCCGCGGAGCTGGCCGAAACGGTGCGTCAGCAGCTGTCCCGCTACGTGCTGCGCGCCAAGGTGAAGATCGAAGACGCTGCCAGCGCATGGCGTGTGTATGGCATCACCGGTCCCGATGCCGCCGCCGCCGCCAGTACACGCCTGCACATGCCGATGGACGCGGACGAAACGCGTCAGCTCATCGTTGCGCCGCGCGGCGAGCCGCTGCCCGAAGGCGATCACGTGGAGCGTGACGCCTGGCGACTGGATGACATCGCCGATGGAATCCCCGAGATCGCCACAGCCACTGCCGGACTGTGGGTGGCGCAGATGCTGAATCTGGATCTGATCGGCGCCATCTCCTTCGACAAGGGTTGCTATACCGGACAGGAAGTCATCGCCCGCGCCCATTATCGCGGCCAGGTGAAGCGCCGCATGCAACGCTTCTTCACCGAGTCGCAGCTGCCATTGCTGCCCGGTGAACGGGTGACGCTGAGCGATGGGCGTCATGGGCAGATCGTGGTCGCGGCACTCGCGCCGGGCGGCGGGCAGGAATTTCTGGCCGTCATGCCCATCGCGGCGCACCCGGCCCCCATTGCCGATGATGCTTCGGGTGAGGCGCGCACGGCCACGCTGTTTGTCGCCTGCGCGGCGTTGCCGCTGCCCTATGGCGCAATGGCGCAGGGCTGAGGGCATCGCCCTCACGCCGACCGTTTATTCGTTGGTATCGAGGATGGGGGTTTCCAGCAGTGACTGCTGGCGGTTGCGGTTGGCCTCGCGCTTCAGCGGTGCCACATCGGTCAGGTAATCGTTCACATCCATGCTGGGCGCAAGCCGCAGCGTGGGCGGATAGATTCGCGGGCCCGGGTCCACGCGGTTGACGGTGCGCGGATCGATCTGCTGGTCCACCAGCCACCAGACGCCGCCGAGCACGGGTGGCACGATCAGCGCCAGCAACAGCGACACCATCGGCCACAGATGCGTGGCATGGCGCAGATGCAGATACGCGGCGGCCAGCGCCACCAGTGCGGCCAGCAGCACGGCGAAGGGTCCGATCCAGCTCCACTGCAACGCGAATGCCGCCAGCGTGTAGAGCCAGTGGCCCCACATCCACAGACCGACGCAGACCGCGGCGATGGCCAGATGGATGCGCACCTGCCACGCGCCGGCCGTGAGGCGCGACACCAGGCACCACGCCGCCACCCACAGCGCCAGCCCGGCGATGACCACCAGTTCCGCGATCAATATCCGCTGCGCCAGTCGTCCGGGCGCCTGCATCCACTGCAGGAAGGCGGCGAAGCTGAAGCACAGCGTGAGGCCGGCCAGCGCCAGCAGCGTGCGGTGCCGGCGCAATACGTCGCGGCGAAAGGCGCGTTCGGCCGGAACCTGTCCTTCCTCGGTGCGCAGGCGCACATGGGTGCGGCCGATCTGCAGTTCGCCGTGCGAGAGCAGCTGGCCATTCTCTGCATCGACCAGATGGCCATCGACGCGGGTGCCGTTGCGGGTGCCCAGATCCTGCACCAGCACGCGGCCGTCCTGCTGCAACGTCAGCCGCGCGTGCTCGGCCGCCAGATAGGGATCATCGATGGTCACATCACAGCGCAGGCTGCGCCCTATGCGGCACTGCCCGCCCACACCGGTCACGCGCTGCCGGATCTGCACGTGGCCGTGCACATCCAGCACCTCCACCAGCATCACGGGATCCATCGCATGGCTCCCAGGTAACGGCGCACGAACTGCATGCCGGGCTCGAATCCCACGCCGCGCAGATCCAGCTGGCTGACCACGGCGCGCTGCGTGCTGTTGATGCTGGTGACCGTGACGGCGATGTCGTAGAGACCCGCAAACAGTCGGTACTGGCGGGCGCAGGTGCTGATCCGCGCGTCGAATCCATCCAGTGAAACCAGTGCGTCCCGGCAGGCGAAGGGCGCCACGTGCCGCTCCGATCCGGCGCGCATGAAGTTTCGCGCCACGCTGTTGACGCGTTGCGAGAACTGCAGTGGATGCAGATCCTGTCCGCGAATCAGCCGGTGCTCGAACTGGATCTGTCCCACCGGCAGATCGAACTGCAGCAGCACGCCCGGAGGCGTGGCGCAGCTGATGGTTTCAATCTGCAGCTGCCGCTCGGCCTCGCTGCCACCGGTGGTATAGCAGTCAAAGGCCGGCCCCATGCGCGCCGGCAGGGTATAGCCATTGAGCGTCTGCGTGCTGGTCGCCGACTGCAGCGGCTCGAATATCACCGACTCGTAGGTGAGCGCCTGCTGCGCCATGAGATCGCGCGCCTGCTGCGCGCTGAGCGTCTCATCCAGCGGTTTGCTGGCGCGTTTCAGCAATGGCTCGATATGACGCGCGGGCACGACGAAGCCGACGAGCTGGCGCGCGGCATTCACGGACACATTGACTCCGTAGGCGCTGCCGCCGGCATCCAGCGCCGGGCCGCCCGACATGCCGCTGTTGATGGCGCCGGTGTAGTGAATACGCTGGTCGAAGCCGCTGGCCACCAGTCCGTTGGCCACGCCCTCGGTGATGGTCAGGCCGAGGTTGAGTGGAAAGCCGATGGAATAGGCGCGCGCGCCCTGGCGTGGAATATCCGTGCGCAACCGCAGCGGCGGCAGCCGCAGCTCTTCGGCCTTCACCACGGCCAGATCGTTGTGCACGTCGACGGCGTAGACCCGCAGGCGGCCGGTGCGATCGTCCGCGGTGACATACTCCAGACGATAGCGCTGCGGATGCAATACCGCGTCGGCCACGACGTGATAGTTGGTGATGATGAATCCATCCGGGCCCACCGCGAATCCACTGCCGTGAAAAGCGCTGCTGGGCGCCTTGCCGACAAATCCCCGGATCTGCACGATGGAGTCGCGCGCCCGATCCAGCCGCACGCGCGCGGCGTTTGACAGCGGCAGCTCGGCCAGATCCGGCTCTTCGACGGTGTCCGTGGCGGTTGATGCGTCGGGCGTGCCCGGCGTGCCCGGCGGCACAGTCGGGGATGCAGCCGGTGACACCGCGGCGGTTCCCGCCGCGGCAGGTTCGGGTTTGGCCGGTTGTTCCTCGGCGGCATGAACCGCCACGCCCACGATGGCAAGGCAGCACAGATCGAACAGCAGGCCGGGAAGAAAGCGGCGCATGGGCCTAGCTTATCGCCGCCGCGCCAGCGGCAGGATCAGTCGCGACTTCTGCCACGACGCAGCTTCGCGGCCCACCAGTTCAGACCCGTGATGAGAAAGCGCCAGTCCGAGAGGAAGGCGGGTGGTTTGCCCTCGACCCAGTGACCGATGAACTGCAGCACCCAGCCGGCGACGAACAACGCGGCGGCGACCATCCACAGTTCGTGAACCGCCAGCGCGGCCAGCCCCAGCAGCAACGCCACGACAATCATCGGAATGCCGACGGTGTGGCAGGCGCGATTGACCGGGTGCTGGTGACGCTCGTTGTAACGCTCCAGCCAATCGCGGGTTTTCGGAGATTGATGCACTCCCCACCCCCAGATCTCTGGCTCTACCTTATCAACGATCCGTCCCGGGCGGGGATGTCGCTGCGGCGCGACCTGCTGCATTACAGGTCGACGCGCTCCACTTCGGCTGGCGCAATCGCCCGCCCCAGGAATACCGGGCCGACGCGGACGAAGCGCTCTTCACCGTCGGTCACCAGGCAGTGCACGGCACCGGAATCGGCGGCCGCGGTGGCCAGCCCACGAACCGATAGCAGCTGCGCCAGTGCGTCGGCGGTGGTGACGGCCGAGTCGACGATGCGCATCGGTCCTGCCACCTGCTGTATCACCCCGGCAAGCGGTGGAAAATGCGTACAGCCCAGCACCAGCACATCCGGTGCCGTTTCGGCATGTTCCAGCAGCGGCGCCAGATAGCGGCGCGCGGTTGCCGTAACCACCTCGCCGTGAATCCAGCCCTCTTCGGCCAGCGCAACGAACAGCGTGGCGGGAACCGCCGTCACGCGGGCCCCTGGCAGCCGCTTCAGGATTTCGCGCTGATACGCTCCGCCGCGCACCGTGCCTTCTGTCGCCAGCACGGCAATGCGGCCGCTGTTCGTTGCCGCCACGGCGGCCTGGGCACCGGGCTCGATCACACCGATCACAGGAAGATCCGGATGTGCCGCCTCGAGTGCCGGAAGCGCCGCGGCCGAGGCGGTGTTGCAGGCGATGACCACGGCCTTCACACCACGCCGGGTCAGTTCATCCACCGCCTGCAACGCGTAACGTTCGACCGTGCCCGCGGTCTTGGTGCCATAGGGCAATCGCGCGGTATCGCCCAGATACACGAAATTCTCCGCAGGCAGGCGTGCCATCAGCGCCTTGAGCACCGTGAGGCCACCGATGCCCGAATCGAACACGCCGATGGGCAGCGTGCTCACGTGGCTTCGGGGCGGACCTGCGGAAACAGCAATACGTCGCGGATCGCGGCCTGGTCGGTGAGAAACATCACCAGACGGTCCACGCCAATACCCAGCCCGGCGGTGGGCGGCATGCCGTATTCGAGCGCGCGGATGTAATCGGCGTCGTAGAACATCGCCTCGTGGTCGCCGGCATCCTTGCGCGCCACCTGCGCCTGGAAGCGCGCCGCCTGGTCTTCCGGATCGTTCAGCTCGGAGAAGCCATTGGCCATCTCGCGACCGGACAGGAAGAACTCGAAACGGTCGGTGAGGAAGGGATCGGCATCGTTGGCCCGCGCCAGCGGCGACACTTCAGCCGGATAGGCATGAATGAAGGTGGGATCGAGCAGCGTGTGCTCGGCGGTCTGGTCGAAGATATGGGTCTGCAGCTTGCCGGCGCCGTCGGCCTTGTCGAACCTGGCACCGATCTTCGCGCACCACTCCCGCAGATAGTCGATATCGCGCATGCGTGCCGCATCGAAGCCGGGGTTGTTCTGCAGGATGGCATCCGCCATGGTCACGCGCCGGAACGGCGTCGCCAGGCTGTATTCGCGGCCCTGGTAGCTCAACTGCCGCGCGCCGGGCCGCACCACATCCACCAGCGCGATCACCAGCTGCTCGGTCAGGTCCATCAACTCGTGATAGTCCGCGTAGGCCCAGTACAACTCCATCATGGTGAACTCGGGGTTGTGGCGCGTCGACAGCCCCTCATTGCGAAAATTGCGGTTGATTTCGTACACCTTCTCGAAACCACCCACGACCAGCCGCTTCAGATACAGCTCCGGCGCGATGCGCAGATACAGCTGCATGTCGAGGGCATTGTGGTGCGTGATGAAGGGCCGCGCCGCCGCGCCGCCGGGAATCGGCTGCATCATCGGCGTTTCCACTTCCAGGAAGCCGCGCGCATCCAGTTCAGTGCGCAGTCGCCGCACGATGCGGGTGCGCGCCTCGAACACCGCGCGCGCATCGTCGTTGACGATCAGATCCACATAGCGCTGGCGATAGCGGGTGTCCACGTCGGTCAGGCCATGCCATTTGTCCGGCAGCGGCCGCAGCGACTTCACCAGCAGGCGCAGCGCCGTGACCTTCACCGACAGCTCGCCGGTGCGCGTGCGAAACAGCGTGCCCGACGCGCCGACGGTATCGCCCACATCCCAGCCCTTGAACTGCTCGTAGGCCTCGGCCAGCGCCGCGGACTGCAGGAAGAGCTGGATGCGGCCGGAGGGATCGGCAATCGTCGCGAAACTGGCCTTGCCCATGACGCGCTTGGCCAGCATGCGTCCGGCCACGGTGACGGATATGGCCTGGGCCTCGAGTTCTTCGGGCGTGGATGCGGTGTGCGCGGCCTGCAGTTCGCCGGCGTAGTGCGTGCGGCGGAAATCATTGGGGAAGGCGCTGGCTTTTTCGAGGCTGGCCTGCTGGCGAATGGCCGCCAGCTTCGCGCGCCGCTCGGCGATCAGCTTGTTCTCGTCCTGCGGCTCGGTCCCGGATGGTGGAGTTTTCTCGCTCATCTACAACCCCGCCTTCAGACTGGCTTCCATGAACTGATCCAGATCGCCATCGAGCACCTTGTCGGTGGCACCCACTTCCACATTGGTGCGCAGATCCTTGATGCGGGATTGATCCAGCACATAGGAACGGATCTGGTTGCCCCAGCTCACATCCGACTTGGAATCCTCCAGCACCTTGGCCGCGGCGTTGCGCTTGTTCACTTCCAGCTCGTAGAGCTTGGCCTTGAGCATTTTCATCGCCGTGGAGCGGTTCTTGTGCTGGCTGCGCTCGGTCTGGCAGGCCACGACAATACCCGAGGGCATGTGCCGCAGGCGCACCGCCGATTCGGTCTTGTTCACGTGCTGGCCACCCGCGCCGCTGGATCGGTACACATCCATCTCGATGTCGGCCGGGTTCAGCTCGATGCTGATGTCATCGTCGATCTGCGGCGAAATGAACACCGAAGCGAAGGACGTGTGCCGGCGATTGCCCGAATCGAACGGACTCTTGCGCACCAGCCGGTGCACGCCGGTCTCGGTGCGCAGCCAGCCGTAGGCGTATTCGCCCTCGAAGCCAATCGTGCAACTCTTCATGCCCGCCACTTCGCCGGGATTCGAATCCATGACTTCGGTCTTGAAGCCACGCTGCGCGCCCCAGCGCAGATACATGCGCATCAGCATCTGCGCCCAGTCCTGGGCCTCGGTGCCACCGGCTCCGGCCTGGATGTCGAGATAGGCGCTGTGCGCATCCATCTCGCCCCGGAACATGCGGCGAAATTCGAGGGTCCGCACCCTGGATTCGAGCTGCGGGATCTCTTTTTCGATGTCGAGTACGGCCGCGTCATCGCCTTCGGCCTCGGCCAGTTCCAGCAGCTCGCTGGCATTGGCCAGCGCGGCGCCCGCGGTATCGAGCTGCTCCAGATCGGCGCTCAGCCGCGCCCGCTCGCGTCCCAGCTCCTGCGCCCGGGCCGGATCGTTCCACACATCCTGCTGCTCCAGTTCACCGACGACTTCCTCCAGGCGCTCTTTCTTGGAGTCGTAGTCAAAGAAACCCCCGAAGGGAGGCGGTGCGCTCCGCGAGATCGCGCAGGTTCTTCTTGATGAGGCCGGTTTCTACGGACATGGCAACCAGAACGAGTGGGGAAGGTCGTGCATTTTAGCAGACATGCTCCACCAGCAGCTGCAGCCGGCGCTCGCCCTGCCAGTGATTGATGTCCAGTCGGTAGGTCAGATGCAGCCGCCCCTGTGGTGGCGCGGTGAAGCGCTCGCCGTCCAGCAGATTGAAAGCGATGGCATCGAAGCGCGCACGGGCACCGACAGGCCGCAGCCAGAATTTAACGTGCTTCTCACCCACGATGCGCGCGCGTTCCACATCGAACTGGCCATCGAAGCTGGGTTCGGGAAAGGCCTGACCCCAGGGACCGGCGGCGCGCAGCTGCTCGGCGGTGGCCAGCGAGATTTCCTCTTCGGAAAGCTCGCCGTCGGTCCATACCGCATCGTCCGGCTCGCAGTCACGCAGCCAGCGGGCGACGGCGGCGTCGAAGGCCCGCGCGAAGGTATCCAGATCGGTCGCCGCGATCGTCAGCCCGGCCGCCATGGCATGGCCACCAAAGCGGTGGATCAACGCCGGATGCGACACCGTGATGTGTTGGAGCACATCGCGGATGTGCACGCCGGGGATGGAGCGCGCCGAGCCGCGCAGTTCCTCTTCACCCGCGGGCGCGAAAGCGATCACCGGCCGGCCGGTGTGATCCTTCACGCGACTGGCCACCAGCCCCACCACCCCTTGATGCCAGCTTGCGTCGCACAGCGTCAGTCCGGCGCGGCCGCCATCGGCGCGCAACGGACCCAGTCCGCGTACCGCGGCCAGCGCCTGCTCCTGCATCTGCCCTTCGATTTCGCGCCGCTGCTTGTTCAGCTGATCCAGCTGCGCGGCGAGTTGCTCCACCTCGGCGGCATCGTCGCTCAACAGGCAGCGGATGCCGATGCTCATGTCATCGAGTCGGCCCGCCGCATTCAGCCGCGGCCCGACGGCAAAGCCCAGATCCGCGGCAATGACATTGTCCGCCTCGCGCCGGGCCAGCTGCAGCAGCGCGCGGATGCCCGCAACGCACTGCCCCGCATTGATGCGGCGCATGCCCTGCGCCACCAGGACGCGATTGTTGGCGTCCAGTGGCACCAGATCGGCCACGGTGCCCAGCGCCACCAGATCCAGCCAGTGGCTGACCGGACGAAACCCTTCGCGCCACAGCCCTTGCGTCTGCAGGGTCTTCTGCAGCGCCGCGAGCACGTAGAAGGCCACGCCGACACCGGCGAGCGCGCGACTGCCAAAGCCGCTGCCGGGCAGATTGGGATTCACGATGACAGTGGCCTCGGGCAACTGCGCGCCGGGCAGGTGATGATCGGTGATCAACACATCCATGCCGTGCGCGCGCGCCGCAGCGACTCCCTCGATGCTGGAGATGCCGTTGTCGACCGTGACCAGCAGCGTGGGCTTGCGATCGGCCGCCAGCGCAACGATCTGCGGTGTCAGTCCGTAACCGAAGCGAAAGCGGTCAGGCACCAGGAAATCCACGTGATCGAAGCCCCAGCTGCACAGGGCGCGCAGCATCAGCGCCGTGCTGGTGGCACCATCGGCATCGAAATCCCCCACCACGACAATGCGGCCGCGCGCATGCCGCAGCAGCAGCCCGGCCGCCGGCTGCACGCTTTCCAGACCGGAAACCGGCAGCAGGGCTTCCAGACCCGTGGCCAGTTGCGCGCCAGTGGTGACCTGCCGGGCCGCATAGATGCGCCTCAGCAAGGGCGACAACTGCGCGGGCAACTGCGGGGCTTCATCCGCGCCGCGTCGACGCACCGGTCGCACCCGCCCGCTCATGCCGTGGCCGCCCGCCACCAGCGGCGGCCACGGCGCCACGGCGCGGACCAGAACCTGCGCCGCACATGCAGCGCGCGGCGGCCGCAACGCAGCCGCAGTGCTTCGATGCGCCGCGCGCGCAGATCGCGCAGCAATGGCGCGAACCATTGCTCATCCCAGCGCTGCCATTGCCCGGCCTCAGTCAACGCATTTGCCTGCAATATGATGACGGCCTCCTGCGCCTGTGGCACCGCATCCCAGGTGTCGGGCAGCGGCAGCAGTTCTGCGCCGCAGAGCGCGGCACAGCCCGCCATCCAGGCGTCGTTTCCGGCCGCATGCAGCCGCAGTGGCGAATGCCGCCGCGGCGCGGCCGCGATGCGCACCCGACCGCCGCCCCATAGCCACAGCAGGTTCACCGGCAGCTCGCCGCGCCGGACACGCTCGTCATTCAGTGGCAGACCGGCCAGCCACATTTCGATTTCAGCGCCAAACCGGCGCAGCTGACGTTGTTCCGGCGAACGCGCCGCGGATCGTTCCAGCGGCATGCCGATCAAGTCGAGTGGATCATCGTCATTCGCCGCCGCGGCGCATGCGGCTTCGACCAGCCAGCCGTCCCCCACCGCGTGCAAGTGCAGTTCATCGCCGAACTGCGCCGCAAAAGCCGCCGCGAAGGCGGCGCCATGCGCCGCGTCCAGCCGCAGCACGCCGGCAGCGTGCAGGTGCACGCGGCTCAGCCCCGCTACGGCATGCACCGGCGTGGCCAGGCACACGGCAGCCCCTTGTGGCAGCGGCAAGGCCGCGGCGGCAACGGCCGCGGGGGCCTCGGCGCCCAGCGCGTTGTCTCCCAGATCGCGCAACAGGCCGCTGCGCCAATCCGCATCGACAGCGCGCGTATCGCCCAGCCGCAGCAACTCGTTCAGGGCGGGCAGCTCGGGCAGCTGCGGGCCGAGCGCTGGCGACAGGTCGGGCAGGCCTGCGATGACGAGCAAAGGGGGCATATCGCGTATCGTAGCGGGTGATGAAACTGCAGGAGCACCAGACCGCGCGCATGAATCTGGTCACGCGCTACGGCGCGGACCAGGTGCAGATCAATGGCCAGACGCTCGCCGCCCCCTGCATGGTGGCGCCGGGCCTGCTGCAGGCCGAATGGATCAGCGGGCCCGACGCCCTCACAACCGAGGCGCTGGCGAAACTGTGGCCGCTGGAGCCGCAGGTCGTGCTGGTGGGGATTGCGCGCCGCGATCACCCCGCACTGAAGCTGCTGAAGGGCTGGCTGGGCCAGCGGCAGATTGCGGTGGAGGTGATGGATCTGGGCGCTGCCTGCCGTACCTACAATGTGCTGGCGCAGGAAGATCGCGCCGTCGCCGCGCTGTTGTTTCCGGGCGGTGCCCAGAGCCTGTATCCCCTGGGTGGCGACAGGCCCTAGACTAGGCGCCCTTTTTTTCCATCCACACCGGGGTTACGCATGCGTCTACATTTTCTGCTCGCCCTCGCCACGGTCGCCGGCCTGACAGCCTGTGCCCAGGCGGCTCAACCCACACCCAAAACCGATCAGGAGAAGGCGCTGTATTCGCTCGGCGTGGCCACCGGTCGCGACCTGCAGGGCTTCAGCCTCACCGAACAGGAACTCGAGATGGTGAAGGCCGGCTTTGCCGATGGTGCCCGCGACCAGGCCAAGCTGAAGACCGAAGAAATGCAGGCGGTGACGCCCAAGCTGCAGGAGTTGTACAAGACGCGCATGGAAGCGACCGCCAAGAAAGAGAAGGACGCGGGTACCGCCTTCCTGGCCAAGGCCGCGGCTGAAAAAGACGCGACCAAGACCGCCAGTGGCCTGGTGTTCAAGAACGTGAAGGTCGGCACGGGCGCCACACCCACCCCGAGTGATGTGGTGAAGGTGCACTACACGGGCAAGTTCGTCTCCGGCAAGGTGTTCGACAGCTCGGTCGAGCGCAAGGAACCGGCCACCTTCCCGCTGAATGGCGTCATCCCCTGCTGGACCGAAGGTGTGCAGCTCATGAAGGTCGGCGGCAAGGCGCAGCTCGTGTGCCCGCCCGAACTGGCCTATGGCGAAGAAGGCCATCCGCCGCAGATGCCCGGTGGCGCCACGCTGGTGTTCGATGTGGAGCTGCTGGAAATCGTCAAGCCCGAAGCGGCCGCGGCGACTGACGCAGCGCCAGCTCCGGCGGAAAAGAAGTAGGGATCTAAGGGTTGGTGCACCGCCGGTTGAACCCGGCGGTGCGCAGACTGACTGGAGGAAGACACAGGGGGTGCGGAACTAAAGATCCAGTTAACCATTCATTCGGAGCTGACAGACTCGAATAATTGGCAAGCGCTTTTTATTGCTTTTCTATCGACCTGATTTTAGTTCTTGTTGTACCCGTCCCAGTCCGTCCCCTCTGTGTCTT